>Ga0189275_100190_pt1 | contig 68710 bp, 65 predicted proteins | sample N19A6minimetaG_FD_130329 | JGI IMG/M metagenome (GOLD analysis project Ga0189275, IMG submission 130329) | Marine microbial communities from the Costa Rica Dome - N19 A6 mini metaG | ecosystem: Environmental > Aquatic > Marine > Oceanic > Photic zone | place: Costa Rica: the Eastern Pacific...
AACAAGGCTCTCGAGGCTTACCATCTCAAGCGCGGTTTGATGGGGCGTAGGCTTCCGTAGCATCCCTCATTGAATCACAAACCCCTCGCCATTGACGAGGGGTTTGTCAGCGGTCTGGGGCGGCACCGAAAGGCGCCGCCCTTTCTTAATTCGACCATGGAAAAGAGCCACGCGGTCACAAGCACGTTTACAGGCAATCGCTTGCCGACCCGGCGGGAAGGCCTCTAGTTTCGAACAAACGCTAAGGGAGGCGACAATGACCGGCACACCGCGACTGGGCTTCATCGGCCTTGGGCATATGGGCGGCGCAATGGCGCATCGTCTGCTGAAACAAGGTCTTCCCCTGACCGTCTGGGCGCGGAACAAGGACCGGCTGCCCCCATTCTTGGCGGCCGGCGCAAAGGAAGCGGGAAGCCCCGCCGAGCTTGCCCGCGACTGCGACGTCATTTTCACATGCGTTTTCAACACCGCCGCACTCGAAGATCTGCTGTTCGGCGACGGTAGGTTGGTCGATGGTCTGGCGGATGGAAAAATGCTTGTCGATTTCTCAACCGCCGACCCTGAAACATCCCGGCGCATCGCCCATCTGCTGCGTGCCGACCACGGCACAGGCATGATCGACGCCCCGGTTTCCGGCGGCCCGCCCAGTGCCGAGACCGGAACGCTTGTGATCATGGCCGGCGGTTCGGATGAGGATTTCGCGGCGGTCCGCGGCGTGATCGAGGAAAATCTTGCCGGCCGCCTCACCCTGATGGGTCCCAGCGGCGCGGGCCAGGCAACCAAGTTGATCAACCAAACCTTCGTCGGCAACCTCCTCGCCGTACTCGCGGAGGCGGCGAAACTTGCCACGAATGCGGGGATCGAAGCGGACCGCATCCCCGCCGCCCTGCAAGGCGGCCGCGCCGATTCCCGCCTGCTGCAGGAATGGTTCAACGTAATGCTGGAGGGCAAGTTCCCGCCCGGCGGCGCGATCAGCACCATTGAGAAGGATTTGGATGCGGTCCTGGCCTTGGCAAAGAACACGCGCACGCCGATGCCCATGACCGCCACGGCCGCCCAGCTGCATCGCATGATGACCGCCCGCGGCCATGCGGATGAAGATGTAACGGCGATCTACAAACTCTATGGGGATGACCCGCTGCCCTGGAAGTGAGGGTTTTACCGTGGCGCTTGACCAAGACCATATCACCCCGCGCATGGGAACGCGTCTGACCGGCTTGGACCTGAAGGATCCGGTTTCCGATGCATTGGCCGAAGAACTGCACGCCCTGCTCGCCGACAGGCTCGTCCTGCTCCTGCCGGAACAGTTTCTGGATATCCCGGCCCTGAAGCGGGCGACTCAGATCTTCGGCCCCCTGATACGGCTTCCCTATGTGGAACCCATGGCGGAAGACCCGGACGTGATCGCCGTGCTGAAAGAGGCCGAGGAACGCAACATCCATGTCTTCGGCGGCAATTGGCATTCCGACTTTTCTTACCTGGAACGCCCACCGGGCGGCTCGCTGCTGCAGGCGGTGGACCTGCCGCCGGTCGGCGGCGATACGCTCTGGGCGGATGGCGTGACGGCATGGGAAACCTTGCCCGACGATCTACGTGCCATGCTCGACGGCCGCAACGCGATCCAGACCGGCAAGCCTTATGGGGTGAAGCATCGTCCTACGGTGTCGACCAGCACATCGGTAAAGATGCAGCGCGGCGACCCAGAAGCGGACAAGGAACGCGCGCTTCCCGCCGTGCGCCGCCACCCGATCAGCGGCAAGGCGGCACTGTTCGTGAATCCGACCTACACAACGCGCCTGGAAGGGATCAGCGAGGAAGAAAGCGCACCGATCCTGGAACGCGTCTACGCCCATATGACCCGCCCGGAATTCCAATGCCGTCACCGCTGGCGTCCCGGCGACCTGGTCATCTGGGATAACCGCGCCACCATGCATTTCGCCGTCAACGACTATGACGGCCACCGCCGCCTGCTCTATCGCACCACCTTCGAAGGCGAAGCGCCGATTTCGGCGTGATCACCAATACCGCATCGCATCGACGAAAATGCCGCGCAGGTCTTCCTTGGTGACTTTCTTCGGGGCGTTGACCAGCAGGCGTTGTTGCGGCCAGGCCTTGTCGACCAGCTTGTCCAGGTCTTCCTCGGAATAGCCGACGCCGTTCAGGCCGTTGGGAATGCCGGTCGCTTTCATCATGTCGACGATCCGGTCCGCCAGAAGATTGCCTGCGTCCTCAGGCTTCGCGCCGGAAATGTCGGCGCCCATCGCTTCCGCGCCTTGCAAATGGCGTTCCGGACAGGCGTCGCCGGTGAAGCGGAAAACCGCCGGCGCGTTGACGATGACGGAAATGCCATGCGGCACCAGCGGATGGTTCGACGCCCAGCCTTGCGCGGTATAATCCTGCACCAGCCCGGCCACCGCATAGGACATGCCGTGCGGCAGGTGACAGCCGGCATTGCCGAAGCCGATCCCGGCCAGCATGCCGGCGAACATCAGGGCCTCGAAATTCTCATCCGTCGGGTCGTTCACCGCCTGGACCAGATTGCCGCCGACCAGTTTGATCGCCTGCAGGCAGGCAAGGTCGCTATAAGGGTTGGCCCCCTGGCTGAGCGGGCGCTTGGATGGGTCCGCCGGTGCTTCGCGATGGGTGTAGGGCCGCGCCGTCAGGCTTTCGAAGGCGTGGGAGAAGACGTCGAACCCGTTCGCCGCGACCACCATGGACGGCAGGGTTTTCAACACCTGCGGGTCCAGCACGCCAAGCGCCGGGCGCAGACGCGCACTGGCTATACCGGTCTTCAATTCCATCTCGATGAAATCGAAAATCGCGATGCCGGTGCATTCCGACGCCGTGCCGAAGGTCGTCGGGCAGGCGATATGCGGCTTCAATGGGCCCGGCGGCTGTTTCGCCTGGCCCACCGGGGCATTCACATAGGCAAGGAAATCGTCCGGATAGGTCGAATAGAGGTTTGCCGCCTTGCAGGTATCCATGGTCGACCCGCCGCCGAGCGAGATGAACCCGTCGAAATCGCCCTCGGCCGCGAAGGCCGTCGCCGCCTTGAAGGACGTGTCGGTCGGTTCAACCTCAATCGCGTCATAGACCGTGAAATCGACACCGGCAGATTTAAGACTGTCGGCCACTTGCTCGAACGGCGCCGTGCCCATGATCTTCGGATCGACGAACAGCGCGGCGCGGGTCATGCCCAGGCCCTTCGCATCCAACCCTACTTCCTTCAGGGAGCCGATCCCGAACTTTATCTTGGGCGCTTCGACGGTGAAGGCGGTATCGCCGCCCGGCGACGGTGTGAAATAGGATGACAGCGACATTGAGTTTCCCCGTTTGATATCGAGCCCGCCCTGCGCGGTATTGATTGCCGCATAGGGTCGGGGATCGGATGGCGATTATCAAGAGCTTGTTCACCCAAGCCGATCGGCTACTGTTTCGGCAAACGAAGGGAAGCCTCGGGACAGGGAGCGAAGATCATGCGTATCGCCATTATCGGCACCGGCGGCGTCGGCGGCTTTTTCGGGATCAGACTGGCGGAAGCGGGTAACGACGTGGCCTTCCTCGCGCGCGGGAAACATCTGGCGGCGATGCGGGAAAAGGGTCTTTCGCTCATCGGGCCGAAAGGCGACACCCACCTGACGGATGTCACCGCAAGCGACTCGATCGCCGATCTCGGCCCCATCGATATCGCGCTGTTCTGCGTGAAACTCTATGACACTGAAGACGTCGGCAAGGAGCTGGGGCCGGCCCTGTCCGACACGGGCTATGTCGTCAGCTTGCAGAACGGCGTCGAGGCGGCGGAACGCCTCGAACCGATCCTCGGGAAGAACCGGGTCTGTGTCGGCAATGCGTTCATGTCCGCAAAAATCGCGGAGCCGGGTATCGTCCGCTATACGAGCGACATGTCGACAATGGAAATCGGCGAAATAGCCGGCGGTCCGTCCCCGCGTTTGAACGATTTCGCCGACCGCTGCAACGCATCCGGTTTCACGGCCCTGGTCGCAGACGACATAGAAGCCAAGCTTTGGTCGAAATTCGTTCTACTGTCCACCAACGCGGCGATCACAACCGCCTTCAGGCAACCCTGCGGCCCCCTCTACAGAAACCAGGAAATTCGCGACCTGGCCCGCGACGCGATGGCCGAAGTCGTCGCCGTCGGACAAGCCAAGGGCGTCAAGATCGACAACAGCGCCATTGAGCGGGCGATGGGGTTGTTGGATAGCTTCCCGGACGACATGTATGCGTCCATGTACCATGACCTTGCCCGCGGCGGGCGGCTGGAAGTGGGAAGCCTGTCGGGAACGGTGTACCGGCTGGGCAAAGAGTTGGGCGTGCCGACCCCGATTCACCGCACGCTTTACCTATCCCTCCTGCCATACGAAAACGGCACGCCGTAGTCGGCTCGACCTCCGTGGCAGCACAAGGTTTCTTTGGCGCTATCAGGACGGGGGATCCGGATCGATTTCCTGCAAAGCGCCCAGTCGCGGCCGGTAAAAGGCGTGTTTCACGATTTCCCGCGGCCCGAAGAACGGCAAGAAGATCGGTTCATAATTATAGAACAGTTCCGCAACCACGACCGTTTCGTCCGGCCCGACTGGTATACCTTGCGGATCGGACACGGCTTCGCCTTCCGCGCCTATATCGCTGTCGCGCACCAGGGGACCCGCACCACGGCGCTGCCACAGCACGCGGGTGGGATTATTACCCAATCGTCCGATAGCGCTGACAACCACGACCCCGCCTTCATCGATGCTGAATGGTTTGAGGATCTGCGGGACGGCCTCGAAAAGGTCGGCGACGGTCGACTCACGGACGCTTTCGTCCCTGGTTATCAAATCGGCGACGGAAACAGTGGCGTGTTGCAGCTTCACATGCAGCAGAAGATAGATGCCCGTTTCCGCCAGGGACGTGAAAAGCAGGACCAGGATGGGAGCGGTCAAAGCGAATTCGACGCTGATGATTCCCCCGCGTGCCCTGCTAAATCTTTTTAGGAATCGCCTGATGCGTTTCATCATCTGCCTCAGAACGGCTCATTCCTGACCGCGACGGCGGCGGAATGGTCAATCGTTCGGAAAAACGGGTCGAACATGGCGGTCATCGTGTTGATCCGGTAGTTGATCTTGTAGAGCACGATATCCCCTGCCCCACCCAGCCCGGCGAGCCCCACATCCGTGTCGTACTGACCGTTGCCGTTCACATCGGTGAAGGTTTCACCCTCGTTCCGCTGGCCGTCGCCATTGACGTCCGCGAATGGTTCGGGCTGCCCGATATCCGAAAAATTGTCGTAAACGATGGTCTGGATCTGAACGTCTTCCTGATCGACCAGCCCGAACGTATTCCTGTCAATCAGATCGCGGATAATCTCTTCACGGGTGACGCCGTCCGGTGCATTCCCGGTAATCCCGAATCTGGAGCTGGCCAGAACCGCGTTCTCCAGAGACCCACTGACCAGAAACACGATCGCCAATTCCAGAATGCCGATCAGCAAGGTGATGGCAAGCGGCCCCAGAATTGCGAATTCGATTGTCGAAACACCGCGCCGATCTTTCGAAAATGCTGCAAGGCGCCGCATCATTGCGAAATCCTCAAATTCGATAATTGCCGCCCGATCGTGGTGAAAACATCCTCCAATTCTGCATTGCTGGGAGCGTGGAAAAAGAAACTGCTTTTTGTCGCGCAATTTCGGAATAAGTCTTGAGTCGAAGAATTCGGTGTCGACCCGAATGTGATCGCGTAGATTATGATACCTTCAGCCTTCATCGCTTCGCAGGTTCGCGCGAAACGTTCGTCGATCTCGGCACGCCCGTCATCAAGCGTCGCGAAACCGAATTCTCCCAAACGCCCATAGGCCGTGTAATCGGACCCGTCGGGGCCTTCCCCATCATCCGGTTCGTGACCGGTAAAGTCGAAAAACTGATTCTGGCCGTCGGTCATGATCACCACGACTTTGTCCATGAAGGGTTCATCGTAATCCAGCGGCAGAGTTGCACTAGCGGTGCCTTCCCAAAATCCGCGCCAGGAAGGCGACAGGGCGCGCCACCCCCATACCAGGCCGAGATTCCCCGTCGTTCCGCCGCGGTGCCAAGGTTGCATCGCGTCGATCGCGGTGTTTAGCACGGTCTTGGACGCGACCAACGGGGTGATCGGCGGACCGCATCCAAGGTTGGGGCCGCGGCCGTTGTTCTGTGCGGAATTGCGCTCGTCCAGGTCGAAACCGGTAACATTCCCACCCGCATCGGTCAGGATCCAATCGTTGTCGACATCGTCCGGATAGAGATAGGGCGTGAAGGGGGCAAGATCCGGCGTGTCGTCGGTTTCATCCAAACCGCCGCTGCGCGCCTGAACGCATCCAAGCCACGACGTCGGTTCGTAATTTCCACCTATCCCGACATCCGCCTGACCCTGCAGGCTCAACCATTCCGTATGCTGCGTTCCGATATTGATCGTTGCCGTATAGGGAACCAGGGATACCCAGAGGTTCGGGTTGACGTCGTCAGAACCGAAAACCGCCTCAATCAAATTATGCGCGGCCGTGATCGCAGCGGACATTTTTCCACCACTGCGCATGGATCCGGTATTGTCCATGACCAGCGCCAGTTCCATGCCGCGGGTTTCCCGAGTGATCTGCGCCGTCCGCGCGAACTCCACCTCGTCGAAGCCGAAAAGCCCCATGAAGGTCATATCCACGGAAACCGTCGCGGAAACGTCGATGACCGAGTTGTCCGCGTTCGTAACCATGGTGAAGTCGATCAGTGTCGCAATATTTTCGATATTCGTGAAGTTCGCGTCGAAGAAGCTGCGCGCGTCCGTCTCCATGTCATCGACCAGAAGGGTATGACCGGCGGCAAGGCCGGCGGCATCCACCGCCCGCTGCACGGAATCCCGCACCAGGAACAGGCGCGTCCCGTCGACGGCCAATCCGCTGGCCGCCATCACGGGCAGCAGCGCAAAGGCGAACAACTGCATCACGCTGCCGCGGCGGCTGCGCAGAAAGGCCGAAGCCAGTACATCCATCTTGTGCAGTAAGCGGTGCATCCTATGCGCCAATCAGCCCATCCCAAACGACACGAGATAAGCGAAAACGGCACCAATGCGCTACATTAACCGTTTGACTTTAATAGAAACTATTGGATTGGCTTTAATAAAATGCAGTCTATTTAACCGCTGCGGTTACCGATCCGCCCACCCGGTCAGTGAAGCCCCGCCTTGGGGGTCAGCGTCGATAAGGCAACGCGGGCGATTTCCGCCAAACGCTTGCGGTCGCCGTAAACACGGGTCAGAACCCGCATTCCCTGAATGGTATTTGTCAAAAACCGGGCCAACGCGCGGGCATCTTCGGTTGACGTGAATTCGCCGAGTTCCTGTCCTTTTTCGATCAGCTCGGTGAGCGTGTCCTCGACGCGCCGGATGCCGGCGGCAACCTGCTCGGTGATTTCCGGATCGCGGTGGCCCAGTTCGGTGATCGTGTTGGTCAGAAGGCAACCGCGCCGACGATTGACACCCTCACCTTCCTCGGCCAAGCGGTCGAACAAAAGACTCAACTGAGCCGCAGGGCTGAATTCGTCGGTCTCCATGGCCAAGCGCACGTCCCGCAACGTATACCAGTCCAGATACCGGTCCATCGCCAGGCGGTAGAGTTGCCGCTTATCCCCGAATGTGTCGTATAGGCTGCCCCGGTTGATACCCATCGCATCCACGAGGTCCTGCATCGAGGTTTGCTCATACCCTTTCGTCCAGAACAGCTGCAGGGCCGATTCCAAAACCTCTTCGGGATTGAACGCTTTCGATCTCGCCATAACGGTGCATCTGCCATTGTTGATACATTACAACATGGTATCAAACACCGGCCAGATCAATAATTTTGCCGCCGCGCTTTTCCCGGTGCGGCGCAGTTGCTAGTCTCGCGGCACTTATCAAGAACCTCAGTTCCATAGGGAATTTACGTCATGCAGGATTCCGGAATCGGTCGCTCCGTGCCGAGGCTGGAGGATGCCCGGCTTCTTACCGGGCACGGCCGTTTTGTTGAAGATTTACAACGGGACGGCGTTGCCCATGCGATCATGGTGCGCAGCCCCGTGGCGCATGCGAAATTGCGCACTGTAAATGTGGATGCCGCGATATCCTCCCCGGGTGTGCTTGCCGTCGTGACCGGCGCCGACATTCAGTCTGCGGGTCTGAAGCCGCTGCCCTGCATTACGCCACAGGGCTCTTCCGACGGAACCCCGTTCCAGGCGCCGCTTCGTCATGCGCTTCCCGTGGAAACGGTGCGCCATGTCGGCGAGGCGGTCGTCATGATTGTCGCGGAAACGGAGGAGTTGGCACGGGACGCGGCGGAACTGGTCGATATCGACTATGAGGACCTACCCGCCCATACGGATACGGGCTCCGCCACGGAAGTCGCCTTCGACTGCATCACCGGCGACACGGACGGCATCGGACAGGCCATGGCAAAGGCCGCCCATATCGTCAGCATCGAGGGCGTCGTCAACAATCGGGTGATCGTCAACCCGATCGAGACGCGTTCCTATCTCGGCGAATTCGACAGCGCTTCCGGTCGATACACCCTGTTCACCCAAAGCCAAGGCGTGCATCTGATCCGGCGACTGGTTGCCGAAACGTTGAACATCGCCGAAGCGGACCTGCATGTCATCACGCCCGATGTCGGCGGCAGTTTCGCGGCGAAACTGATGAACTATCCGGAACAAACCCTTATTCTTCACGCCGCGAAACTGTTGAACCGGCCGGTTCGCTGGGTTTCGACACGCGGTGAAGCATGTTTGAGCGACGCCCATGGCCGTGACCAAGTAAGCCGCGCGGACCTGGCCCTCGACGCAGAAGGCAATTTTTTGGGATTGAAAATCGAAACCAAGGGCGCGCTGGGCGCTTATGCATCAGCGCTTGGACCGTCGATCATCGGCCCGGGATTCTCCAAGGTCGCCGGCCATAATTACGCTATTCCTGCAATAACCGTCCGGAGTGTCGGCGTCTATACCAACACTGCGCCGACCGACGCCTATCGCGGCGCCGGCAAACCCGAAGTCATCTACCTTGTCGAACGCCTTGTGGAAAAGGCCGCGCGAGAACTGGGGATCGACCGTACCGACATTCGCCGCCGCAACCTGGTTCCGGAATCGGCGATGCCCTACAAGGCTGCGACCGGTTTCGTCTTCGACAGCGGGAATTTCGCCCATGTCTACGACCTCGCCCTGGAAGCGGCCGACTGGAAAGGCTTTGGCGCCCGGCGCGCAGAGAGCGAGGCCAAGGGATTGAAGCGCGGCATATCGGTCTGCCCCACCCTTCACCTCACCGGCGGCACCCCGAATGAGGCCAGCGAGTTGGAAGTCACGGGTAATGGCGAGGTGTTGGTCAAGACCGGTGTCCAAGCCTCGGGCCAGGGGCATGAAACGGCCTTTGCGCAACTCGTCGCGCAGCGCCTGGAGATTCCGATCGAGAAGGTTGTCGTCGTCGAGGGCGACAGCGACCGTGTCAGGATTGGCGGCGGGACCGGCGGCTCATCTTCGCTTCCCATCGCCGCAACGACAATCGACCGGGCGACGACCAACCTGATTCAAAACGGAAAGGAAGGCGCGGCGGAAATTCTAGAAGCGGCAGCGGCCGACATTACCTATACCGACGGCGCCTTCACGGTCGTGGGAACGGACCGGCGTGTCGGCCTGTTCGAGTTGACGCAGAAACTGGAAGAACGCGGTCTTCCCGGATGCGCCGGCGGCGCTGCCTTTGAAGGCAACCATCAAACGGTCCCGAACAGCGCGCATGTCTGCGAGGTCGAACTGGACCCGGAAACGGGACATGTCACGATCGAGCAATATGTCTCCGCCGACGATCTTGGTGTGAAACTGAACCCGATGATCGCCGAGGGTCAGATCCACGGGGGCATTACCCAGGGCATCGGCCAGGCGTGGCTGGAACACACGGTGTACGAAGAAGGCAGCGGGCAGCTATTGACCGGATCTTTCATGGATTACTGCCTGCCGCGGGCAAGCGACTTGCCTATGTTCACTTTGGTAGACGGCAGCATGACGACGGAAATCAATCACCTGGGCATGAAGGGCGTCGGCGAATTGGGGACGAATGGCGGTCTGGCCCCCTTCATGCTGGCGCTCTACGACGCCATGGGAACCGACACGGTTGAAATGCCCGCCACACCGGAAAAAATATGGCGGGCATTGCAGGCGGTCTAGATCGCCAAGGCGTAGGTCAACCCGATCACGACGGAGCCGCTCATCGCGATACCGAGATAGAGCAGGAAGACCGGCAAGCGGACCAAGGCCTTCACCGCAATCGCGGCCGGAATACTGGTAACCGCGCCGGCGACCATGAAGGTAAGGGCGGCGGGCGCGGTCAGGCCCATTTCCATCAAGCCGCTGGTCAAGGGGATCGCCGCATAGCCGTTCAGATAGGCAGGCACGCCGATAATAGCGGCGGCGGGTATGGCCAAGAACCCGGCCCCACTCAGCCATTCGCCAACCTGCTGCATCGGTGCATAGGCAAGCATGACCGCTTCCAACAGGAAAGCGAGACTCAACCATTTCGTCAGGAACCAGCCTGACCGCTTGGCTTCCTTGGAGAAGACGGACTTGCGGTCTTCTTCCCCCCAGAAACGCCAAACCGGCTTGTTGCCGCGTGTATAGGCCGCCGTACCACAAGTTGACGCCGTTCCGATCAGCGGGTCGCGCAACAGTTTCGATCCGCCGAGGAGCAACACGGTAAAGCCGCCCATCAATCCGATGCCGACCGCCGCGACCGTTTTGATCACGGTGAATTCCGTTCCCAAAACCGCCGCGGTCACGACGAACATTTCCGGGTCCATGATCGGCGATGCCAACCAGAAAGCCATGACGGGGGCTAGCGGTACGCCCGATGCCAACAGTGCGGCGATCAAGGGTACGACGCCACAGGAACAGAACGGTGACAAAGCCCCCACAATTGCCGCCAAGAAGGTAGCCTGCACGATGTTCCCGGCGAACGCCTTCGCGATGAGCCCATCCGCGCCGGTAGCCTTCAAGTAGGCTGCTAAAAGAACGGACAGAATAATAAACGGAGCGATGCCGAGCAGACTTTTACCGGCCGCGACGACGCCGAGCTGCGCAGCGTCGGAATCCAGTAACAGCCATAGGACGGCAACACCGGCCGCTGTCAGGAATACGCGATCGATCTTCCCGGTTTTCTGCCGCAGCCATCCTGCGAAACTTCTAGAATTATCGAAGGATTTAGGGTCGGTTTGTTGAATCGCGTCGCTCATTGCATCTCTCTTTTAAAATCCCTGGGGAACTTTCCCCCGAAGCAGGATACGCCCCATGGGCCTGGGGTCAGCTGTTTGCAGCGACCTTCCGCCATTGCACACCACGGTCGGAACGACCGTCACCGGAATCCGCACAACATTCATCCGCCAGATACCCAATCACCGCATCCATCACGTCATACCGTGCCCGGCAGATCAGGGTCGTGCCCTGTTTCTCCTTGGCCACGAGATTCACCGATTCCAGAAGTTTCACATGATGGCTGAGGGTCGATCCGGGAATGGAAACCACTTCCTGAATACGCCCGACGCTCATACCCTCCGCCCCCGCACGGACAAGCAGACGATAGATCTGCAATCGTGTCGGGTTGCCCAAGGCATTCAATCGGTCCGCAGTTTTTTCAAGGTTGCTCATGGTGCAAAGATATCATCGCAGGCGCTGCAGTCAACTATATTTCTAGAATTATCGAAATATAGTTTTAGAAGGTTCGCGCTTGAAGCCCATGACCACCCGTTCCATCTTGAAAATCAGGACAAAAACCAACCGATCGGATCGGCAGCCCGTGACCGACAGGCGTATCCCCCTTCCCGATATCCCCTCCCCCTGCGTCGGCGTCTGCACAGTGAATCCGGTTTCAGGTCACTGCGTCGGGTGCTTGCGCAGCATTGAGGAAATCGGCGCATGGCCGCGCGCCAGCAACGAGGAACGGTTGGCCATTCTCAATGAACTGAAAGAACGCCGCCGGGCTGCCGGACGTACCAGCGCCGCGGACCAGCGGCCCCGGCGCCGGGCACGGCGGACCAACAGGCCCACCGATGGCGACGCCTAGGATCTAGCGCTTTCCTTGAAAAAACGACCGTAGAAGCGCGGCGCATTCCTCTTCCGCGACACCGCTGATGACATCGGGCTTGTGATGACAGGTGGGCCGGTCGAAGACCCTGGCCCCGTGATCGACACCACCGCCCTTGGGATCGTAAGCGCCGTATACGAGCTTCTCGACCCGGGCGTGGGATATCGCGCCCGCGCACATCGGACAGGGTTCCAGGGTCACATACAGGTCGCAACCGGGCAGCCGCGGTGATCCTTTGACGGCTGACGCCGCCCTGATCACGAGCATTTCCGCATGCGCGGTCGGGTCCTTCAATTCCTCGACCCGATTACCGTCTTCGGCCAGGACCTTGCCCGTTTCCCGGTCGACCAAGACCGCCCCGATCGGCGATTCACCCCGTTCGGCGGCAAGGCCGGCTTGTTCCAGCGCCCGGATCATATATGGGTTGCGTCTTTCCTGCATGGCGGGCGAAGCGTAAGGTGCGCGCCGCCCGGTAACAAGGATGCAGAAACGGGCAAGCACAACCCGCGCAGCGATTGCGCCAAACGCCGACGACAAGGAAACGCCGAAATGGACAATCAACAGGATACGGACGGCCAGCGCATTGCAAAGGTCATGGCCCGCGCCGGTCTGTGTTCCCGCCGGGAAGCGGAACGCTGGATTGCCGAGGGCCGCGTCACCATCGACGGCGAAACGATCACCACGCCTGCCGTGACGGTAACGGCCGAAAACCAGGTTACGGTTGACGGCAAGCCCTTGCCGACCGCCGATCGTGTCCGCCTGTGGCGCTATCACAAGCCGGCTGGCCTGTTGACCACATCGAACGATCCGCATGGCCGCCCCACCGTGTTCGACGACCTGCCGCGCGACCTGCCGCGCCTGATCAGTGTCGGGCGTTTGGATCTGAATTCGGAAGGCCTGCTGCTGTTCACCAATGACGGGGAACTGGCCCGCAAGCTGGAACATCCATTGACGGGGCTTCCCCGCAAATACCGCATCCGCGTCTACGGCGTCGTCGACCCGGCGAAACTGGAAAGCATCGACCGGGGCGTTACCGTCGACGGTGTGAAATACGGTCCCATCTATGCCGAGCTGGAACGGCAGCAGACCAGCAACGCCTGGATCACGGTCATCCTGCGCGAAGGCAAGAACCGTGAAGTCCGCCGCGTCATGGAACATCTGGGCTACCGCGTGAACCGGTTGATCCGCACGGGCTACGGCATGATCGCATTGGGCGACATGCCGCGCAGCGCCATAGAGGAAGTCCCGGCCGGTGTCGTGAAGAAGCTGCTGGGCGAAAGACACAAGGGCGCCAAGGCCAAACCCAAACCGGTCAAGCCGGGTTATAAACGCACTGCCGCCGCCAAGGCCCGCGGCCGGAAATCTGCCGATGCGGATCGTCGCGGGAAAACATAAGGGCGTCCGCCTGGACGTCCCGGACGGATCCGCCACGCGCCCCACCGCCGACCGGGCGCGAGAGAATCTGTTCAACATCCTGGCGCACGGCGTTTATGCGGAAAAGCTGCACGGCGGCCGCGTGCTCGAACTTTTCGCGGGCACCGGCGCATTGGGTCTGGAAGCGCTGAGCCGCGGCGCGGCGCATTGCACCTTCGTCGAGACCGGAAGACCCGCCCTGGCGGCACTACGGGCCAATATTGCGAAATGCCGCGTCGAAGACCGCAGCAAGGTCGACACGGCAGACGCCTTTCATCTTGGCCGGCAATCAAAACCCTATGAGATTCTTCTGCTCGACCCGCCCTACAAGGACGGTGCCGTCGAGCAAGCGATACACTCAGCCGTGGAAGCCGGGGCTGTCGGCCCGGAAACGCTTGTCATCGCCCAACTCGACCCCAAGACGGCCTGGACCTTACCGGAAGGGTTCAACCTGCTGGACGAACGACGCTATGGCGCGGCCCGGTTCCTCTTCCTGATGAGAGGTTGAGGTCTATCCGCCTTGTTCGGCAGCGACCCGGCTGCGACCGAGGGCAAGGATCATGAAGAGAACCGGGATCAGGATGACGAATCCGATCCAGAACTGTGCCGTCACATCGATATGTTCCAGGGCCAAACCGGCCAATGCGGGCCCCGCTATCCGCGCCAGGCTGGACGTCGATTGCGCCGTTCCCATGACGGTGCCTTTCAAGCCTTCCGGCGCCTGACGGCTCATCAGGCTTTGCATTGCGGGATTGTGGAACCCCATGGCGATCGCCAGCAAGGCCATCGGCAAAGCCAACCAGTAATACTCGGTAACGAAGCTCAGGGAGACGGTGGACATCATCAGGGCAAGGGCGCCGATGAGGGCCACACGCGCTTCCCCCATCTTCTTGCTCAGCCGCCCGACGAGGCCGCCTTGAACGATGGCGTTGATAACCCCGGCAAAGGCCAGGAAATAGCCGATATCCCGTGGCCCGATATCCAGGACATGAGCGCCCCACAAGGCCAGCGTCCCTTCGACACCGGTAAAGACCAACGAGACCAGGAAAAACGGCACCAACAGGCGCAGCAACCAGGGTTCCTTGGCCACCTTCAGGGCCTTTTCCGTCATATCCGCCTGATGAACGCGATGGCGGGCCGGTTCCTTCACCAGCAGGCTGGTGATCAACAGCCCGACGAAGGCGCATCCTGCGGAAATATAGCTGGGAAACGCGAAATCGGGATGATCCCCACCGACCGCCGTCGCGCCGATCGCGGGGCCGATGGTGAACCCGATTCCAAAGGCAGCGCCGAGCATGCCCATACCCTTGGCACGGTCTTCCGAAGTCGTGACATCGGCGACGAAAGCCTGGCTTGTCGCCAGCCACCCCGCCGTAAAACCGGCGAAAGCGCGACTTAGGAAGATCGCCAATTGGGTATCCGCATTGGCAAGCCAAAGGTAACTGATGACCGTGGCCAAAACCGAGATGATCATGACGGGTTTTCGGCCGATCCGGTCGGACAGCCGGCCCCAGAGCGGCGCGCTCAACAGGGAACAGGCGGAAAAGACGGAAAAGATCGCCGCCGCCTCGAAATCGCCGCCACCCGCTTCCTTGACCGCGAACGGCAGCAGCGGAATGACGATCCCCAGGCCGATGATGTTGACGCAGGTCGCTGCGGCAAGCGGGATCAGCGCCTTGAAATTGGATTCGCTTATGGGGGAGTCACTAGACAAGGACGGTTCCGGGACGATGATGAAAGACCCTGCCGAAGTACCGGGCGGAACCGGCAAAGTCAAAGCCCCTGGAAAGTCAAAAGCCCTGGAGACGGTCAGCGGCGCGGGCCGATCAGCGCCTTCCGAACAACCGTTCGATATCGGCCAGCTTCAGTTCGACATAGGTCGGTCGGCCGTGATTGCATTGACCGGAATGCGGCGTCGCTTCCATCTGCCGCAACAGGGCGTTCATTTCTTCGCTGTTGAGGCGCCGTCCCGACCGGACCGAGCCATGGCAGGCCATGGTTCCGCAGACTTCTTCCAGCTTTTCCTTCAAGGTGAAGGCATCGCCCAGATCGCCGAGTTCATCGGCCAAATCCCGCACCAGCCCCTGAACATCCAGCTCGCCCAAAAGGGATGGCGTTTCCCGGACCGCAACGGCGCCGGGACCGAAACCTTCCAGGACGAGGCCCAGTTCAGCCAGTTCGTCGGCACGGGAAATAAGCCGGGCTGCATCCTCGTCATCCAGCTCGACGATTTCCGGGATCAAAAGGCCCTGCCGCGGAACACCGCGCTCGCCCAAAGCCTGTTTCATTTTTTCATATACGAGGCGCTCATGGGCGGCGTGCTGATCGACGATCACGATGCCGTCGCTGGTCTGGGCCACGACATAGGTTTCGTGCAGCTGCGCCCGGGCCGCGCCCAGTGGATGGTTCTCTAACCCCTGGGCCTCCATTTCATGCCCGTCCGCCCGCGCCGCCGGAGCGAACCCGTAATCCTGCGGCTGCGATTCCTGTCCGTCCAGCGGGGCGTGAAAGGCATTCGCGGCCTCGGCGACGCCGGAAGACGGACTATAGACCGGCGCATAGCTGGTGGCATACCCGCCGCCGGAGGGCATCCGCATGGCGCCTGAAGGCGTCCTGCCCGTGAAGGACAGCTGATGGCCGCCTTGCGGCCGGATCGATCCCAAAGCCGCCGCCGACACGGTGGTCGATGCCCGGTGACCGGCTTCCGCCAGCGCGTGTTTCAACGCCCCGACGACGAGGCCCCGGACCGAACCCGGATCGCGGAACCGGACTTCGGCCTTCGCCGGATGGACGTTCACGTCGACGATGCGGGGTTCCATTTCGAGGAACAAAGCCAACAGGGGATGCCGGTCCCGCGCCAGAAAATCCGCATAGGCGGCACGGACCGCGCCGGTCAACTGCTTGTCCTTCACCGGCCTACCGTTGACGAACAGAAACTGCATCGAGGCGGTGCCGCGGTTGAACGTCGGCAGGCCCGCGAAACCGGTCAATGTCGCGCCGTCGCGTTCGGCGGAAATAGGCAAGGCATTGTCCATGAATTCCCGCCCCATGATGGCGCCGAGCCGCGCCAGACGCGCGTCGAGCAATTCACCCTGCTCGGCCCGCAAGCGGATGCGTTCACGATTGCCGTCATGCAGTGAGAAGGAGACTTCCGGATGCGCCATCGCCAACCGGTTCAACACCTCGATCACGGCGGAGGTTTCGGCCCGCTCGCTGCGCAGGAATTTCAACCGGGCCGGCGTTGCGTAGAACAGATCACGCACCTCAATCCGCGTGCCCGGCGGGCCGGAAGCGGGCGCGACTGCCCCGACCTTTCCGCCTTCAATCGTCAAAGCCCACGCATTCTCCTCATCAGCCGGGCGGCTGGTGATCGACATCCGGCTGACCGATGCGATCGACGGCAGGGCTTCCCCGCGGAAACCCAGCGTCGCAATATTGAACAGATCTTCGTCAGGCAATTTGGAGGTGGCATGACGTTCGATCGCCAACATCAACTCGTCCGGCCCCATGCCGCAACCGTCGTCGGTGATGGCGATAAGGCTTCGCCCGCCTTCACGGATGGCGACGTCAACACGGCGCGCGCCGGCATCCAGGCTGTTTTCAGCCAGTTCCTTCACCGCGGAGGCAGGGCGTTCCACCACTTCGCCGGCGGCGATGCGGTTGACGATCGTCTCTGGTAGTCGGCGGATGGCCATGGGCCTGGAGGTCCCCCTCCCCGGTGTTAGAGCGTGTGTAGGGGCCTGCCTTGGAGCCTGCCCTAGTTCTGCAGATCGTAGAGATACTGACGCGTCAGCTTCTTGCCGTGCTCTACTGCCGGCTGATCGAACGGATCGACATTCAGCAGATGGGCGGACAAGATCGTCTCCAACATGAAATGCATCATGATTCCGCCCAGTGCGTACTCATTGATCGCATCAAAATGAATTCGCCGAACCGGTTTGCCGTGTTCGATCAGGGTTTCCGACGTCCCACGCCGCGACGCATCCATCAATTCCGCCAAGGTGCGGCCTGCCAGATAGTCCATGCCCGTCAGTTTTGCCAGGTCGGCGTCAACCGGATCGACCGTGCCGGGGCCGACATTTTCCGTGTCTTCCTCCAGCGGTCCTGACAATACGGTGAACATCTTGTCAGCCGGGCCATCGAGCCAAAGCTGCAATTGGCTGTGCTGATCGACCGGACCGGTCCCGTAAATCGGCGTCGTGCCTTCGCCTTCCTTGCCCAGGCTCTCTGCCCAAAGCTGGCGGTACCAACGGGCAAGCGATCCAAGCCTGTCGCTATAGGCCAGCATGACATGCGCCATGATACCCGAGCTTTTGTTCAGTCCGACATTGACCGCGGCGCCCAGCGCGGGATCGGCGGTCAACGGATCTTTCGCAGACAGGGTCCGGTTCAGGATATCCGCGGCCCCTTCGCGCACCGCGGTGGCGTCCAGACCGGCGATCAGGGTCGGCAGCAGGCCGACAACCGACAGCACCGAATAACGGCCGCCGACCTTCGGATCGTGATCCAGAACCGGCAGGTCGAATTCCTTCGCCAATTTGCGCAACGGGTTGTCGCCCGGTTCCGTAATAATGGTGACGTGATCCTTGACCCGCGAATCGCCCAGTGTCGCCCGTAACAGCGGCAGGACACTCAGGAACTGCATCAGTGTTTCGGCGGTTCCACCGGATTTCGAGATGACGATCCAACCTGTCTTGCGCCGGTCCAGATGGCGGATGACACGGTTGAAGCCGAAGGGATCGACGTTTGTGACGATATGCAGGCGCGGCGCCAATCCCCGCTTGTCGGGATCCGCCATGGTATACAGGGCGCGCCCGCCAAGGCTAGACCCGCCTGTGCCCAACACCACAACATCCTCGAAGAAATTTCGGTATCGATCGGCGACTTGTTCAATTTCCGGCAGGTCGTCCCGCCGCTCGGGCAAACGCAAAAGCGGCAGTTCGCCGCTTTCCTTCTTTTGACGGACCGCTTCAATACCCGCGGCCAGACCCGGCGCATAGCTTTCGAGTTGTTCCTGGGTGAGTCCCTGCGGACCAATCCGGTCCGCCATGCAGGCTTCTGTATCTTGTTTGTACGGCATCGTCGTTATCGGCTCACCACATGATCAAAGATAAAGTCTGTTCGCTGACGGCCCGGGTGCTGGGCCATCGCATACTCGCCTACCCGGCTGTGCCGTTCAAGTAGCCGCCGTCACACTGAAGGGTGAGTTTATCCACCGATATCCGGTGCCGGACGAGTCGCCGCCAGATCGACGGGTTTTCCCACGACGACAATCGTAAGAGCGCCCGGATCGAACAGACCTTTCGCGACCCGATTGGCCTGTTCCAGGGTCACGGATTCCAGATAGCCGTTCCGCTTGTCGATATAGTCGATGCCGAGATCGTAATACTGAATGCCTGTCAGCGCCCCCGCGATCTGGCCCGTCGTCGTAAAGCGCAAGGGATAAGACCCGGTCAGATAGGTTTTGGCGTTTTCCAACTCTTCCGCCGTGACGCCCTTATCCCGAATCTTGGCCCATTCGCGCCGGATGATCTCGACAGATTCCGCCACCGCATCGTTCCGCGTGGAAACGCCCGCCATAAGAAGTGCGGACCGTTTCGTATCGTGCAACGCCGCATAGGTCGAATAGGCCAGCCCACGTTTCTCTCGAACCTCTTCCGTCAACCGAGACGAAAAACCGCCGCCGCCCAGAATATGAGTTACGAGATAGGCCGCGTAATAATCCGGGTCTTTGCGGTCGATCGCGACGGGTTGGGCCATACTCACGACGCTTTGCGGCACATCCTGTTCAATCACGATGACGCCGCCTTCCGACGAAGCCGCGACCGGCGGCAGAACCGGTACATCGCCCTTTTCCGGCAAGCCGCCGAAAGCTTCATCCAACATCGGCTTCAATTCTTCCGCCGTGATCTTCCCAACCACACCGACAATCAGCCGATCCCGTGTCAGGGTTCTGGTGACGAAGTCCCGCATATCCGACACGGTGACCGCCTGAACGCCGTCAATCGTACCGCCACCGGGACGGCCGTAAGGATCGTCGCCATAGAGGGTTTTGACCAAGGCCTTCCCAGCCTTCGCGTTCGGGCTTGTCTCCCGACGTTTCAGGTTAATCAGGATCTGCCCGCGAATCCGTTCCACCGCATCTTCATCGAAACGCGGCGCGGTCAAAGCCAATTTCAAAAGCCGGACGGCTTCGTCACGATACCGGTTCAACGCCATGAAGCTGCCGGAAAAGGAATCCCGCCCGGCGCCAAAGCTGATGGTGATGGATTTATCATTCAAAATGCGTTGGAACGCTTGGCTATCGAGATCCCCGGCGCCTTCGTCCAGCACACTCGAAACCAGTTCAGCCAGTCCTTCCTTGCCAACCGGGTCGAGCGACTCACCCCCTTGGAACAGGAAATCCATCGACACGAGGTCCGCCGTTTCGTCTTCGACGAGCCACGCCTTGATACCGCCGGGACTGACGACTTCCTGGATATCAATAGCACGTGCCGGAGCGGTCCAAAGGAGCAAGACGCCAACAAGCGCCAAGCCATAGGTAGATAGACGGTGCATCAGGATTTCTCCTTGCCGGCTGTCTCGCCTTCCTGCGTCGAGGGGGCTGCCGGCAATAGTTTGGAAACCAACGCACCCTGGTTCGTCAGAACATGGCGCATCGCTTCATTCACCTGGTCGACAGTCACAGCGGCGATCCGGTCCGGCCACGCTTCCACATCCTGGGCGCTGCGCCCAATGGTGACGGCTGCGCCCAAGGTGCGCGCAATGCCCTGAAAGCTGTCTTTCGCCAATTCGGCCGCATCGGTCAGTCGGACGATGGCGCGTTGCACCTCATCTTCAGTCACACCGTCGCGCAGGATGTCGGCCATTTTCGCTTCCTTGGCCGCCGCCGCATCATCCAACGACTTTCCGGGCGCCGGAGAGACATAGAAACCCAGTGTCGCCGGCCCCCTGCTGTCCGCCGAATACCAGGCCCCGGCCGACGCCGCGACCTTGTCCTGAACCACCAGCGAACTGTAAAGACGGCTGGTCGAACCGCCGCTCAAGACTTCGACAAGCACCTGCAACGGATAGGCATATTCCGATGCCCCATACAGGTAGCTGGGTGCTAGATAGCGTTTGCTCCAAGACGGCTGCGTCACATCACGGTCGCGCAGCACAACGGTCCCGTCCGCCTGATGCGGGGGTTCGCGCCATTTAACCGGGTCGGGAACGTCCCGAACCGGCAGACTGCCGTAATATTTTTCCGCCAAGGGAAGGACGTCACCCATATCCACGTCGCCGACCACGACCAGAACGGCATTGTTGGGCGCGTACCAGCGGTCATAGAAAGCTTTGATGTCCTCATGGGTCAGGTCGCGGATCTCATGCGCCCATCCAATGACAGGGCGCCCATAGGGATGGTTCATGTAAAACGCGGCATCCGCCTGTTCGGCAAGACGGGCCCCAGGACGATTTTCCGTTCGCGACCGACGTTCTTCCAGAATAACCTGCCGCTCGGTTTCGATTTCCTTCGGGTCGAACTTCAAGTTCCTCATCCGGTCGGATTCGAGCTGCATCACCAATTCGAGCCTGTCCGCGGCGATCGCCTGATAATAGGCGGTATAGTCGGAACTGGTGAAAGCGTTGTCCTGCCCGCCGTTCTTCGCAACGATTTCTGAGAACTGACCGGCCGGAACCTTCTCGGTCCCCTTGAACATCAAATGCTCGAAGAAGTGCGCCAAGCCCGACTTGCCCTGCGGTTCGTCCATCGCGCCGACCTTGTACCAGACCATATGCGTGATGACCGGGGCGCTGCGTTTCGAAACGACCACGACCTGCATGCCGTTGGAAAGTGTAGCCGTTTCCGGATCGAACACACGGGCGTCGGCATGCCGCACCGTGATGGAAAATACCAACACAGCCGCGAAGGCTGCCAGATAGAATGGGCTTCGCATTCTGATCACATCGTCCTCGTTCGGTGACACCCTCATCTATATAGGGAGGGCGAGGCGAAACCGAACCGCCAAGGGACAAGAAAAATCTGCGTTTGATTGGGGAAAGGCGTTTCCCGCCGCGACAACAGCCTAGAACGGCCACTTGAAGAGCGGTTCTTCCTTTTGCGTCGTGATCGTCGGCGTTTCGCCTTCCGTCACCGGTCGGCCCAGACTGGAATTTTCCTGCAGGCGCTTGGATTCACCCTCGGGATCGACCACATCGCCTGGAAGTTTGTCGTCCTTCCAGAACAGCAGATCATCCACGAAACCTTCGTTTTCGCGGGCAAGCGACGCGCTTTCGTCATCGACGATCTGCCGAATTTCGGGATCGGAGTTCAATGCGTTCGCCTTGGCCAATAAGGCGATCTCACCCGGGCTGCTGCCTTGCGCGACCTTCTCGCGCACCAAACGCTGCTGCTGACGCGGCGTCAGATCATTGCCGACCAGGGAGGCGCGCGCGGTGGCCCGCGGCGTGATCCGGTTCAATTCATCCGCATTGGGATCGGGCGCGCGCAGGCCGAAATCGGGCGGCAGGGTCAACGGCGCGCGTTTCACAACCGAGAATTCGTCCGGTCCGCCACGTTGGTACCCGAACAGATTCCCCAGATTGGACTCACATCCGGCCAAAAGCAGGGATGCCGCAATCACGGCAAAAACGCCAATTTTCCTGGAAATTCGAACCATAGGTTTGTCTTCGTCCCGAAGCCGTTGCAGCGGATATTATGCTGCGTTGTCCATGTTATTTAATAAACCATCCAGCAGGATCAATCCAACCCCAACGACAATGGCGGAATCCGCCACATTGAAAGCGGGCCAGTGATACCCGGCGACATGGAGATCGAGGAAATCGAACACCGCGCCGAACCGGACCCGGTCGATGACATTCCCGACTGCCCCGCCCATGACGAGGCCAAGCGCCGTCGCAAGCATCCGATGCTCCGCCTTGCGGAGCCAGAAGAACAGCCCGATTGCGATCGCCAAGGCCAAAGCGGACAGACCCCACCGCCCAAGTTCCGCATGGTTTGAGAACATTCCGAAGCTGACCCCCCGGTTCCAAACCATGACGAGGTTGAAAAACCCGGTAACCTCGATGTGGCCGTTGGCGGACTGCACGATGTCCAGAAACAGCCACTTGCTGATCTGGTCCAAAACGATAGAAACACCGCAGACGGCCAACCCGAGACCGACCAGGGGCCGGCCGCCGGCGGTTGTTTCAGTCGTGCCGGTACGCGTCATTCCGCCGCCGTCGGAAGATCGCGGACAGCCTCGGCGCATCTGCCGCAAGTCCCGGGCGCATTATCATGCTTGCCCACATCGGGCAGCACACGCCAGCAGCGTTCGCATTTTTCGCCATCCGCCAATTGCGGGGAAACACCGATCCCGGGAACCTCCGCCAAGGTGAAGGCCCCGTCCGGCACCTCGCCAGCTTGGACCGTCAAATCGGAAGTGATGCAGACCTCAGCCAAATCAACATCCGACACCCGGGCAAGCATTTCCGCCGGAACTGTCACCAAGGGCGCCGATTGCAAACTGGCCCCGATCCGTTTTTCCGCCCGTTCGATTTCAAGAGCGCCCAAAACCGCGCGGCGAATCTGCCGGACCGAAGCCCATTTCTCCGCCACTGCCGGGGCTGCCCAGTCGGCGGGAACGTCGGGGAACACGCGCAGGTGCACCGAGTTATCATCCGCATTACCCGTTCGGGACAGCCACGCTTCTTCCGCCGTGAAGCTCAAGATTGGCGCGAGCCAAGCGGTGAGACAGGAGAACAACTCTTCGAGCACGACCAGACAGGCGCGGCGCTTAACGTCATCCGCAGGGTCGCAATACAGGCTGTCCTTGCGGATATCGAAATAGAAGGCGCTGAGGTCGATGGCGCAGAAATCGTGCAATTCACGGAACACGCGATGGAAATCGTACCCCGCCACCGATTTCCGAACGACACCGTCCAGTTCCCACAGCCGATGCAACATCAGCCGTTCCAGTTCCGGCATCTGGTCCAACGGCATCCGTTCCGGCACGTCGTTGCCGGTCAGATTTCCGAGCAGCCAGCGCAAGGTGTTCCGGAAGCGGCGGTAATAATCGGTCAACTGCTTCAACGTCCCGTCGCCGACGCGCAGGTCATTGTAGTAGTCCTCGAACACGACCCACAGGCGCAGAATATCGGCACCGTATTTGTCGTTCACTTCCTGCGGCACGACCTGGTTGCCCTTGGACTTGGACATCTTGGTCCCGTCCTCGGCCATGATGAAACCGTGGGTCAGTACCGCATCATAGGGCGCGCGGCCGCGGGTCCCGCAGGATTCCAACAACGAGGAGTGGAACCAGCCGCGATGCTGGTCGGTCCCTTCCAGATAGAGCGAAGCCGGCCATTGCAGATCGTCCCGCTGTTCCAGCACGAAGGCATGCGTGGATCCGCTGTCGAACCAGACGTCGACCACATCCATGACCTGTTCGAAGTCGTCGGGATTGTAATCGTTACCCAGGAAGCGGGAGGGGGCGGAACTGAACCACGCATCCGCGCCTTCTTCCCGGAAAGCCGTGACGATGCGATCCACGACATCCTGATCCCGCAAGGGTTCGCCGGTTTCCTTGGAGACGAAAACCGGGATCGGCACGCCCCAGGCGCGTTGACGCGAGATGACCCAGTCCGGCCTGTTCTCGATCATCGAGTAGAGCCGGTTCTTGCCCCCTTTCGGGTAGAAGGCCGTGTCTTCGATCGCCTGCAACGCTTTCGTCCGCAGGTCGTTCGTCTTCATGGAGATGAACCACTGCGCCGTATTGCGGAAAATCAGCGGCGCCTTGGACCGCCAGGAATGCGGATAGGAGTGCTTCAGATTGCCCTTGGCCAAAAGCTTGCCGGCGATGGCGAGATTCCGAAGCACCGTCGCGTTGGCATCGCCTTCCTTACCTTCCGACGTCAACACCGCCTTGCCCGCCAGCAGCGGAACATGGTCGTAGAACACGCCGTCCTCACCGACTGTTTGCGGGATTTCCAACTCGTTCGCCATGCCGAGCGCCCAGTCATCCGCGCCGTGACCGGGCGCGATATGAACGAAACCTGTGCCGGCATCGTCCGTGACGAATTCCGCGTCCAGAACCGGGCAATCGAATTCGAAGCCGCCGTCGGCGTCCGCGTATCCACGCCAGGGATGGGCGCATTTCGTGCCGATCACCTGTTCACCCTTCAGGGTGGCATGAACAACATTGCCGGTGATGCCGGCCTTTTCACAGACAGCTTCCTGAAGCGCCTTGGCGACAACCAAACGCTCGCCGACCTCCGCCTTGGAATTCTCCGCGATTTCGGTGACTTCCATAACCACATAGTCGAAGTCCCGATGCGCGGCGACGGCACGGTTGCCCGGGATCGTCCAGGGCGTGGTGGTCCAGATGACGACCGTTGCCCCTTCCAGTTCGGGCACGGCTGCGGCGACGACCGGGAATTTCACCCAGATCATCGTCGACTTATGCTCCTGGTATTCGACCTCGGCCTCGGCCAGGGCGGTTTTTTCGACCACCGACCACAGGACAGGCTTGGAGCCTTTGTAGAGAGCGCCGTTCATCAGAAACTTGCCCAATTCGGCAACGATCTGCGCTTCCGCGCCATAGGCCATGGTTGTATAGGGATTGTCCCAATCGCCCAGCACGCCCAACCGCTTGAACTCTGTCCGCTGGATATCGATCCACTTGTCGGCGAATTCGCGGCATTCCTTCCGGAATTCGACGATCGGAACATCGTCCTTATCCTGGCCGGCGGCGCGATACTGTTCCTCGATCTTCCATTCGATCGGCAGACCGTGGCAATCCCAACCGGGGACATAATTCGCATCCTTGCCCAGCATCTGCTGCGACTTGTTGATGATGTCCTTCAGGATCTTGTTCAGCGCGTGGCCGATATGCAGGTGCCCGTTGGCATAGGGAGGGCCATCATGCAGGATGAATTTTTCACGACCCTTCGAGCTTTCGCGGAGCTGCCGCCACAAATCGATGCGCGCCCAGCGTTCCAGCAGTTCGGGTTCTTTGGTCGGCAGCCCGCCCCGCATCGGAAAATCGGTTTTCGGCAGCGCGATGGTGTCCCGATAATCGGGCGCGGAAGAAGTATTTTCAGTCATTCCAGTTCCGTCCTGAGCGGGCTTTCAGCAAGCCCTTCTCCAGTCACATAGGAGTGTGTTCGGTCTTGTTCGTTGGGGACCCATGGCCCCGCTTTCATCACAGTCGCCGTTGCAACGCGCCTGTCCCGGCTCCTGTCATATCGTCAGGGCCGGGCCGATAATTCGACGAATTTTCCGATCTGCTATCGGTGACATGGGCAGCATTGTATCAGCCTTGTTTCGTGGCGCGCGATCCTAGTTTTCACACCATACGGGGTCAAGCGCGGAACGCCGCGGATTTTGGGGAGAACGTGCGGCCTAGCCGCCCGCGGCGCGGGTCTGCAGGATACGCCGCGCCACCGCGCAATCGTGCTGAATTTGATTCTGCAATCCATCCAGGTCGTCGAATTTCCTATCCGGCCGGATGAACTCGATCAACGCGACCCGCAGATAATGGCCGTAGAGATCGCCTTCAAAGTCGAACAAGAAAGCCTCGAACAGCTCACCCATTCCGTCCACGGTCGGCCGGTTGCCGTAATATCCGGCCCCGTCATACCAGGTAACAGCGGATTGATCCTGCGTTTCGACGCCACATCGCACGGCGTAGATTCCGACCGCCGGCCGGAGGTATTCGCCAAGGTCAAGATTCGCTGTCGGAAAACCTATAGTGCGGCCCAATTGCTGGCCTTTTTCGACCCTGCCTTCAATCTCGAAGGGGCGGCCCAGCAGCGCCGCCGCTTGCCCCGGATTTCCCCGGCGCAGCAGGTCGCGGATCCGGGTGGACGAATAGATGATCCCGTCATGCGTCGCCCGCGGATCGATTGTGGTGACGGCAATGCCGCCGCGCTCGCGAATCAAGTCCGGCGTACCCGCCCGCCCCTTGCCGAAGCAAAAGTCATAACCGACCACGATATGCGCAGCGCCCAGCCCGTTGATCAGAATATCGTCGATGAAGGCATTCGCCGTCATGCCGGCCAAGTCCGAATTGAAGCTGAGCACGACCAGCGCTTCCACGCCCAACGCCGCCAGATGGTGCGCCTTGTTTCGCAGATCCGTTAACCGGAAGGGCGGTTCATTGGGCGCGAAATAGCGGCGGGGATGCGGTTCGAACGTCATCACCAAGAGCGGGGCGCCGGCCGCCTGCGCAATTTCCGCCGCACGGCCGATCACATCCTGATGGCCGCGGTGAACGCCGTCGAAGTTACCCAGCACGACGACGCCGGATTTTAGATCATCCGGTGTTTCGGAAACATGATGGAGGATACGCATGGTTTTGTGCCCGAATGCAGCGTTCGACTCTCGGTCGGGCTACTTCCGGAGCTCCGCCCGGGCACGAACCATCATCTTGGCCTGACCGTCGCAAACTATGGTGTTTCCGACACGCGCGGTCGTCTTGCAGATCAACCGCTTCTTTTCAGGGACCAGTTCGGTGATTACCGCGCGCGCCTCCACCGTATCGCCGGCACGCACGGGCGCCAGGAAACGAAGGTCCTGGCTAAGGTAAATACAGCCGGGGCCCGGCATCTTGGTTCCCAGAACCGTGGAAATCAGACTGGCTGTCAGCATGCCGTGGGCGATACGGCCCTTGAAGATGGTTTCCTCGGCGAATTCCTGGTTCACATGAACCGGGTTCATGTCGCCGGTCACGCCGGAAAATAGAACGATATCTGCTTCGGTAATCGTCTTCGCAAAAACGGCGGACATTCCAACGCTAAGATCTTCGAAAAAATATCCGTTCAGATCTTCATGCAGCAATGCGCTGTCCATGAATTCCCACTCCTTTTTTGCGGGCGTTTCCCGCCCAATCGGCAGCACAAGCCGTCATGCGGTCCTTGTTACGCCTTTGCCTAAGCCGGTCGAGACGATAGCCGCCGCGCCTTGGGCAGGCAAGCGGCCTTCGCAACCGCAGCAAAGTGCCGCGGCGAAGGAATTGGCGAAGATCAGCTCTTCGGATCGATCGGCTTGGTCGAAATGCCGGACGCCTGCTGGAAAAGATGTGCCATGCCAAGCAGTTCTCCGTCGCCCCGCGGGCGGCCCACCAGCTGAATACCGATCGGAAGACCGTCATCGGTGAAGCCGCAAGGCACCGAAATCGTTGGACAGGAGGTGCATGTGATCGCGTAGCTCATTGCCAGCCAGTCGATGTAATTGTCGAATCGATGGCCGTTAACTTCTTCGATATAGCGTTGGTCCACATCAAACGGCGGCACGATCGCCGTCGCGCAGGCCAACAGGTCGTATTCCCCGAAAAAGGCCGCGACCCGCGCGTATAGCGCCGCGCGGGCGCGTTCCGCCTTGCCGATCTCATCGGCGGTCAGCCCCATGCCCTTTTCGATGTTCCAGATCACATCCGGCTTTAATTGGTCCCGGTGCTCTTCCAGATCGTTCGCATGCCCCGCAACGAAAATTACGGCCCGCATGGTTTGAAAAATATCCGGCGTGTCGGTGAGATCCGGACAGGCCTCCTCCACCGTCGCCCCCATATCGCTAAAGACGCCGGCCGCGGAGGAAATCACTTCAGCGACCCGGGGGTCGACCTGCAAGAAGCCGAGATTGGGGGAGAGCGCCACACGCTTCGGCCCACGCGGTTTGCGGACCTGCTCCAGATAGCTTGTCGCCGGAGCCGGGCGGGAAATCGGGTCTTCGATGTGGTTCCCCGCCATCACATCCAGGAAAAGCGCGACATCCTCCACGGTGCGCGCCATCGGCCCCTGGACGCTGAGATTATCGAACGGCATTGTCGACGAAGACCGCGCCACTGTCCCGGGACTGGGCCGGAAACCGACCACGTTGCAGAAACTGGCGGGCGTGCGCAGGGAACCGCCAAGATCCGACCCCGTGGCGAGCCAAGTCATGCCTGTCGCAAGAGCGACGGCCGATCCGCCGGAGGACCCGCCGCAGGTCATGGCGGTATTCCAGGGATTACGTGTCTTCCCGAAGACCTCATTGAAGGTATTTGCGCCGGCGCCGAATTCCGGCGTGTTGGACTTGCCGATCGTTATACCGCCGCGCTCTTCAATCCGTTCCACCATGATATCCGACCGGTCCGGCACATGGTCGGCGAAGATCGGGGAGCCATAGGTGGTCCGTACCCCTTCCACGTCGTTCAGGTCCTTCACCGCCACGGGCAACCCGCCGAGCAGCGTGGCCTTCAAACCCGGTCGGTTCGCCGCTGCCCTGGCGCGTTCAGGACATAGCGTGACCATGGCGTTTACCGGCCCATCCACCTTGGCGATCCGGTCATAGGCGGCATCGATGAAGTCTGTCGGTTTGGTTTCGCCCTTGTTAAGGCTCTGCATCGCCTCCACGGCAGTCATGGATATCAGATCGGTCACGGCGCGCCCTCCCCCGGCAAAAAGACATCAGTTCTGTGTTTGTTTATTTCTTTCGTACAATGGGGCCATCGAAGACCTTGGTCCAACCGTTATCCTGGTTTAGGGAAAAGGATCAAGGCAAAGCCGAGGGTAGGATGACGGACACGCAGCAAACCACCACCGACGACGGGCAGGAGCGCCTACCGGTCAGCGTCCTCACGGGGTTTCTCGGAAGCGGCAAGACGACTTTGTTGAAAGCGCTTCTTAAGCACCCCGGCATGGAGGAAACGGCGGTCGTCATCAATGAATTCGGTGAAGTCGGCCTCGACCATCTTTTGGTCGAGCAGAGCTCCGAAGACATGGTCGTCATGGATTCCGGTTGCCTGTGCTGCACGATCCGCGGCGACCTGATCGAAACGCTGCGAAACCTGATTCGGCGCCGTTGGAAGGGAGAAATCCCACCATTCAAACGGTTGGTCATCGAGACAACCGGCTTGGCCGATCCCGCCCCCATATTGCATACCTTGATGACCGACCCAGTGATTTCCACGCGTTATCGGTTGGACGGCGTGATCACGACGGTGGACGCGGTGAACGGTGCGCTGCAATTGGACACCAATCCTGAATCGGTCAAACAGGCCGCCGTCGCCGACCGCATTCTGCTGACCAAAACCGATATGATGCAGGGGCCCAATCCTGATCGGCTCGACGAACGCCTGCGTGCCTTGAACCCCGCGGCGCGTATCCTTGCCGTCAGCCACGGGGATGTGGACCCGCAGGTCCTGTTCGATGCCGGGCTGTACGACCCGGCGACCAAAACGCCCGATGTCGAACGCTGGTTAAAGGAAGAAGCCTATGCGGAAGACCATAAAGGGCACCATCACCATGGGGGTCATCATCATGGGGATCATCACCATGATGAGGGACACGACCATCATCACGACGTAAACCGGCATGATGATCAGATCCGCAGTTTCTGCATTTCCTATGACAAGCCGATCGACTGGGACGCTTTCGTGGAATGGATCGAAGCGTTGATTTCGGTGCATGGCAGCAACCTGCTTCGGATCAAAGGCATCTTGAACGTGATTCAGGCCGACGGGCCCGTCGCCATTCACGGTGTACAGCATGTCTTCCATCCGCCGGCCGTCCTGCCCGGATGGACGACGGACGACCATACATCGAAGATCGTGATGATCACGCGTGCGATATCGAAAAAGCCGGTCGAAGAAATGATGCACGCATTTCTGGACGCCGCGGCGCAAAACCGGCAGACCGCGTCCTGAAACACCGATGCATGCGCGTGCCCCAACCAGGGGCGCGCAACCTTACTGGTCGAGTGGCCCCATGCCGGCTTCCCGAATTTTCTTGTCCGTATTGTATTGGCTGAGCGCGTATACCGCCCAAATCGCGGCAGGCACCCAACCGATCAAGGTGAGCTGCAGAATAATGCAGACAATGCCTTGAATCGGCTTGCCGATGGTGAAGAAGGTCAGCCAAGGCAGTATAAGGGCGATTAGCAGTCGGATCATTGGATTCACTCCTTCGCAAAGGCCGGAAGGCCCAACAGGCCGTCATCGTAAAACGCTTCGCTGAAAAACGACAGACCCGGACATGACGATGCGGCCCGCAATGGACCGCAGATCGTATTCATTTTCGGATGGGGAGGTATGGATCGTCCCCATGACACTCACTGGGGGGTACGGGAGGCGTGAAGTGCCACAGGGACGATGCCATCGTCGGCTGTTTCCAGCCGGTCTTCCAGGTATGGATCCCCACGGCGACCACTGGGGGGTACGGGAGGCGTGAGCGCCGTGGGGACCAAGCCCTCGAGCGGAAACCGCTCGAAGCTTTTCTCGGACGTTACCGTCCGAAACTGATAACAACGCGACGGTTATTCTGTTCCTTCACATTGTCGCCGGTCTGAACGGCCGGAAGGTCTTCACCCAAAGCCGTCGTCCGGATTTTCGAAAGATTGAAACCCTTTGCCGCCAGCGCCGCGAACACTGCGTCCACCCGCGCTTCGGAAAGCTTCTGGTTATATTCGGCATCGCCACGGGTATCCGTGTGACCGGCCAGACGCAATACGACAGCCTGTCCCTTGTCGAACGCCGCGATCGCCTGATCGATTTTCGCGGATTCCGACGGCGTCAGTTCGGCGCTGTCGAAGTCGAAGAGAATAGTGACCGGCTTCGGAAGCGGCGGCGGCGGCGCGACCGGCTTCGGCGGAGCGGCGGCGGCGACTTCCTTCGGCTGCAGCGCTTCTTCAAGCTTTTCGATATGGAAGATGAAGGCCTTCTTACAGGCTTCGATGTCGTCCGGCTGCAGATCTTCTTCCTGCTCCTGCATCCAGCAGTCGAAACCGCCTTGAGCGCCGGCAGCGTGTTCCGGCGAAGCTTCTCGACCGCCGGCAGCCAATGCCGCCATCAAGCGTTCGCGAGACGCAGTCAGCACCCGAACCGATTTTTCCGGAAGATCGCGAGCGGAAATCTCTTCCGGCTGGGGCGAATTGCCTTCCAGAACCGACCGTGCGCGCTCCGTGAACGTGTCAGCGTCGGCCCAGTCATATTCGGCGGCTTCCATTTCGGCGAGTTTCACATATTCCTTGTGCAACGCGACATCGAAAGCGCTGCCAGACGGCGTAGACGCTTTGATATCCGGCAAGCTGCTAACCGCGCAGCCCGTAAGCAATGCGGCGGCGAATGCAAGTGCTGTGGTGCTCTTCAGATAGCTTTTCATGACGTTTCCTGTCCTATTTTTGCCTACTAAATTGACGCATTCCGATTGAACGACGTGCTACCCGACTATTCAAACACCGTCTTTGCTACCCCCTCAACGAACAAGTTTTGTGCCAGTCTGCGCCGGATTCGAATCCGCCAACCCACAAAATAGGAACTACCTTATAAAACAAATAATTAGACGACATTTAACGCCATCGTACTAATTTAGTAAGATTGAACTAATGGCGTTATCACGTACCAATCGGTAACACTTTTTCGCCATATGATTTGCAAAATGCAAAGACAGTCATCGTTTGCAATTTGCGTTTTGAGAAAGCCTTGAAATCAGCAGATATCGTCCCTTTTGATTTTGGGTCACGACCCTTAAATGAAAAGACACATTGGACCTTACCAGGCGGGCTGAGATGGAAAACTTGCAACAACCGCGACTAAGCCGTCGGCATTTCCTTTTAGGAGGCGGTTGTGCCTGCGCTGCTTCCTTGACCGGTTGTCTGTCGACCAACAAGGCAACGGGTCGAAATACGTTCACCGGTTTCTACTCGATCGAGGACGACATCGCCCTGGGCCGGCAGGAACACCCCAAACTGGTGAAACAATTTGGCGGGGAATATGACGACCCGCGGCTGCAACGCTATGTCGAGCAGATCGGTTTCAAGGCCGCCCAATTCACCGAGTATCAGTTTCCCTACAAATTCACCATCGTGAATTCCCCTATTGTTAACGCCTTCGCCCTGCCCGGCGGTTTCGTCTATTTATCCCGCGGTCTGCTCTCCCTTGCCTCTAACGAAGCCGAGGTCGCGGGTGTCCTGGCGCATGAACTTGGACATGTGAACGCGCGGCATACCGCCGAACGCATCAGCCAATCGCAATTGGCGCAACTGGGCATTGGCGTACTGGGCTTGGCGCTTGGCAATTCCGCCGTCACCAACGCCCTTGGCCAGGTTGCCGGTCTGGCCATTCAGGGCCATTCCCGCGATCAGGAACTTGAAGCCGACACGCTCGGCATTCGTTACATGTCCCGGGCCGGATACGACCCGGACGGCTCTGTGAGTTTTCTTTCCACGTTGCGCGAACATTCCATGCTGGAGGCAGAAATGAACGGCCTGCCGCCGGGATCTGTCGATGAATTCAACATCATGGCCACGCACCCTCGAACCGTTGAGCGTGTCCGTCTGGCGCAGCAACATGCCTCGGCGGTGAACGTCTCCAACGCAGTGATCGGGCGCGACCCGCATCTGGGCGCGATCAACGGCATGCTGTACGGCGACGATCCGGAACAGGGGATTATCGACGGCAATACCTTCGTGCATGCCCCCTTGCGCTTCGAATTCACCGTTCCTGACAATTTCCTTCTGCGAAACAGCCCGACACGGATCGCCGCGACCCATCAGCAAGGCGCGATCATTCTGTTCGACATGGCCAAGACGGATCGCAACCGATCCATGCTGTCCTATATCCGAAATGTCTGGGCGCCGCAGGCAAGTTTCAGCGATTCCGAAAAACTGCGGATTGACGGCGCCGACGCCGCAACCGCCGTGACCCAAGGGAACAGCAACAGCGGCAGGGTCGATATTCGGCCGGTTGCAATCCGCGGTGATGGAGAGACTGTCTTCAGATTCCTATTCGTAAATCCGACCGGAACCTCTTCGCGGTTCAGTGACGGATTCCGTCGCACAACCTACAGCTTTCGACGGCTTACGCCGTCCGAGGCATCCGCGGTGCATGGCCGCAGGTTGATCGTCGCCCGGGCCCAATCCGGCGATTCCGCCGCCGCTTTGGCCCAGACGATGCCCTTCGGCAAATTCAATGAGCGCGCCTTCCGTGTCCTGAACGATCTTGGCCCGAACGACATTCTGTCGCCGGGCCAATTTCTAAAGATCGTCGCTGCGTAAGACGGCGCGGCGCGCCCCCTGGTTAGTGGGACATCAGGACGGTCGTCGTCATCCGCTTCAGGATGTGGTTGGAAACGCCGCCCAGGATCAACTCACGGATGCGCGAATGGCCATAGGCACCAAGCACCAGAAGATCCGCGTCACTGTCGGCAACCGAATTCAAAATCACATCTTCCGGTGTGATATCCTTTGCGATCTCACGTGAAACGCGTGCGTTGATGCCGTGCTGCGCCAGGAACCGCGCGGCATCGGAACCGAACAGCTCCTCATCCTCCGGCGGATTTACGCAAATGATTTCGACTTCGCTCGCCTTGTTCAGGAATGGCAACGCGTCCTTCAAGGCACGTGCGGATTCCCGGGTTGCGTTCCAGCCGACAACGACACGTTTCCCGAAATTCTCAACCCGGCCGACATAAGGAACAAGAAGGACCGGCCGGCCCGCTTCCAGGATGACATAGTCGGGAACGCCGCGATATTGCAGCGGATCGTCGTCTTCGTTTTCCTGCCCCATTACGATCAGATCGACAGCACGGCCTTCGGTGCACATGGCGACACCGATATCGCCGCGTGCAGTCGCCCACTCGGAACGGGACTGCCAGCCCGCCAGTTCCACGGCATGGTCAAACTGAGCTTTCGCCGCCGACATCTGCTCGTCCAGGTCCTTTTCGTACATCTCGAAAACTTCCTGTGGCACATGCACCGACGCATAGGTCGGGATGGCAACCGGCGGCCGAACAGCCAAGCCGATCAGGTGAGCGTCATGCTCGCGCGCCAGTTTCGCCGCGACAGTGAGGCTTCGTTCCGACCTCGACGTATTGTCGACATATACCAAGATTGAGGTGAGGTTCATGGACGGTCTCCGTATCTGTATGCCCCGGGTCTGCACGCGCTGCCTGCAATAGGGACGCGCGCAGCCCCCTTTATCGTTCTCATTAACCTAGGCGTGAAAGGTGACCTCACATTTGACTTGCATCAACGGCAAAAAATTATTTTTTATAAAACGGACCGTCTCGTTTCTATAATACCACCCTGAAGTTGAACGGCCCGAATGCCTGCAACACGGAGCAAAAATATGAATATGGTCCGCGGCCGCCCAAGGTCGGAAGCCAGCACACAAGCCGTCTTGTCCGCAGCCGAGCGACTTTTCGGAACCAATGGGTATTCAAAAACAAGCATCGAGGCGATTGCCAAAGCGGCCGGGGTTGGGAAACAGACTGTTTACCGCTGGTGGCCAACCAAGTCGCACCTCGCCGCGGCAATTTACGAACAACTTGCGCCCAGCAGCAAGATCGCACCAAACACTGGGAACCTTGAATCCGATATAGCCACCATGCTTCGAAGCCTGTTCGCCGCCTATGCGTCCGGGCCCGCCGCGGCCTTGCTGAGCGGCCTGATCGTCGAAGCCCAAGGCAGTGATGAGTCCGTCATGGATTTTCGTGCCGGGTTCTTCGATCAACGCCGGGTCATCACCGTCGGCTTGTTCGAACGTGCACGCAGCCGGGGCGAAATACCCGCAGACACAGACATCGACCTACTGTCGGACATGCTGATCGGCGCGATCTGGATGCGGTTGCTGGCCGACCATGCACCCTTGAACGATGCTTTTGCCGAAGGGCTCGCGGCCACCCTCGTTGCCGCCGCATCCGCAGACTCGAACCAAACGGAAAACACACCCGATCAGAAAGCGCCATGATCATGTTGGAAGAAACGGAATACGCGGGTTTCGAGCCCGGTGCGGTCGAACGCATTGTCGCATTGCACATGAACTACTACGGCCCCAATTGGCATTTCGGGTCCGCCTTCGAAAAATACCTTGTGGACGGGGTGGGGGAATTTACGGCACGGCTAAACCCGGAAAAGGATCTATTCCTTGTCGCCAAGCGAGGCGGCGAGATTGTCGGGTCGGTCTGTATCGACGGCAGCGCGACCGAGGATGCCCAACTGCGCTGGTTTATTCTGGACCCGTCTATCCACGGTCGAGGCATCGGCAACGGCCTATTGTCGCGCGCCATGGCATTTGTCCGAAGTGCGGGGCACCGGCATGTCTACCTTTTCACTTTCAAAGGTTTGGATTCCGCGTGTCGGCTTTATGAGAAACACGGCTACCGTCTGACGGAGACGCTTGACGCCGACAACACCTACGGAACCCCGGTCACCGGCCTGCGATACGATTGGTGGGCGGAAAGCTAATTCGTTTCTTTCCGCTCGGTCAATCTCGCCCCAGTTTGATCCGCGGTGGCCAAAGGTGGATTGCCCCTTCATTATCCCGGTAACCAAGAAACACGAAAATAGGTAGTGGCAGACATGAAGGCTTTTGAGATCGTCAGTCCCGACGGCATCGACGCGTTGAACTTGGCCGACCGGCCCACACCGGAACCCGGACCGGGTGAGGTTCTGGTGCGGATCCGCGCCAACAGCATTAACTTCCGTGACCTGTCGACGATCCTGGACCCTGAGCCGCGCGGTATTCCCTATCCGCGTATTCCCAATTCGGACGGCGCCGGCGAAGTGCTCGCCATCGGTCCCGGTGTCACCGAATGGAAAGCGGGTGACCGGGTCGCCGGCACATTCTTCCGGAACTGGGACAGCGGCGGCATCAGCGCTGCCGTGATGGCAAGCGCATTGGGCGGCGCCACTGACGGCGTCCTCGCGGAGGAAGTCGTCCTGCCCGAACGCGGCCTGGTCGCGATTCCGGACTACATGAGCTATGAGGAAGCCGCCACCTTGCCCTGCGCGGCCCTCACCGCCTGGCGGGCCCTGGTCGAAGAAGGAAAACTCCGGGCCGGTGAGACAGTATTGTTGCTGGGAACCGGCGGAGTCTCCATTTTCGCGCTACAGATCGCCAAGATGCATGGCGCTACCGTGATCCAAACCTCCAGCAGCGATGAGAAATTGGCACGGGTCCGATCCATGGGCGCGGATCACTGCATCAACTATCGCGAAACGCCCGAATGGCAGGACGCCGTCATGGAAATCACCGGCGGCATCGGCGTCGATCACGTGGTAGAGGTCGGCGGCGGCGGCACATTGGCACGGTCGGCAGGCGCGGTGCGCGTCGGCGGACATATCGCCCTGATCGGCATTCTCACCATGGACCGGATCGATCCCACACTGCTGATGCGAAAATCCGTGCGCATGACGGGAATCTATGTGGGGTCGCGCCAGATGTTCCGCTCCATGCTTCGAGCGTTCGATGCGCATCAAATCCGCCCTGTGATCGATCGAACCTTTCCACTCACCGAAGCACGGGAAGCCTTCCATCACATGGAAGCGGCCGGGCATTTCGGGAAAATCACTATTTCCCTGTAGCCCCGTTCGCACGCTCCCTTACTAAAGGATAGGTTTTACGCATAAGGAGGGCGTGGCTTTTCCATGTCCGCAATAATACCACGCCCGGGGAGCACACCGTGAACGAACCAATGAAACGATCAGCACTCTATTGGGCATATCTCATGCTCCTGGCGGGTGTCTGCGGTCATGCCTCCAGCGAATTCGTCGCAAAGCTGACCGGCGTGGTGGGCCCTGAATTGACCGTTTGGCGCTTCATGATCGGCGGCATCGGGCTGGTTACGGTATCGCTGGTTTGGCCTTCTTCCCGTAACCTTCTTGAACCGCTGCGCAAGGATGGCCTCGTCATCGTCGCGCTGTCGATCCTGGGCATGACGGCGGCGCAGTTGCTGTTCCACTGGGCGCTCGATTACGCAACGGTCATTCAGGTGGCGACCCTGGTCACGACCATGCCGATCATCGTCGTCGTCGTGAACCGCATCGTGAACAAGGTTCCGATTTCCAAGCCCAAACTGGTTAGTGGCATTGGTGCCTTGGCCGGCGTGATTTTTCTGATCACGGACGGATACCTGAGTCAGGTCCTTGCGGACGCTTCCGTTATTGGCATGTTCCTCGCGTTGAGCTGCGGCGCATTGGGGGCGATCTACATCGTCCTCTCCAAACCGTACTTCGTGAAATACGGCGCGATCCGCATGACGACCTACACCTTTGCCCTGGGATTCTTCGTTTTATGGCCGTTCGTCGGTTTGGTCTGGGGTATCTGGGTCGATCCGACGACCTTATTCGACCGGCCAATGGATAATGCCCTGGCGATCCTGACGCTTGGTATTTGGAACACCACCATTGGCTTCGTGCTGTGGCTCGGCGGGTTGGCGCTTGTGCCCGATACCGGACGCGCGAATTACATGTTCTTCCTGAAGCCCGTTATCGCCGCGTTCCTGGCGGTCTGGATTCTGAACGAGCCGATCACTCTCGCCCAAGGCCTTGCTATTTTGGCCGTCACCGGATGTGTCGCCGCGGAGGTGTTCTGGGAGGAAATCGTGGGAATGGTCAAAGGCCGTTCGAAAGCCTGACCCCTTTCGGGTCACGCCTTGAGCGCGCCGCCTTCTTGGACATACCAGCGATAGGTTTCCGCCAGACCGTCGCGAAACGGGATTCGGGCCGTCCAACCCCGGTCGCGCAGCAGGCTGATATCGACCAGCTTTCTGGGCGTGCCGTCCGGCTTGGTCGCATCGAAAATCAATTCCCCTTCGAAACCGACCACATCGCAAACGGTTTCCACCAACTCGCGGATGGTAAGTTCCTGCCCAACCCCCACGTTCAGCAACTCGCCGGTCGACCCGTCGACATTCTGCATGCAATGAAGGGTCGCGTCCGCCATGTCGTCGACATGCAGGAATTCCCGCCGGGGGGTGCCCGTACCCCAAACCGTCATGGACTCGTCACCGCGGATCTTCGCTTCATGCGCTTTACGCATCAACGCCGGGATGACATGGCTTTTCTCAAGGTCGAAGTTGTCGCCCGGTCCATAGAGGTTCGTCGGCATCAGACATAGGCTGTTGAAGCCGTATTGTTTTGCATAGGCTTGGCACATCTCGATGCCGGCGATTTTGGCGACGGCATAGGCGCTGTTCGTCGGTTCCAGCTTCCCGGTCAGCAGCGCGTCTTCGCGCATCGGCTGTTCCGCGAATTTTGGGTAGATGCATGTCGACCCCAGAAAAACCAGTTTGCGGACACCGTTGCGGTAGGCCGCGTCGATCACATTCGTCTGGATCAGCAGATTGTCGCGGATGAATTCGCCCGAATAGCTGTCATTCGCGACGATTCCACCGACCTTGGCGGCGGCAAGGAAGACATAGTCCGGCTTATGTTCAGCGAAAAACGCTTCCACCGCATCCTGTCGCGTCAGGTCGAGTTCGCCATGGCTGCGTGTGATCAGGTTTTGGAACCCGTCCTGCGCAAGCCGGCGCACAATCGCCCCCCCGACGAGTCCGCGGTGACCCGCGACGTATATCCGCGCATCTTTTTCCATTCGACCGATCAACCGAATTTCCGCGATGGCACCTTGTGGCCCGCATCGGACAATGTGCGTTCCTGGGCGGCAAGATCCATGTCGTGATCCACCATCATTTCAACCAGTTGCCGGAAAGACACCTTCGGCTTCCAATCGAGCAGCTTTTTTGCCTTGGAAGCATCGCCTAGCAGAAGGTCGACTTCGGTGGGCCGCAGGTAACGGGCATCGAATTCAACATGGCTTTCCCAGTCGAGCTCCGCATAGGAGAAGGCCATCTGTAGGAAATCGCGCACGGAATAGGTCTCACCGGTCGCAACGACGAAATCGTCCGGCGTGTCCGCCTGCAGCATCAGCCACATTGCCTCGACGTAGTCGCCGGCATAGCCCCAGTCGCGTTTCGCATCGAGGTTACCGAGGAACAGCTTATCCTGCAGGCCATGTTTGATACGGCCAAGCGCCCGGGTGATCTTGCGCGTCACAAAGGTTTCGCCGCGGCGGGGGCTCTCGTGATTGAACAGAATGCCGTTCGACACGAACATTCCGTAAGCTTCCCGGTAGTTCACCCCATACCAATGGGCGGCGACCTTCCCCACGGCATACGGACTGCGCGGATAGAACGGTGTGGCTTCCGATTGCGGCGCCGGGGCGGCGCCGAACATTTCCGAACTGCCAGCCTGGTAGACGCGCACCTGCGCATCCTTTTCCTTGATGTAATCGCGGATCGCATCCAACAGGCGAAGGGTGCCCGTGGCAACGATGTCGGCGGTATATTCCGGCTGATCGAAGCTGACGCGCACATGGCTTTGCGCGCCGAGGTTATAGACCTCATCAGGCTGCACTTTGCCGATCACCCGCCGGATACCGGTCGAATCGGACAGATCCCCGTAATGCAGAAACAAGCGTGCGTCCGTTTCGTGCGGGTCCTGATAAAGATGGTCGATTCTGTCGGTATTGAAGGTCGATGCGCGCCTGATCAGACCATGGACTTCATAGCCCTTGGATAACAGGAACTCGGCCAGATAGGAGCCGTCCTGGCCGGTAACGCCGGTGATCAACGCGCGCTTCATATCACCCTCATTGCATGCTGTCGGCTGGTGTTACGCTGGGCCGCCTACCGGGTCAAGCAAGCGGCGCGCCATGCGCCCAACCAGCGGTGCGGGATACGGATAGTAATGATGCCGAATGCGAACGGCATATGTTGTACTGGAAGAACCCGCTATCTTCCGCTATGCGAACCCCTGTCGGTACCGATTTGCGGTTCCGTCACTGAATTTCCACATGCCAAACCAATGGAGTTCGCATGGCTTTCAAAACCTTGGACGATCTGTCGGTCAGCGGAAAAGTGGTTCTGGTCCGCGGCGACCTCAACGTTCCCATGGACGGGAACAAGGTTTCCGACACGACGCGCATCGACCGGCTCGTGCCGACGGTGCGGGACCTTCTGGAAAAAGGCGCGTCGGTTGTCCTGATGTCACATTTTGGGCGGCCGAAGGGCAAAAAAGTCGCGTCCATGTCGCTTCGCCCCGTGACCGAAGCGCTGCAATCCATCCTGGGCCGCGATGTCACTTTCGCGGAGGACTGCATCGGTGCGACCGCGTCCGAGGTGATCGCAAAAGCGGGTCCCGGCGGCGTCACATTGCTTGAGAACCTGCGTTTCCATCCGGGTGAGGAAGAGGACGATATCGGCTTCGCCAAACAACTGGCCGCCCTGGGCGACGTCTATGTGAACGATGCATTCTCAGCCGCGCACCGGGCCCATGCCTCCACCCATGCACTGGCGAAACTTCTGCCGGCGGCGGCGGGCCGGAACATGCAGGCGGAACTGGAAGCGCTCGACGCGGCCCTGGGCAACCCGCAACGGCCGGTCGCCGCAATCGTCGGCGGCGCAAAAGTTTCCTCCAAACTGAAGGTGCTGGAAAACCTAGTCAGCCGCGTCGATGTATTGATCATCGGTGGCGGCATGGCCAACACCTTCCTGCTGGCGAAGGGCGTTTCCGTCGGAAAAAGCCTGTGCGAGGCCGACCTTGCGCAAACGGCGCGGGAAATCATAGCCCGTGCGGAAACCGCCGGCTGCACGATCGCGTTGCCGACCGATGCATCCATAGCCCCGGAATTCGCGCCGACGGACGATGCGGAAGTCGTTCCGATCGACGCCGTTCCAGAGGATCAAATGATCCTGGATATCGGACCCGCGAGCGCCGTGGAACTGTCGGCCAAGCTGGAAAGCTGCAAGACTTTGGTTTGGAACGGCCCGATGGGAGCCTTCGAAATCAGGCCCTTCGATCAGGGGACGGTAGCGCTTGCGCAAACGGCCGCCCGCCTGACCAAGGCCGGATCTCTGGTTTCCATCGCCGGCGGCGGCGACACGGTAGCGGCTTTGAATCATGGCGGTGTCGTCGGCGATTTCACCTATGTCTCGACGGCGGGCGGCGCCTTCCTGGAATGGATGGAAGGCCGCGAATTGCCTGGCGTTGCAGCCTTGGAGGCCGCTTCCGCTACATAAACGCAGTTGCACGTTTTTTCCTGCGGCGGGCTTCCCAAAAAGAATGCCCGCCGCAGGCATGTCGGGCCTGAGTAGAAATTTATGTAAAATTTTATTTACATTATATTAATCAATCCGCGATAACGTGCAGGCTGAGGGGCTCGGCAGGAGCATTACAATATGGACGTCATCGGTGCCGGCGGCCCATTGGGCAGCCGCCAACTACTGACGACGCAGAGCCAGGTTGGGCAAAGCCAATCCGGGCAATCTCAGGCCGCGCCTGTCGACCGGACCGGACAGCAACCGGCGGGCAGCCGCAGTTTCGTCCGTGCACTCCAGGAAACCAGCCCCGCCGAGACGACACAGGCGGCCGCCGACCCGAATGCGTCCCGCACGACACAACGTGCAAATCGGGCCATATCGGCCGCGGACGCCCAAAATCGCGGAAACGCCCTGCCGCGCGGCAGTTTGGTGAACATTCTGGTTTAATTGTCTTGGCTGCTTGGGTGGTCAGGCAGTCTTGCGCGCCACGATGACCAGTCCCATGACGGGAACCGCATATTCCGTCCGCAGTTGGCCCTGCTCCCCCTCAACCAGGTCAAAGCCTGCCCCTGCCAGTGAGTTGCGGACATATTTGGCGGAATGCGTGTATCGACCGCTGATGCCGAGGGCATAGTCTTTGGCCTTGCCGTGGGTTTCCAGCGTGAAGGCGAATAATCCGCCCGGCCGTAAGGACGATGCCATCGCCCCGAAAATCGCTGACAGCTCACCAAAATAGCATAGAACATCGGCGGCCACCGCAACGTCGTAGCGCCCGCTCCGGGTTTTGAGGGCGTCCGTCAGTTCCGCCTTGTTGAGCCGGTCGTAGAGCTTTCGCTTTTTTGCCAGAGCAAGCATTTCCTCCGACAGGTCGATCCCTTCCAGTTTCCGCGCCAGGGGCCGCAAATACGGTCCGCACAACCCGGTCCCACATCCGGCATCCAGAATACGTAGGTCTGTTGCGCCAACGTGCCGGACCAAGGCCTCGCCCAGCAGTTCCGGCGCCTTGTAACTCAATTCCTCAAGTTTGGAATCGAAGGTATCGGCAAACTCGTCGAAAGTCTGAGCGACATAGTCGTCATTCGCCCGGTCGGGAACCTCGTCGCCGGTGACGGCAGCCGCCATGTGCAGGGCGATGCGGTTGTCCGGAAAATCCTCAGCCCATTGCCGTGCAATCCGCTTGGCGGTCTTCTTCTGCCCCATATGCACCATACCGTAGAGCGACTTGCCCAGATTTGAATGGACATAAATGTCCTCAGGATCCTGCGCCAAGGCTTTCAGCATGTAATCGACGGCCGGACCGTAGTCGTCTGCATCATAGTGGATGATGCCGAGCGAGTGGAGCGCCGCCTGATGGTCGGGGTCCAACTCAAGGATCTTCTTATAAAGCGCCGCCGCTTCATCCGGCTTGTCATCGTAATAGAGGCGGTCTGCCTCTTCATAAAGTTTGTCGATGGAAGAGGTCATCGTGTGAACTACCCTGAAAACGTATCGAACCCCCGCGGGCGGCGCATCATACCGTCTGCACGCCTTAAGTCGACCCATCCCGCCCAGCGAAATCAACCGCCGGGTTGCCGTCGGCGCGTCTCGGTCCCACTATCCTTCCATGACCGACACGAAAGCCCCCTCACCCGCGCCCCCGCCGATCACGACTGTTGAAGACGGCGGCCCCCGGATCCGCACCGTTCCGGAAGGCGACAATGTCGAACGGCTGGTTTGCCCCGATTGCGGTTTCGTGAACTACGAAAACCCTAAGATCGTCGTTGGCACCGTCGCGACATGGGAAGGCCGGATCCTGCTGTGCCGGCGTAACATACCGCCAAGAAAGGGGTACTGGACCATCCCGGCCGGTTATATGGAATTGAACGAGACGACCGAGGCGGGCGCGCGCCGGGAAGCGATGGAAGAAGCCAATGCCGATTTGGCCGATCTTCGAGTCCTCGCCATCTACAACATACCGCGCATCAGTCAGGTTCAGATAATCTACCATGGCACACTGACAACGCCAGCTGTCGCAGCCGGCCCGGAAAGCCAGGAGGTTGAACTGTTCGATTGGCAGGACATTCCGTGGGACGAGCTTGCTTTCCCGTCCGTACACTGGGCGCTCGGTCATTTCGAGGAAGTCAGGGACACCGGCAGCCATCCACCCTTCGGAAATCCACCCGGCGATTTCGGCGACATGACACGATAGGCAAGGACTAACCGGAACTCAGCTGTCTTTCCCGTCGGCCTTCGACGCCGGATCCGCACTCTCTTCGGCAGGTTCGAGATGCCGATTGATCATGGGGGCCTGGGTCAGCATGAACAGCAAGGTCAGGCCCATGGCCCCGAAAACTTTGTAAGTCACCCAGAAATCGTCCGACTGCGTCCGCCAAACTGCCTCGTTCATGCAGGCAAGGAACGCAAAGAACAGGCCGAAGCGGATGGTCAATTTGCGCCAGCCCGGTTCGTCCATGCGCAGGGCATGCCCGACGACGAACTTCAACGGCTGCCGGCCCAGGGCCGCGCTGGCCAACAAGGTGATACTGAAAAGCGCATTCACCAGGGTCGGGCGGATTTTGATGAAGGTGTCATCACCCAGATAGAGCGTCAGACCGCCCAGCACCAAGAGGATAGGCGCCGTCACCAACGGCAGTTTCGGCAGTTTTCTGGTTAGAATGTAGGAGACGGCAAGCGCGATCACGGTTGCAATCATCACCGCGGCAGTCGCCTGAAAGAGGTCTCCCAGCAAGTAGGTGACGAAAAACACCACCAGCGGCCCGTATTCGCATGCCGGTGTGAGCCACGGCGGCGCCCGCCGTTCAGTCTGTCGATCAGAAGTCATAGCCGGGGTTATAGCCGTGCTTGTTCCGCAGACCAAGCATGCTTGTCGTTAGCCGGAGGCACTATTCGGTAACCCTTTAATGTCAGCGTGTTGCAGCGTTTCAAACTTGCCGATTCTTGCGATTCGCCATAGTTTCATCCCATGGCAATAGGAAATAATGGTATTGGTGGGTCCGGTGATCGGCGCGTCGGTGGCAACAACCTCGACAGGCCGAGAGGAATAACATCCCCAGCTACCCCAAGCCTTGGCGTTTCCCGGCAACAACGGGGGCGTTCAGGGCGCGACCCATATGATCTTCAGACCGCATTCAGCAGGTTGAAGCGACTGCTTCGCCTGGATGGAAGCGCTGGGCCGAAACAAGGCATCCCCAGCCGGGGATACTATCTGAATGTACTAGTCTGAGTTTACGAACCCATAGGGAGGGGGCGATGGCCGTCACGGTTCAAATAGACTGTGTGCGACAAGTGGGCCGCGCCCATCCCGCCATATGCGCGACTGGTTGAACAGCCCATGGCACGATACGATTTTTCCCGTCTTTCCGTCCTTGTCGTTGAGGATTCGCGCTTCATGCGCAGTCTTTTGGTCACCACATTGCGCGCGCTTGGCGTCGAACGTGTGATGACGGCCGAAAACGGTCAGGAAGCGATACAGTTCATGGCCCCCACTGCTGCGATCCAGGGCGAAAGCATGGTGGGGAAGACCGGCGTGGACATGATCATCAGCGACTATGTCATGCCGGTCGTGGATGGCGGAATGCTGTTGCGATGGATACGCCTTGCCGCCAAATCACCCGACCGTTTCATGCCTTTCCTGATGGTGTCCGCCGCCGCGGACAAGGAGGTATTGTTCGCGTGTCGGGATGCCGGCGTGGACGAATTCATGGCGAAGCCATTTTCGGCGGAAGCACTGGCCAAACGCATGACCGCCGTCATCGAGCATCCGCGGCCCTATATCTATTGTCCGACCTATTTCGGCCCGGAACGCCGACGCCAGGACAAGCCTTTCGAGGAAGAGCGGCGCAAGACGACCAATGACGATATAGAGACGCTCTATTCCGGCAAAGACATGTCGAAGATGAAGAACACGAAGAAACGTGTCTGGCTCTTCAAACTACCGAAATCCCTTAAGCAAAAACTTTCCACCGGCAGCAAGGATTCAAACGAACCACCGTTCGATGCAAGCTTGTTGAAGGCGGCGGAAGAAAAAATCCAAAACATGTCGACCGATTACGCGGATTGGGTGAAGGAATCGATCGAGGAATTGCAGCAAGCCCATCACCGCGCGGTGGAAGACCCGGATCAGGCAACGGAACAGTTCGCGGTCATCCACACGATGGCGCTGGAACTGCGCGGCCAGGGCGGCATTTTCGGCTACCCGCTGATCTCGCAAATCGGCAAATCCCTCTATGACATCACCAAGGAACACGCGACGGTCACGCCCCAATTGCTGGACTTGATCGACTCGCATATCGACCTTGTCAAAGTCGTGATCAATCAGAAGGTGGCCGGGGACGGCGGGGATACGGGCCGGCAACTGCTGCAAAGCCTGGCGGAAGCGAAAAAGAAATTCGCGAATTCCTGACGCCGGTCTAACACCAGCGCCTAGTCTTCCAATCCCATAAGCCCCCGGGCGAAGTCCCGTGCCGCGAAAGGCCGCAGGTCGTCGGCCTGCTCGCCGACGCCTATCGCATGAACCGGAAGACCGAACCGTTCGGCAAGCGCGACGAGAACGCCGCCCTTGGCCGTGCCGTCCAGTTTGGTGACGACAAGACCGGTCACGTTGACCATTTCCTTGAATGTCTCGACTTGTGCGATCGCGTTCTGCCCCGTAGTCGCGTCCAGAACCAACAGAACGTCATGCGGCGCGTTTTCATCCATTTTGCGGATGACGCGTACGATCTTCTTCAACTCTTCCATCAGGCCGGATTTGTTGTGCAGGCGCCCGGCCGTATCGATCAACAGAACATCGATCCCCTCGCGGCGGGCGCGCTCGATTGCGTCGAAAGCCAGACCTGCGGCATCCGCCCCCTGTTCCTTCGCGACGACGGACGCCCCGGTCCGGTCGCCCCAAACCTTCAGCTGTTCGATCGCCGCGGCACGGAAGGTGTCGCCGGCGGCAAGCATCACGGTTTTGCCTTCCGCCTGAAGATGTTTCGCGAATTTACCGATGGTGGTCGTCTTGCCGCTGCCATTGACCCCGGCGACCAACACTACATGCGGCTTGGCCCCGCTATCGGTCATAAGCGGCTTGGCGACAGGTTCCAGGATCGCCGCAACCTCGGCGGCAAGCGCGCCGCGGATCTCATCGGGATCGACTTCCTTGTCGAAACGTTCCTTGGCGATCGCGGCGGCCAGCTTCGCCGCCGTCGCCGGGCCAAGATCCGCCATGACCAGCAGATCCTCGAGCTCCTCTACAGCGGCGTCATCCAACTTCCGCTTGGTGAAAATATCGGTGATCCCCGACGCGAGGCGCGACGAGGACTTCCGCAGACCTTCCTTGATACGCTGAAACCAGGACATGTCAGGCAGCACACTCCGCCAATGGACGGGCGGTCAGGGCATGCCCGTCGGTCCCTGTAATAATGACGTCCAGCAGATCGCCGGGTTGACCCGCGACGGCGACAGGTGCGAACCCTTCGGTCCTCCCCTCGCCGTCCTTTTCAAGCAGGACGCGTTCGATTTTACCGACCCGGCTCTGCAAATAAGCCTGAAGGCGCTTGTCGCCCGTTTCCCGCAAACGCCGGGCGCGGTCCTTGCGTTCCGCCTTCGGCACCTGATTCGGAATACGGGCGGCTGGGGTTCCTTCCCGTTCGGAATAGGGAAAGACATGAAGATAAGTCAGCCCGCAATCATCGACGATATCCAGCGTATTCTTGAACATCTCTTCCGTTTCCGTCGGGAAGCCGGCGATCAGGTCGGCACCGAAGACGATGTCGGGACGGGCCGCGCGAAGGCGGTCGGTCAGCGCGATGGCCTCGGCCCGCATGTGTCGGCGCTTCATGCGCTTCAGAATCATATCGTCGCCCGCCTGTAGGGAGAGATGAAGATGCGGCATCAAACGGGGTTCTTCCGCAATCAGGCGAAACAGGTCGTCGTCCATCTCAATGCAATCGATGGAGGAAATTCGAAGCCGCGGCAGATCGGGCACAAGGGCCAGAAGCCGCCGCACCATCTGTCCCAAACTCGGCTTGCCCGGCAGGTCGGGCCCGTAGGACGTGATATCGACCCCCGTCAGGACGACTTCCTTGTAACCGTTCTCCACCAGGGCGCGGACTTGGCGGACCACTTCGCCCATCGGGACGGACCGGCTGTTACCCCGGCCATAAGGGATAATGCAGAAGGTGCAGCGATGATCGCAGCCGTTCTGGACCTGTACAAAGGCACGGGCCCGGTCGGTCAAACCATCAACCAGATGCCCCGCCGTTTCGGTTACCGACATAATGTCGTTGACCAGCACGCGTTCCGTGGTCTCCCCCAGGAAACTTTCCGGCCGAAGCTTTTCTTCGTTTCCTAGAACCTGATCGACCTCGGCCATCCCGGCATAACGCGCCGGGTTCACCTGGGCCGCGCAGCCGGTGACAATGATGCGCGCATCCGGATTTTCACGCCGCGCCTTGCGGATCGCCTGACGCGCCTGGCGTTCGGCTTCCGCGGTGACCGCGCAGGTATTGAAGACGATGGCGTCGTTCAGGCCCGCCGCAGAAGCATTCCTGCGCATGACCTCAGACTCATAAGCGTTCAACCGGCAGCCGAAAGTGACAACCCTGGGAATTGATGGGCGAGGTTCGGTCATTGCGTCCACTCACCCCGGAAACTGAAAGCAGTCGGCCCCGTCATGATGACGTGATTGTCACTCCGCCATTCCAGGTCCAGCGCCCCGCCATCCAGATGTATCCGCGCCTTGCGGTCGATAAGGCCCCGGCGTGTCGCCGCCACGACAATAGCGCATGCACCCGAACCGCAAGCCTGGGTGATCCCGGCGCTGCGTTCCCAAACCCGCATACGCAGGCTGCCATCCGCTTTCTTTTCGACGAATTCGATATTGGCGCGCTGCGGCAGCAGCGGGTCGTTCTCAAGCACCGGCCCGCATTCTTCCAACGGCACCGCTTCCGCATCGTCGACGAAGAAAACGACATGCGGGTTGCCCATATTGACCGCGACCGGATCCGTGTAGGGGATATAAGCCATATCGACCGACAGTGTATCCATCTCGCGTGCCAGCGGGATCTGGTCCCATTCCAGCCGCGGTTCACCCATATCGACGGAAACGGTTCCGTCGGCGTTGCGGGTGCTGGCCAGAATGCCCGCGACCGTCTCAACACCGAGCGTGTCCTTGCCGCCCTCGCCCATGACCAGGGCGGCGACGCAGCGCGTACCGTTGCCGCAGGCTTCGACCTCGCCGCCATCCGGGTTATAGACCCGCATGAACACGTCGCCTGCCCCATTGCTGGGCTTGCCGAGCACCAGCAGTTGGTCGCAGCCGATCCCCCGCCGACGGTCCGCCATGGCGGCGCGCGTATCACGGTCAAGCGCCCCGGCATGACTCAGGGCGCCATCGCGGTCGTCCACGATGACGAAGTCGTTGCCCAAGCCATGCATTTTAACGAAGGGGATCATGCCGCCGTTCCATACGTGTTTGCGCCCATACACAGACGCGTCGCCCGCCTTATATGGCGAGCACCGGCCATTTGGCAACGATGGCGCCACAGACTACACTAACGCAACGCAGTCCGGTTTGGGTTGACGCGGGACGCGCAAACCCTTACAACCCGCCGCGTTCAAGACCAATCCGTCGGCTTTCAGGTCCCACGGGGTCACGCCAGTCCGCGAGTTTCGCGCACTGGCGCGTTTTGCGTTGCGCGTTTGGCAATGTGAACCGACAGACCGATTGGGCGAGAATTTTGGGCCAGAAGAGAGGCTAGGCTAAGCATGTTCGAGTCACTAAGCGATAAGCTTGGATCCGTCCTGGACGGCTTGAGGCGCCGGGGTGCGCTGAAGGAGTCCGACGTCGATCAGGCCATGCGCGACGTGCGTCTCGCCTTGCTTGAAGCCGATGTCGCCCTGCCCGTCGTCCGCGATTTCATCGCCCAGGTGAAAGAACGCGCCGTCGGCCAGGAAGTGCTGAAATCGGTCACACCGGGCCAGATGGTCGTCAAGATCGTCCATGACGGTCTGGTCGAAATGCTGGGCGGCGCCGCCCCCGGCGAGGACGGTACGCCGCCGGCGCCGGAAGGGCTGAACCTGCTGGGTGAGCCGCCGGTTGCATTCCTGATGGTCGGGTTGCAGGGCTCCGGTAAAACGACGTCCACCGCGAAGATCGCCCGCCGCCTGCAGCAGCGTGACAAAAAGAAGGTTCTGATGGCGTCGCTGGACGTCTATCGCCCCGCCGCGCAGGAACAGTTGCAGATTTTGGGTGAGCAGGCCGAGGTCTCCACCCTGCCGATCGTCGCCGGTCAGCAACCGGTCGACATTGCCAAGCGCGCCATGCAGGCGGGTCGCTTCGGCGGCTATGACGTCGTCATGCTCGATACCGCGGGCCGGCTTCATGTGGACGAAGGCCTGATGGCGGAAGTCGCTGCCGTGAAGACCGCGACCAACCCGTCCGAAGTCATGTTGGTTGCCGATGCGATGACCGGGCAGGACGCGGTAAACGTCGCCGACAGTTTCAACAAACGCGTCGGGCTGACCGGAATCATGTTGACCCGCGTCGACGGTGACGCCCGCGGCGGTGCGGCGCTTTCGATGCGCGCCGTCACGCAATGCCCGATCAAACTGCTGGGTGTCGGCGAAAAGCTGGACGAGTTGGAAGAGTTCCACGCCGACCGTATCGCCGGCCGTATCCTGGGCATGGGCGACGTCGTCAGCCTGGTCGAAAAAGCGCGCGAGACCATCCAGGAAGAAGACGCCGAGCGTCTGGCCAAGAAGATCCAGAAGGGCGAATTCGACCTGAACGATTTGGCCGATCAGTTGAAGCAGATGCGCAAGATGGGCGGTCTTCAAGGTCTGATGGGGATGTTGCCGGGCATCGGCAAGATGAAAGACCAGATGAAGAACGCCAACCTGGACGAAGGGCTGCTGAAACGCCAGGAAGCGATCATCTCGTCCATGACGGCGAAGGAACGGCGCAATCCGAAGGTTATTCACGCGTCGCGCAAGCAACGTATCGCGAATGGGTCGGGGACTTCCGTGCAGGAGGTCAACAAGCTGCTGAAGCAGCATCAGACCATGGCGAAGATGATGAAGAAGATGGGGAAACTGGGCCAGAAGGGCCTGATGAGATCCATGGGTGGCATGATGGGCAAGGGTGGCGGTTTGCCGCCCGGCTTGATGCCGCCCGGCGGCATGCGCTGAGCGCTGCCGTCGAATGGTTGAGTGGCGGGTCCGCAAGGGCGCGTGGTTGGTTTGAAATTTTATTGGTGCAACTGGAGAGAAAGACAACATGTCCCTCAAAATCCGTATGGCCCGTGGTGGGGCCAAGAAGCGCCCGTTCTACCGCATCGTTGTCGCAGACAGCCGCATGCCCCGGGACGGCCGCTTTATCGAAAAGATCGGCCATCACAACCCGATGGTTCCCAAAGGACATCCGGACCGGATCGTGATCGACCTGGACCGTGTGAAGCATTGGATGGAACAGGGCGCGAAGCCGTCGGACCGCATCGCGCGTTTCCTCGACGACGCCGGTGTCGTGAAGCGGACCTACAGCGAACAGCCGCAGAAGAGCGCGCCGGGCGAAAAAGCCAAGGAACGCCTGGAAGCGAAGCAGGAAAAGGCCAAGGCTGCTGAAGAAGCCGCCGCCGCGCCGGCTGAGGAAGCCCCTGCCGAGGAAGCTGCCGCCGAGGAAACCCCCGCGGAAGAAACGACCGAGGCGTAAGCCCAAGGGGATGCAAGGCAGGGCGGAAGCCCGGCCCAATTCTCTCGGTCGTCAACCATACGGGATAGTCGGATCGCACGATGCCGGACGGATCGATCATGAAAGACGGAACCAAACAGGCTTCTGACCTGGTGCTGGTCGGTGTTGTCACCGCGCCGCACGGGGTGCGTGGTTTGGTCAAGGTGAAGAGCTTCACCGAGGAGCCGTCGGATGTGGTTGCCTATGGCGCATTGAGTGATCAGACCGGCCGCAAGACCTTCCGGTTGGATATCGTCGGTGAGGCAAAGGGCCAGTTGATCGTGCGTATGGACGGCATTGCCGACCGTAACGCGGCGGAAGACCTCAAAGGCCAGAAACTCTACATCCACCGCTCCGCACTGCCGGAAACGGAGGAGGACGAGTTCTACCACGCGGACCTGATCGGCCTGCATACGGTGTTGGCCGATAGTCGTCCGCACGGTGTGATCAAGGCGGTCTACGACTTCGGCGCCGGCGACCTGCTTGAAGTCGCGCTGGACGATGCCGGAATAACCTATCTTCCCTTCACCCGGGAAGTGGTTCCGACGATCGACCTGGTAGCCGGTATCGTGACAGTCATTCCACCGAATGAAATCGATGCGGCTGACGTCGACGGGGCGGAAGAACCTGATGCACAGGGAGAGGACGCGTGATGACGCAAACTCCCTGGGCGGCAACGGTTTTGACGTTGTTTCCGGAGATGTTTCCCGGACCGCTGGGTCTTTCCCTGTCCGGAAAGGCGCTGACATCCGGGATCTGGTCGATGAAGGCGGTGAATATCCGCGATTTCGCGGTCGACAAGCACAACACCGTGGACGACACGCCGTTTGGCGGGGGTCCCGGGATGGTGATGCGGCCGGATGTCGTGGATGCGGCTTTGGCCTCCGTTGAAGATCAGCCGGGCCCGGTCCTCTATCTCAGCCCGCGCGGCGAGGTATTCGATCAGGCGATGGCGGCCGATCTGGCGGCGGGCGGCGGTGTGACGTTGTTGTGCGGGCGGTATGAAGGAATCGACCAACGCGTGCTGGACAAGCGGGAAATCCGCGAAGTCAGCCTGGGCGATTTCGTTCTGTCCGGCGGAGAATTGGCGGCGATGGCCTTGTTGGACGCAAGCCTTCGTCTGTTGCCGGGTTACATGGGGGCCGAAGCCTCCCTTGAGGAAGAAAGCTTTTCCGAAGGGTTGCTGGAATATCCCCATTTCACCAGGCCTGCCACCTGGGACGGTTTTGATGTGCCGGATGTTCTGCTTTCCGGCCATCACGAAAAGATCAAGGCCTGGCGCCTGGCCGAGGCGGAGCGGACAACCCGCACCCGCCGGCCGGACCTGTGGACGCGCTACTGCGCGGGCAAGGGTTCCGGTAAGGCAAGCCCGGACGGCGTCAGGATGAGTGCACGTTAAGTCATAGAGAAACCGCCTCCGCCTATTTGGTTCGGACGGAGGTATCGGATTTTTAAAGAAAGGAACGGACCGATGAACATTATCGAGCAGCTTGAAAGCGAACAGCTCGGCAAGCTGACGGAAGGGAAGAACATTCCCGATTTCCGCCCCGGCGACACCGTGCGTGTTCTGGTGAAGGTTGTCGAAGGCAACCGCGAACGTGTGCAGGCCTATGAAGGCGTCTGCATCGCCCGTAAGAATGCCGGCCTGAACAGCTCCTTCACCGTGCGGAAGCTTTCCTACGGCGAAGGCGTGGAACGTGTGTTCCCGCTGTACAGCCCGCGTATCGACGGGGTCGAACTGGTACGCCGCGGTAAAGTCCGCCGCGCCAAGCTCTATTACCTGCGTGGCCGGACCGGTAAGTCGGCCCGTATTTCCGAGCGCACCCGCGGCGTCGTCCGTGGCAAGGCCGCCGCTGCTTCCGCGGCTGCGATGAGCGACGCGGAACTGCAGGCGCAAGCCGCACCGCCGGTCGAAGCGACCGTGGCGGAAACCAAGACCGAGGAATAGTCTCGGCAACGCACACCCTTCCCCCCTGATTGGGAAAATCGGGGCCCATGGCGGGCCCCGGATCAGGCGGGGAAGGTCCGATTGTTTTGGAGGGAACCGGGAATGTCAGGACCAAAAACGCTTTTCGACAAAATCTGGGAAAGTCATCTGGTAGATCAACAGGATGACGGAACCTGCCTTATTTATATCGATCGGCACCTGGTCCACGAAGTGACAAGCCCGCAGGCCTTCGAAGGACTGCGCATGTCCGGGCGGAAGGTCCGCCGCCCGGACGCCACCTTGGCCGTGGCGGACCACAATGTTCCGACCTCCGACCGGTCCGCCGGGATCACCGATCCCGAAAGCCGGCTGCAGGTGGAAACCTTGGAAAAGAACGTCGCCGAATTCGGCGTGCCCTATTTCGACACGACGGATATCCGCCAGGGCATCGTTCATATCATCGGGCCGGAACAGGGATTCACCCTGCCGGGCACGACGATCGTCTGTGGGGACAGTCATACCGCGACCCACGGTGCCTTCGGAGCGCTGGCCTTCGGCATCGGTACATCCGAGGTGGAACATGTCCTCGCCACCCAGACGTTGCTGCAGAAGCCGCTCAAGAACATGCGTGTCACGGTCAACGGCGCCCTGCCGCCCGGCGTCACCGCCAAGGACCTGATCCTGGCGCTGATCGGGAAGATCGGGACCGCCGGCGGCACCGGCCATGTCATCGAATATGCCGGTCAGGCGATCCGCGACCTCAGCATCGAAGGCCGCATGACCGTCTGTAACATGACGATCGAAGGCGGCGCCCGCGCCGGCCTGATCGCGCCGGACGAAAAAACCTTCGACTATTTCAAAGGCCGTCCCATGGCGCCGAAAGCCGGCCAGTGGGAAGCCGCCGTCGCCTATTGGAAGACGTTGCCGTCGGACGAAGGCGCGAAATATGAGACGGAAGTGACGTTGGACGTCGCCGACATCCCGCCGCAAATTACCTGGGGCACCAGCCCGGAAAACGTCGCGCCGATCACCGGCTATGTGCCGAACCCGGCGGATGCGGGCGACCAGAACAAGGCGCAGGCGATCCAACGCGCGCTCGACTATATGGGCCTGACCGCGGGACAGAAACTGACGGACGTGAAGATCGACAAGGTCTTCGTCGGTTCCTGCACCAACGGCCGGATCGAGGATCTGCGCGAAGCCGCCGCGATCGCAAAAGGTCGCAAGGTCGCCGACGGCGTCCATGCGATGATCGTTCCGGGTTCCGGTCTTGTGAAGGAAGAAGCCGAACGCGAAGGCCTGGACAAGATCTTTACGGAAGCCGGTTTCGACTGGCGTGAACCGGGGTGCTCCATGTGCCTCGCCATGAATGCCGACAAACTGAAACCGGGCGAGCGTTGCGCGTCCACCAGCAACCGTAATTTCGAAGGCCGTCAGGGCCGTGGCGGCCGGACCCATCTAGTCAGCCCGGGCATGGCCGCCGCCGCCGCGATCAGGGGCACCCTGGCCGATGTACGGGATTTCCTCTAGGCGGTCGCGCCTTCGGGACATTGGGGAGACAACAGAATGAGCGCAATCGCCTTGGCCGAATGGGAAAGCTTCGTCAGCCGCCTGTTCAAGAAGGACTTGGATACGAACGGTTGGTTCGTGGAGATCGTTTATGCCGATGAAACCGGCGCCAACGACAATGATCTGCACGCCGTCGGTCTGGGCCTCATCGATGCGGAAGACGATGAACTGGCCGAATTCGATTTCATTTGGGATTCCCGCCGCCGGCGCGGATAATGCCCGGTAAGACAAGGATTAGGGAGAGGACAGCATGCAGAAATTCAAAACCCTCACCGGGATCGCGGCGCCGCTGAACATGATCAATGTCGATACCGACATGATCATCCCGAAGCAGTTTCTGAAGACCATTGAGCGTACCGGTTTGGGCAAGCATCTGTTCGACGAAATGCGTTACGACCCGGAAACCGGTGAAGAAAAGCCCGACTTCGTGCTGAACAAGCCACAGTACCGCCAGTCGGAAATCCTGGTCGCCGGTGACAACTTCGGTTGCGGGTCGTCCCGCGAGCACGCCCCCTGGGCCCTGCTCGATTTCGGGATCCGCTGCGTCCTGGCGCCGAGCTTCGCGGACATCTTTTATAACAACTGTTTCAAGAACGGCATCGTTCCGATCCAACTGCCGCGCGAAGTGATCGACAAACTGATGGACAAGGCCGATCGCGGTTCGAACGCCACATTTACGGTCGACCTGGAAAACCAAGTGATCACAGATCCGGACGGCGAGGAAATCCCGTTCGAGTTGGATGCGTTCCGCAAACATTGCCTGCTGAATGGCTTGGACGATATCGGCCTGACGCTGCAGAACGAAACCAAGATCGACACATTCGAAGGCAAACAGGGCGCCGGCCAGCCCTGGCTGTACCGGGAAGCCAGCTAACGCCACCCGCGAAACCGGGATTGCGAAACGATATTCAGCAATCCCGGTTAAGACAGGCCGCTTGCATGCCGCCTATTCTGGCCCCGCCAACACGGTGAGGAGCCATGCGACGTATCTTGAAAGCCATAGACAGGATCGAAACCCATTTGGGCGACGATCTGCGTCTCGACGAAGTCGCTTACGCGGCCGGCGTTTCCCGCTATCATTTCTGTCGTACTTTCCAGGCCATGACCGGATGGACGGTGATGGGATATGTCAGGGCGCGCCGGCTGTCTCGGGCCGCCCTGATGCTGCGGGACGGCGGCGTACCGATTGTCCAGGTCGCACTCGATTGCGGTTTCGGTTCGCAACAGGCTTTCACACGGTCGTTTTCGGATTTTTTCGGTATATCCCCGGGGGCCGTCCGTGACGGCCGCTGGTCAGGAACAGAACGCCTCGTGGCTCCTCTCTCAAATGCAACCCTCACCTTCTTGAAGGAGCAAGAGATGATGGAGCCAAGGATATTGGAAAAAGGCCGTTTCGCGGCAATTGGTTTGAAAGGCCGTTTTCAACGCGACAACACCAGCGAAATTCCGGCCTTGTGGGAAACAGTGGAAGGTCGTTGGGAGCAGTTACTCCCTTTGATGACAGAAGGCGGCATTGGGGCCTGCATCGGCGATAACGGACGCACCGACCGGTTCGACTATATCGCCGGGATCATGGCGGGGCCCGACGCAATAGCGCCCACCGGCATGGATAAGGTCGTCATCGAACCGCAAACTTATGCGGTCTTCACTCACCGGCTGACCGGTCAGACCATCAATATCGATATCAAGCCGACGCTGCAGCACATCTTCGGAACCTGGCTTCCGAATTCCGGCTACCGTCTCGCTCAAAGTCCGGATTTCGAGCACTACGGCGAACGGTTCGACCCGGTCAGCAAAACCGGTGAAATCGATTTCTACGTCCCTGTTACACAGTAGCCGAAGCATGTTCCTCGGTTGACTTCGTACGGCAGTGGTTGATGCTGAACGGCAAACCACTGCCATTTTTTTACATCCGGATGGGAACTATCTTTGAAGCGTTTCGCAGCTCTCATGTTTTTTTGGGCTCTCCTCGTCCTGGCCGATCCCGGACAGGGACACGCCTTCGACCGGGCGCGGCTTGCCGTATTGCAGACGCTGACATTAAAAGCCTGCGAGGAAAACCCGACCCATGCCGGTTGGTTCGACGACGGGCGATGGACCCCCAGGACAATAGAAGACTACATCGGCGTCGACGTACGGTTTCGGAGAAGCTTCAGACTGACGGACAGCGATGGCACGACCATTGTCCTTGGCCTGGACGGTTATGGCGGATCGGTTCGGCGGACCCATGGCGACATGCGATTGAACGGTGTTCCTTTCGGCACAATCGATCTCGGCCCGAAATGCGTTTTCCGGCAGGCACGCGTTTTGGAACGCGATGGCGAGGATGTGTTTCTGGTGACATTGGGTCCGGATCTTCGGCAGGAAGGAGACCCTGAACCGTTAAATCCGCCCGTTCCACCCGGCGAAGACCCGGAAGGCGTCACGGTCGTTCATGTGGATACGGGTGTGAACTACTTGCTTCCCGAGATAGCGGCGCGATTAGCACGCGGCGATGACGGTCGCATCCTTGGCTATGACTTCTGGGACATGGATCCACGGCCATTCGACATCGAAACCTCCCGGTCCCCGTATTTTCCCATCCGGCATGGGACCAGCGTCGTCAGCGTCCTGCTGCGGGAGGCGCCGATGACACGCTTGATACCGTATCGTTATCCCAGACCGGACATGAGGCGCATGGGAGAGATCATCGCCTATGCGGCGCGAAACGGCGCAAGGATCGTGATGATGCCACTTGGCAGCAACAGTGAGATCGATTGGCGCGTCTTCGCGCTGGCAGCGAAGGAGCATCCCGAAATCTTGTTCATTGTTTCCGCAGGCAACGACGATCGAAACATCGATGGCGAACCGGTGTATCCCGCAGCATTGCCGCTGCAAAACATGATCGTCGCGACCTCTGCGGATGCTTTCGGCCGGCTGGCGAAAGGGTCGAATTGGGGTGCCCAATCCGTCGACCTGATGGTCCCCGCCGAAGGCATTGAGACCGTGGACCATCGCGGCGCCATCGTCGAAGCCTCCGGTTCCAGCTATGCCGTACCGCGCGTAACCGCGATGGCAGTGCGGATGCTGGCGCGGAATCCCGACTGGTCGACTGCGGATTTGATCTCCGCGCTTAAGGAAAGCACTGGGCGATCCATGGAACGCGGTGCAGCAAAAGTGAAATGGGGTTGGGTGCCAAACCCATTGGACACCCCATAAGAACGGCTAATCGCGCAAGACTTTTCGCGCCGGCCGCGGCGGCGGGTCTTCGATGAATTTTTCGGCAGCGGGCGCCATGTTGGGGTTCGATGTTTTCAGCCTTTCCAATGCGGCTTCTGCAAGGGCCGTATCGCCACCCCATATGCCCGCCTGAATGCCGTAGCGGATCACCAGCGGATCGTCTGGGATATGCCCCATCAGAAAACGGAGATGCGGAAGCTCCTCCTCATACCAGCCGGCCAGGTGAAAGGTGACAACCGCGGTAAGGCGGGCATTCAGGGAATTCGGGTCCTGGGCAATCGACGCTTGGGAGGCGGCGATGGATCTGTTGAGCAATCCTGATCCGCCGAACGCCTCCGCGGCGAGATCGAAATACTGCCGGTTCCGCGTTGCCATGCAGGTCGTCTCAATACGGTCAGCCTCTTCTTCCGTCAGCGGCAAACGGTTGCCGCGCCTGTCTTCCAAGATCAGGGTGCAGTCCCGCACGGCCGCGCCGATCGCCTCGCTTGCCGCGCCAAATGCCGGACCGCTTCGGTCTTTCAATTCGGTCAAGGCAGCGGCCGGCACCGCTTCGTAACGCCCCTCACCCCCCGAAGCGATGATACCCACCAATTTTCCGGCGGCGGACACGAGGGCGCCGCCGCTGTTACCCGGTTGACTATAGGCGGTGTGGTGAAGCCGAGCCAAAGGATGGTTCTCCGCTGGCGGCAATAATACTGAACCTGGTGGATAGGCGCGGACTGACTGCTTTGCGACATCGACGCCGACGGAATAGACATGCTCTCCGATCGCCGGCGACCGTTCCGAGGCGATTTCTATCGACGCGCCCGGCGGCAGGCCGTCTACGGTGAGCAGAATAATGTCTCCCGGGTAGTCAGTCGGCACCACTTTCCCCTGCAGCCGACGACCGTCCGCGAGGAAAACCGTCACGCCGGATTCATTCGCGACCGCATGCCGCGATGTGACAAGTGTGCCGGACCCGATTCGCACTGCACTGGCGATCGGGTCGAAAGACGAAATCGCGAATATTGCCTGGCGGGCGGCGCATACCGGGTCGGGCTGTTCGCAATCCTTCGCCCCGGCCGGCGACCAGGCCAATACAAGACATACCCATAGAATGGCCGCAATCAAGGCAGTGCTGTTTATGGAAACTGCCCTCGGATTGATTGTTCTCAACTTGGCCACCCAGCTATTCATCACTCATTAACCTGCCCGTTATATGTAAAATGAATCACTAAATTAATCGATTGCTGAACTAGGCGCCATGGATACTCTAGTGCGGTAACACCCTGTTTAAGATCACTTGAATGACCACGACCCTGGATATCGATCCCATCGTTTTGGCGGATGCCTTGGAGAATTTGGGCCAAGGCGTCAGCTATTTCGACCACGATCTGACGTTGGTCTATTGCAATACGCATTATCTACGTCTGTTGGAGTTTCCCGAAGAACTTGGACAACTGGGCACGCCGGCCGACGCATTCTTCCGCTATAATGCGCAACGCGGCGAATACGGTGAGGGCGATGTAGAGACCCTCGTGCAGGAGAGAATGGAACTGGCGCGGCAGTTCCAACCGCATATCCTCGAACGCACCCGACCGGACGGGCAGGTCTTACGCATCCAAGGATATCCGATTGAGAGCGGCGGCTTCGTTACGACATACCAGGACATCACCGAACTGCGCCGCTATCAGAGCGAATTGGAAAAGGCGAATGAGCGCCTGGACGAGCGCGTGCGTGAACGAACCAAGGAACTGGCCGAACGGGAACAGGAACTGCAGCGCAAGACCGAGACGCTCGAACGTATTCTGGAAAGCGTCGAACAGGGAATTTCACTCTGCGACCGCAATCTCGACCTTGTTGTCGCCAACCGCAGATGCGGCGAACTTTTGGGCTTCCCGGATGAACTGCTGCAACCTGGCACCCCATTCTTCGACTTCATGCTGTTCAACGCCGAGCGCGGCGAATATGGCAGCGGAGACCCGGTACAATTGGCAAAACAGCGCGAGGAACTCGCCAGACAATTCCAACCGCATAGATTCAAACGTGAGCGACCCGACGGGACGGTGCTGGAAGTCGTGGGCTTTCCCGTGCCGGAAGGGTTCGTGACGACCTACACGGACATTACGGAACAGAAGAAAACAGAAAATCTGCTTCGGGCCGCCAAACTTGAACTGGAGATGCGGGTCGAGGACAGAACCGCGGAACTGCAGCGCCAGTTGAGGGAAACCGAACGCGCGCAGGAAGAAATGAGCCTCGCCAAGGACAGGGCTGAGCAGGCGAGCAAAGCCAAGTCCGATTTCCTGGCGCAGATGTCCCATGAACTACGCACGCCATTGAACTCGATCATCGGCTTTTCCGACATTATTCGCAGCGAAGTGTTCGGCCCGGTGGAAAACAACCGCTACAGGGAATACATCGAAGGCGCACACTTTTCCGGCGTACATCTTCTCTCCCTGATTAACGATATCTTGGAATTGACACGTCTGGAAGCCGGGAAAGTCGCTTTGGTCGAGGACAATGTGGAGCTTTCGTCCCATGCGGACGAAGTCATCCTGCAATTGCGGGAACGGGCGAAAGCCGGCGGTGTCGACCTGAAGAACCTGATCCCGCCAACATCGATGCAAGTCAAAGGGGACTCGCGGCGGATATATCAGATGCTGTTGAACCTGCTGTCGAACGCAATCAAGTTCACCCCACATGGCGGCGAGGTCTCCGTCTTCACCGAAAAGCGGGATGACGGACGCATGGTTCTCGGCGTCAAAGACGATGGCGTCGGTATGTCGTCCGAGGAAATCGTGCAGGCGTTGGAACCGTTCACACAGGTCGGCGGCAGCGTGTTGAACACCCAGGAAGGATCCGGTTTGGGTTTGTCGATCGTCAAAGGATTGATCGAGCAGCATGGCGGCACGATCGAAATCACCTCTCAACAAGGTGAAGGAACCACAGTACGATTGGTGTTCCCCCGAAGCCGTGCCCCCTTCGAAAACTAGCTGCCGCCCGACGCTCGTTCCGCCTCAATTCAGATACTGTTCCTGGAATTCATCCGACGGTTCGGTAACCTTGATGACATCGACCATCACGCCGCCCGGCGCCTGGACGATGAAATGACGCTGACCCCATGGTTCGTCCCGCAAGGGCAAAAGCACAACCGCGCCTGCATCGCACAGTCGGCGGTATTCCGCATCGACATCTTCCGTTTCAAAGTTGAGTAGCACACCGCGTGCCGGCGCTCTTCCACATTGCGGCACGCTCTCATGCCGGTAATCCAATATTGCCAGGTTCACGCCCGGCTGGTGCGGCATGGCCAAATGCACATACCAATCCGCTTTAAAAGCGGGCACGAAACCGAACATGGTTTGATAGAATTCCGACGTTGACCGGACATCTTCCGTTCCGATCACCGGATAGTAGCTCTCGATTTTCATCTTCTCTCTCCATTTTCATACATCTTGTATGTTTTATACATACAATATGTTTTCTTTCAAGTCAGTTTGGGTTGTGATATCCGATAGAACGAAATTGACCGGCCATTTTACCATCGGCCGATAGTTGGATTTGGGGAGAACCAATGGCGGGAAAGCGGCAAAAACGATACGAAGAAACACGGGACCAACTGCTTGAGGTCGCCTGGGCCGAATTCGCAGAAAATGGTTTTGCGCAAACGTCAACGGAGCAAGTCGTTCGGGAGGCCGGTGTCACCCGGGGGGCGCTATACTATCATTTCAAGGACAAGACGGACATGTTCCGTGCGGTCGTTGAACTCGCCCATGCCCGGATCCTAACGCACATTCAAGATGCATCGGTCTCGGCCCCCTCCATAACGGAAGGATTGCGGCTAGGGTGTCTCGCTTTCCTGGAGGCATGTTCCAGCCCCGATATTCGGCAGATTGCACTGATTGACGGCCCATCGGTTCTCGGATGGGCCGTGTGGCGGAAAATTGATGCTGAAAACGGGTTCGGTGCTTTGTGCGACGGTCTGAAGGAAGCCAAACGACAGAAAACCCTGCGAGCGGAGACTGATCCTGTGGCGCTGGCCTATCTGCTTTCAGGCGCTATGAACGAAGCCGCGCTGGCTTTGTCGGACCCGCAATTGAGCAAGAGCCAGCGCGGAAAGTTACGGCGCGCGATGGAGGCGGCCCTGCTTTCGATGCTGGCGGCCTTCGAAGCGTAGATTTGAAATGTTTCGAGCGCCCCTCGATCAATCCTCTTTCCGGAAATTTTCGTGGCAGGATTTGCAAGTTTTCAACAGGCGCGTGGCGACGGGTCCGGCCGGTTGCGTCCGGTCGTCTTTATAGGCCAGCGCTGTCCCGAATCCTTCCGGTCCGTTCGGGGCGACCGTTTCCAGCAAGGCCGCTTCCCGTCGCAGATCTTCAATCAGCGTCTTGAACGTCACCCAATCTTCCCAAATGGCCGGCAGCGCTTCGCTGGGTGGATCGAGCGAGTCTTCGGGAAACTTGGTCAACAACCCCTCGCCGCTATGATCCTTGATCGAAGCTGCTGCAGTCGCGATAGCCGCTGGATCGTATTCCTGCTTGCCTTGCATCATCGCCACGATGGATTTGGTCGCCTTCCCGATGGCTTTCATTGAATCCATCCGCTCCTTGACGATCCCGGTCGCCGTGGAATGGGCGAAGGCAGCGCTTCCCATAGTCAAAAGAACGAGCAGAATGGCGGTTCTTACATAGCCGAAGGGCATGGTTTTCCTTTCAACTCCAATGGCGAAAAATCAAGATTCGTTCTGACGGGATAGTTTCGTGCGGCGCGCCTGTTCCTGCTGTATTTCTTCCGGCCAGGTGCTCTTGATATAGGTAAGAACATCAATGATTTCCTGGTCACTGAGAACGCCTTCGAACGCAGGCATATCGGATTGATAGTTGGGACCCGCCGTCGCCTGCGGGCCGAATTTCGTCATGACGAAAAGCATCTGGTCTGGATGGTGCCACGTATGGCCGCTTGGATCGTGCGGTGGGGCCGGCAAGCGCCCGTCCGGTTTGCGCGACCGCCAATTCTCCTGCCCTTCCAGCGCAGCGCCATGGCAGGACGCGCAATGGTCGCCATAGATCACCTTGCCTTGGGCGATACGCTCCGCCGTCGCAGTACCGTCCATGGCGGCTTCCTGACCGCCATTTTTGTACAGGACCGCCCCGCCAACCGCGGCCGCGGCCAAAAGGAAGACGCCGAGAGGCAGAAATCTCATCATCGGGTTTGAAGGAATTGTCCTCTCCCATTCTTCGTATTGTTCATTTTGTCCAACAAAATCCATGACTTAAAGGTTCCCGCAGGGGGAAGGTCAAGCCCGAGACGGCCGAGCGGCGGTTTCCCCGGACCTGACGTCACTGGATATTTGCCGGAATCCGAGGGCTTCAACCCCTGGCGCGAATCCAATCGGACCGGTAAAAGCATCGGGCAAATTAGGAAATGCCAAAAAATTAAGGGGAAATCTGTCCATGGCTTCCAATAAATCGCTTTTGATGTTGCCCGGGGACGGGATCGGACCGGAAGTTTGCAAAGAAGTCCGCAAGGTCCTTGACTGGATGGACAAACGCCGTGCCGTTTCCTTCAACGTGAAGGAAGGCCTTGTCGGCGGCGCCGCCTATGACGCCCACAAGACCGCTATCACCGATGAGACGATGCAGGACGCCATGGACGCGGATGCGGTGCTGTTCGGCGCCGTCGGCGGCCCGCAATACGACAATCTGGGTTGGGACGTTCGTCCCGAAGCGGGCCTGCTGCGTTTGCGCAAGGAAATGGACCTGTTCGCCAATCTGCGCCCGGCCGTCACCTTCGACGCGCTTCTCGACGCCTCCACCCTGAAGCAGGAGGTGATCCAGGGTCTGGACATCATGATCATCCGCGAATTGACCGCCGGCGTCTATTTCGGTGAGCCCCGCGGCATGCAGACCCTGCCGGACGGGACGGAGCGCTGCATCGACACGCAGAGCTATACAAAGGCGGAAATCGAACGCGTGACCGAAGTCGCCTTCGACCTGGCCCGCAAGCGGAACAGCAAGGTGCATTCGGTGGAAAAGGCCAACGTCATGAAGACCGGCGTCTTCTGGCGCCAGACGGTCAGCGACCTGCACAAATCGGGCAAATACGACGATATCGAACTGCACCACATGTATGCCGACAACTGCGGCATGCAATTGGTTCGCAACCCGAAACAGTTCGATGTCATCGTTACGGACAACTTGTTCGGCGACATGCTTTCCGACGTCGCGGCCATGCTGACGGGATCGCTGGGCATGTTGCCCTCCGCCTCGCTCGGCGCGGTCGACGAGTTCGGCCGCCGCAAGGCGCTTTACGAGCCCGTCCACGGCAGCGCGCCGGACATCGCCGGCCAGGGCATGGCCAATCCGCTTGCCATGCTGCTGTCCTTCGCCATGACGCTGCGTTACTCTTTCGACCTGCAGGAAGATGCGGATCTGCTGGAGCAGGCGGCCCAGGCCGTCCTGTCGCGCGGCATTCGCACCGGCGACATCATGGCGGCGGGGGCCGAAAAGGTCTCCACCGCGCAGATGGGCGATGCAGTTTGCGAGGAACTGGACAAACGCGCCGCCTAAACATTTGCGACAACCACGGCGGCCGAACGAAGGAAGGATGAACGGATGGGTACCCTGACTGTACAACCGACCGACGTCCTGGTCGTCGTGGATGTCCAGAACGATTTCTGCGAAGGCGGCGCCTTGGCCGTCCCGGACGGGGAAGGATGCATCCCCGCCATCAACGGCCTGATCAATAGGTTCGATGCCGTCGTACTGACGCAGGACTGGCATCCGGTCGGGCATTCCTCCTTCGCTTCCAGTCATGCCGGGAAGTCACCGTTTGAAACGGTACAAATGCCCTATGGCGAACAGGTGCTGTGGCCGAACCATTGCGTTCAGGAAACCTACGGGGCGGAATTCCACCCGGCCCTGAACGCCACCAAGGCGGCGCTGATTGTCCGCAAAGGATTCCGGCCGAAGATCGACAGTTATTCCACATTCTATGAAAACGACCGCCAAACCGCGACCGGTCTGACCGGCTACCTCAAAGGCCGCGGTTTCACGCGCGTCTTCCTCGTCGGCTTGGCGACCGATTTCTGCGTCGCTTGGTCAGCGCTCGACGGCCGTAGCGAAGGCTTCGATGTGGTGCTGGTGGAAGATGCGTGCCGTGCCATCGACTTGGACGGATCGCTGGATGCCGCACTTAGAGCGATGGCCGATGCCGGCGTGGTGACGCGCAAGTCAGATGAGATTCTGGCCGCATAGCGTATCCGCGCGCCCGAACGATCCCGGTTGGCTGCCCGGGATCTTCCCTCTGCTGCCCGTCTTTGCGTCATTCCCCGCCACGGCGGCGGGAACGCTCGACAAATCCTTTTTCCCCGCACGGTACAAATCAAGGGTATGCAGGTGCGTTCCGGGAATTGGAAATGTGAAGCCATGCTGAGAGTCTGCGTCACCCTTGTCTTTTTCATCATCGCCGCCGCGAGCGGTTGGGCGCAAACCCCGCGCGACCTGACAGGAATCGTAACCGTGGTTCCCTCCGGCGACGAAATCGAAATCGACGGGACCCGCATACGCCTGCAAGGCATAGCGGCGCCCGGCCGATACATGCCTTTTGGCGGCGACGCGACGGCCTTCATGCAGTTATTGGTCCTGGAAAAAGAAGTGACATGCCGTCTTACCGGGGAACGAACCCGAGGGCGGGAGGTCGGAACCTGCGAATGGAACGGCGTCGACATTGCCGGCGTCATCGTCCGTGAAGGCTTGGCCCGCGATTGCCCGCGTTTCAGCCAAGGCCGTTATGCCATCGACGAGCGCGAGGCCAAACGGACCGGCCTTTTGGAAGCCTATCCCCTGCCCGATTATTGCGGCAGCGGGGTTTGAGGCGAAATCGGTTTCCGCGCGACGACGAACCAAGATTCCGGCGCGCCTGGAAAGGACCGTCCTTCCACAATCTCAAACCCGGCCGCCTCGATCATTCCGTCGAGTTCCGACTTGGAAAACCGCCGGAGGAAGGGCGCGAAACCGACCGCCTGCATGATGAAGATCAGGGGCCGCCACAAGGGCGACATGTCGCGCAGGCAGACGGTCTTGGAAATGAAATAGCCGCCCGGCCTCAACAAGGCATGGGCCCGAGCAACCGCGCCTTCCGTATCCGGCAACAGGTGCAGCAGGTTGAACGCCATGACCGCGTTAAACGACCCCACATCGAAATCGAGGTCGCAAGCGTCGCCGCAAGTGAAGGTGACATTCTCCTTGCCCTGGTCTTCCGCCCTGCCGCGCGCGATGCCGACCATGGCGGGGGAAATGTCGCTGCCGGTGATTTGCCCGGCATCCCCGGCAAGATTCACCGCCGTGCCGCCGGTGCCGCAGCCGATTTCCAGCACCCGGTCCGTCTTCGACAGATAGGCGCGCGTACGCTCCAACGTGCGCTCATAGGCATCGACATTCTTGATCGGCCGTTGCGAATACTTCTCCGCATGTTTGTCCCAGAACTTCGCTGCAGCGATCATGTCCGCGTACTTCCTATGTTCAAATCCGTCCAATCGGCGGGCAACTCGTTCCGCCCCCCTGATCATCCACGCCTCCCGCCCCCAGCGGTCGCACGGTTATAAATATGCATAGATAAAATAGGAATTGCGGAAATTCGGTGGTTTTATATACAAATATGCATGAATTGGACCGCCGTCACCTTCGATTGGAATCAGGCGCGCGCCTTCCTCGCGACGGTCGAGGAAGGCTCGTTGAGCGCCGCCGCGCGGGCCCTGAAACTGACCCAACCGACCTTAAGCCGCCAGGTCGCCGCGCTTGAGGAAGACCTGGGCGTTACCTTGTTCGAGCGCGTCGGACGCTCCCTTGTCCCCACCGCGGCGGGCTTGGAACTGCTCGATCATGTGCGCGGCATGGGTGAAGCGGCGACACGGGTCTCGCTTTCCGCCTCCGGCCAATCGCAGGCGATCGAGGGCACGGTGACGATCACCGCCAGCGACGGGTTATCCGCCTTCCAATTGCCCCTAATCCTGAAGCGCTTGCGTGCTGAAGCCCCCGGCATCAAGGTCGAACTCGTCGTCTCCAACGACATCCGCGATCTGCGCCTGCGCGAAGCGGATATCGCCATCCGCCATGTTCGGCCCGACCACCCGGACCTGATCGCCAAGCGCCTGCGGGACAGCACCGGCCACCTCTATGCCATGCCCGACTATCTGGACCGGGCCGGCCGCCCCGCGACCCTTGCCGACCTGACGGACCACGACATCCTCGGCCATGGTGACGACGCACGCATGGCGGAATTCCTGGCCGATTTCGGCGTCACGCTAACCGCGCGCAACTTCGTGCTTTCCGCCGATAACGGCTTGGTGGTGCTGGAACTGGTGAAACAGGGATTGGGCATCACCGCCCTATCGCGCGAAATGGCCGAAACCGCCCCCGGCCTGGAACCGGTCCTGCCCAACCAACTCATCGTCCCCATACCCGTCTGGCTCGTCACCCACCGCGAACTCCACACCAGCCGGCGGATCAGGACGGTGTTCGATCTATTGGCGGCGATGTTAGGCCCCCAAACAAGCCCCATTACCCAATCTTAAAATTGTTCCTGAGCGCCAGGCCGAACAGGAAAATCAGGATCAGGGAAATGATCGTCTGAACCGTACCCATCACCGCGACGAAGGTCGGCACCGCCGGTTCCTTCCGACCGCCGATATTCTGCACCCCAAAAAGACAGGCCTGTATCTGGCGGTTCGTCTGCCCCAACACACCACCCGCGAAAATCAGGCTGTTTCGCGCGGACAGGGACCACGCCGACGAGATCGGATCGCCTGGAAGCCGTTCAAAGACGGGCCTTTGTAGATCGCGATCGTATTTCCCGTCAGACGCACATTCCAATTCGGGCAATGCCGCCCCCGCAATGCCCTGCAACGCCGTCAGGTAACCGAAATCTTTGGACTGGCTAGCCTGTAAATAGACCCCCGTAAACAAGAACAGGCACAACGCCATCCAAGCGAGCGGCAGCACAAGCGACCGTCCGATATTGGAAAGGGCCTCGTAGATCCAAATTGCATAGAGCTGCGGATGCAGGAACCAATAGTCATGGAACTGATGCGCCCTCAATTCATCCGCGAAAAACTCCTGCTCCAGCTTGTGGTCATGCCCCTCATCCGCCAACCGGCGCAGCGCACGGTAGCGGGCGGCAAGGTTGTTGGGTTCCGCGCGATTCCGACCCTTGAAGACGGATAGGGTTCCCGTCTTAAGCCGTTTACCGAAAGGCCTATTGTCCTGCGGGTCACCATGAAAGAACCGCCAAAGCCGTCCCAGGCGCCGCGGGTGCAGTCGCAAATTGTCCACCCGCGGCGCCTGGTTGAAGTCCATCTGCGAAAAATTTGGTACAGTCGCGAAGGTGCTGCCTTGTAACGTGAAAGCCCGCTCACTTTTCGCGGCCTCGAAACTGACATCCGCATTCTCGCCCGAGAACGTGGCCTCGCTGAAAGACGCGCGGCCCGAGAACGTGGCCCCGTTGAAAGACGCGTCGCCCGAGAACGTGGGCCATATGAAATCCGCTTCGCCCGAGAACGTGGCGCTGGTGAAAGACGCGTCGCCCGAGAACGTGGCACGCATGAAATCCGCGTCGCCCGAGAACGTGGCCCAGCGGAAAGACGCGTTGCCCGAGAACGTGGCGCTGGTGAAATCCGCGCCGCCCGAGAACGTGGCGCTGGTGAAATCCGCGCCGCCCGAGAACGTGGCCCCGGTGAAAAACGCGATGCCCGAGAACGTGGCACGCATGAAAGACGCGCCGCCCGAGAACGTGGCCCCGTTGAAAGACGCGTCGCTCGAGAACGTGGGCTGTATGAAATCCGCGACGCCCGAGAACGTGGCCCCGCGGAAAGACGCGTTGCCCGAGAACGTGGCGCTGGTGAAAGACGCGCCGCCCGAGAACGTGGCCTTGCTGAAATCCGCGACGCCCGA
>Ga0189275_100193_pt1 | contig 68390 bp, 50 predicted proteins | sample N19A6minimetaG_FD_130329 | JGI IMG/M metagenome (GOLD analysis project Ga0189275, IMG submission 130329) | Marine microbial communities from the Costa Rica Dome - N19 A6 mini metaG | ecosystem: Environmental > Aquatic > Marine > Oceanic > Photic zone | place: Costa Rica: the Eastern Pacific...
CCATTGTAAAAAATAAAATTTATATACTCTGTGAGCCGACCCTACACTCCATCATTCAAAAGAATAACTTCATAAAGCTCGCACAAACAATCTGTCTTATGCTTCAATAATTTCCAAAGAACTTACCTTTCAGAGATAAAAAAAGCTGATCTAAACATGTTGTTGGATCAGCATTTTTGTTCCCTTGAAAGGATTATAAAGGTACGGGATTTCCCCCCTTTAGGGCAAGTTTTATTTCAATTTTTTTTGTCTTTTTTTCAAGATCTTTTCAACCATTGCCTACAGCTCAATAAAGGCTATTTCGGTCCGGATCTTCATCGAATTTTCTGAATAATTTTACTCCCAAATAGAATAATGGGGTATCAAACAGTGCAAAGAAAAATTTAAACAGGTAGGAATTGAGAATTAGAATGAAAACTGCGCCTAAATTTTGAACATTTGCCCCCAAATTTCCTGTTAAATAAAGTATCATAAGAATTGCGGTCGAATCCACTAATTGGCTAAATAACGTTGACGCATTGTTGCGTAACCATAAATGTTTTCCATTGGTTTTCTTTTTCCAATAATGGAATAAACGAACATCTACCGATTGTGCAGTTAGATAGGCAATCATACTTGCAATAGTATTGCCTATCATAAATTCATAAACACCTTCAAATAACTCTAGTCCACCACTTACGCCATAGGTGTTTGGAAGCCAATGATTGATCGACATCAACAAAAGCATAAAGAAGTTCATAAAAAAGCCAACCCAAACCACGAGCTGGGCTTTTTTCCTCCCAAAAAGTTCTGAGATTAAATCAGTAGCTAAAAAAGTAAACGGATAGGCAATCACTCCTGCAGGAACACTCATAGTATATATATTCTGATCCCGCACCAAAGACGGAACTATGGATTGTAGCCAATCTGGTAGATTGATACTAAAGATGGTTACAAATTTTGTAGTGCCGATAACATTGCCAAGCACTAGCGCTGTAAGAAATATTCCCGCAAGAGACAGGAATAGAACGTCTCGTTGATGACTATGACTCATAGATTAACATTATGCTGGTGTATATTTTATGGAAAAAGCTACTCAAATTTTTATTCTACACTATATAGAGCTTAAAGAATATCCCTATACAACATAAATTTTTTATTGAACACAATTCTTTGTCGTTAAAATAAATCAAGATTCCGGCTTTCGTGGCGGAATGACATAGATAACTATCTTACCATGAAGCCGCATCATCGAATAAAAGAAACACTGCTAACATTTGCTTAAATATTTCGTAACTAACCGAACTGTTTCTATCTTTAAATAGTTTTATTTACATGACTGCAGAACAAATAAACGATAAAATTGAACTTTGCGAATCAGCAATAGAACTGACCTTAACTCAGGGATCTTTTACTATTTCACAACTTTCGAAAGTCTCCGGGAAAACAGCTTCTCAAATTTACAACTTATTTTCTAGCAAAAAAGCCATTCTGGAATACTACTATCCTTCTTTGGTGATTCGCTATACTGCGATGATAGATGAGATTGAAGATTTCGAGTCGTACACCATCAGCGAAAAACTCTCTAATTTTATTTTCACTACTTTTGATATGTTGGAAGATAGACGAGAATTTGTACAAGAAACATTCGATAAGATGATCTTTAAAAAAGGATGTGATTCTGAATTTCATACCGAAGTTACCGCTCTGTTTAAACACTTTTTTACTATGGATGGAAAAATTGCTGTAAGCGCGGGTTTTATTATGAAAGATTATTTCTATGAGTTCATTGCAAGAGAATATCTCGATATTATAAAGTTCTGGCTGAAAGATGACAGTGATGGCAAGGAACGAAGTTTTGCACTAACTGATAAGCTTACGAGCTTTGTGGAAGAAGTAGTATATAATAAGGTCATTGATAAAGGTTTTGATTTGGCTAAATACCTAATAAGTGATGCCGGATTAGCGAACAATGTTCCGCTCTTTGGAGAGTGGATTACAAGTTGGTTTAGTGATAACGAAGAGGAAACTAAAAATGAGTGATTTTCCATCCTCAAAATTAGAGCGTGGCACCATCATCGCTAAAACCGGAATTAAAGTCGGGAAGAATTATGCACAACGTTATCTGAAGAACAAAATATCCGGCAAAAAAGAAGATGATACCAGAAAATTTCATTCTGATAACGCCAAAGAAGTCTTTAAGGAATTTACCAAGCTTCGGGGAACTGCTTTAAAGATTGCTCAAGGAATGAGTATGGATCAGGGCTTTTTACCTGAGGAGTTTGCCGAGGTAATGAGTCAGGCTCAATATTCAGTCCCCCCGATTAATAAGGCGTTGGTTCGGTCTATTATTAAAAAAGAATTGGGCCATTACCCTGAACAACTTTTTGCGAAGTTTGAATCGGAAGCATTTGCAGCAGCCTCGATTGGACAAGTTCATAAAGCCGAGTTAAAAGACGGACGGAAAGTTGCGATAAAAATTCAATATCCAAATGTTCGCGAGACTATCAGCTCTGATCTCGCAATGGGCAAAACCATTGCTAAACGCTTCATCAAAAAAGGGGCAAATATTGACCCTTATTTTGATGAGATAAAAAGTACCCTTTTATTGGAAACAGATTACAAACACGAAGGGGCACAAATCAATCTGTTTAACGAACGGTTTTCGGGGTTAGAAATAGAAATCCCTGAATGGATTCAAGAATATTCTTCTGATAAAGTACTATGTATGACTTTTTTAGAAGGTAGACATCTTGGCGAGTTTGTAAAAGAAAACCCTACACAAGAAGAACGGAATCATTTTGGTCAGCTACTTTGGGATTTTTTCCATCAGCAGATTAAAGAAAATGATTACATTCACGCTGACACTCATCCGGGAAATTTTTTATTCACTAGTGATAAAAAACTAGGAGTTATTGATTTTGGTTGTGTTAAGAAATTTCCAAAAGAGTTCTTTGCTGATTATCTGCAATTATTACCTACACATCTTCGGGAAGATGAAGCTGAAATAAGAACGTTATTCGAAAAACTGGAAGTTCTGAAACCAAACTCTAAAAATGGAGACAAAGATCAGGAGTATTTCGAGTTTGCCAAAAACTATGGGATGGTGTTCGCTAAACCTTATAAAGAGGATATTTTCGATTTTGGCGATCCTGAGTACGATAAAAGGATTCGTCACTTTACCAAAGAAGCGCCGCTGTCTAATGAACCTCGTGGAAACCGACACTTTATATATACAACAAAAGTTCATGTAGGATTATATAATATTCTCATCAAGCTGAAAGCTCAGGTGGATACTTCGGATAGTAAAAAGGTTTTACAGGAAGTTTTAGGTGACAAAAATTTGTTTGGGTGATATTGATATCAATTTTTACTGTCGGACTGAAGTCCTCTCTTGTGTACTTGACAAAGTTTTTTCTCCGGTACACAAGCTAAGGACTTTAGTCCGCAAGGAACCCATGAACAGCCCTAAAGCTAATTCTCGTTATCTTCATTTGCATTGTAACTTTTTTGAATATACTCTCATATTTAAACCAAAATTTACTGTCTTTCTATCTATTGCCTAACGTCGGACTGAAGTCCTCCCTTGTGTACTTGACAAAATTCCCCCCGTTTTACAATCTAAGAGCTTTAGTACGACAGCATACAAACATCTTTCATTTGCAACCACCCAACACTTTGATTAATATCTGATACAATTAATCTAATCGGGGAGTTTTTTTTGCAACAACTAAGAATGCCTATACTTGCTGTTTTGCTTGCCGGAGTCGCTTTCACATCTTTTCTTATTTACCAAATTGAGTCCCAAAAAAGGGTTCTTGAAACCGAACTTATTGAGCTCTCTAAAGTTAAGTATGGACTTTTTAATGTTGATGTTTGGACGGAAGAACTTAGCCGAATTATCATAAAGCGAGTAAATGATTTCGAGCTTTCTGAAGTAAAAGAATCTGAACTCAGAGTAAAAATTGCTGATTTTTTAGAAATATCTATTACAGAACTGGAAGAAGCTTTTGAGAAAGAAAACAAGGGCAGTGTTGGAGGATTTTTAAAAAGAGGGGTTGCTTCTGTTACCGATGTTTTTGGGTTAATGAGAGAGAAAATACCTGAAATAACTGAAAGTATAATCATATTTATAAGGGATCCTGAGAACAAAGAACTTGCCAAAGATTTTCTTATCGAACAAATGGAGCAATACTCAGACAATACTTTTTCAGAGATTGATTACTCACTGTATAATCAAATTTTAGCAAAGCATAATGCTACGGGAAAAAGAGAAGCTATTTCTATACTCAAACAAAAAATTGACGATTTAAATGCTAAAAGAACTCCTTATTCTGCCACACTGTTTGCAATAATTGGCTTACTTGCCATCTTGATTCCTTTTTCCAAAGGATTCCTGAAAGTGGAATTCACAATACTAACCATTATATGTGGAGTCCTTTTGGCTGTTGGAATTTTAATTCCGATGATCAATATTGACGCCCGAATTTCAAAAATGGAATTTGAGCTGATGGGCGAATCCATCATTTTTATTGATCAGGTTCTGTACTTCAAAAGTAAAAGCATCCTTGAAGTTGTTTCGGTTATGATCACTAATAGAAAAGTGGATGTAATGGCTGTTGGAATTTTGGTGTTTTCCTTTAGCGTATTATTCCCTGTCTCGAAGCTTTTAGGATCACTGATTCATATTTATTCAGAAAAACTGAAAAACAATGTCATTATCAAGTTTCTGGTTTTTAAAACAGCAAAATGGTCAATGGCTGATGTAATGGTTGTTGCTATTTTTATGGCTTATATCGGATTTACCGGAATTATTTCTGAACAACTTACCAGTCTCGAAAATATCGCTTTGAATGTTGATATAATGACTACCAACGCTTCCAGTCTTCAAATCGGATTTTTCTTATTTACTTCTTTCGCGGTACTGAGTTTGTTGGTTTCGCATAAGCTTCAATACAGAGACGAGAATTAGGAATATTGGAATTAGGAATAGTGGATTTTGAATTGACAGATACCCTATTCCTACTTCCCATATTCACTTATTCCTAATTATCGAGATATAACTTCAAACTCATGCTCCAACCGTTCTCCTTTTTCATCAACTAAAGTGAGGGTATGCTTTCCGGGTTTTGGAGACAATGCCAGTTGATGAAATGTTTCTGTTTCTCCTAAAAATTGGTCATCTAAATGCCAGAAAATTTTAGTCTGATTATCACGATGTGCAATTTCGAAAACCGTTTTTCCTGTCAATCCATCAATTTCTTTAGGTATATATATAGTAGAGGAGTTAAATGGATAGATCACTTTCATTGTCAACTGATTCTCTTCTCCGCAATTCGCAGCCAAAGGAGGGAGTTCCTTGTATTCTGAATGCGATCTTTTATAATACCATTCCTGTATTGGCGGTAATACAAACCAGCTTCTTGCTTCTAATTCTGATAAATCTGCGCAACTGCTGTTCATCCTTTGATTGTTCCTGCTACTTATATATACCAGTTGATGATAAGGGCACACCGTGGTTTCCAATCCTGTTTTTGGAACTGATTCAGCCGTTGGATCAGGACAATAACTTCCGGCTCGATGTCCACTTTTCTTACACACTAATATTTTTTCCATTTCATACAAGGGCTCATTGAACCAACCGGTTTGAGGCAATACATCAAAAACATCGAATAAAATTGGTCCTGCAGCTTTTAATCCCGTAAGCTCCGGTCGTCCTTCCCCATCTGCATTCCCTACCCAAACTCCAACTACAAATTCCGGCGTTACTCCGATTGCCCATCCATCACGATACCCAAAACTCGTTCCGGTTTTCCAAGCTACTTTTCGCGCATTCTGAAATCTTTGCCAATTCGCTTCATCTTCCGGCCTGTTTACTTCAAGCATTGCTTCAAAAGTGCTGTAAATTGCTCCTTCATTGATCACTGATTTCGCTAGTGGTTTTGATTTTAGCTGATTTGGTTTCGATTCTTGCGAAAAACTGATGAACTCGTATCTATTTTTTTCTTCTGAACTTGGGTCATAATTATTTAATTGATTCGCTAACGACCCGTACACAGAAGTAATATCCCAAAGTGTAATTTCTGCGCCTCCCAGAATTAGAGATAATCCATAATGCTCAGGATCGTTTTTCACTGTATTTAATCCGAATTCTTTCAAATAGTGGTTAAACTTCGGCACTCCAAATTCTTGTAACATATACACCGCAGGCACATTTAACGATCTTGATAGTGCTTCTGAGCCGGAAACTGCCCCGTCGTAACTTCTAGTATAATTTTTAGGTGAGTAATCTGAAAACTTTGAAGGGATATCCGGCACTAATGTATTTGGCAACATTTCTCCTTCGCTCATTTTCAACATATAAAGTAGAGGCTTCAAAATACTTCCTGAACTTCTCGGTGAGGTTATAACATCTACATCCTGTCCATGTTGGCTGCTTTTTCCATTCGTATTTCCTACATATGAAAGAACTTCTTTGTTTTTCACATCAAGCACTAACACAGATGCATTTTGGATTCCGTTGGCTTTAAGCTTTTCATGATTTCGATCTACAACAAGGTTTATTCTTTTCTGAAGATTCAAGTCGAGCGTTGTTCGAATTTTCTCCCCCTTATTTTCTCCAGTATAAAATTTCGAAACCAAGTGCGGAGCTTTATCAGGTAAAGCCATTGGTTTTTCGGGTAGTGGTTCTAAAAGTGACAGTTCATAAGTCAAGGAGTCAATTTTCTCACTTTTCATCAACCTTTTTAAAAGTCTATTTCGTTTTTCTTTTAGAGCTTTTCTATTTCTCCCGGGATGGATTAGCGCCGGGCTATTTGGAAGAACTGCAAGCGTAGCCGTTTCTGACCATGAAAGTTGACTTGGAGCACGTCCAAAGTAACGCCACGAAGCAGCTTCAAGTCCTACCACATTTCCACCAAAAGGAGCATGAGCAGCATACAAGGCTAGGATTTCGTCTTTCGAGTGGGATAGTTCCAGTCGTGTAGCCTGGACCATCTCTTTCAACTTTTCCCAAACCGTTCGATCAGGATTTTCTTTTGCCAATCTGATGACTTGCATACTTAGTGTACTTGCGCCGCTTACAATCTCTCTGGCATTATAATTTTGCTTAACTGCCCGAGCTATCGCAAAAGGATCGACTCCAAGATGTGATTCAAAATTTTGATCCTCAAACTCAATGATTGCTGTTTTAAATTTTTCAGGAACTTCATCAGAAATTGGAAAACGCCATTGTTCATCATCTGCGATTTTTGCGCCGATTAAAACTCCTTTTCGATCTTCCAGTACCGTTGAATAAGAAGAGTTGAATAATGGATTTGGAAGGCAGAAATAAAAAAATATCCCAGATACTAAAATCCCGATCGGAGCAAGACCTGCTCTTAATCTCCTACTTATTGGGGACTTTTTTTTAATTTCTTCTTTATTCCCAAACAACTTCATTATTCAAAATTCCTTGTTCATTATTCGATATTCGAAAATCTATTCAACCGGAACAACATTTACCCACATTCCGGCTGTTCGGGCGCTTATGGTTTCGTCGTACATTGCTACTGTATTTATAGATGGGAGATAGAATTTTCCTGCATAACTGGCATTTAATTGTACTCTAAATGTTCTGGACTTATTGGCTCCCAAATCGAAGTAAGTGTAAATCCGATCATCTCGAATATCCTGATAATCAAAACTGGCTGTTGGCTCTGCAAAAGAAGCATCATCCATTCTTGTATTTCTGATTTCCCAGCCGGATGGAAAAATCTGACTCAATGCCATTTCTTCGTAGTTGCCGCGTAGTCCGGGATTTGAAACCGTAACCTCTGCTATAAAATCACTTCCCTGTTCAATCCGATTGGGATCAATTGGATCTCCATCTAAATCCGTAAACCTCACTATCTGTTTCAGACTGTTTGAGTTAGTGATATCATCCCCTAGCAATGGTGTTCCCTGTAGAATCAAGCGTGTAAATAAAGTGCCTTTCGAATTATTCTTGAAGATCAGCTTGTTTTCATTCAACTCACTCATCGTAAGATCAATTTGAGTCATAAATGCTCTTGAATCCACTTTTCCTTCTCTTCTTCCATTTAATGTGTATGACGCCTGAATTTCTCCTGAGGCATTTGTTTGTTCTAGAAATTTGGAAACTGCAATTAATCCGTAAGCCGTAGTTTGAGTACTCAACCATCTTTGAGAACTGAGTTGAGTCGAAACTGTTCGAGCCATCAAGGAAGCCTCTTCTTTTCGTCCCAATAAACTCAAAGTCTCAAGTATCATTGCCTGATCACGAGTTGATGATCCATAGCTTCTTGAAAGCTCTCTGTAATTGTCTATTTCTGTCGATGTAGCTTCTACCACCTTGTTTCCGGCCTCAGGCTGACCCGCTAAAACATATGCTGCGGCCAACCTCCATTTTGCTTGACTTAAAAGATTGGCTTTCTCTCTAAGTCGATTCATTGAACCAAGATCAGAAGAGTTTGCAAGTGCGAGTGTATATAGCCGATAAGCCTGAATCAGATCAGATCGCCTATAATCATCATTTTCAGCCCAACTTCTTGCTCTTTGTCGCTGAAATCTATTGACCCTGCTCAACAAACTTGAAGAAACGTAATACCCTTTTTTTTGTGCTTCTAACAAAAAATGATACGCGTAGCTTGTTCCCCACGCGTCAGGATCTTCACGTCCCGGCCAGTATGCCAATCCTCCGCTTGAAGTCATAAATTTTTCAATCCTTTTAATTGCGTTATTTATATTTTTTTGAATCTCTGAGGCTCTTTCCGAACTAATTTCCATCACATCACCTACAAAAAGTTGAGGGAAAGCTGACGATGTAGTTTGCTCAATACATCCATGAGGATACCGGATCAGATAATTAAGTCTTCTCCCAAAATCTATGGGTGGAACTCTGGAAATTTCCAGTAAAGCAGAATTAGTGCCCTCCATTCCTTGTGGTTCAAAAATCACTTCCCAATCACTGTCTTCATCTACTGCTTTTGATTTTATATCTACAAAAGGCTGGTTCGGATTCCGTATAGCAATTTCAATTTCATGGTAGGCGCTTTCATTTTCACTGATAGCTTCAATACGAATTTTACCTACTCCGATTGCAGGCTTTGTTTTTAGTTTAAAAGTCACCAAGTCATCACCCGGTTCTGAGAATGTCATAGAAGTAGTGGGTGCCCCATCTATTGCTTCAAACAAACCATTGGTTTCAACTTTTACCTGAACATCTTTCACCGACTCTTTCATCGCAAAAACGCTCACCGGTAAATCTACGGTTTCTCCGGGACCAAGAACTCTTGGTAATGTTGCCAAAACCATAACCGGTTTTCGAACCGGAGTTGTAGTTTCTGCTTTGCCGTAAGCACCTTCATGCCCGGCAACTATCATGGTGCGAACTGAGCCTACATAGTTTGGAATTTCGATTTCATGCTTATTTGTTGTTCCTTTTTTCAAATGGAATGGTCCTAAAAAACGAACCATAGGCTTAAAGCGATTTGCTTCATTTAGAGGATCTTCACTGGCATTCAATTCACCATCTCCCCCGATCGCCAAAATTCTGGATAATGATCCGGCGTACATATCGCTAACATTTTCAAAAACATCCCAGGTTTTAATGCCTAATGCCTCTCTGGCATAGAAAAGATCATGAGGTTGTGGTGTTTTGAAATTTGTGAGATCGAGTAAACCTTCGTCCACAACTGCAACGGTATAAGTCATTGCGTTTTTGTTTGATTCCGAAACTTCGATAATAGCTTTGGTTTCCGGTTTTAGTTCGTCCGGAAGTTTTACAATCGGTTCTAAAATAGTAGAAGGATCGCCCACAATAACTGGAATCACACCATACATTCGAATTGGTAAATCATTTTCAGTTTGTCCATGTGCCTGAACATGCATTACGTTTGCGAACACATTTGGACTCATTTCTCCCGTAGTTTTGAACGTGTATTCTGTACTTCCGTCTTTACCGTCAATCCATTTCGTTGAAATTATTTTTGAACCGGTTTCTAGGCTTACGAGAATCTTACTTCCCTCACTACTCGGAATATTAAGTGTCACATCTTCACTTACTTCATAATTTTCTTTATCTGAGCTAAATGTCAACCTTGCCGGACTTACTCCCGAACCTCTTCCCCCATACCAACTAAAGTAAACAATCTGACTGGTTGAATGTCCACCCGACTTATCTTTTACACGAATCAAATAACGTCCACCTCTTTCTCTGTTCGACATATTAATAACGAAGGATCCTGCTCCATTTGCATCCGTAGTTAATTTTCCTGATTTAACTTTCTGTACATTCTCTCTTTCAAAATAGTTGCTCAGATCTTCGCGACTTCGCTCCCACCACCATCTCCAACGGATATTGAACACTTCATACTCGAGTTCCTGATTTGAAATTTTATTACCGCTTTTATCAACAGAAACCACTTCAAAAAGATGATCTTCATTTCTGGACAGCCAATTGCTGTATCTTCCGTCTTTCATGGCCGGTGTTTTAAGACCGATTAAAGTTTCAAATGGATAGTAGTAGGTTGAAGATCGTCCAACACTGAAATTTCCGGAAGGCTCAAAAACTCTTGATTTCAGGTTTACCCAAATTCTTCCTGGTCCTTCTTCTAATTTTTTAAATTCGTAATCAAGCTCAATATTCCCTTCTTTATCAAGGTTGCCATCAAAAATATTTGTGGGAGAATTAGAAAAAGAAATAGACTCATCCGAGAAAGAATAGCCAGGGAGATCCTTAAATACAAGATTTGATCTCGATAAACTCATTTCCACATCAGCTTTTAAATTTCTGGCAATTGCTCCATGTAACCATCTTGAAGTTAGTGTTGCATTCAAACCTCTGTCATCTGCTGAAATTAATTCTTCCTCAAAATCTACTTCCACTTTTAGACGATTTGGTTTTACCGTTTCAATCTTGATCGCCTTATTGAAGGTAAGCCCACCCACTTTTGCGCTTAAACTCCAATTACCTGTTGGGTCTTGTTTTGCTGTTGAGCCCTCGTACACATAAAATCCATTTAAAGAAGACGTAAATGTTTTACGATCAGCTAATTGTCCGGATGGATTTCTAAGCTCAAAACTTACCGGATGATTTTTTGGAAGAATATCATTCTCATCCTCCAAAATTAATGATACATGCAATGTGTCACCCGGGCGCCAGACTCCGCGTTCTCCATACAAAAACCCTTTAACTCCTTTCTGGATTGTTATCCCTGACACATCAAAGTCACTTACTGAAAGAGCCGTCCCGTCATCAAGACGAAGGTAACCTTTCTGAGCTCCCTCGGATGCTGTTAAATAATACGGATGATGTTTTACTTCAAGTTCCACTTTGCCTTCTGAACTTGTAACACCGGAAGCAATTTCCTGTTGTTGAAAATCGAACAACTGAACTTTAACTCCTTGTTTTAATTCTGTGGTTTTTAAATCAGTAACAAAAACCTGAACCTTTCCCTGATCTGCTTTCTTAGCAATAATTCCAAAGTCGGAAGAAAGCACATTACGAACGCTGTTTCTTTGATTATAATGATAGTAGGTAACGTGGCAAGGATTATCTCTTTCTCTCCAATCATATCCGGGAACATATCTTCTTCTACCGGATTGATAATTATCCCAGTACTGAGCTTCTTCGTCAGCATTAAGTGTCCATGATCGGTTTCCTAAATTAGTAGTTGTTTCCACATCGTTTTCACCACATTCATAAACCGCTTGGTGCTTTCGGAAACTCATTTCAATCTGGTATAAAGCGCCGGGCTCAGGCTTAATAATTTCAGACAGGTCTAATGCGTAATTATTCCAATTTCCTGTTTCAACAGTGCCTAAGACTGATAAAGGGATAGCCGCTCCAAAAACCTGTCGCCCAACCCGTTCAATTCTCCATTGGTTATTATCTCCCAAACGATGTTCTTGCAAATACTGCCCTATGTTGCTCTCAAATATTCTTACCACTCTAACATCAACGGCACCCAAACTAACCGCTTTAAAAGGAAACAGTAAGTTCTCTGAACTTGGTATAATCGTCCCCTTTCCCAATAATTCCAATTGTGGTTTGGGCTGATTGAATTGAATCTGTCTGGTAATTTCGGTTTCTAGTCTTTTTCCAGCTTCGTTTTTTAAGGCAGGGCTTATATTAAGCGTTTTTTCTCCGCTTCTTCTTTGTCTTGGGCTAACAACTAATTTATTTCCATTAACAAGCAGGGTAAGATTCTGCGTATCTTGAATTCGAACCAGTCCATCTAAATTTTGTGTAGCATCCAGTTTGTCAGAAAAAATAAGCTCTACTCTGGGATTGGAATCGGTGAACACTCTAGTAGAAAGTAATTCAAATACTGTGTTTTCGAGAATTTCGATGCTTTGACTTCCTTTGGTGCCTGTTCCTATAGGCGTTCCGTCCCAACTTATTCTAAGCTCACTTTGCTCATCTGATCTTACTATTCCATTGATTTCAAAATTATGCGCAGTACCAGAAACACTTTGGTTCCATTCTATATTTAACTCATTATTCTCTTTCTGCTCTGCATTCAAAACCCGTTTAATGTTTTTCAACCAGGCTTTGTCTGCTGTATAAATGGTACCCGATAAACTCATTTCCTTTGATGAAACACTTTCCAATTCTCCCAAAACAACCTCTAATTGCTGTGCGGTTGTATAAACAGGAAAGGAAAATATTGCCTTATCTTTTGGTACATTTGCAACTTTATTGAGATAAAACGAGATTTTGTATTCCTGATCTTGTTTCAGCGGGTCGTTGGGTTTAAAGACAATCACATTCTCATTTACCAAACGTGCCTGTCCTCGTACTTTTGGCTCCAAATCAAACAGTATTAATGACCCCAAATCTTTTGCCACGGATGGATTTGATAGAGTAACAGCGATTTCACCATGCGAGCTTATCTCTCCAGAAGTATGACCTTCTATAAAAGTCGAATATTCTTCGGGATTCGAAATCTCCTTAGTCGGCTTTTTATCAGCACAAGAAAGAAAAAAGAAAATTAGCAGAAACAAAGGTTGTAGGCATCGGCAATGGTTAAGCATAGCGGTAGTAAATTAGGGTTTTAAAAGATGGGTCTAATTTTAGTTATAGCAGTTTCCCAAAAAAGTTCCGCAAGGTCAAATAAAGAAACAGAATATCAAGTTAAACTAGCATTTATAAACTCTTAGCGTTAATATAAAATCCGCAAAATATCTAGAACACTTTTACACTCAATTTTATAATGAGATTTAAATTCTTCATTACAACTCTTACATCATTTTTACTGTTCTTATCCATTCCTGGAAAAGCCCAAAAACAAGATGACGAAAACACTGATATTTTAGAATATTTATCTATTTCTAATTCTTTTTTGGACAATAATAGTCCATCGTCAAATCTAGACTTGGTTAGAAGAAAGTCGAACGCACCTGAATTTGGTCCTATTGATGAAATATGGGATAAAACTCCATGGTTAAACCCTGAAATTAACTTTAGACCATCCAGTTCTTTTATATCAATCGGAGATATTAATGGTGATGGTGTAGATGATTTAGCAAAAAGGTTTTTATTAGTCGCTGATGAAAGAGATCCAGATATTAGCATAATGGTAAATAAAACTATGATATTTTACGGTGGTTCTGATTTATCAGCAGATTATGATGAGCTAATATATGTATACATTTATCCATTGGGCGATATCAACGGTGATGGATATTCCGATGCCATAGGAAGAGGGATTAATGATCAGATTTCATTTTTAAAAGGCAGCGCTTCAGGGTTAACAGAAGTAAGCACTTCGATATCTGATACACTTTTTAACTATTCTCAGAATTCTTATAGATTTATAGTTGGTAGGGACCTTAATAAAGATGGAATTGAGGATATTTACGGCTTTTATCGAGATTCACAGACTTTTCAATACAAATATTTTCAATTAAATGGTTCATCTTCATTTAATGATCTAAATATCAAAGAAGTAGCATTTCCTGACAATATCAGATTATTTACAAATTATTGGTTCCGATTCTCAAAAAATGACAATACGCTATTAGGGGTTATTGAAGCAGCTTCTCAAGGTTCTACAAATATGCTTAAGATTTTTAGAGTATCTGAAAATTATAGCATGACTATTGCTGATTCTATTTCCCTTGAATTTTCAGGATTTACTGTTCCTTTAATCTCCGATTTTGACGGAGACAATGTAGATGATTTTATTTATTTAACATCCAACGAAAACAATAATAATTTTTTTTATAAAGGCACAAATAATATAGAGTCATTTTTTGAAAGTCCGATACGGTTCACAAATGATGTACTCTCTTCTTTTGGTAACACTCCTTTTGTGGGAGGACCTGTTGTTCTGGGAGATGTAATCGGTGATAACAGAACGGATATTTTGGCATCAGAAGATGATGCAGTTAAAATTATTAATTTTAATCGCGAGCAAGGAAGATTAGTGCTTACTGAGTCAATCCATAGTTCTAACTTTTTATTTAATTCGGAAATCTTACAGCGCAGAGAATCAATTTACAAACAAAAAAATTCTCATTATCAAGGCTTTAATACTTTCAGTCTCCCTATTGAATCAGAGGGAAAGTTTGGAAACATTATCTTTAAAACTAAGAATGATTCTGATTTATTTGAATGGGAAACTCTTTTAGAAAACAAAATAGATTATAACCGAAAAGTGAGAAATGAAGTCTTTCACCTTCATGACCTTGAAGATGATGGGATAGATAATTTTGCTGTAGCTGAATACACCGCGAATTATTCCAGCATAGTAATTTATAATGGATTCAATGACAGCTCTCCAAAAAGTATAGAACTTTCGGATGAAATGTTTGTAGGGCATATAGAATCCGGGTTTTTCAATAACGAATCAGAAAGATCACTAGCTGTTTTATTACGTCCCTTTTCAGATACCGAACAGGAAAGCGAATTCCGGCTATACAATCAGGAAAATTTAAACACACCCGTTTTCACATTTTTTCAAACTGATTTAGAACCCTCTTTGGATAAACTCAGTTTGTTTTCAAATCTTGGAGATATTAATAATGATGGATTTGATGATCTAGGATTTTCGGCTGGTGCAACAAATCATCCTGAGAAAACTTTTATTTTTTTAGGAAACGCATCACTTACAAAATCGCCAAGTATAATTATAGATTTGGATAGAGATTTTCCAAACCCTGTACAAGGAAATACTTCTTTAGGTGCAACTACCATACAAGGGATAGGAGATATTAATAATGACAATATTGACGATTTTATTCTCGGAGATGGGCTCCGATATATTAATAATGAGCTATTCCAAAAAAACTCTCAGATCTCAGGGGTAATCTACGTCCTATTTGGTCAGGATGTCTCAGTTCCAACTTTTAATGGTCCTGATTTAGAATTACACCCAGACACTTCTAATTCTTCTAATCAACAATGGCTTTTTGGAGGTATGAATAGCGTTGCAACTGGAGACTTTGATGGCGACGGTACTAAGGATATTGTCGGGATATCATTTAGGCATTCCAATAGTGAATTTACTGAGGGAGCAGGGGCATTAACTTATTTCTTTGGAAAAGATGGCTTTACCTCTCAACCAGATACAACTATTCCCATTAGGACAGATTATATCTATAATCCTAATCAACAAATTCAGGAAACTTATTCAAAGTTCACAGGACGTGCAATACTTAAATCAATACCGGATATAAATGGGGATAATGCGGATGAACTTCTATTTGTTGGTAATCGGGATAACAGAAACGCCATTTTATTCGAGATTAGCAACTCTGCCACTGAAATTGCTTCAGCTCTTTACGCAGCTCCTAATAAAAATTTAGGTTTAAGTCCTGCCGGAAATTTTCTCGATAAACAATATTTACCTTTGGTTGGCGATTATAATGGAGACGGGAAACTAAACTTTCTGGGATATCAACCTACTGATGGGAATTTTAGAGATACCCCAATTTATTTGTTCGAATTAGATAATATTCCGGTATCTATTGAACAAGAACTAGAAGATTCCCCTTCCTCGTTTTCACTGAATCAAAACTATCCGAATCCATTCAATCCCTCTACCAATATTTCTTTCACAATTCCAGAAGCTACTAATGTTGAGATTTCAGTATATAATATGCTTGGACAAAAGGTATCAACTTTGGTCAACGCACGGTATCTAGAAGGTAAACACACCGTTTCCTTTAATGCTTCGAATCTGGCTTCTGGTATTTATTTATATCGAATAAAAAGTAATGACTTTGTCTCTACAAAAAGAATGACGCTTATTAAATAAAGTCGGGAGTCAGGAGTCAGGAGTCAGGAGTCAGGAGTCAGGAGTCAGGAGTCAGGAGTCAGGAGTCAGGAGTCAGGAGTCAGGAGTCAGGAGTCAGGAAAGATGTTTATTCATAGTAACAAATCAAGTTTTTATTCGCACTTCTCGCATTTTACTTTTTCACTTTAAACAACTCTCCTTCATATTTTGTATATTAAATCTTGCTCAGGGACGATCTGAGCATTTGATCTTTGAAAATTGAACTATAACGCCAAACGAACGAGGTGGAACATTGTCTTTTGAACAATATGACCTGAGTCCTGATTTATTGAATGGACTGGTCGATACACGAATTGAAAAGCCAACCCCTCTCCAGCAAGAAGTTATCCCTCAGGCACTTGAAGGCAAGCACCTGCTTGTTAAGAACGAAAGCGAGGATAACGGAGCATTTTTGATCCCTGCACTGCAGAAGTTGATAGCGAACGGAGAGGTAAAAGGCACGCGAATATTAATTTTAACACCATCTATTGAGCGAGCGAAAGCGATTGATGAAATGATATGGGCAATGGGGTATCATGCACAAGTGAGCAGTACTTCATTATCCATGAAAGGCGACAAAGCCGCTCAAGAACAAGCCGTAATAGATGGATCTCCTGTGATTGTAGCCAATCCGGGACGATTAGTTGACATACTGGAAAAAACCAAAAAAACCTTCAACGATCTCGAATGTGTTGTGATCGATGAAGCGCATAATATGGAGAACTTTAGCCTGGTAGGCAGGGTTAAGTCTATCTTTGAATTTATTGAGAACCAGCCACAGGTACTCATTTTTTCCGGAATAATGAATAATGCTACGAAGCAGCTTGCCAAAAATGCGCTTCAAAATCCTGAGTTGATCGGATTTCAATCTACAGATATAGAAGAAAAAGTAATTGAAACTACCGAAGTCGACGAGGAAGAGGTAAAGGAAAAATTAGAGCAAGCTTCTGTAAAAGTTGTGCTTAATCTTGAAGACAGTTCGGAAGAAAGAACCGCCACGAATGGTGAATCATCAAGCCAAGAGGAACCTACTTCCGAAGAGAAAAAAGAGCCTGTTAAAGCCACTGAGTTAAACCAAGAGGAAGTAAACAGAAAGCTTGCACAAGCAGCCGTTTCAGTAGTATTAAATCCTGAAAAAAAAGAATCAGAAAGCGATAATGATTCTGACACAACTCCGAAAGAAAAACTACAAGAAGCTTCGGTATCAGTTGTGCTAAAAGAGGATCAGGAAGAAACTCCCGATTCTGTTTCTAAAAATTTAGAGCAAGTGTATATCAATGTGCCACCGAGAATGAAAATCTCGACATTAATGGCTCATCTTGAAAGTAGCAAGATGGAGCGTATCGTTGTTTTCACTGCATCCAAAAGAACAGCAGATCGCTTATTCCGAATTATACTTAAGAAAAGTTGGGGTGTTGTTAGCGTTGATGAAAGTATCAATAAAGAAACCTTCAACGAACGCTTCCAAAAGTTTACTTCCAATGAAATGAAGATCCTGGTTGTGGGTGGATTATCTGCTACTGATATCGATCTTAATAAAGTAACGCAGGTTATCAACTATGATGTTCCTAGTGAGGTTGATGAATATCGTTACCGCGCGGAATTAGTTGGTTCAGGTAAAGCAACACAAATTGTATCACTGGTTTCTAAAATGGACCGTGAAGACATCGAAAAAATCACCAATGAAGTTGGTTACGCTCCTGAAGAAATTAAACTTCCGGAAGAAGTTAAAGAGAAGAAAAGAAGTAAGAACAAAAGCTCCGGTAATAAGAAGAGTAGTAACAATCGTTCTAATAAAACCAGACGCGGTTCTTCGAGCAACAATCGAAATAAAAAGAAGAAGGCAAAATCAGCTAAAAAACATGGTTTACCTCGCCCCAATTATGACGGGCTTTCCGGCGGACGCGAAGGCGATACTTCCGGCGGTGTATTCGGTTGGGTAAAAAAATTATTCAATTAAACGGAAAGTAATCCGTTACCAATTTGTACCCCTAAAGCCTCTCCTGATTGATTTCCGAGGGGCTTTTTTTATCTGTAGATTTTCTGTTGTAATGTTGATTGGGCTGATGGTCGGTGGTTTTTTTGTATAGTTTCAAATTAACTATTCATCAACCTCAATTTCACTATTCAGACCTCCCCGATTCATTACCATATTGTTCTTTCGAGATAGCTCGCCCCTCCTTTGATTAGGAGAGGAATTTCTGAGAAGTTCAAAATTTCGAATTAATTAATGGTTTATAATAGTAACTAAGCTAAATGACACAATGTCTAATCTTTATTGCCGGATTAACATTTCAAACAAAGTCATTCTGAGGATACTTCCGAAGAATCTGCAAATACTTTAATAAGGAAAATATAAATCAATACTCAGGACTAAAACCCTTGCAAGCTTATGCTCTCCGTGACAACCCGCACATAAGCTATTTTGGGATTCATCCTTTCGTTTCTGTTTTTCTGACCTCCCTAATTCACTGCCAGATTGCTCTTTCGAAGAAGCTCGTCCCTCCTTCAATAAGGAGGGAAAATCTGAGTAGTACAAGATTTTTCTCTCGTGCCGATGATCTCCGTCGGCACGCTCTTAATGCAACGCTTCTGCGTTGTAATTCAAACTCCATCACCCCTACCATTAGCGAAATGATGAATGGACTGAAAAGGCTTTGCTAAATTCTATAACATTTCCCCTTCATCCTTTTATCCCACATCAAATTTTGGTTTATTAATTTAAGTTTAAAACCAATCTATTATGCTACCAAAATCTATTTTAAAGTGGAACGACCTTGAAGAACTTACTCCTGCTTATGCTCTGGTTTCTAATGTTGATCTTGTAATTGTTCGTTATGGAGATAACGTATCTGTACTTTTCGGGCGTTGCCATCACAGAGGTGCTTTACTTGCTGATGGCTATATAGATGGAGAAAACCTTATTTGCGGGGTTCATGGCTGGGACTATCGTTATAAAGCCGGAGTCAGTGAATACAATAATGATGAATCTCTTCATAGTTTTAAATCTTGGGTAGATGACGGACAGGTTTGGGTTGATGAAGAAGAAATTACTGACTGGGAAAAGGACAACCCTCAACCTTATCAAAGAAATGAGTATCTGGGAACTTATCAGGATATTCACGGAACCGATGATGAACCTTTCAATGGAGAAATTCAGGGATTGGCAAAAAACCGAATGAAAAAAGGTGCTCATGGAAGCGTGGAAGCTATGGGCGTAAGCCGGCAAGAGCTTCCGGATTGGGATGATATTCAATTTCAAACCGCACAACTCTCTCCTGCTCCTCAATTTGAAGATGTGGAAGTGGATACAAAGTTAGTTATTGGTCCAAAAGCGAAAAAACCGCTCGAATTGGACATTCCTCTTTTTGTTTCTGATATGAGTTTCGGAGCATTATCAGAAGAAGCGAAAATTGCATTGGCGAAAGGAGCTGAAATGGCTGGAACGGGAATTTGTTCAGGTGAAGGTGGAATGCTTCCTGAAGAACAAGCGGAGAACTCACGCTATTTTTATGAGCTCGCTTCTGCAAAGTTTGGGTTTTCGATGGATAAACTCAAAAAAGTACAAGCTTTTCACTTTAAAGGAGGTCAAGGAGCAAAAACGGGTGTGGGCGGTCATCTTCCCGGAGAAAAAGTAAAAGGAAAAATCGCTGAAGTTCGTGAACTCGAAGAAGGTCAATCTGCCATTTCCCCTCCCAAGTTTGATGACTTAGTTACTCCTGCTGACTTCAAAAAAATGGGTGATAAAGTTCGGGAAGTGACAGGCGGAATTCCTATTGGATTTAAATTATCAGCAAATCATATAGAAGAAAATATCCAATTCGCACTTGACGCAGGAGCGGATTATATCATTCTGGATGGGCGTGGTGGTGGAACCGGTGCTGCGCCAACAGTACTTCGAAATCATATTTCTATTCCAACCATTCCTGCTTTGGCAAAAGCACGAAAATATTTAGACGAGAAAGGAGTCGGTCCTGACGAAGTTACCTTAATCGTAACCGGAGGATTGCGAACCGCTCCTGATTTTGCAAAAGCTTTGGCTCTTGGGGCTGATGGAGTTGCTGTTTCGAATGCGGCGATTCAAGCCATCGGGTGTTTGGGAATGAGAGCTTGTCATACTAATAACTGCCCGGTTGGTATTGCAACTCAAAAAGATAGCTTGCGCACACGGTTTGAAATAGAAAAATCAGCTGCTATGTTAGATAACTTCTTTCATGGAACAACAGAGCTAATGAAAATTCTGGCACGTGCATGTGGGCATACTTCTTTTACAGAGTTTTCACCTTATGATTTAATTACCTGGAAAAAGGATATGCATCATCTTTCCGGTGTTGAATATGCGGGGATAAACCCATGAAATTTTCTTCTGAAATACCTCTCCAAAAATTAAATGAAGCTCAGCTAGTTATTCACCACGCAGTTCAGTTTATAGCTGCTGCCGGTAAATATTTATTGGAAGAAAAGAATGATGATAGTCATACCAATATGAGTTGGGATGCTAAAACAGATACTTTTTATGGGGGATCTATAAACAACCGAGCCAGAGTGGCTCTGCATGTTCCAAGTTTAGCGTTAAAAGTTTCAGGCCCTACCGGAATTGAACTGGCATCTCTTTCTTTACCAGGTAAAACAAACAAAGAAGGATTGCTTTGGTTACGACAAGCCCTTCAGCTTAAGCAAATAGATGCCTCATCTTTAGAACTGAAAATGCATTATGATATTCCGGAACATCCAACTGATAATGCGAAGCCTTTTTCAGAAGTTGATGCTTCCGTTCTGGAGGAATTAGCGAATCATCGAACTTTTGCCGATCAGGTTTGTGGTGAGATCTTCTCGAAGCATGCAAAGTCCTCACCCGCCAGAACATGGCCGCACCATTTTGATCATGGGGTGTATGTTCCTTTTGATTTTGATAGTGGTGATAACGCAGTTCGGTCGTTTAGTGTCGGTTATGCTGTTGCGGATTCTGTAATTGCTGAGCCTTACTTCTATGTAACTCAATGGAAAAAAGATGAAGAGTTTGATTATTCGGAAGCCCCTGATCTGAAACATGGTAAGTGGTTGCCAGAGAAATTGAAGGGTGCCGGATTATCTCTTTCTGATATTTTGGAGATGAAAAATCAGGAGAAAGGAATTCGGGATTTTATAAACAAGACTGTGAAATTTAGCAAAACACCTAAATGATATCACCCTACGAATAGCATACAGATTTTTGAGTTTTAAACTGGGTAAAACTGATAATCAACCCAATGTCTGAATCACCTTTTTCAGTATCGGATTCCTACTCTCCTCCTTCCAAATAGCAGATAGCGTAGTTCTTTGAGGAATCTTCTTCAAGTCTATGAATTTTATATCAAGATCAAAGCCTTGCTTCAGGGAGCTTGGCACGATTCCAATCCCCAACTCATTTTCCACTAATCGAAAAATAGTATTCGCATGCACCGATTCATGTGCTACTTTCGGAGTAAACCCCTGATCTTCAAAAATACTCATGATCTTATCGTAATATCCGTGACTGTATTGACTTGAAAACAAAATGAAGCTTTCTTCCTTCAGATCAGAGATATTTTTAAAATTTCGGGAAGAAACTTTGTGGGATTTGGGGAGCACCAAACAAAAAGTCTCTTCAAACACATCCAGTTTATTAAGCCCTTCAGGTAATCTCATCGTCCTGATAAAGCCCAGATCCAATTGATCGTTTCTGATCTTATCAACCTGATCCTGATTGGTGAGTTCTGTTAATACAAAATGTATTCCCGGAGAATCTTTGTTGATTCTTTTGAGAAGTGCAGGAATTACGCTCTGCATAGCAGAACCGACAAAACCGATTCTTATCTCGCCTTCATCCCCTTTTGCAATATGACAAATATTATCTTTTATAAACCCCAGATGATCAAACAGAAACTGAGACTCTTTGAGCAGATACTCTCCGGCTTTAGTGAGCGATACATTTCGCTTATCTCTTTTGAAAAGTTCTGCACCAACGTATTCTTCCAATTGCTGTATTTGTCGGCTAAGCGCGGGTTGTGTGATAAACAGCTTCTCCGCTGCTTTTCTGAAGTGAAGCTCCTTAGCTACCGTCTGAAAATAGTTAAGATGCCGGAATTCTATTTGATTACTCATATGCATCAATATATACATATAAAGTATTTAAAAACATCATTTGAAAAATATATTTTCTTTTCAATCACAAAGAATAAAAGCATGTTTAATCTAGGTTCAGATACCCTTTCTATCCAAAACGTTGTAGATATCTGCAACGGATATTTGGATATCACACTTAATGCAGAGACGCGAGCTAAGGTTATAAAAAGTTCTGAAAACGTTTCTCGAATTGTTGAGAGTGGTGATGTTGTATATGGAGTAAATACCGGTTTTGGCCCTCTTTGCAATACTATTATATCTAAGGAAAATACAGCCAAGCTTCAGGATAATATTTTAAGAAGCCATAGCGTGGGAGTTGGAAATGCTATTGACCTGAAGATCGCAAAAGCGATGATGGTGCTGAAAGCTCATAATCTGAGTGTTGGTTTTTCCGGAATTCAAGAAGCTACTTTAGATCGAATTATATTTTTTATCCAAAACGATATAATCCCCGAAGTACCTGAACAGGGATCCGTCGGAGCTTCCGGAGATCTCGCTCCTCTTGCTCATTTATTTTTACCACTAATTGGATTGGGCAAAGTTCATTACAAAGGTAGTTGGAAAGAAACTCCTGATGTTTATGAAGAACTCGGACTAGATCCCATCAACCTAAAAGCCAAGGAAGGATTGGCATTGATAAACGGAACTCAGTTTATTGCCGCACATGCTGTTTGGGGAGTGTACAATTTACATCATTGTTTAAATACTGCGGATATCATCGGGGCAATGAGTTTGGAAGGAGTTTTAGGAAGCGATAGTCCTTTTGATGAACGCCTTCATGAAGTTCGTCCTTTTGATGGTTCTCGTTTAGTTGCTCACCGACTTAGGGCACTGCTTCGGAATTCGGAAATGGTTGCTTCTCACGAAAACTGCGGACGAGTTCAGGATCCTTATTCTATTCGCTGTATGCCTCAGGTTCATGGTTCCAGCAGAAATGCGTGGCTTCATGTTAAGCAAATGGTTGATATTGAAATCAATTCAGTAACCGATAATCCAATCATTCTTTCTGCAGAAGAATCTATCAGCGGGGGGAATTTTCATGGTCAACCACTTGCAATGCCCTGCGATTACCTGACTCTTGCCGCTCATGAAGTTGGTAATATTTCAGATCGACGTTCTTATTTGTTACTAAACGGAGAACATCCGGGATTACCAAAATTATTGATGAGTGATATTGGTTTGAATTCCGGGTTTATGATTCCGCAATATACATCGGCTGCTTTAGTAAGTGAGAATAAAGCACTTTGTTTTCCGGCTTCCGCCGATAGTGTTCCAACTTCACTCGGGCAAGAAGATCATGTAAGTATGGGTTCCATCAGCTCCAGAAAATTGAATCAAGTGATAGATAATGTAGAAAAGATCTTGGCTGTTGAATTGGTAAGTGCTGCTCAAGCCTTTGATTTCAGAAAACCCATGAAATCCGGTCCGATTCTGGATGCTTGTCACAAGTTGATACGTGAGCACATTGATCACGCCGATGAAGACCGCGTTTTTGCAAGCGATATTAATAAAGCACTGGAACTGATACAATCTCATGCCATCACACATAAAGCGGAAAAAATCGCCTACAAATTAAACATAGACTTAAACGGATCATACGATGAACAATTCAGAGTTTCTTAAAAAGTACGTCCAACATCCTACCTACAAAATTCCAACAGGCACTGAACTAAATGCAAAATCATGGCAGACGGAAGCTCCGCTCAGAATGCTGCTCAATAATCTGCATGAAGATGTTGCTGAAGATCCTGCAAACCTGATTGTATATGGGGGAAATGGGCAGGCTGCACGTGACCGAAAATCGCTGGAAAAGATAGTGGAATGTTTACTCGATCTGGATGAAAACCATAGCTTATTAGTTCAATCGGGAAAGCCCGTTGGAATCGTTCGAACTCACCCAGAAGCTCCAAGAGTTTTGATTGCCAACAGTAATCTTGTTCCTGAATGGGCAAATTGGGATCACTTCAACGAATTGAAAGAACGTGGTTTGATGATGTACGGTCAGATGACAGCCGGCTCGTGGATTTACATCGGAACACAGGGAATTTTGCAAGGAACGTACGAAACGTTTGTAGCATGCGGAGAAAAACATTTTGATGGTGATCTCCGTGGCAGACTTTTAGTTACCGGCGGACTTGGAGGAATGGGTGGCGCTCAACCACTGGCTGCAACCATGGCAGGAGCTACTTTTTTAGGCGTGGATATTGATCCCACTAGAATCGAAAAGCGAATCAAAACCCGCTATATTGATAAAATGACTCATTCTTATGAGGAAGCCATTAAGTGGGTTACGGAAGCTAAAGCGAACAAAGAAAATTTGTCGGTTGGTTTAGTTGGTGATATCGGGGATGTGCTTGAGCGATTGATTGAAGATGGAATTACTCCTGATATTTTAACAGATCAAACCTCAGCTCATGATCCGATTAACGGATATGTGCCTCATGGAATTTCTTTGAGCGAAGCGCAAGAGCTTAGAACATCTGATCCGAAATCCTACGAAAAGAAATCCATTGAAAGCATGGCAAGACATGTACGCCACATGTTGACCTTGCAAGATCGAGGTGCGATCACTTTTGACTATGGAAACAATCTTCGGGCGTATGCTCAAAAAGGCGGTGTTGAAAACGCATTTGATTTTCCGGGATTTGTTCCGGCATATATCCGTCCGCTTTTCTGCGAAGGAAAAGGACCTTTCCGTTGGGCGGCACTTTCCGGAGACCCGGAGGATATTTATGTAACCGATCAGGCTTTGAAAGAAGCTTTTCCTGAAAATCACAATCTCATAAAATGGTTAGATGAAGCCAAAGAAAAAGTAGCTTTTCAGGGGTTGCCGTGCAGAATTTGCTGGCTTGGGATGGGAGAACGCGAGAAAGCTGGATTGATCTTTAACGATTTGGTGAGAACCGGAAAAGTAAAAGCTCCGATCGTAATTGGTCGGGATCATTTGGATTGCGGATCGGTTGCATCGCCGAACAGAGAAACAGAAGGAATGAAAGACGGAACGGATGCGGTAAGTGACTGGCCCTTGTTAAACCTGATGAGCAACGCAACCGGCGGAGCAACTTGGATCAGCTTCCATCACGGCGGAGGCGTTGGAATGGGATATAGTCAGCACGCCGGAATGGTTGTACTTGCTGACGGAACAGATCGCGCCGAAGCATGTATTCGCCGGGTGTTGTATAATGATCCTGCAATGGGAATATTCCGACATCATGATGCGGGTTATGAAAAAGCAACGGAAGTTGGGAATGAACATGATTTGATAATTTAAACTCTGAAAATCATGCCATATTCAGACCTCCCCTGTCTCCTCCTTCAAAAGGAGGAGAACTTTTAAAGTAATTTGCGACAAATTAAGAACAACGAGTCCTTTCCCTTTGGACAAGGGGAAAGGACTCGTTGTTCAGATTTAGTTTTAATTAGAAAGTTAAAGGCTATTATGTACTACCGGAAAAGACTAATATGCAATTATGAATGAAAAGGAATTAATTTTAAGAAAGGGAGAACAGCCTGTAGCAAAGATCGCTGATGAAGAATTAAGCTTTCTGATAAGACGAGAATTTCCTAACGAAGTAAAATTAGTTAAGACCAAATTAAACAAAGTTGAAAGTGATACTCATAAGGGAAAAAATAGAATCTCCGCTTCAATTCTGAAACTTGCTGATAAGAATTATGCAAAACTTGATCTACTGATAAAACGAGCAAATAAAGACTTTCGAGATATCGTTTCTGAAGCAGAATACCCTCGTGCTTCAAGTTATGGTTTTGGAGAAAGAGATGAAGAACGCAGTAGAGAAGACTACTTAAAAGATTGGGAAGAATTCACATCCTGGGTAAAGAAAAAATGAAAAAGAATTTTTAAAGAATATCATAAAAATGAGCTCGAAAACACTATACGGTCCATTTACTCAACTTCTCACGATGAACGGATTGCCTATGAAAGGCCCGTTGAAAGATGAGCAATTGGAAATCATTTCTGAAGCAGGAATTGTTGTCGAAAATGGAAAAGTTCTGGATCTCGGAAGTTATTCTGATCTGGAAAATATTCATTCGGATGCGACAAAGAAGTTCCATGATACTTCAACTCAAGTTGCTCTGCCTTCTTTTGTAGATTGTCACACTCATATTTGTTGGGGAGGTAATCGGGTAAATGATTATTCGATGAGAGTTGCGGGAAAGTCCTACTTAGAGATTGCAGCCTCGGGCGGGGGAATTTCTGATACCGTCACCGAAACCAGAAAAGCTTCGGAAGACGAATTAGTTGAGCTGATTTTGAAAAGAGCTCAGCAACATTTGGAAAGAGGAATTACAACTATCGAAGTGAAATCCGGTTATGGTTTAAATCTGGATGATGAACTTAAAATGCTTCGAGCGATCAAAAAAGCTAATGTGAAAACTCCTGTTGAATTAATTTCTACATTTTTGGGAGCTCATATTAAGCCCAAAGATTTTGAAGGAAATCATGGAGAATATCTGGATTTTTTGCTGGATGAAGTTGTTCCGGTTATTGAAGAAGAAAAGCTTGCTGAACGGGCTGACATCTTTGTGGAAGAAGGTGCCTTCGATATTGAAGTTGCAAGAATCTATGCGAAGAATTTAAAGCTCAAGGGTTTTGATGTAACTATGCATGTGGATCAATTTCATCCGGGCGGATCTAAACTAGCCATTGAAGAAGGATGTGTTTCCGCTGATCATTTAGAATTCACGGATGACGAATCTTGTGAATTATTCGGGCGATCAGAAACGGTAGCTGTTGCTCTTCCGGGAGCATCTCTTGGTTTGGGAATGCAATTCACTCCTTGCAGAAAATTGCTGGATAATAACGCATGTGTTGCCATTGCTACTGATTGGAATCCGGGGTCTGCGCCGATGGGAGATCTGATCACTCAAGCTTCAATTTTGGGAGCATCAGAAAAATTAACCATTGCTGAAACTCTTGCAGGAATTACATTCAGAGCAGCCCGAGCGTTAAGAATTGAAAGCGGAATTCTAAAAAAGGGGGACAATGCTACATTCACGGTTTTTGAAACCAATGATTTCAGAAATATCTTCTACCAACAAGGACAGCTTAAACCTTCTGCAACAGTTATAAAAGATGAAATCTTTGAATTTTAGTTCCAAATTATATCGCCCTACTGATCCAAAAATCTGGACAGGACGCATTGATTCCAGATCTGATTTCGATCAATTCAGGTTTCATCAAGTAGCACAATGTCTGGACTTGAATCATGTCCGTACCAAGAATCAAACTGTTCTTTTAGGTTTTGCTTCTGATATTGGCGTGCAAAGAAACGGAGGAAGAATCGGAGCTTCAAAAGGACCTGAGCATTTTAGAAATTCAATAGGCTCACTTTGTTGGCATGGAAATACTGATGGATTTATTGATGCAGGAAATTTAGTTCCTGAGGAGAATGATTTGGAAACCGGTCATGCTGAACTCGGAAAAGCCGTTCATCATATTTTAGAATCAGAAAACACACCATTCATCATCGGGGGTGGACACGAAACTGCATTTGGACATTTTTTGGGGATTTCTTCCTTTCTGAAACAGCATAATCCAAAAGCAAAGCTCGGTATTCTAAATATCGATGCTCATTTCGATTTACGTCCACATAATGGCATTCCTCATTCGGGCTCTCCTTTTCTGCAAGCTCATGAACATGCTGAACATATCGATCTGGATCTGAAATATTTTGTGTATGGCATTAATCAGGATAACAACACAAAATCCCTGTTCCATAAAGCCAATGAACTTGGGACAGAATCCTGTCTGAATACCGAGGTTTTCAATGATGAGCAAAAGAGTTTAGAAAAAGTTCAGGAATTCATCGATCAACGAGACTTCATTTACTTAACCATTTGTCTGGATGTTTTTGAAGCAGCAATTGCTACCGGTGTTAGTGCTCCTGCATGGAATGGTCTGAACCTAAATCACGCTTTGAATGTGATTCAATTATTGAAGGAATCCGGCAAACTCATTTCTGCTGATATTTGTGAATTGAATCCAAAATTTGACTTAAACGGACAAACTGCAAAAACTGCCGGGAGTTTGTTTAGCGAAATACTTAGCTAACTAATTTCAAGCAATTAAACGGTTTTTTTAGTTTATTCATAGGATTAAAGATACTTTTATAAGAATCATAGATTTCCATTTCTACGTTTTCAATTCTAACCAAGCAAAGATAAATGTCAGTATTTCTTTCTTTGAGCCAACATCACAAAAAGCTCCTGTCTGTAATGCTGCTAACTTTTATAGCTCTAATTTTAAGCACCAACGCAAACGCCCAATACGCCGGAGGTGCCGGAACTTCAGGCGATCCTTATCAAATTAGCAATGTTACACAGTTGCAAGCAGTAAACGACAATCTCGATGGACATTTCATTTTAATAAATGATATTGACGCTTCCGATACAAAAAACTGGAATAGTGGAGCGGGCTTTGTTCAAATTGGCAGCATTAGTTCCCAATTTTCAGGCTCATTTAACGGGCAAGATTTTACTATAGACAGTTTATTTATAAATAGAAGCGCGAGCCGCCGAGTAGGTTTATTCGGCTCTCTCTCAGGTTCAGTTACTCGTGTAAGACTTACTGAGTTAGAGATAACAGGAAAGCAAAGTGTAGGCGGAATAGTTGGCGAAAATTTTGGAAGTATCTCAAAAGTCTCGGTTCAAGGTACGGTTACAGCAACGGATGTGGAAGCTGGTGGAATAGTTGGCGCGAATGCAGGCTCAGTTTCCAAAAGTACTTCTAAAGGTTTTGTATTAGGCTCGTCAAGTAACAACTATGGTGGATTAGTGGGAATCATGTACCAAAACGGTTCAATTACCGATTCGTATTCATTAGCAACAGTTTCGGTAAGTGGGGGTGATAATATTGGCGGTTTGTTGGGGCGATCTTCATCAACTAACTCGTTTATTACCAATAGTTATGCTGCCGGATCAGTTTCGGGAAATACTACCGGAGGGCTTCTTGAAGACGATACAGGCACACTTACCGTTACTCAAAGTTTTTGGGATGTTCAAACTACCGGCCAATCAAGCTCAGCCGCTGGAGTTGGGAAAACGACCGCAGAGATGCAAAATTTCGATTCTTTTATAAAAGCAAATTGGGATTATTCGACTACTTGGTATCAGCGCCCAGGAGAAAATAATGGCTACCCGCAATTACAAGCTTTTGTAGTAGATTCAGGGGCTGCTCCGATGGTATCAGAGGTCGCTTTTTCAGGAAGTTTAGTAGCTTCAGATACCATGCGTGTTTCTTATACTTTTTTTGATACTGATGGAGATATTGATTTAAGCAGTGTTCAATGGTTTCGCTCAGATGATGCTTCAGGTACTAATAAAACAGCTATCTCCGGCGCAACGAATTCTTTATTTATTCCCACTTCTGCCGAATTTGGGAAATTTATTAGCATTCAGGTAACTCCGAAAGACGCGTTTAAAACCGGAATTCTTGTAGAGTCAATACTTCAAGGCCCGGTAATATCCCCTTTCCCGTCCGGTTCTGGAACGGAAGAGAATCCTTATCACATTGAAACTCTGAACCAGTTACAAGCTATGCGGTTTTTTGTTAATGATCACTTTATTCTGATGAATGATCTTGATGCAAGTTCAACATACGGTTGGAATGATGGTGCCGGTTTTGTTCCTATTGGTGAACTTGGAAATCCTTTTTCCGGTACCTTGCATGGACAGGCATACACCGTTAGCAACTTGTTAATATACCGACCATCACAAAGACCAATAGGATTGTTTGGTGTAACAACTTCCTCTGCTATTATTTCCGATCTTAGAATAAACGATGCAAACGTAAGAGGTGACAATACTACCGGCGTACTTGTTGGATCAAATTTTGGGACCCTAAATGGATGCTTTGCTTCGGGAAATGCATCAGCAAGAAATTTATTGGGTGGGTTGGTGGGCTCTAACTCCTTTTTAGGACGGATTAAACAAAGCGGGAGTTCAGTTAAAGTTATAGTTATAGGTAATAGTACGATTGTTGGTGGGCTTGTTGGGGCTAATAGTGGAGTAGTGAACAATAGTTATGCTATTGGTAATGTAGCTGGGTTCGAATCTGTAGGAGGTTTAGTGGGCGATAATTATTCCGGTACTATCACTAATAGTTATACAACAAGCTACGTATCCGGGTCCAGAACAACTGGCGGTTTAGTGGGATTTAATGTAGGTGGATCCATCGCCAATAGTTTTTGGAATACCCATACCGCTGGACAATCTGAAGGAGTAGGTTTGGGATCTTCAACCGGTATAGCCGGCAAAACCACCGCAGAGATGCAACAGCGATCTACATTTAAAGATGCGGGTTGGAATTTTAGTACAATTTGGGATATTGATGAAGGAGAAAGTTATCCATTTTTTAAAGTTGGAAACGATTTTGAACTTACTGTAACAGGTAATGAAGGCTGGCGAATGCTCAGCACTCCAGAAGGGAAATCGACTTATGAAGATTTTTTATTCGGAACGTGGAGCCAGGGTTTTCCCGGAGCGAAATCAGAAGAAGGAAACCCGAGCGTGCTACTTTGGGATGAAGTTAATCGTAACTGGACGGCTCCAGGTAGTTCTGCAGATTCTACCGCAAGAGGTCAAGGATTTCTAACTTACTTGTTTGCAGATGATAACAACGACGGAAATGACGAAGGTTTCCCTAAAGAACTTTCTTATCTAACAGAACCTGATACAACTTCTATTGATATACCTGTGAGTTTCACAAATACTGATTCTATTTCGCAGGATGGCTGGAACTTTGTTGGAAATCCATTCAACCAAACCATTGATTGGGATGCAGCTCAGGGATTTTCAAGAACCAATCTCAGCAACACCTTTTATATTTGGAGCGACTCAGCAGGTGGTGGACAAGGAGCGTATTTAACATGGAACGGAATAACCGGAACACTTCCCAATGGAAAAATTGCCCCTTGGCAGGGATTTTGGGTTAAGGCTGTCGATGAAAATCCACAACTAAATATTTCTTCTTCAGCTAAAAGTGAGGGTGGTATTTATAGGAAGTCAGAAGAACTTTCTCAAATTGAGATTACCATTTCAAGTTCGAGTTATCAAGCTTCAACTATACTGCTGTTCGATGATCGTGCTTCCGATGGACTAGATGTTTTTGATGCCTATGCATTGGAATCATTAAATGATGCTACGTTAGAAATAGGAACGGGATACGAAAACAGTTCGGCAATGGCTATACAAGCGCTACCTGTTTCAGCAGCTGTAAATCTATTGATGCCAATTAAAGCCTTAAGTACAGATACCTCAATGACATTAAGTTGGAATGCTCGGAATATTGATCCATTTGCATATATAGAGTTATTTGATTGTGAAGCTGAAATGAATTATAACCTTTCAGAATCTGGGAGCTTTAACTTCACTATTGAGGCAGACTCTGTTAGCTCTGCAGACTCGTTGATTATTCCAAAATCACCCATACAAATTCTTGGCACTTCAGATCATGCTTCTTCTCGATTTCAGATAAGTACTGATTATTTGGCAATCTCCAATGAAAATGAAACAAGCATTCCTTCAACACCCGAACTTTCCCAAAATTATCCGAATCCGTTCAACCCAAGTACAACCATCAATTACGGGGTTCCAAAAACAGGGCAAGTAACACTTGAGGTGTTTAACACACTCGGACAAAAAGTAAGCACGATAGTTAATACTCAACAAACCGCAGGCAGATATAACGTCACGTTTAATGCTTCTAATTTATCCTCGGGATTATATTTCTACCGCCTACAAACAAACGGAAAAATACTCACCGAAAAAATGATGCTGATTAAGTAAGGATTAGACGGCCAAAACAGCGGGGAATTTTTTTAGTAGCGTTATTTATTTGGAGTCATTCCACGGCGAATGCCTGGAATCCTGACATAATTTAAAAGCTTTTATTTTCAATCGGGATTCCTGCCTTCGCCCGCCTTCCAGAGTATAAGTACCGCGGACAGGCAGGAATGACTGACTTAATCTTATTCGGTAAACTTATCAGGTAATTTCTCTTCCAAAATCTCCACAGGTACTTCCAACTCCTGCACTCTTGGGAAGGCTTTTTCCTTTTTTCTTGAAACTCTGAGAGCTACCACGTTTCCTATCAGGATCATGGCAGCGCCGCTCAAACTTATCGCTGACCAAGTATAATCTTCTAAAAAGGTAGAAATCGTTAACGCAATTACCGGAGCGATCAGTGATACATAAGCCGCTTTGCTGGCCCCGATATTTCCTATTAATGTCATGAACGCTCCGAAAGCAATCACAGATCCAAAAATTGCTAAATATAAAAGTGATAGAACATAGCTTTGTGAAGTTTCGAAACTGATTTCCTTCCCTAATATCACAGCAATTGCAAACATAGCAATTGATCCGTATATCATCCCAAAAGCGTTGGATTGAATGACCGGGATTCCTGCTTTTTGATTTCTTGCGGATGTGATATTTCCCAAAGATGCCAGATAGGTACCTCCCACTGCAAAAGCTAATCCAATGATTTTTCCATCTGTAAACGAAAAGTTTGAAAGGTCTTTCCAGAATACCAATCCTGTCCCGATGAGTCCTAAAAAACCACCTAGAATCACTTTGTTTTCGAAAGGAGTTTTAAGGAAAATTCTCCCATTCAGAATATTCAGAAAGACAAGCAGAGAAAAGATCAAGCCTACCAAACCGCTCGTTAAATACAGTTCGGAGTTATAAACCAGCCAATAGTTAAAGCCAAATATCAGCAATCCCTGAAGTAGAATAAATCCGTGTTCTTTTTGTGTGAATTTGAGATTCATTTTCCATAAAGCACAAATCACCAACATCAAAACTCCGCCTATCCCAAACCGGTAAGCAACCGAAAGCATCGGGTCGACATTTCCAACCTGAAACTTAATCACATACCATGTAGAACCCCAAATGAGTACCGGCGTAATAAAGAGAAGAGCATTTTTCATAGAGGAGATAAAGTAACTTTTCCAAAGTTGATGGAGGCTAAATCTAACAAAATGTATTCTAATAACTTTGGAAAAGTTATTAGACCAAGTAATGAGCTTCCTTAAAATTTTCAATTCCACCAAAAAGCTCGATTGTTTTTCCTTTATTCAAAAAAGATTCATCGTTTTTTGTGTAATGATCAAAGGATGAAAACGGGTATTCTGAAAACTTACTATTGAAATTATGATGAGCAGGATTTTGATGGATATAGACAACTAGTTTTCTAAAATAATCATCTGAATCTATTTCTTTTCTTTTGAAGTTTTTCTGAAAAAGGCTTCCAACTCTCCCAGTTTGTTTATTAAGAGATTGAGTATAAGAACTAAAAAAATTAGCTAAATGCTTAGATGGAGTTCTTAACTTTTTAGTTTTTAAATTTCTACTTTCGTACAGCTTTTCTTGTTCTTCTTTTGAACGAACACTTATTAGCAAGTGAAAATGATTACTCATCAAACAAAAGGCATACGTTTCAAATACATGGAAACAATGCTGTCTATATTTAGAGAGAAAAAATTCATAATTCGCGCTTGAGTAAAATAGCTTCTCTTTGTTATTTCCTCGATTATAAATGTGGTAATAATGATTTGGAAGTAGTTCCATGGCTTAACTTTTCCAAAGTTTAATTTGCACCAATATAATAGAAACAAAATAGATTCAACTTTGGAAAAGTTTAAGCGTTGAAGAATCTTTTTCTTTTCTCTTAATGATGCTTCATTAATGGTCTTATTATTAATCGCATCCATTCTGGAAATTCTGCCAATTGAGGCATCCAAAGGGATCGGTTTTATCAATTCCTGAAGTTCTTCTATATCTGCTTTTACCGATTCTATTTTAGAATTGATAATCGAAATCAACTGCTCTTTTTCTATAGATGTCATCTCTAAAGGTCTGTATCCTTACCTATTTTTCCAAGGCTTTCGAAAATCAAGCAATTCATCCGTTTTTTTAGTTTATTTACATGGTTTAAAATTTGGGTGGGTAATTATGGATTTTCGGAATCTTATTGCTGAATTAAAACGACGGAATGTTTTTCGCGTCGCAACCGCCTACGCCATAGCAGGATGGCTTATTATCCAGATCTGCGCTACTACATTTCCTTTTCTCAATTTACCTGAATGGTTAATTACAGCGGTCATCGTTTTTGTTCTGATTGGCTTTCCGCTCTCTTTGATCTTTGCATGGGCATTTGAACTTACGCCTGAAGGATTAAAAAAATCCCAAGAAGTTGATATCACTGAATCCGTTACTTCCAGAACAGGTAAAAAGTTAAACGCGATAATTATCACTGTGCTTTCTATGGCAGTGATCTTTCTCCTCGTGGAGCGAGTGTTCTTTGCCGAAGCCGCTTTTATAGAAAATCAAGCTGATTTAGGTGATATTGAAACAGCTTCTATTGCTGTACTTCCTTTTGTGGATATGTCCGCCAGACAAGATCAGGAATATTTCTCGGATGGTTTGTCTGAAGAACTACTTAATGCCCTTGCCAAAGTAGAAGACATGAAAGTGGCAGGTCGAACTTCTTCGTTCAAATTCAAAGGGAAAAACGAAAACCTGAAATTGATCGGGAATGAATTAAATGTAGCTCATATTCTGGAAGGCAGTGTTCGTAAATCAGGTAACCGAATTAGAATTACAGCTCAGCTTATCAAAGCGGATGATGGATTTCATCTTTGGAGCGAAACTTTTGATCGTGAACTCTCTGCTACCAACATCTTTGAGATTCAGGAAGAAATATCCAGAACAGTGTTAAAAGAATTGAAGGTGCGTTTACTAGATGAAGATGAGGCTGAATTAGATAACGTTCCCACTCAGGACATCGAAGCATATCAAGCTTATTTGAAAGGAAATCAACTGCTTGTAAATCGAAATTATGATGAGATTGTAGCTGCTATTGATTTATATAAAACTGCTATACGAATTGATCCTTCATTTGCTGCTGCACATGCCAATTTAGCTATCGCATACAATCAACAAGGATATTACGGGAATATTCCATTAGACGAAATGCAGAAAAACATTAAGGAATCTGCTGATCAAGCGATGATACTCAACAAAGAATCTGCTGAAGCTTATGCCGCTCTTGGTGCATTCCATGAAAATGACTCGAATTTTGAACAGGCTCTTGAATACTACTTAAAGAGCAATGAGTTAAACCCCAATTTAATTGATACTTATAACTGGATTGGAAATTTGTACCAACAACTTGGCCAATTTGAAAAGCAAATGGAATGGTATAAAAAAGGCTTTGAAAAAGATCCATTAAATCCTTTAACCATCTATAATCGAACACGGGTAAGTCTATGGAATAGAGATTATGAAGAGATGAATAGATTCTTCGAAAAAAATATTCGTATCAATCCGGATTTTATTCCAACCTATTATCTCAAAGGAAACATTGCTTCAGGAGCTCCCTTTGGACGGTTTGATGAAGCGTTTATAAATCATTATAAAACGATAAATCTCGATCCGAATTTTCCACGAGCATATTCTTTTCTTATTTACGAAACAACCGCCCTAAATTTAAAACCATTAGCTACTCAATATTTTAACACTCTGAGAACAGGGTATAATCAAAGTTTCGAATATAGAGGAATTGTCGGTTTTTATGAGCATTACACCGCAGGAAAATATGATCGGTTTGAAGAAGATGTGCTTAGATACTTTGATTCCACGAACACCGCTCCAAATGATGGGACAGTATTTGGCGACATGTATGATTTTGCCATGCAAACAGGGAATTTTAATCGTGTTTTACCTTATTTTAAGCAGCATGATCCTAATCTGTTTTCTGACACCCTAAAAACACTTCCCAGAAGGAACGCAAATCAAGCATATTTATTAGCTGAGCTTCTCAAAAGAACTGGTGATACAGAGCAGTCAAATATTTTAGTCACTGCCTTTTGTGATTATGCAGAGAGATCTAAAGAGTGGCTTCCTCAAAACCAAGAAGATGTGGGATATCTATCGAATCAATCAAGTTGCTCCTTTATCAAAGGTGATTATGATAAATACTATGTTCAACTGGAAGAGCTTTTTAATAATCACCGGGATTTACCGGGTGTTTATATAAGCTTATGGGATTTAAAAAATAATTTCTCTGAGCAATACACCGATGACTTTAAAAACCTACAAAAAAAGCTAGATGCAGAGCTGAACATTCAAAGAAATAATGTGATACGATTTCTAAAGGAAGAAGGCGAATGGAACGAAGAATGGGAAGTGAGGAATTAGAAATGAAAGATTTAAAATTAAAAATTACCACATCGGTTCCATTCTTAATTTTTCATTTTGAATTTTTAATCCGCGAAGCGTTATGAACATTTCGAAATTCCTAGAAGAGCTAAAACGACGGAACGTCTTTAAAGTAGCCGTTGCCTATGCTATTGCTGGCTGGTTAATTATTCAGATCGTTACTGTAATTGAACAACCACTTAATATTCCTAATTGGTTTGATACGGTTGTAATTGTATTAGTCGGAATCGGATTCCCACTCGCGCTTATTTTTGCTTGGGCATTTGAATTAACTCCGGATGGGCTTAAAAAATCTCGCGAAGTTGAGATCACTGAATCTGTTACCGACAGAACGGGAAAAAAACTGAATGGAGTTATTATCTCCGTGCTTTCAGTTGCTTTATTTTTTGTAGTGGTTGAGCGCATATTCTTTGCAAAAGCTTCTATTTTAGAAGACGCCTCACAAACTGCTGAAATTCAAACCGCTTCCATTGCCGTTCTCCCTTTTGTAAACATGAGCAGCGATCAGGAAAATGAATATTTCTCTGACGGTCTTTCAGAAGAACTGCTTAATGCACTTGCCAAAGTAGATGAGATGCAGGTAGCGGGACGAACTTCCTCGTTCAAATTCAAAGGACAGAACGAAAATCTCACAGAAATAGGTGGTGAACTTGGAGTGGCTAACATTTTAGAAGGAAGTGTTCGTAAGTCAGGGAACAGACTCAGAATTACAGCTCAATTGATCCGTGTTTCCGATGGCTTCCATATGTGGAGCGAAACTTACGATCGAGAATTTACGGTCGACAATATTTTTGATATACAAGAAGAAATCTCCTTACATGTAATGGAAGAACTTAAAGTGCGTTTACTTCCTGAAGATGAAGCTCAATTAGCCGATCGACCAACTATGGATATTGAAGCTTACAATGCATTTTTGCAGGCTACTCAACGAGAGATTACCTATCAGCCTGATGATCTTGAGTATGCCATTCAAAAATATAAGGAAGCAATTCGACTCGACCCCACATTCGCAGAAGCCTACGCCCGACTGGCGCTGGCCTACAATAATTTTCATCAAAATGGTAATATAAGTGCGGACGAGACCAAAGTGCTAATGAGAGAGAATGCAGAAATGGCAATCTCTTTAGACAAAGACCTTGGAAAAGCTCATCAAGCACTGGCAGATTATTATGGTTTTGAATTTCAGTTTGAAAAACGAGAAGAAGTCTTAAAAACTGCTGTTAAGCTAGCTCCTAATGATGCTTCTATACGAATGGATTATAGAAGTGCTCTGGGTAGAAATAATAAAGTTGAAGAATCCAGAGCTCAATTATTTAAAGCATATGAACTGGATCCGTTAAGTCCAGACATCTCTAATTCCTATGCCCGATATCTGGTAGACGTGGAAAACAGGTACGATGAGGCAATGGATATAATTGATCGAAATATCAAACGAACTCCTGATTATAACGGCTCATATTATGCTAAGGCTTGGCTTCTCCGCGATGTACCATATGGTGAACTCGATAATGCATTTAAGTTCGCTTATGAAGGTCATCTTAAAAATCCTGATGACATGGACTTTATGTGGATGGTCTCTGATATCGCTCGTGACCTGAATATGCTTGATGTAGCCGAATATTTCGGTACAAAAATTTCAGAGGCCTATCCTGAAAACCATGCCGGTCGGCGTAATCTAATGCAAACAAGTCTTGTCAGAGGCGACTTCGAGCGCACAAAAGAAATTGTTGATGAACTCATTGAAATCTATGGAGAAAGAACAATCGAATTTTTTGTGATTAATTTGCTAGCCTATCATTATTCAAAAGAAGAATATCAAGAAGGGCTGGATTTATTAAAAATGCGGTTTCCGGATTATCTCGATGAACCCGGGAAAGAGATCATTAATGAAGATCAACAAACGGCATCCATCTTTTATCTCACATTAGCAGATAAAATGGGTAACACTAAAGAAGTTGAGATGATTGCTAATCGGATTTGTGAGTATAAAGATAGAAGATTAGCCGAAATGGAAGAAAGTGGTCATATCGAAATTTATAATGAGTTGGATGTTAAACTTTGGTGTCAAATTGCTACTGAGCAATACGATGAAGCCGTTGTAGCCATGGAAAAATTCTATTTCGAATTAAACTCCAAAGCTAATTATCCTTTAATCATGACATCCGAGATTCCTTTTTATCGGATGAAGGAATCCCCAAACTTTGACGAGTTTGAAAACAGAATTTATGCTGATTTAGGCTTAATGAGAGAAAACGTAGTGCAATTTCTTAAAGCTAAAGGCGAATGGGAAGAAGAATGGGGGGAGAATTAAAAATTATGAATTCGAAATTGTTAATAATTCCCATTCTTGCTATCAAACTGCGTTTACTTTCCCTCGCTTTTTAAGAACTGACGATTATTCTATGTTAAGATTCTTCCGAAATATCCGCCAAAAACTCCTCGAACAGGAAAATATTCGAAAGTATTTCTTTTATGCCATTGGGGAGATTTTTCTGGTTGTAATTGGAATTTTGATCGCATTGCAGATTAATAACTGGAATGAGCGGAGAAAAGAAGCTGACCGCGCACAAATAGCAATACATAGTTTGTATGATGAATCAGAAGAGATTGTACAATATTTCAAGGATCAGGTAACCATGCTAGAAGACTTTATCACTGATGTTGATAAAACAGCAAAAGCGTTACATACAGGAAATCTTGGTCTCTTAAAGCCAGAGGAGATAGCATTAACCGTTGGTTTTTATCCTTCACCAACTCCACCCAGAGCGGTATATGATGAACTCATCAATTCCGGGCAATTCAAAGAGATCAGGAATGACTCTATTAAGTTAAAAGTAACAAATTATTACCAAGAACTTTATTTTCTGGAAGGACAGTTGGACTACTTTCGAAATCTAACTGAAGATCTGCAAGAGTTTGCTAATGAAGGCATTATATCTGTGTATGATTCTACCAACTCAAGACGGCGATCGTACCAATATAATTTTGATCTGCTAACCAATAATGATGTTTTTAAACAAAAGCATGTAAATGAGTTAAGGAATCTCATCCAGTTTCAGAGATTCAGAACGGGGACTTTAGATGGGGCAATAGAAATGTGCAAAGAACTAGCACATGCTTTTGGCAAAACCTGTGAATCTGCGGAGATGAAATAACTTTATGCTCCGCTTCTTCCGAAATATCCGTCAAAAACTCCTCGAAAACGGAAATATCCGTAAATACTTCTGGTATGCTATTGGAGAGATCTTTCTTGTTGTGATTGGAATTTTAATCGCACTTCAGGTAAATAACTGGAATGAAATGAGAGCGGAAAGAAATCTTGAACAACGGTATCTGCAACGCTTGGTAGAAGACCTCGGTACTGATATTGAAAACCTACACCTTTCTATTAGATCTACTGACAGCCGAAAAGCCAGGGCGGAGTTTTTACTCAATGTAACCCAGAATCATGAGCTGATTAAGGAAAATCCCACGTACTTTATTAAAAGTGTTGAATATGGAGGGTATACGAACAATCCGGTTATTTCTGACCATACTTTCGAAGAGATCAAATCGAGTGGTAATCTTGCTATTATCCAAAACGAAGAAATAAGAACCGCATTATCAGTATACTATTCAAACAGATATAATCGTGACCAGTTCGACTTTATAAGACAGGACTTTCAGCTACAATATCTAAATCGACAGAAAGGAATACTATCTCCCGAGCAACAGATAGCTATGGGTAGTTTTAGTGTCTCTGAAACATATAACGAAGCGGAAGCAAAAGAAGTGTTGCACAGGATGCGGGATACCCCTGAGTTTATTGATTTACTTCCTTTAACTATACAATCAAAAATCAGAACGTTAGAAACGTTGGAAACATTTCTTCAACAAGCTCAAGAACTACAAAATATTATTAATTCAGATTTAGTTAACAGATGGCGATGATTCATTTCTCCCAAAATATTCGTTCTGGATCATTCGCTTGCAACCTGCCTGTTCGGGAGACAGGGCGGGAATCTGCATATATAGTAAAAGCTATTTCTATAAATCCTGATCCCCTACATTTGCCGGGGGATGACCGGAGAGGAATAAAACCATGTTAAGATTTTTCCGAAATATCCGGCAAAAGCTCATCGAACAGGAAAATATTCGAAAGTATATTTGGTATGCAGTAGGAGAAATTCTATTGGTGATGATTGGGATATTGCTGGCATTACAAGTGAATAACTGGAATGAAGAGCGAAAAGAACAGGCGCTATCCTTGGAATTCGAAAACAGAATTGTTGAAGATTTAAACCGGCTTATAGAGATAAGTAAGTACCGTAGTAATCAAAGTCAGCAGATTTTAGATTCGGTTGTAGAGACACAGCTGCTCATGGAAAGAGGGACCGGTCTTAACAGTACGGAAAGCGAAACTGTGGAATACGCCTTATTATGGTTTCCAAGAACCCAATATCAATTACCGGATTTGCTTACCTATGAAGAAATGAAAGACAGTGGATTGCTTGGGCTTATCCGGGATGTAGAAATGCGAAAAGAACTGGCTCAGTTACACGGACTGCTTCAGCAGGTGGAAAACATTTATGATAAACTCAGCACCGATATTGAACGACAGTTTGAAGTTTATAACCGATATATCAGACCCCATACCGATCCTGAGACTTTAAATATCTCATACACCTATGATTTTGAAGCCATGAGCAGTGACCAAGAATTTGTAAATACCTTTGCTCGTATGACGGTACATTGGAGAGCTTTTGTATTCTTCATGAGAGCGGTGAATGAAGATGGCACAGAGTTATTCTTAAAAATGGAAGGTAGCGATGCTTAGATTCTTCCGAAATATCCGCCAGAAACTCATCGAACAAGAGAATATTCGAAAGTACTTCTTCTATGCCATTGGTGAAATATTTCTGGTAGTAATTGGAATTTTGATTGCTCTTCAAATCAATAACTGGAATGAGGTTAATAAAGACCGGGCCTATGAATTAAAAATGCTATCGGAAATAAATCAGGATCTCCAGAGTGAGATCAATAGAAATTCCAACGGCCTCCGGTTATTCAGGGAAATAGATTTCAGTCTCAATGAGTTGCTGAAAATGCGAACCAACGGCGAATATCCCAGAGACTCCCTGCATGTATACCTGGATAACCTGAGAAATGCCGGACTCTTTTTCCCTTATTCCGATGGTGCGTATGAAGCATTGAAATCCGGCGGGCTGGATAAAATTTCAAATAATGAATTGAGGATGAAATTAGTCAGGCTCTACGATTACTATTTTGTAATGATGGCCATATTCACCAATGAACTTGCGCGTCCTTCAATGATAGAAAAATTCACCCTGTTTGATCAGGTATTCCCTGCTGAACTTTCACCCGGTGATGAAGGAACGATGATTGAAAGCTATGATTATTCTAATTTTGAAGAGGTGGTGCAGACAGCGGAGTTTATGGATTTACTTAAATCAGCCAATGAATTTGTACCATCCGTTATTTCCAGGATGGAATCGCTGCTTAGACAAATGAGCCAGGTTCAAAAACTACTTGATGAGGAATTACAAAACTGATGCTCCGCTTCTTCCGAAATATCCGACAAAAACTCATCGAAGAAGATAATGTTCGGAAGTATATTTGGTATGCAGTTGGTGAAATTTTGTTGGTAATGATAGGCATCTTGCTTGCCCTGCAAGTAAATAACTGGAACGAGGCAAGAATTCTAAGATCAAAAGAACAGGATGCTTTGAAGCAATTACTGATTGAAGCTCAACAGAATGTATCCTATTTAGGCAGTTTTTATGATAGTACAACGGATGTTCTAGAGCTATCCAAAAATGCTGCTGAAATGTTATCGAATAAAAAAATTCCTATTGGTTCAGATTCTGCTTTCATAGCCGGAATTGAAGCTCTGGGATATTATGGATCCGTATCTCCATTCAAAACTACTTACGATGAAGTTGTACAAACAGGAATCTTCAACAGTATTAGAAATGATACCATTCGTTTTAGTACCAATCTTTTCTACTCCGATATTAACGGTTACTCTGAAACATTGAGTTACTTCAGACAAACATTTGATGATCCATCAGATTATGCATTGAATTCTTACAAAACCTTATATGATCCCACAAACCAAACATTTATTCGAAGAGAAATAAATTTCGATGAACTCATTACTAATGTTCATTTTATTACTAAAGTAAATGAGTCGTTGAGAAACATGATTGTATTTCATAGCACAAGAAGAAACCTGGTTCAAAGTGCCGAATTTATGTGTAATGTAATTGCACGTGAACTTGAGACAGAGTGTAATCCGAGATATAAAAGAAGAGAGGAGCTAAATTAATGCTCCGCTACTTCCGAAACATCCGCCACAAGCTCATCGAAGAAGATAATATTCGGAAGTATATTTGGTATGCAGTAGGAGAAATTCTGTTGGTGATGATTGGGATTTTATTAGCCCTTCAAGTGAATAACTGGAACGAGGCGAGAAATGATCGCCAATTTGAATTGATAATGCTTCGGGATATTAGCCAGTCTTTAGACGAAAATATCTCTTTAGTCCAATCTCAATTCCGAAATCTCGACAACATCAGAAATAGTGTAAACAAACTGGCACTTTATCAAAACAATCCGGGCTATTCAAAAGATTCTTTAGTTCATCATTTGGATGTAGCTCGGTTCGGCGGTACAGGTATTTCCTTCAATAATAGTGCCTATGAGTCTTTGAAGTCCAGTGGTTTGAATAAAGTATCGAATGCTGAATTAAGAAACAGCTTGGCGTTACTGTTCGAGGTAGAAATGTCTGTAGCTGAGCAATGGATAAATGATGTGGTCAGAAAAACGTTATTTGATAAAAATGAGTACGCCAGGTCCTATTTTTTGTATGAAGTAAAACCGGATTCTGCAAACGGAATACGGTCCGAAATTATACCCCCTACCCATAAAAAAATATCATCTGATCCGGCATTTGATATATTTTTGATGTTATCCGGAGGATACATTTCGTCCTCTCGATCCCGCTTCAGTTTGGTGCTATCAAAAATGGAGGAAGTTCGAAAACAACTAGGTATTGAAATAGAAAAGGGTAACTAACATGCTTCGCTTCTTACGAAATATTCGTCAGAAACTCCTCGAAAATGGAAACGTCCGTAAATACTTCTGGTATGCTTTGGGGGAAATTCTGTTGGTAGTGATCGGGATATTGTTGGCACTACAGATCAATATTTGGAATGAAAATCGAAAGTTGAATAAATCCTCTAAAGAAACTATCGAAAACCTTTACACCGAAATTAATGTAGCGATATCCGAATTGGAAGAAACATTAAAAGTAAATGAACGGTTTTTAGATATGTCTCATAAATTTATGGAAATGCCGTCATACATTGATTCGTTATCAGCGAATCCGGGGCTAATTTTCTTATTAACCAGTTACTCAACATTAATACTAGATTTACCGGTCTTGCAACAAGAATTGAGTTCTGAAAAAGTAATTATAGATGATAAAGAGTTGGTATTAAAGCTAAGAGAAATAAAGAACGAGTACGAAAGATCGAGTTCAACACGTGAGCTAACTACCACTCTTTGGAACGAACATGTGATTGGGTATTACATGCGAAACAAAATTCTTACAGAATATCAGGCTTTTTTTTCTGGTAAATATTTTAAAACAAATACATTGATAGATAATTTATCTGATCCTGAATTTAAAAATTTAGTTGCAATGACCACATTGATAAATAGCCAGTTGACTAATAGCTATGAAAAGCTTCTGCTTAATCTTGTTGAAGCCAAAACCCATTTAGAAAGAAAAGATAATGTTTCACTTCACCCAAAACATCTATTAAGAATTTATATTTTCTGAACAGATGACTTCAAATAAACCAACACCAAAACAACAAAAAATATTTGGATGGATCTTTTTCCTTGTTGGCTTACCTTTTATCGGAATGTCTTTGGATATTTTTCCAGTTGATGAATCCACAGTGCACGCGCCTATATGGGTTATTGGACTTTGTGGATTTGTTTTCTCTTTAGTAGGACTTATGATCCTATTAGGAGAAAAATCACCCATAAATAACTTACTTGGAGGAATTCTGGTTCTTTCTTTTGCACTTATCGGTGGGTGGGTTGCTCTTTTTGGTGATTCGGCGCAATTTTCAGGCGGAGCTCCAATTCTCTCAGATTCTCAAAATGTAGTAGTTGCAAGAATACTTTTCGGAAGCGGTTCTTTGATGTGTTTTGCTATTGCAATCTATGCTTTCAGACTACAACTAAAATCAAAGAAAAAGCCTAAAGAATAGCTCTGAAGAAAGTAAATGCCAGCATAGCGGCAACCGTTACTTTAATCATGGTGCTACCTAAAAATCCTACGAAAGAACCCCACGCTGATTTAAGAGCAACTTTTACATCTTGTTTATAAATCATTTCGCCGACAAACGCACCGAGAAGCGTTCCTAGAAAAAACCCAAGTGGTGGGAAGAAAAGCATCCCCAAAATCATACCGATTGTACTTCCTGTTGTGCCATATACTGATCCACCAAACTTTTTGGTAGCATATACGGGTAACACATTATCCAGGATTTGAATAACAATAATGACTATTGCCCACGTAACCAGAAAAAGAGTGGAGAATTCGGCTATCCCACTAAAGTGTAGAACTAAAATTCCTAAATAACTAAATGGAGTTCCGGGCACAACAGGTAAGAAAGCACCCACTAACCCCAAAACGATTAATACAACTCCGATACTTATAAACAATAATTCCATGTCAAATTAAATTTATGAACTTTGCAGTACACGAAGCTAACTATGTTATGTTTCAAAAAATAGATTGAGTAATCACCTCTTGCACCATTGTAAGTCTTTAGGTATCATCATCGGTATTTTTCTTACAAAAATTAGATAAAAATTTATGGCAAATGTAGCAGAACAAAATCAAGAAATGATGTTCGGGCATCCAAAAGGGCTTTTTTACTTATTCTTTGCTGAGTTGTGGGAACGATTCAGTTTCTACGGAATGAGAGCACTCTTGACCCTTTATATGGTTAATGAGGTTTTTGAAGCCCTAGCATCCAGAGATATTGCTGCAGCTGCAGTGTATGCTTCTTATGGATCGCTGGTATATGCATCAACGGTTATTGGTGGGCGAGTTTCCGATACCATCTTAGGGATGAGGCAATCTATCTTTCTTGGAGGTGTTCTTATGTCTCTTGGGCACTTTGTATTAGCTATACCGGGTGAAATATCTTTTTTCTTAGCACTCGCATTTATAGTTGTTGGAAATGGTTTCTTTAAACCAAATATATCTACTTTTGTTGGCTCAATATACAAAGATGGAGATCCGAAAAAGGATTCAGGTTTTACCATTTTCTATATGGGGATTAATATTGGAGGATTCGTAGCTCTATTACTTTGCGGTTGGCTTGGTCGAGAATACGGCTGGCACTATGGATTCGGGCTTGCGGGTATTGGTATGCTTACTGGCCTTGCTTTCTTTTGGAGCGGAATAAAGAAAAACGTATTTGGAGACAATGGGTTACCACCAAGTAAAGAGGTTAACGAAAAGAAAGTGCTTGGCATTCAGCAGAAAATCCTAATTCCTGTACTGGCTTTCCTATCTGCTCCGATAATAGCCTATATGCTTTCAGCTTATCAAGATATAGGTGGTGGAAATACTTTTTTAGGTGAGCAGAATATAGTTAATGTACTTTTTAAGGCTATTGGAGTGGCAATTCTTCTTTATCTGGGATATATAATAGCACAGTCAAAACCTGACGAAAGAAAGAAGCTTATTGTAGCTGTTTTCATTACAATTTTCATGACTATTTTTTGGGGTTTTCATGAACTTTCAGGTAGCGTAATCACCCTATTCGCTGCAAGAAATGTAAACTTAGTGTGGATTGATGCAGCCCAAACCAATGCTCTTAACTCCATGTGGATTATTATTCTTTCTATACCCGTGTCTATGCTTTGGGGCTATCTAACGAAAAAAGGAAAAAATCCTCGCACACCCTATAAGTTTGCCACTGGACTTGCCCTTGCAGGTATAAGTTTTTATGTATTAGCACTAAGTGGTACAAGTGCAGATGAAAGTGGAATGGTACCATTTTCCTATTTAATAATTATGTACTTCCTACTTTCTGTCGGTGAGTTATTTATGTCTCCTGTGGGGCTTTCAAAAATTACCGATTTATCTCCAAAACGTATTGTTGCATTTATGATGGGTATTTGGTTTCTATCTTCTGCATACGCATTTCAAGTAGTAGGTTTTATTGGCAAACAATTGGCTATTGAAAGTACCGATCAAAATGTAGGCGGTCTTCAAACATTGGACACATATATTGGCGGTTTTGACTTAATTGCTAAATATGCTCTAGGCGCTTCAGTTATTGTTTTCTTATTGTCTCCAATACTGAGAAGAATGATGGGCAAAGTTCACTAAAATAAACACAGTATTTTTAAAAGGCTTCTTTCTTAATCGATTGAAGCCTTTTTTTGATTATTCATAGCCAAAGAATCATTTATCGACATATCCAAAATCTAAATTTCAGGTATTCGCTGTGAAATGATCTTAATTACATTTAGAATAGAATTTAGCCTTCTATCAAAATCTCTTAGCAATACCGAAAGTTAAAAATAAATCATCCCCGTCCGCATAAATAAATCCGGCATCCAGTTGTAAAGATGAGTTTAAGAAATGAACCATTCCCGCTTCTATCAAATCACTTGAAAAATTTTTATCAAATGTAACAGCGTATCCGAAATACCCTGCTGTTTTTTCGTTTACCGAAAAGCTCGGTGTGATATTAAAATTGAACGAACCATTATCTAACCCATCTACAAAATCTCCATATCCGAAATTAGAATTTACTCCCCAAGTATCGTTAATTGTATAATCAGCCAGCAAATTGAATCTGGTTAAATAGTATTCGTAGTCATCATTAAAGAATGGTAGGTTTGTTCTACTGAATAATGAGAGATTGAGTTTTTCATCAGCAAAGGAACCTAATCCATATTTAAAAGCTAATGACTGAACCGCTACTCTTGGCTTATCTACATTTTCATAAAAAAGTAAGGATCCTATTCCTAGTTGAGCTTCAAAATTTTCAGTAATTCCGGTTCTCAAAAACATTTGTCCAACATCTGAAAAGTCTCCGCTTATAGATGCTCCGGATTCTAAATAGAACGTACTTGTAGGCACTGTGAAGGTTCCGTAACCCGCTCCGGGCCTGTCTGCCGAGACATTATTTTGGGCAAAGGTTGCTGTTGTAGAAATTGAAAAAAGTAAAATTAAAAATGATTTAAGTCGATTATTCATAGTAGATGATTAAGCTTATATTTAAAGCATGAATGATACAAAGAAGATGAATTCAATCATACAAAAATCGCCTATTGCAGCTATTGCTACTCCGGTTGGAGAAGGTGGAATTGCTGTGATTAGAGTTTCAGGAAAAGATGCCATTTCGAAAGTTAATAATGCATTTCAGGGAAAAGACCTTACTTCTCTTAATTCTCATACTGTTCATTTTGGAAAGATTATTGACAAAAAGGGATTACCTGTTGATGAAGTGCTCGTTACCTTATTTCATTCTCCGAAATCTTATACCGGAGAAGAAACCGTAGAAATTTCCTGCCACGGTGGAGTTCTAGTAACTCAAAAAGTTTTGGAAACAATTTTGGCTTTGGGAGTCCGATCTGCGGAAGCAGGAGAATTTACACAACGAGCTTTTTTAAATGGAAAATTAGACCTCGATCAAGCAGAAGCCGTAGCTGATATCATTCATGCCAAAAGCATAAAAGCAGTAGATGCCGCTCATCAGCAATTAGAAGGAAGACTAGGAGATCACGTTAGAACTTTTAGACAACAGATCATTGATGCCACTGCGATGATCGAACTTGAACTCGATTTTATAGAGGAAGACGTTGAATTTGCCAACAAAGAACAGCTCCAAAAATTATTAGAAGATGTAGACACTGAACTTACAAATTTGTTAGACACCTACGAAACCGGGCGATTAGTTAAAGACGGAGTTAAAACGGTTCTGATCGGCCGACCAAATGCAGGAAAATCTACTTTATTAAACACATTGATTGGAAGCGACCGAGCGATAGTTACAGAAATTGCCGGAACTACACGAGATACCATTGATGTGGATTGGAATTATGATGGATTACTATTCAAGCTTATAGACACTGCCGGATTTAGAGAAACCGAAGATATTGTTGAAGCCGAGGGAGTAAAACGATCGCAAAAAGCTTTTGATCAAGCTGATCTGGTTATTTACTTAAAAGACTTATCTAAGCCTTTTAATGACGAAGAAAGAAGAGAAATTGCTGAATTTCAAAAACGGTCAGGTGAAACTCCATTTATATTGATTGGCACTAAAGCAGATATCGAAAAAGATCAAGAGTGGCGTATAGAGTTTGATTTGAAAATTTCTGCCGTTGAAGATGAGAATATCAAAAGCCTGAAAGAACATCTTAAAAATCGAGCATTGGAAAACAAACATTATGATGCTTCAAGCTTACTAGTCACCTCAACACGTCATCGAGATGCACTGCAAAAAACACAGGAGCATATTCAAGCGGCCTTAACGGGTTTAGCCAACAACATGACAGGCGATTTCCTTTCCATCGACTTACGGGCTGCGTTGAATGAACTAGGAACAGTTACAGGAGAAATCACGAATGAGCATATTCTTGATTCTATCTTCTCGCGGTTTTGTATAGGTAAGTGAAGTAGATTGAATCTTATTCTTGTGGCACTAGAAATACCGTCATTTCAATTTCTTTATCCACTAGTGTTCGATCTACCCAACTTCCGGTATATCCGACATTCCAGTTAAATCTATCAAAGATAATTGTAGATGTTATAGCTTTGATCTCTGAGTTTTCTATTTTCAACTCAAGAAAAACTGTAATTGTTTCTGTTACATCTCTTATTGTAAGTTCACCTTCAACTTGAATTTTTTGATCTTGCCTATCAAGTATTTTTAAAATTGAAAACTCAGCTTCGGGAAACTCTTCGACTCCAAAAAAATCATCACTTTTTAAATGATTATTCAATCTTCTTCTTGGCACGGGTTCGTGATCCGGTATATCTGTTACCATAATTGTATTCATGTCAAACACTACTTTTCCGCCAATAAGCTCAGCACCTTTAGTTTCTAAATAACCACTTTTTATAGTCACAGTTCCTTCATGTTTTCCCAATCCTCTCATCTTTGTACCTTTCCATTTTACTTCAGATTTTTTGATATCAATTGGTACTTGTTCAATTTCCTGAGCTTTGCTCGTTGGAGGTAAAAGAATAAGTAGCGCGAAAGATAGAATTAGCTTATTCATAATTCGGAACATTTAGACCTAAAATTATATCTCGTTCTGCTATAAGCAAACCGTCACGTTTCACTAATTTGATAATTCCGTATCCTCCTCGTGGATTCCTCTTCTCCCTTTCTCGTTGACTTAATAATGGATCGTCATCAAACTGAATAGCATCAATATAATATTCGTTTTTATCTGGTTCTTTGATGGTGAAATGAACATGAGCCGGTTCACTTCTTCCCGGGTAAGGTCCTGGCTTAAATGTATAAAAAGCATATTCCCCGCTAGCGTTTGTTTTAACCCAGCCTCGATAAATTCCGTGATAACTAGCAAAACCTGTCTCTCCACCTTTCTTTTCGTACACTCCTTTCTGGTTGGTTTGATAAATATAGATAATTACATTTTCTGCCGGTGTTTTTCCATCATTTTCAAAAACAGTTCCCTGAATTATCATTTTTTGATTATGATCCGAAAAACCTGGTAAAGTATCTGTATTAGTTAGTTTCTGATTTCCGTAATCTAATGCCGCTTCACAACCTTGACATGGCCCACCTACTTTTTTTGAAGACTGTGACTTCGCACAAGTAGTAATACAAAGAAGAATAACTAGAGTTATTAGATGTGATTTCATTTTAATTAGGTTAGTTCGAGTTCACGACCATAATCGGCAACAAAGAGACCTTCACAAACCCAAATAACCTAAGACGAGTATTTTATATGCTAAGATGTGTATTAAAAAACCGGCTATCGAGCTTGCTCTTATAATTGCGACTCAATCGAAGCTCTTTGCCATCATTCATCAGTACGTCGTAATCACCATTTAATCTTGAAACTAGCTTATCAATTTTTGAGATATTTACTATAGTTGAGCGATGAATCCGAACAAAGTTGGGATTATCTAACTCATTAAGAACCTTCTTCAAGGTTGTACTACGTAAAAATTTCCCATCCTCCGTTTGTATAGCAACATACGGTTTATCAGATTCTATCCATTTAATGTCAGAAACAGAAATTGGTATAACTTTTTTCCCGTCGCGGATAGTAATTACTTGATCTTTCATTTTTCGAACGTCTTCCCTCTCATTTTTCAATTTTTCAGCCGTCCTACTAGTGTAATCAGCAACCCATACTGCCAGTAAATAGAATAAAAAAGCCACACCCAGATAGTCTATCAATTTTGTGGTGGCAAGTCGCAATGTAGAAATTTCAAAGAATTGCCATAGATTACCCAAGGTCGAAATCAAAAATGATGATAACAATATATGAGCAGTCAGTACAACAATTACCATCAAAATCAGCAACGGTATGCGTACACTCTTTTTATCGGTAACAGTATTTATTTTTGTAGATAGGAAGAATGTTAGGTATGAAAAAGGAATAAAACATAACCAAAAGACTTTAAATAGAAGTACTTCACGTAAATAGAAACCCGTGTTGTTTATTTCGGAGAAAAGATAATCTTGAAAAATAAAGCATAGAGTTACAACAAGAGCCATTAAAGCAAAAAAATGGTTCGCTTTATTTTTGTTTAGGCTAAACCATTTTGCTAATCCAATAGAGGTTTGATATAGAATTGGGTTCTTCATTTATTTTAGATTACTAATTTGAAAGCGACAAAGCAAAATTATTGCTTTGCAATCCATTTCAGTTTTCAATAAAGTGTTCCCATTTCTTAGTTGCGTTTTCTTCTTTTTACCGATCTAACCTTTGAAGCAATTCTTTTTTTTATACATTAACCTTCAATATTAACTAACTCTATTTCATGCTTAAAATTTTTAAAAGCTTAGTATTAGGCTGTATATGTATTTTGGGTATTGGGAATTATGCGTTTTCTCAATCCACTGCTCAAGTATTTAAAGGAGCTAAAATTATTCCTATAAATGGCGAACCCATCGATAATGGAATTTTAGTTGTCCAAAATGGTAAAATCATTTCCGTTGGTGATGCAAATACATCCACACCTCGGGGAGCAAAAATTCACGACGTTTCCGGTAAAGTAATAATGCCCGGTTTAGTGGATACCCATTCACATATCGGTGAAGGCGATGGGGGCGACAGATCTTCCTCTTTGCATCCTGACGTTCGAATTATGGATACGATCAATCCAAGAAGTAAATCGTTTAAACGTGCTCTTGCCGGAGGTATCACTTCAGTAAACATTATGCCCGGTTCAGGTCACCTCATAAGTGGACAAACCGTATATCTCAAACTTCGTGAAGCCAATAAAATTGAAGATATGCTTATTTACCTTGATGAGGAAAAAACTATTTACGGCGGATTGAAAATGGCTAACGGAACAAACCCGAGAGGAAATCCTCCCTCAGCAGGAACTCGTGGAAAGGCAGCTGCCATGGTTAGGGAACTGTTTATCAAAGCTCAGGAATATAAAAGTAAAATTGAAGCGGCCGATGGCGATGAAACTAAAATGCCCCCAAGAGATTTAGGCATGGAAACTCTGGTTGAAGTGCTAGAGGGTAAACGAACTGTTCATAATCATACGCATAAACATCAGGATATTTTAACCGCTATGCGACTTGCACAGGAATTCGGCTATAAATTGGTTCTTCAACATGTAAGCGAAGCCTGGAAAGTTGCTGATGAAATTGCCGAAGCAGGCTACCCGGCTTCCATAATTACTCTTGATTCATTTGGAGGGAAAGTAGAAGCAGCCGATCTTTCGAATGCGAATGGTAAATATTTGGATGAAGCCGGAGTTTTGGTTGGGTTTCATACTGATGATGGTATTACCGACTCTCGTCTTTTTCTTCGTTCTGCGGCAATGGGTGTAAGAGAAGGAATGGATCGAAAATCAGCATTAGAAGCTGTAACTATTGCGAATGCAAAGATGATGGATATTGATGATCTGGTTGGTACTCTTGAAAAAGGAAAAGATGCTGACTTTATCATTTTGTCAGGCGATCCTTTTAGTGTTTATACACACGTTGAGCAAACATGGATTGAAGGACTTAAAGTATGGGATCGATCAATTAAAGAAGATCGGGAATATGCCACAGGTGGATATCAAATCTATCCCGGATTTACAAATGCACATCACGAAGAAGGAAAATAAAATGAATACGATAAAAAAACTTTTTCTTATCCCTGTTCTGTTACTGATTCTAAGCTTTTCTATAAATGCTCAAATTGCTGTGCAAGGAGAAACTGTTTACACCATGGAAGGCAAAGCCATTAAAGATGGTGTAATTCTTATTAAAAACGGAAAAATTGAGCGCGTTGGCAAAGCTTCTGAAATTAGAATCCCTTCAAATTATGAGCTTCATCAGGCAAAAGTAGTAACTCCCGGCTTGATTGATGCTCATTCTGTAGTAGGGCTCGCCGGACATCTAAACGTAGATGGAGATCAGGATCAATTGGAAACCTCAAGTCCAATTCAGCCTGAGCTTAGAGCAATAGATGCATATAATGCCCGTGAAGCGCTGGTAAAACATCTTCGAGATCATGGGATTACAACTGTACATACAGGTCATGGTCCCGGAGCACTGATAAGCGGACAAACGATGATCATAAAAACATCAGGCGAAACGGTAAATGAGAATTTAATTGATTCATCTAAAATGCTCGCTTTTACTTTGGGGAACAATCTAAGCGGTGCTTTCAAAAAACCTGGTACTAGAGCCAAAAGCATTGCAATGCTACGCCAAGAATTGATCAAAGCTAAAGCGTATCTCGAGAAAAGAAATTCCGGTGACAATTATTCCAAAGATTTAGGAATGGATGCTTTAGCAGATTTACTGGAAGGCAAGTACACGGCAATGGTTACCGTTCATAAAGCCAACGATATTCAATCTACTATCCGCCTTCAGAAGGAATTTGGCTTTCCTATGATTTTGGATGGAGTTGCAGAAGCATATTTGGTGATAGACGAAATTAAAGATGGTGGATATTCCGTGTTTATTCATCCATCTATGATACGTCCAAGAGGCGATGCTAAAAATGCATCCATGGAAACAACCGCTAAACTTTACGAAGCTGGAATTCCAATTGCATTCCAAAGTGGTTTTGAAGGATATGTTCCTAAAACAAGAGTGGTGCTTTTTGAAGCAGGAATTGCTGCTGCAAACGGTTTAGGGATGGAAAATGCTCTTAAAGTGTTGACCATTGATGCTGCTAAAATTCTTGGTATTAATGATAAAGTAGGATCACTAAAAAAGGGAAAAGATGCTGATCTTGTTCTTTTTGATGGCGATCCACTCGAATATTTAACTCAAGTAACTGGTGTGATTATTAATGGAGAAAAAGTTAAGTAACTTTTAAATCTATATCCCATTTCAAAAGAACCGATCATAAAATCGGTTCTTTTTTTGTTTAAGCAAGAACCTTTTTCCTCCTGATTGGTCATCCTTGTAGATGTTAGTTGTTTCTGATCTCGACTTCTTATTCCCGATTCATTCGTCGTACCTTTAAGAGTGTTTCTACTACGGTAGGGATGGAATTATAATTTATTTAAAGAAAAGTTGTAAGGAATTCCATTTTCAGTGGTCTTACTTTACAAAAAGATTATGGAATTTTCAGAAACTGTTGGCTCAACCATGTCCAAAATTCAACAAGCGGAACAAGTACTTCATGAAGTTTTTGGATTTGAGAAATTTAGATCACTCCAAAAAGACATCATACAAAATGTACTCGAAAAGAATGATACGCTCGCTATTATGCCTACCGGTGGCGGGAAGTCATTATGCTATCAAATTCCAGCATTGCTTTTCGAGGGATTAACCATTGTGGTTTCCCCACTCATTTCTCTCATGAAGGATCAGGTTGATCAGCTTAGAGCCTATGAAATTTCGGCTTCGTATTTGAACAGCTCGCTTTCAGCTCAAGAATATGATAACACACTGAATCTGATTCGAAAGAATGAATTAGACCTTCTTTATTTAGCACCCGAAACTCTAATGAAAGGAAGCGTACTGAAATTACTCTCATCATTGAATATAGAGTGTATTGCCATTGATGAAGCACATTGTATTTCTGAATGGGGACATGATTTCCGTCCCGAATATCGACAGCTTTCTGATGTAACCAAGCGATTTAAAAATGCTGTTGTGTTAGGTCTCACAGCTACTGCCACGCCTCGTGTTCAAAAAGATATCGCTCATTCTCTTGGGCTCGCAAATGCCAACACCTTTGTTGCCAGTTTCAACCGTAAGAACTTATATCTGGATGTGGTAGCGAAAAGCGGTCCGCTACAACAAGTCATCAATTTTCTTAGGCGACATGAGGGGGAATCCGGAATTATTTACTGTTTTTCGAGAAATCAGGTAGATCAACTTACCGACGATTTAAATGCCAATGGTTTTAATGCGCTTCCCTATCATGCCGGACTTGGAGAAACCATCCGCACTCAAAATCAAAATGCGTTTATACGAGATGAAGCGGATATCATTGTAGCCACCATAGCTTTTGGGATGGGTATAGATAAACCTGATGTTCGCTTTGTAATTCATCACGATATGCCACAAAATATTGAGTCCTATTATCAACAAATTGGACGTGCGGGTAGAGATGGATTACATGCTGATTGTTTGTTTTTGTTCAGTTACGGTGATGCTGCAAAAATTCGATATTTCATTGAACAAAAATCCTCAGAAGAACAGCAGATTGCAGAACAACATCTACAAAAGTTGATTTCATTTGTAGAATCCAATGAGTGCAGACGAATAGAATTGCTGAGGTATTTTGGGGAACAATTCAATGAACAAAACTGTGGAATGTGTGATTTCTGCACCGGCGATATTCCCGAAAAAGAAAATATCACCATTCCGGTTCAAAAATTTCTTTCCACAATGGCACGGACCGAACAACGGTTTGGATATAATCACATCTTGAATATACTGCTTGGTTCCCGCCGAAAAGAAGTGTTGAAATTCAGACACGATCAAATTTCCACTTATGGAATTGGCAAAGAATTCAGCCGACCCGAGTGGAAACAACTGTACCGTGAATTGATGAAACAGGATATCATCGTAAGAGAATTTGAGCATAAAAGCTTAAAATTGACTCCCAAAGCCACGGAAATACTTAAAGGGAATAGGGAAGTATTTGGAGTAATTGAATTACCCGTTCAAAAAATGCAAACCGGAACGGTTAAATCTGAGATTGAATCATTGGACTTTAATAAGGAGTTATTTGCTTTGCTCAAACAGAAAAGAATGAAATTAGCTCAGGCTCAGGGTGTACCTCCGTACATCATTTTTGCGGATACGACATTGATTGAAATGGCATACTTTTTCCCACAATCAGAAGGAAGTCTGTTGAAAATTCATGGAGTGGGTCGGGCTAAAGCAAAAAAGTACGGCACTTCTTTTATGAAAGTAATTGCTAAATTTTGCTCGGAAATTGGACTTGATGAAAAATCGAAATCCGGAATTCAAAAACCTAAGACAATAAAAAAAACGATCAGCAAAAATAGTCGTCCCTATCAGGTTGCTGAATTGTTTAACAATGGAAAAAGTGTTGCTGAAATAGCTAAGCATTTCGACGTAAAAGAGGGAACAGTAATCAGCAATCTGGTTAAATATGTTAAAGCGGGAAATACTATTTCTAACGAACGAATATTGGAAACCTCTTCGCTCAATAATGCTGACTTACAAAAAGTAAAAAAAGCATTTAAAAAACACGGTACCGAAATGCTCCGCCCTGTTTTTGATGAGTTGGATGAAGAAGTTTCCTATGAAGAATTGAGAGTAGTACAGTTGTATTTGATTTTGGAGGGGTGATTCAAAATTTCCCTTTGGGATAACTTTTCCAAAGTTACTCTCCACTTATAGTCCCATAATCTTCTACATTTTAAACTTGGAAAAGTTGAAATGTATGGGTAAAAATCTTTCACACAAAAAAACCTCTCCGTTTTCACGAAGAGGTTTTTAGTTTCTTAAAAAGAAATAAGATGAATTAGAGAATTAAGCTTCTGCTTTCTCCTCATCACTTCCGCCCAGAGTTTCAAATACCTCTGCAACTTCAGCGTCACTTTCATCTACATCCTCAGTTGGTCCAACAATCAGATCGTTGTACTCACGAAGACCGGTACCCGCAGGTACTTTGTGTCCAACAACTACGTTTTCTTTCAGTCCACGTAAGAAGTCTTTCTTAGCTTCAATAGAAGCTTGAGTAAGTACTTTAGTCGTTTCTTGGAAAGAAGCAGCTGATAACCAACTTTCAGTTGAAAGTGCTGCTCTCGTAATACCCAATAGAATTGGACGAGAGATAGCCGGTTCAGCTTCACGTGTTTGGATCTCTTCTTTGTCTTCTTTAATCAATTCATTATTGATGTCTCTTACCTGACGACGATCAAGGATTTTTCCTTTCTTAAGTTCACTGCCACCTTCTTCGGTTACAACAAACTTACCGATCAATTCATCATTTCTGGTATTAACTTCGAAACGATCAACTTTATCGCCTTCAAGGAACATAGTATCGCCCGGATCAGTGATCTCAACTTTCTGCATCATCGTGCTTACAATAACCTCGATGTGCTTATCATTGATTTTCACACCCTGCAGACGGTAAACTTCCTGAATCTCATTCACTAAGTACGATTGTACAGCGTATGGTCCTAGGATGTTTAGAATGTCCTGAGCCGGAATAGTTCCGTCAGATAGTGCCTGTCCTGCTTTCACAAAATCATTGGTTTGTACCAAAATATGCTTACTCAGCGAGATCAGATATTTCTTCTCATCAGTACCATCTTTTGATTTCACAAATACTTCTTGCGAACCACGCTTACGGCCACCCATTTCAACGATACCATCAATCTCAGAAACAACTGCAGGTTCGCTTGGTGAACGTGCTTCGAAAAGCTCCGTTACACGAGGAAGACCTGCTGTAATATCTTTCGATTTAGATGCCGCTCTAGGAATCTTAGCGATAACTTGACCAGCTGATACCTTTTCGCCATCATCGATAGCAACGTGAGTATCAACAGGAAGTGTACTTTCACGAATAATATCTTTTTCACCTTTCACAACTAGAGTTGGAACAAGCGAACGATCTTTCGAATCAGTAATTACTTTCTCACGGTGACCAGTTTGAGCATCAGTATCTTCAGAGCTTGTAACTCCGTCAATAATATCCTTGTACTCAACGGTACCATCAATCTCAGAGAAAATCAGTGCGTTGTATGGATCCCATTTACAAAGCTGCGCACCTTTAGGAACCATGTCGCCTTCTTCAACTATCATTTCACTACCATAAGGTACGTTATAGTTGATAAGAACCTGACCTTCATCATTTACGATCTTAAGCTCACCTGCACGGCTCAACACGATGTTGTGCTCTTCTTCGCCATCGTCATAGGTTACAACACGCACATTTTCAAATTCAACTTTACCGTCGAATTTAGATTTGTGCTGTGAATCTGCCTCAAGACGAGAAGCTGTACCACCAACGTGGAACGTACGAAGTGTAAGCTGTGTACCAGGCTCACCAATTGATTGAGCAGCGATAACACCAACGGCCTCGCCTTTCTCAACAACGGTTCCGCGAGCTAAGTCACGACCATAACATTTTGCACATACACCACGTCCTGTCTCACAAGTAAGTACGGAACGGATATCAACTTCTTCGATAGAAGTTTCAGCAATTTTCTTTGCTACATTTTCATCGATCATCTGGTTTGCTTCACAGATCAGATCATCAGTAATTGGATCGTGCACATCATACAATGAGAAACGACCAATAATTCTGTCTTCTAAACGCTCGATGATGTCTTCATTATCCTTAAGAGCTGACATCTTGATACCACGTAGAGTACCGCAATCGTCTTCTGTGATAATTACATCCTGAGAAACGTCAACCAATCGACGAGTTAAATAACCCGCATCAGCAGTTTTAAGTGCGGTATCGGCAAGACCTTTACGAGCACCGTGCGTAGAGATAAAGTACTCAAGAACTGAAAGTCCCTCTTTGAAAGAAGAAAGAATCGGATTCTCAATTACTTCGTTACCTTGTTGCATCGAGCTTTTTTGCGGTTTAGCCATCAAACCACGCATACCACCCAACTGACGAATCTGCTCTTTAGAACCACGTGCTCCGGAGTCAGCCATCATATATACCGGGTTGAAACCTTCACGATCTTCTTGAAGAGCAGTGAATAGTGTTTCAGAAACTCGGTTAGTAGTACTTGTCCACTTATCAATTACTTGATTGTAGCGCTCGTTATCAGTAATGAAACCCATTTCGTAACGACCTTGAATATCCGTTACTTCATCTTTAGCTCCATCAATTAATTTTGCTTTAGCATCCGGGATAATAATATCATCAAGGCTGAATGAAAGTCCACCAAGTGTGGCATTTTCATAACCAAGCTTTTTCATCTCATCAAGGAATGCAGCAGTTCTTGTTGTTCCAACTATTCCATGGATATCTCCAATCAATACACGAAGCTCTTTTTTACCAAGAGTTTTGTTCATGAACCCGATTTCTTCCGGAACAATTTGATTAAAGATTACGCGACCTGTAGAAGTTTTAACTACTTCTTTAACAGATTCACCTTCTTCATTTATTACATCAACACGAACATTAATTTTAGCATGCAGATCAATCTGTCTTTGATCAAAAGCTACCAATACTTCATCCATATGAGCAAAGGTTTTACCTTCGCCTTTCTTTCCATTGGCTGGTTTTGTCAGATAATACAGACCCAAGATCATATCCTGAGAAGGAACCGCAATTGGTCCACCACTTGCAGGACTCATAATATTGTGAGAACCAAGCATCAACACAGAAGCTTCAAGCACTGCATCGTGGCTCAGTGGCAAGTGAACCGCCATCTGGTCACCATCGAAATCCGCGTTGAATGCCGTACACGCTAGTGGATGTAAACGGATCGCTTTTTCTTCGATAAGTACCGGCTGAAACGCTTGAATACCTAAACGGTGAAGCGTTGGAGCACGGTTAAGCATTACCGGATGTCCATCAATTACATTTTCGAGTACTTCCCAAACCACCGCATCTCTGCGATCAACTACTTTCTTCGCACTCTTAACGGTTTTAACATAACCGCGTTCTATCAATCGGCGAATGATAAATGGTTTGTAAAGCTCAACAGCCATTTCTTTTGGAAGACCACACTCATGCATTTTAAGTTCTGGTCCTACCACAATTACCGAACGGCCTGAATAATCAACACGCTTACCAAGAAGGTTTTGACGGAAACGACCGCTCTTACCTTTCAACATGTCGCTAAGAGATTTTAGCGGACGATTGTTGTTTCTTACAGCGTTAGATTTTCTTGAGTTATCATACAGAGAATCAACCGCTTCCTGAAGCATACGCTTCTCATTTCGAAGAATTACATCAGGAGCTTTAATGTCCATCAATCTCTTCAAACGGTTATTTCTGATGATTACTCTTCTATAAAGATCATTAAGATCAGAAGTTGCAAAACGTCCACCTTCAAGTGGTACAAGAGGTCTTAACTCTGGTGGAATTACCGGAATTACGCTCTGGCACATCCATTCCGGTCTGTTTTCTGTGTGCTCTGCAGCGGCACGGAAAGATTCAATAACCTGAAGACGTTTTAGTTTCTTTTTCTTACGCATTTGTGAAGTCTCATGCTTCACTTCATAGCGTAGTTGATAAGCTAGTTCATCAAGATCCAGATCTGCAAGCATTGCAGCAAGTGCATCCGCTCCTTCTTTCACGATGAATTTATCCTCATCGTCGTCATCTAGCTCATAGTTATCTTCCGGAAGTTGATCTAGAATGTCATATTTCTCTTCTTCAGAGATCATATCTCCTTTAGCATAACCCAAATCACGGGCAACACCAGGATTGATAATTACAAAAGTTTCGTAATAAACAATCTTATCAAGATTCTTAGAAGACATACCTACTAAGTATGCAATTTTGTTCGGTAAAGATTTGAAGTACCAAATATGTACAACAGGAACGGTTAGGGTAATATGCCCCATTCGCTCACGACGAACAGCTTTTCTTGTTACTTCAACACCACATCTATCACAGATAATACCTTTGTAGCGAATACGCTTGTATTTACCACAATGGCACTCATAATCTTTAACCGGGCCAAAGATCTTTTCACAGAAAAGACCATCCATTTCCGGCTTAAAGGTTCTGTAGTTTATCGTTTCCGGTGTTAATACTTCTCCGTGTGAACGGGACAAAATTGTCTCAGCCGAAGCAAGTGATACTCCGATGCTGTTAAAGTCGTTGGTAACTGTTAATGTTTTCGTTATTGGCAAGGGTATTCCTCCATTAAATAATTAACAGTGATTATTGTATATGTATTTCAAGTCCGAGACCCATAAGCTCTCGAAGTAATACTTTGAATGATTCAGGCACATCTCCATCAGGAAGGTTCTCACCTTTTACGATGGCTTCGTAAACTTTTGAACGCCCTTTCACATCATCACTTTTTACAGTGAGCATCTCTTTCAGGATGCTTGAAGCACCATAAGCATACAGTGCCCAAACTTCCATCTCACCAAGTCGCTGACCACCAAACTGAGCTTTACCACCCAATGGCTGTTGCGTAATTAATGAGTATGGTCCGATTGAACGAGAGTGCATCTTATCTTGAACCAAGTGATTCAACTTGATCATATAGATATAACCCACAGTCGTCTTCTGTGAGAAAGGTTCGCCGGTACGACCGTCAAACAAATTCACTCGACCGTCTTCAGGTAAACCTGCTTCTTTTAACTTTCCTTTTACGTCATCCATGCTTGCTCCGTCAAAAATCGGAGAAGCGAAAGTAACGCCAAGCTTCTTAGCAGCCCAACCAAGGATCGTTTCATAGATCTGACCAAGGTTCATACGAGAAGGTACACCAAGTGGGTTTAGACAAATATCAACAGGAGTTCCATCAGCCATGAAAGGCATGTCTTCCTGTGGTACGATCTTAGCAACAACACCTTTGTTACCGTGACGTCCCGCCATCTTATCACCTACCTGAAGCTTACGCTTCTTAGCAACGTAGATCTTAGCTTTTTGGATAATCCCAGGAGGAAGTTCGTCTCCTACTTGAATTGCGAATGTTCTTCGCTTTGCTTCACTGTCAATCTTACGACGAAGATCTCTATAGTTAGCAAAAAGTAGTTTTACCTTTTCTACCAGTTCCTGATCTGTAGCCCAGTCAATGTTCTCATTAATATTTACCGGATCTAATTCCTCAAATACTGATTTTTTGTACTTCTCACCTTTAGGAATCAACTCATAATTACTATAGTTGAGAACTCCCGGAGAAGTTTTATCTCTTAGAAGAGAGTACATCTTATCAGCCCATTGCTGATTTAACTCTGCAAGTTGCTGAGAATGTCTTTCCTGCTCTTGCTCTACTCTTTTCTTTTCTTCCTTTCTTGAGATTAACTCATCACGTTTACGGCTGAAAAGCTTTGTATTGATGACTGTTCCTGAAACGCCCGGAGGAGTTTTCAGAGAAGCATCTTTTACATCGCCGGCTTTATCACCAAAAATCGCACGAAGAAGTTTTTCTTCAGGTGTTGGATCTGTTTCTCCTTTTGGAGTAATTTTACCAACTAAAATATCACCTGGGTTGATTTTCGCTCCAACTCTGATAATACCTTTTTCATTAAGGTTACGAGTTGCTTCTTCACTTACGTTTGGAATTTCACGAGTAAGCTCTTCTTCACCACGCTTGGTATCACGAACTTGTTGTTCAAATTCAGTAATGTGAATAGAAGTGTAGATATCGTCTTGTACAATACGCTCACTTACAACAATTGCATCCTCAAAGTTGTAACCTCTCCATGGCATAAAAGCCACTAGTAAGTTACGACCAAGAGCAAGTTCTCCACCGTCGGTTGAACAACCATCAGCAATAGCTTGTCCCTTTTTAACCTTATCGCCTACTTTAACAATAGCACGTTGGTTAGTACAAGTATCTTGGTTTGTTCTAGAGAATTTCTCCAAATCATAAGACTTGATTCCACCATCAAAATAACAATGTTGATCCAGATCTGATCTGTCGTATTTAATACGAATTTCAGTTGAACTTACATATACCACTTCACCTTTATCATCGGCTGTAATAATTGCACGGGAATCACGAGCCGCTCTGTGCTCTAATCCCGTTCCTACTACAGGTGCTTCAGGTCTTAACAATGGCACGGCTTGACGTTGCATGTTCGAGCCCATCAAGGCACGGTTTGCATCATCATGTTCAATAAATGGAATTAATGCAGCCGCAAGAGATGTAATTTGGTTTGTAGCAACATCCATGTATTCAATCTCTTCTGCCTTGGCAACTAAGTAGTTACCTTCCCGCATTCTAGAGAAGACTGCATCATTAGCAAAAGTACTGTTATCGTCAAGTTCAGCATTCGCCTGAGCAATAACCGTTTCATCTTCTTGCTCAGCAGCTAAATATTCAACACTCTTAGAAACTTTCTTGTCCTTTACTTTTCGGTAAGGAGTTTCAATAAATCCAAAATCATTCACTTTCGCATGAATACAAAGTGATGAAATCAATCCAATGTTCGGACCTTCAGGTGTTTCAATCGGACAAAGACGACCGTAGTGAGTATAGTGAACATCACGAACCTCAAAACCGGCACGCTCACGAGTAAGACCACCGGGTCCAAGAGCAGACATACGACGTTTGTGCGTCAATTCTGCCAATGGATTCGTCTGATCCATAAACTGAGAAAGCTGGTTGGTTCCAAAAAATGTGTTAATCACACTTGAGATAGTTCGAGCGTTCACAAGATCCTGAGGAGTTAATTGCTCAGCATCACGAGAGTTCATTCTCTCTTTGATAGTTCTTGCCATTCGTGCAAGACCTACAGCAAATTGCTGCCCAAGTTGCTCGCCAACAGTTCGCACACGTCGGTTACTCAAATGATCAATATCATCTACCTGAGATTTTAAATTCTTAAGTCGAATTACTTCTCTGATGATAGCTACAATATCTTCTTTCAGTAAATACTGTATTTCTTCATTTCCTTCTAAACGTAGGCGTTTATTCAATCTGTAACGACCTACTTCACCAAGATCATATTTCTTGTCGCTGAAGAATAATCTTTCTAAAATTGAGCGAGCAGTTTCAGGATCCGGCATTTCACCTGACCTAATCTGCTGATAAACTTCACCTAGTGCTGAAGTTTCGTCCCAAGTTGGATCTTTACGAAGAGTGTTCATCATTACAGAACGCTCAGATTCTTCCGAGCTAATTTTCTGTACAAGAACCGTTTTCTGATCTACTTCTCCAAACATTCCGTAATCATCTTCTGTGAGTTCATGATCACGTTCAAAGATGATTTTACGATTCAGGGCTTCAGTAACTTCACCAGTCTCATCATCAACAACTTCTTCCATCTCTTCAACGATGATGTTCTGTGCAAGTCGTTTTCCAACAAGATTCTTTTTGAAAGTAGCTTTCGTTCCAACTTTTACTTCTTCTGAAAGTTCGAATAAGCTAAGTAAGTCAAGATCGGTGGAGTATCCAAGCGCTCGCAATAACGTAGTTGCAGGTATCTTTTTCTTACGATCGATGTAAGCCCACAGTACATCTCTGATGTCCGTTGTAAACTCTATCCATGATCCTTTAAAAGGAATTACACGTGCAGAATAAAGCTGTGTACCATTAGGATGAACAGATTGACCAAAAAACACGCCCGGTGAACGGTGCAACTGAGATACGATTACACGCTCAGCACCATTAATTATAAATGTACCACGATTAGTCATCCATGGCAGATCACCTAAGAACACTTCCTGCTCAATTGTTTCACTAGCTTCGTCGCTGTCATCTACTGATGAAAGGCGTAGTTTAGCTTTTAATGGAACTGAATATGTTAAACCGCGATCTTGACATTCCTTTATTGTATATCTCGGAACATCAACATTATAGTATAAAAATTCTAGTATGTGTGTTTCACGAGTATCCTGAATTGGAAAATTTTCCAAGAAAATTCGTTGCAACCCTTGATTAGCACGTTCATTTGGTGCAATATCAAGCTGTACAAATTTCTCGAAAGACTCTAATTGGATATCCAGAAAATCCGGATACTCTAACACTTCTTTAGTTCGCCCAAAAGATTGGCGATCCGTATTTGGAATAGTTTGCATCTTCTTGCTCAAAAGGAACCTCTCCTTTTTGTTGAAGGTAAATTAAACGGTAAAAACCCCTTAATAACCGGGGTTAAGTAATATAGACGCCAATAGCCAATACCGTTTTCACGATATCGGCTACGTGCGAATATTGTAAAAAAGCTTATTTAAGCTCTACTGTAGCTCCAGCTTCTTCAAGCTTAGCTTTGATCTCTTCAGCTTCTTCCTTAGCAGCACCTTCTTTAACGGTGTTAGGAGCGCCATCAACAAGTTCTTTAGCTTCTTTCAGCCCAAGACCAGTGATACCGCGAACTTCTTTGATCACAGCGATTTTCTTAGCGCCAGCAGATTCAAGAACAACATCAAATTCTGTTTGCTCTTCAGCAGCAGCGTCTCCACCACCAGCTGGTCCAGCAACTGCAACAGCTGCAGCAGCAGGTTTGATATCGTATTCTTCTTCAAGAACTTTTGCTAGTTCGTTTGCTTCTTTGATAGTTAGGTTGACAAGCTCTTCAGCTAGTTTATTAACGTCAGCCATTTTTATCTCCAGTTGTTTTTAAAAGTAAAATTTTTAATGTCTTTCGACATATTGTATAAATATTATTCTTCGCCTTTCTCGGCAATAGTTTTCACAGCACCAACAAGGTTTGAACCTTGAGCAGTAAGCGCACTTACCACTGTTTGTGCAGGTGACATCAACAGACCAAGTATATCGCCAATAACTTCGTTTTTAGACTTCATTGCGGCGAGAGCTTCTAATTTATCAGCAGAGTAGAATTCGCCATCAATATAAGCGGCTTTAAATTCCGGGCTCTTCTTATCCTTAGTAAACTCTTTTAATACTTTAGCTGGTCCAGACAATTCATCTTCAACGAATGCAAAGGCATTTTGCTCAACTAAAGAAGGGAGTATTTTGTCGTAACCTCCGACTTCTTGCATTGCAAGCTTCATCAGCTTATTCTTGTACACTTTGAAGAAGATATTTCCTTTACGGAATTCTCCGCGCAGTTCGTTAGCATCCGCCACAGACATACCAGTGTATTTGGTAATATAAATACCATTAGCACTGTTTAGTTTTTCTGTGATTTCGTCTAAGACTGCTTTTTTTTCTGCAGTAGGCATAATTTTTAATTCCTCCTATTATAGGGATGTAACTGCGGTTCTGCTTATAGGTATGCTTGGCCCCATAGTACTACTCATGAAAACTGATTTCACGTATAGTCCTTTAGCGGAAGCTGGCTTCAAGCGCATTACTGTAGAAAGAAATGCTTCTGCATTTTCTTTAATTGCAGTTGCGTCAAAACTTATTTTACCAACGGATGTGTGTAGAATTCCGAATTTATCAACACGAAAATCTATCTGACCTGCTTTAACTTGATTCACAGCTTCAGCTACATCCATAGTAACTGTTCCACTTTTTGGGTTTGGCATAAGCCCACGCGGCCCTAGGAAACGCCCTAGTTTACCGAGTTTTCCCATTGCATCTGGTGTAGCGATTATCACATCGATATCCGCCCAACCTTCTTCAATTTTTTTGATGTATTCGTCCATACCAACATGGTCGGCACCTGCTTCTCTGGCTTCATCTTGTTTTGCTTCGTTTACCAAAGCTAAAACTCGAACTTCTTTACCTGTACCATGAGGCAAGCTCACAGTTCCACGTACCATTTGATCGGCATGTCGTGGGTCAACACCTAAGCGGATATCAATATCCACAGACGCGTCGAAATTTCGGTTTGAAGTTTTTTTAACCAGATCACATGCTTCCTCCAGAGAATATTCAATCTCCGGATTAACTAATGCCACGGCTTGTTCGTATTTCTTTCCTTTTTTTGCCATAATCACAATTCCTTATTTATCGCGATTTACTCTTAGACCCATACTCCGAGCCGTTCCAGCAATCATTTCCGCACCAGCTTCAACGTCAAACGCATTTAAGTCTTCCATTTTTTCTGTTGCGATTTCTTTGCATTGGCTCCAGGTAACTGTTCCAACTTTCTTAAGGTTGGGTTCACCCGATCCGGACTTTATTTTCGCAGCTTTTTTAAGTAATACTGGCGCTGGTGGCGTCTTTGTTTTAAATGTAAAAGACTTGTCAGCGTATACAGTAATCTCAACTGGAATTACAGTTCCGGCTTTTTCCTGAGTCTTAGCGTTAAAGGCTTTGCAAAACTCCATAATGTTAATTCCAGCCTGACCGAGTGCCGGTCCAACTGGGGGCGCAGGGTTTGCCTGTCCACCAACAATTTGGAGCTTCAGGATTCTTTCAACTTTTTTAGCCATGGATTATCAGGATCCTAAATGATTAGTAACTTCTGTTTGGTTGCGTAATAGCTAGCATCAACTAGTTTCTTTAATTTAAGTAGTGGATTCCACTTGGTTCACATCTACTTCAACAGGGGTTCGGCGTCCAAAAATGGAAACCATCACTCTCAATTTTAACTTATCGGTGTTAACCTCCTGAACGGTGCCATCAAAATCTTTGAATGGACCGGAAATAACTTTTACTAGATCTCCTTCGCTAAAAGGAATCTCAATATTTGCATTCTCTTCTCCACCCTCTCGAACACGTCCAATAATTCTTTTTACTTCGTGCTTCTTAAGGGGATGAGGTATCGTTTGCGTTTTTCCTACTTTCAAAAAACCTAAACAAGATGGAGCGCTTTGCACCAAGTTGTTTACCTCTTCATCATAATGTGTGTTAAGCAAAATGTATCCAGGGAAAAAGTTTTTTTCTCTAGTCTTCTTTTTGCCACCGCGAATCTCAACTATAGTCTCAGTCGGAACAAGAACTTCTTTTACTTTATCCTCTAAACCTTGCTCTTCAATTTCGCGATCAAGAAAATCTTTTACTTTGTTTTCATGACTGGAAAAACATCGTACTACATACCAATCATGTACTAGCTCAACACTCATGTTCTTAATTGTAAATATATTCTAAAGCAGTACTATATACTTGATCAACACCAAATATAAATACAGATAGAATTATCGAGAAAACTACAACTATAACCGTGCTGTCAATTAGTTCTTTTTGAGTAGGCCACGCTACTTTCTTGAACTCATTTACAACACCATCAAAAATTCCAGATAATTTAGCCATTATGCTTATTCGTTTAATTTATTTGCACGGGCGGAGAGACTCGAACTCCCGACACCTGGTTTTGGAGACCAGTGCTCTACCAACTGAGCTACGCCCGTTTATACACGGAAAGTAGATGGCGAAAACCATCTACTTTAACCGCAAATTTGCTTAGCTGGTAGTGCTTAGTCTAAAATTTTAGTTACCACACCAGCACCTACAGTACGTCCACCTTCGCGGATCGCAAAACGCAGGCCTTCTTCCATCGCTACCGGCTGGATAAGCGTTACTGACAATTTCACATTGTC
>Ga0189275_100195_pt1 | contig 67977 bp, 69 predicted proteins | sample N19A6minimetaG_FD_130329 | JGI IMG/M metagenome (GOLD analysis project Ga0189275, IMG submission 130329) | Marine microbial communities from the Costa Rica Dome - N19 A6 mini metaG | ecosystem: Environmental > Aquatic > Marine > Oceanic > Photic zone | place: Costa Rica: the Eastern Pacific...
GACAGTTAACCAACCGATTGGCCAATGTGCCTAAAAAAACAAAAAATATAAGCAAGGCAAAGAATTTGGCAAATAAAAGTCGAAGAGACGGTAAATTGTCTCGGAACAAAAAGGTGTTTGCGAAATAGTTATACTCAAAAACCGGAAAAATACAAAATTTTCCGTAGAGCTTGCTTAAAATATTTAAGAAGCAAAGTCAATAATCCATAGTTTGGCTTCAACAAAAGGCGAGGATTATTAATTAAAATCGGCATAAGAGAGTCTAACTCTGTCAAAACAGCACGCCATCTCTGAATGAATAGGGGCTCTGAAAAATCTCTCAATGCAAAGTCCAAAGCAGATTCTGATGGCTTCCACTCATCAGGATTTGCAACTGCTGCAGCTATTCTATCTACATCATTCGATAAACATCCGTAACCAATTTGATGCCCCATGACGCCAGGTGTAAAGGTGTCTGCAAGGGCATGATTCAAACTACTAAATACAATGCAACCGCAAGAAATGGCTTCCAAAGGAGGTAAACCAAATCCTTCGCTAACACCAGCTCTACTCCAATGTTCAGTAGAGTCATATAAAAATACTTTAGCACTATTAAATAAATGCACCAAATCTTCCACCCAATCACTCTGTATCTCTACATGAAGGCCCTTGGCACGAAGAGCTGGGACCAATTCATACAAGAGATAATTACTACTTTTTCTTTTTTGAACAAGAACATCTATTGGTCGACTCGATACATCTCCTCTACGATCTCCTCTTGCTAACCATTGAGATTCAAGTGCATTAGGAATTAGGAATAAGGGATTCCTTGGTGCACGATGCCCCCAATAGCCCATTGTATTCCTACTAACAGCGACAATAGGAACACTCGGAGGAAGAGTAAATCCATACCCAGTACTATGAGCTTGGTAAACAACTTTTCTTCCTCGAAGACGTTTTATCAATTTAGGAATATCAAATCCCCAACTAACTATCCATATTGAACTATCGTGGATAGATTGTTCGTTGGACAACAACGAATCAAAAAAAGGGTATTTATCGCTTCGCTCTTTATAAGTAACAATTGTCGTGTTTCGAATTTGCGAAAGCAAAGCTGCGGTCTGCTTCGCGACGTTGAGACCTCCACAACGAAAGCGTGGGCCAGTACCTGGGACTAGAACCCGAATTTCACGCAAGAAAATCAAAGAGTCACCAATCTGACTCTAAGCAGCGGCAGCCTCAGTACTGCCAGCCCGCTGACGGCGAGTGAGGAAGCCAAACAGCACCTTGCCGATGGCGGCAACCAAGTTGCCCTCCAACTCCTTGAACATATTCATGTTCAGGTGGAAGGCGTGGTTGGCCTCCTCCACGATGCGATCGGCCATGGCCTGATCAATCGGCAGCGTGTCCATGGCGGAGCGATATGTCGTCTTGAACGCTTTTTCGTCAGCGATGTCGTCGAAGACGTAAAAGCGGAGGCCGGCATCCCCCTCCATGTTCATCGCCTTCTGGGCGATGTTCTTGAGGATCTGACCACCGGAGAGATCACCGAGGTAGCGGGTGTAGTGATGGCCTACCAACAGCTCAGGAGCCTCCTGGGCCACAGCGTGAATGCGCTCCACGTAAGCCGCTGCTGAGGGCGAAGGTTTGATGTCTTCCTTCCAGCTCTCACCGAAGTAATAGGTGAGGTCTTGCTCTAACGCCTCGCGACGGTTCAGCTGAGCCATCGCGACAGGCCCAACAACCGGGTGGTCAGCCAACTTGGTGATCTCCTCCTCCATCGCGGAGTAAACGAAGTAGAGATCAGCCACCAGCTTGCGGTAACTGGCCTTATCAACAACTCCCTTCAGAAAGCAGCTCACGAAGCCAGTGTTCTCGGCCATGGTGTGCGACTTTTTCGTGCCTTCCCGGAGCTGGGCAGCAAGGGCGACAGACATGATTACGAGAAATGGCCTGACCCCGAACTTAAAAGGAGTTCCAGGCAGAACGGCTGTGTGCGTTGCGAAGGGTTACGCCGCTGGTTCGGATGACGCATGTCGATCGAACAATTCGAACAGCTCACGACAGATCTGCTGCAGCTGCTTCACCTGCTGCTGCTGAGGCAGGTGGGGGCCTTCCGGCAACCATTCCCCAACCGTGGCGAGGCGCCAGCGTTCGCCGTCGTAGGTCATGCCCCGCATCAACACCCCCAGCAGGCGCAACTGGTCATCACCACGGTCCGTGCTGATGCGCAATTGCATCAGCAAACTGCGGCATTCCAGGCGTGGACTCCAACCAGGGAAGTGAAACGAGAGGTCGAGCGATTCCGTCTCAGTCCACTGTCGGGTCTGCGGGTCGTCCCGCCAGGGGCTGAGGTTGACCTGTGCAGCAGGAAATTGGCGACGCACAAGCGTGATCGTGGATGCAAGCGCTCGCATCCGGGCCACGCTATGTACCGATTCGCCCGCGTTCACTGCAACCTCGTCACTCCGCACAGTGTGGGGGGAGATCAAAAAGGTCGCCGTTACGGTTGCGCGAGGTTCACGAAACCATGACGCAACCGCTGCACCTGGGCCTGCTGGGCGCCATGCCGGAAGAGATCGGCTCAGATCTCAGCCACCTCAAGGATCTGAGCTGCAGCCACCACGGCGATCTGAAAATCCACAGGGGATCGTGGGGCGACGAGGTGCGCCTGAGCCTGGCCTGGAGCGGCTGGGGCAAGGTGAGCGCTGCGCGGGCCGCCACTCGCCTGCTCGCCAGCGATCCCAGCATCGATCTACTGGTGTTCACCGGCGTTGCCGGCGCTGCAGATCCAATCCTGCGCCAATGGGATGTGGTGTTGGCCGATGCCGTGGTGCAGCACGACATGGATGCCCGACCTCTGTTCCCACGCTTCACGGTGCCAGCACTGAAGAAGGACCAGCTCCAACCGCAGCCGGCCTGGTTCAACTGGGCCGAGACCGCCCTGCGTGAGGCTCATAGCGCAGGCGATCTGGACGGGTTCGCTCAGCCCAGCAGCGGGCTAATAGCCACTGGAGATCGTTTCATCAGCAATCCAGCCGTGCTGCAAACGCTGCGAAATGCCCTGCCCGACCTGCGGGCCGTTGAGATGGAAGGCGCGGCCGTCGCACAAGTGGCTGAGCAAGAAGGCGTCCCCTGGCTGGTGCTGCGAGTGATTTCCGATGGTGCCGATGCGGCGGCGGCCCAAAGCTTTGAAGACTTCGTCAAACTCTACGAACAACAGGCCTGGCGGCTCATTGAGGCCCTGCTTCAGCGCTGCAACAACACGCCCCGACACTGCGCATGATGCCTCTGCTCAACTGATTGCTGCACTTTGGCCTGATGTTGGAGGGGCACGGCCGCAGCCGTTCACATCAGCGTGTGCTGCTGCTGGGCCCAAAGATGCGCCTGAGCCTGGCCAACCCCATCGCCTCCGTGGCATCGGACGAACCGTCATCAATGAGCAGAAGATGATCCACATCCGGCAAGGCCATGAGCCGCTCTAAGAAGACGCTGATCACCTCGGCTTCGTTGAAGCAGGCCGCCACCACCCACACCTGCTCGCTGGCCATCAATGCGCGGTCTGCACTGTTTGAAACCGAAGGGCTCCCGGCTCAGTCATAGGCTCAGCCTGCTGACGCCCGACCAACCGCCATGGCCCAGTTCGAGAAGCTCACCGCCCCCAGCCAGGGCACACCGATCCGCTTCGAGAACGGCCAGCCCGTGGTGGCCGAAAACCCGATCATCCCCTTCATCCGGGGCGATGGAACCGGCGTGGACATCTGGCCCGCCACCCAGATGGTGCTGGATGCGGCGGTGGCCAAGGCCTACGGCGGCAGCAAGAGCATCGAATGGTTCAAGGTCTACGCCGGCGATGAAGCTTGCGACCTCTACGGGACCTACCAATATCTGCCGGAAGACACCCTCGAGGCGATCCGCACCTATGGCGTGGCCATCAAAGGTCCCCTCACCACTCCTGTGGGTGGCGGCATCCGTTCGCTGAACGTGGCCCTGCGCCAGATCTTTGATCTGTATTCCTGCGTGCGGCCCTGCCGCTACTACGAGGGCACCCCAAGCCCCCATAAGCGTCCCCAGGATCTGGACGTGATCGTTTACCGGGAGAACACCGAAGACATCTACATGGGGGTGGAATGGGAAGCCGATGACGCCGTTGGACAGGAGCTGCGCAAGCACCTCAACGAGGTTGTGATCCCTGCCAACGGCAAACTGGGCAAGCGCCAGATCCCAGAAGGGTCAGGCATCGGCATCAAACCGGTGAGCAAAGCCGGCAGCCAGCGCCACATCCGCAAGGCCATCCAGCACGCCCTGCGTCTTCAGGGCGACAAGCGCCATGTGACCCTGGTGCACAAGGGCAACATCATGAAGTTCACGGAAGGAGCCTTCCGCGACTGGGGCTATGAACTGGCCACCACCGAATTCCGCGATGTGTGCATCACCGAGCGGGAAAGCTGGATCCTCGGCAACCTCGAGAAGGATCCCAACCTGAGCGTGCAGGCCAACGCCCGCATGATCGAGCCTGGCTATGACAGCCTCACTCCAGAGAAGAAAGTCGACATCGACGCCGAGGTACAGGCGGTGATCGACGCCATCGGCAGCAGCCATGGTGGCGGCAAGTGGAGGTCGATGGTGCTGGTGGATGACCGCATCGCCGACAGCATTTTCCAGCAAATCCAAACCCGGCCCCAGGAGTATTCGATCCTCGCCACGTTGAACCTCAACGGCGATTACATCTCCGACGCCGCCGCCGCGATGGTCGGTGGCTTGGGCATGGCCCCCGGCGCCAACATCGGCGAGAACGCCGCCATCTTCGAAGCCACCCACGGCACCGCCCCGAAACACGCTGGCCTCGACCGGATCAACCCCGGTTCGGTGATCCTCAGCGGCGTGATGATGCTGGAGTTCCTCGGCTGGCAGGAGGCTGCTGATCTCGTGACCAAGGGCCTCAGTGCCGCCATTGCCGACAAGCAGGTCACCTACGACCTGGCCCGACTGATGGAGCCCCAGGTGGATCCGGTGAGCTGCAGCGGTTTCGCCGAAGCGATCATCCAGCGCTTCTGATCACCAGAGCTGCCATTCACGCCAGACTCAGGCGATGGCCTCTCCAACCCAGCTCCCCGGGCTTCCCGCAGGTGCAGCAGACCCCTGCGTGCACTGCGGCTTCTGCCTGCCCACCTGTGCCAGCTACCGCGTGCTGGCCAGTGAGATGGACTCACCCCGCGGCCGCATCCATGCGCTGCGGGCGATCGAAACCGGTGACCTGGAGCTGGATGCCACGGTGGCCAGCCATTTCGACACCTGCCTGGGCTGTTACGCCTGTGTTTCCGCCTGTCCTTCGGGAGTCCGCTACGACCAGCTGATCGAAGCCACCCGGCCCAAGCTGAATCAGGCCAACCAGCGCAGCAGTTGGCAAACCAGCTTCCGCAAGGTGCTGCTGCAGGTGCTGCCCTACCCCAAGCGCCTGCGGGCCCTGCTGCAACCCTTGCGGGCCTATGCCGGCACACCGCTGCAACAGCTGGCCCGCCGCTCCGGGCTCACCCGTCTGTTCGGGCCGGAAATCGAAGCGATGGAGCAGCTGCTGCCACCCCTGGTGCCGGAGAGCTTCAGCGACCGACTGCCCCAGATCAATCCCGCCTCCGGCAAACGCCGCGGCCGCGTGGCGCTGTTGCTGGGCTGCGTGCAGCGCTGCTTCGATCCCAGCGTCAGCACCGCAACGGTGAAAGTGCTGCAGGCCAACGGATTTGAGGTGGTCATCCCAGCAGACCAGGGCTGCTGCGGGGCGGTGAGCCATCACCAGGGGGAGCTGGAACTCACGCGCCAATTGGCAACGGATCTGGTTCGGAGCATGAATGCCGTTGAGGGAGATCTGGATGCGGTGCTGGTGGCTGCTTCGGGCTGCGGCCACACGATGAAGGCCTACGGCGAGCTCCTGAACGGCAAAGCGGCCTTCCGCGCTCCGGTGTTGGATGTGCAGGAATTCCTGGCGGACCGCGGCCTTTTGGAGTCGTTCCGCGCCCAACTGCAACCACTTCCCGGCGTCGTGGCCATGCATGACGCCTGCCACATGATCCATGGCCAGGGCATCCAGGCCCAGCCCCGCCAGCTGCTGCGGGCCATCCCCAACGTTCAGCTGCGGGAAGCAACCGAGGCGGGGGTGTGCTGCGGCAGCGCCGGCATCTACAACCTGGTGCAGCCAGAGGAAGCCGCCGAACTGGGCCGAATCAAGGCCGACGACCTCAGCAGCACAGGCGCCGAACTGGTGGCCAGCGCCAACATCGGTTGCACCCTGCAGCTGCGGCGCCATCTAGGCGATCGGGCCCAGGTGCAGCATCCGATGGAACTGCTGGCCGCCTCAGCCGGCCTCCATCCGCTGCCAGGCGTCCCTCAACGTGCCAGCAACGCCGAGATTGCCGGGGAAGGTGAGAATCGGCAGTCCGCTGAAGGGTCCCGCTGACGGACGCACCAACGACAGACCCGGCAGCAGCTGCCCTTCCAGCTGCACCGACTCGAGGGCCAGACCCCGGGCCAGCAGCGTCTGGGTGGTGATGCCACCTTTGCTGAGCAGATAGCCCAGATCAGGAGCCAGGGCTGACGCGAGTCGCCCCATCAACTCGGCCAGAGCGCAGGACAAGCGCCGGCCCTCCTGTTCGGAAGCACAACGCAGCTCACCGCGGCTGGTGAACAACACCGGCGTCAGACCTTGATCCAGCAGTGCCCGCAGCTGCTGCAACCAGACCCGCTCAAGATCCGCCAGCAACAGATCGGGTGTCGGCCCCTCCAGCACCCGAGCGATGCGCGGCACCGACAGTTCAACCCCTTGGCAACCCGATTCCTGCAGCAACAGCTCCAGCTGCTGATCCGCCAAGGGCACGTGGGAGCCCACCATCACCAGGCCCGGCAGAGGCGTTCCATCGTCAGCTAACCGTCGCAACCCCGCTAAGCCCTTGGGATCAAGCGGCGGCGGCCCTGGATCCGCCAGGGCCTTCACCATGCTGGCGGCGGAACGGAACAGAAAGCGTTTCTGCCCCTGAAGGGCGCGCGCCGCTGCTGCCAGAGCGGTGAGCTGCTCCTGCCGCTCGGCATCCACCACCACAGAGGCATTGCCCTGGAGCCCACGCAGACGCTCGATCAACAGCGGCAGGCCTGCTGCGCAGGCGGCATCAAGCTCCCGGCCACAGATGCGCTGCACGGACGCCGCGGCAATGGACCCATCACTCTTCTCCTCCAACCAGCGGGCCAGATCACTGCTGGTGAAACCGAACAGCCGATCCTGAGCGAACGGCGTGGTGTGCACCGGTTCCCCGTGGAGGAGATGCACCCCGTTCACGGTAGTGCGGCCCCCTTCCAAGAACGCCGGAACATGGAACGTGGCATCAAAGGGCCCGAAGGACGCCTGCAAAACCTCAGGCTCCAGCACCCCATGGCCGCGCAAGGTCGAATCACCACGACTCACCAGCAGCACCTGATCACGGGCCAATCCCTCCAGCTGCAGCGCCTGATCCAAGGCCACCGCAATACCGCGGTTGCGTTCCGCGGCATCCGTGGGCATCAGCGCCCGGGTGTCAGCCAGCAGAAACAACAGAGGCGACGCATGACGCAGCCCCTTACGCAGAGTGTCGACATCCCAGCGCAGCAGCAGCGGGCAGCTGTGCACCGTCTGCGAGCCGGTGGGATCGTCGTCAATGACAACAACCTTCATGGCACCATCGTGCCGTGAGCCATTCCCCCGCCAGCCGCAGTGCCCTGATTGATCTGGTGCGCCAGTGGCACCAGAGCGGCACCCCCTGGAGTCCCAGTGGCCTGGGCACACGCCTGGACTGGGGTCCGCCGCTGGATCCCCGCCATGAGGTGCTCTCCTGCCGGCAGCTCAACCAGGTGATCGACCATGCCGTGGACGATCTGACCATCACGGTGGAAGCCGGCATGCCATTGCAGGACCTGCAGGATCTGCTGGCGGAGCAGGGGCAATGGCTGCCCATTGACTGGCCACGAGCCGGCGCTGCCGGAAGCATCGGCGGCCTGGTGGCCCGTGGACTGGCGGGGGGACTGCGGCAGCGCCATCTGGGGGTGCGCGATCAGATCATTGGCATCGGCCTGTTGCGAGCGGATGGCGTCGAAGCCCACGCCGGTGGACGGGTGGTGAAAAACGTGGCGGGCTACGACCTGATGCGGCTGCTCTGCGGCAGCTGGGGAAGCCTGGCGCTGATCACCGAACTCACCCTGCGGCTGCAACCGCTGCGGCCCGCCCGGAGCGGCCTGCTTGTGGAAGGCGACCTGAAGGCCCAGGAGGCCTTTCGCAGCGAACTGCTGCGCTCCAGCCTGACGCCGGAACGCTGTGACTGGATCAACGGCGGCGATGGTGCCTGGCGGCTGCGGCTGGTGGTGAGCAGCGTCTCGGAGCAGGCGGTGAACGATCAGCTGAAGCAGCTCGAGGCGTTGGCGCTGAACCAACAGCTCAGCTCCGAACGCCAGACATGTTCCGATGCCCTCACCACACCCTTCGATGCCAGCCCCTCTGCGCAGCTGGTGCGGCTGGTGCTACCGCCGGCCCAGTTGCACCGGTTGTTGCGGGATGAGGCGATGAGGGCCCTCAAACCATGGACCTGGGAGCTGGCCGCAGGAGCCGGCTGCGGTGATGGCTGGCGCGACGCGGCGACAGCGGATCACCAGCTGGAGGCGCTACGCCGCAGCGTGATCAGCCTCGGCGGCGAAATGACGCTGTTGAAACGGGCGGCCAGATCAACCGTGCCGGTCTGGCTTGACCGTCCTTCCCGACCGCTGATCGAAGCGGTGAAACGCCAGTTCGACCCCAAGCTGCAGCTCAGCCGCGGCCGCCTGCCGGGGGTGAATCAGGAGACGCTGTAGCGACAGGCGAGGGTCTGCATTGCACCGGGCTCGAGCACTAGTTTTCGATCACCACTCACCAGGGCCTGGCGCGGACCGGTCCACGGTTCCAGACAAACCATTGGCCGCGGGGGCTCGGTCCAAACCACACTGAGGTCCAGCGGTGCCTGATGCTGCAGCTGCAGCGTCACGCCGGTGGCGTCGTCGATCAGGCTGACAGGACCCGCAGGCCGGCAGAGGAAATCCACCCCTTCGGGCAAGCGCTTGAGCTGATCGGCGGTGGCGGCCTCCGCCATCTCCAGATGATTGAGGCAGCGCTCTGCCAGACCCGTGAGCCGGGTCTGGGCCAGATCGCTCACGTTGAAGTAGGGGTGCAAGCCGAAACTGAACGGCATGGCGGTATCACCGCAGTTGTGCACCGTGGTGGAGATCTCCAAGGCAGAGACCACCGGGCGCAGCTCCATCTCCAAACGGAAGGGGAAGGGATAGGCCTTCAGCGTTTCGTCGGTGCTGGAGAGGCTGAGGCACACACCGCACTGATCCTCCAACAACTGAAGCTGCCAGGGAAGATCCCGGGCGAAGCCGTGCTGCTTGAGGGGATAGTCGACGCCATCCACCGGCAGAACATCTCCGGGCAAATTGCCGCAGATCGGAAACAACACCGGAATGCCGCCGCGAATGCTTTTGCTGGGATCGGCGTAACGCTCTTGATCGAAATACAGGATCTCCCGCCCCCCGCAAGACCAACCACTCACCAAACCACCCCGCTCGGGAATGATTCGCAACCGATCACCGCTGCTGGGATGCATGAAGTCCCAGTGGGCGTAGGGGGCCGACTGCTGGGTGAGGGTCATGGGCATCCGCCGATGCGGGGTGGCTCATCCATTCACTTAGCCAGCAGATCCGCATTTGTCGGTGTCGCAGCCAACTTGAGGCTCTCCAGCCATTGCAGCAACGCCGCATTCACCTGATCCGGCACCTCATCGTGGGGGCAGTGCCCGGCCTCCAGAACCACCTCAGTGGTGGCCTCAGGAGCATGGCGCTGGAAGGTGGAGCGGCGACCGGGGGCGTTGATCCAGGGATCACGAATGCCCCAGAGCAGCAACAGCGGCGCCGTCAGTTCCGCAAAAAGCTCATCGAGGGGCTGACCGCGAGGGATATCGAAGACCGTGCGGAACACCCCGAAGGCGCCGGGATCGAGGGAGGGGCGCCGGATCGACTCCACCAGCCAATCGTCGACGTTTGTCTTGTCGACGTACACCTGATTGAGGGTGCGGCGGATCGTGGCGGGTCGGCGCAGGTTTTCGAACAGCAACCGCTGCAGCAGCGGACTCTTCAGCAGGGCCGTGCCGATGCTCTGGCGGGCGATGGAGCCCCAGCCTTGCGGCGGTTTCTGCTCATCACTGAAAGGACCGGCGGCATTGAGCAGCACGACGCCCGCACAGTCCGATCCCAACGCGGCCCCGGCAGCAAGGGCCGCAAAACCACCGAGGGAATTGCCCGCGATCACCGTCGGACGGCCGATCCGCTCGCGCACATAGGCCACCAGTTGATCGCGCCACAGAGCGCCGCCGTAATTCAGACCCGCCGGCTTGGCACTTCTGCCGAAGCCCAGCAGATCAATCGCATGCACGGCATGGGTCTGGGCCAACACAGGGATGTTGTGGCGCCAGTGATCGGTGGATGCCCCGAACCCATGCACCAAAAGAAGCGCCGGATGATCGGTGCTGTCTTGCTCGGGATGCTGCTGCACCGTATGCACGGCGTGGCCGAGATGGCTCCAGGTGACGCGATCCACAGCCGGTTGCGAAGGACGCGATGCTAAGCAGCACTGAAGCGGCCTGGATGGTGAGCTACGAGGTGATGGGCGGACCGCTGGCGGACGCATCCGTCTGGCGCGGAGCTTTGCTCTGGGCCATCGCCCTTTACGTGCCGCTGAGCGCACCGCTCAGCACATTGGAATCCAGCCTGGAGGAGGGTGGGCTCCCCGAAGCGGTGCGTCAACCAGTCCTGGTGATCAGCAGCCTGATGCTTGCAATAGGCACCGGCATCGTCACCCAGCTCGGATTCAGTTGGGTGCTGGGTCCGAGCTGGGCCTCCAGCCTTGGTGTTGTGGCCGTGGGCTGGAGTGTTCTGATCGTCCTCGCCAAGGCCGGAAAAGACGACTGATTCAGGAAGCACCCGCCAGGGGATCGGCAGCGAATTCGTCGGGAACCTGATTGCCGTCTTCAGGGGGCTTGTCTTTGAGGACGATGCGCAACAGCACCGGTGCGAGGAACGTGGTGCCGATCACCATCAGCAGAATCGCCGCCTCAAGGCCAGGGCTGAGCAGCCCTGAAGCGGTGCCCAGGCCCAAAAAGATCAGGCCAACTTCGCCGCGGGGCATCATTCCCAGCCCCACCACCAGGTTGTTGGTCTTTTCCTTACTGAAGATGGCCCAGCCTGCAGCCACCTTGCCGATGATCGCCACCACAAACAGGAAGGCTGCCACCACCAGGGCGGAACGGGCCCCCGGATCAGAGGGGTTGATCACTGATAGGTCCATTCCTGCACCCACCAACACGAAGAAGACGGTGGCGAACAACCCAACAATGGGGGTGACCGCCGCTTGAATCTCGTGGCGGTGTTTGGATGTGCTGGCAATCAAGCCGGCAGCGAAGGCCCCGAGGGCTGCCTCCAGTCCGATGGCTGAAGCGACGAAACAGCTGACGGCCAGCAGCAAATAGGAGCCGATCAGCTTGTCACCGGGAGCCTTGAGCTGGTCAATCACCCAGTCGAAAGCTGGGGCAGCTTTCTGGCTCAACAACAAGGCCACCACCACAAACAGAACGGCCGCCACCACCAGCTGAACGATGGGCCCGATCTCCAGAGTTCCGCCGGCCGCCAGGGACACGACGATGGCCAGGATGACGATGCCGAGGATGTCGTCAAGCACGGCGGCGCCGATCACGATCTGGCCTTCTCGGGTGCGCAGATAGCCCAGTTCACCGAAAACGCTGGCGGTGATGCCGATGCTGGTGGCTGTCATCGAAGCACCGGCGAAGATGGCCGGGATCGCATCCACGTGGAAGATCGCCATCAAGCCAAGGGTGCCGAGGGCGAAGGGCAGCACCACGCCGACCACGGCAACACTGAAGGCCTGGGCCCCCACCGCCATCAGTTCCTCCAGCTCACTTTCAAGACCCGTGAGGAAGAGCAGGGAATAAAGCCCCAGCGTGGCCACCACCTGCAAGGCACCGAAGCTCTCGTTGTAGAGGGCCGGAATCTCATCCACTGGCACATGCGAAAGGCCGGCCACCACCTCGGAGAAAGCTCCGGAAAGTTGCACCTGGGTCTCCGGTGGCACCAGAAGGTGAAGGCCCGAAGCACCAATCAGCACGCCAGCGAGGAGTTCCCCAAGAATCGTGGGGAGCTCAAAGCGCACCAGCACCTCAGCGAGGGTGCGGGCCGCCACAAAGATCAGCATGAAGCGAAGGACACCGATCAGCGTTTCCGCCAATTCGAGGTCGTGACTGCTGATTTCGCTCAGCAGGGTGGGCAACAGCATCAAGCCGGGCATGTCTCACGCCGAACCTTAATGGTGATTCCGCCGCTGAACTGTTCGCTGGATGATCCCAATTGACCGGGAATGCTGTATTAAGCGCTTTTTTTCAGGCAGCCCCAGTTGTGATGGCTACGGTCCGGGTAATTCATTGAGTTGGGCTCCGAGCACCCCTGGCCTGACGGTGATTCCACGCTCCATGGCTCGCTGAACCCCCATGACCACGTCACAACCGTTCGATCTGCGTCTGCCGACCCCCGGCTGTCACAACGACCCAGAACGCGCCGGCCTCGATGCCAAGAGCGTGTTCGACGGCATGACGGAACACCTGTTCTTCACGCTCGGCAAGCTCGCCCCCACCGCCAGCCGCCATGACCTCTACATGGCCCTGAGCTATGCGGTGCGTGATCGGCTGATGATGCGCTATCTGGCCACCACTGAAGCGATGCGGGCCCGCCCGCAGAAATCGGTGGCCTACCTGTCGGCGGAATTCCTGATCGGCCCACAGCTCAACAGCAACCTGCTGAATCTTGGAATTCAGAAGGAAGCCGAAGAGGCACTGAAGAATTTCGGCATCGAGTCGTTGCAGCAGATCCTGGATGTGGAGGAGGAACCGGGCCTGGGCAATGGAGGCCTCGGCCGTCTGGCCGCTTGCTACATGGAGTCGTTGGCCAGCCTGAAGATCCCGGCCACCGGCTACGGCATCCGCTACGAGTTCGGCATCTTCGATCAGCTGATCCGCGACGGCTGGCAGGTGGAGATCACCGACAAATGGCTCAAGGGAGGCTGGCCCTGGGAACTGCCCCAGCCCGATGAGGCCTGCTTCGTGGGCTTCAGCGGCCGCACCGAGAGCTACATCGACGACAAGGGCAACTACCGCTCCCGCTGGATCCCGGCGGAACACGCCATCGGCATTCCCCATGACGTGCCGGTGCTGGGCTATCGCGTCAACATCTGCGACCGGCTGCGGCTCTGGCGTGCCGATGCCACCGAAAGCTTCGACTTCTATGCCTTCAACATCGGCGACTACTACGGCGCCGTTGAGGAAAAGGTGGGCAGCGAAACCCTCTCCAAAGTGCTGTACCCCAACGACGGCACCGACGAAGGCCGGCGTCTACGCCTGAAGCAGCAGCACTTCTTCGTCAGCTGCTCGCTGCAGGACATGCTGCGCAGCCTCGACAACCGCGGACTGTCCGTCGAGGACTTCCCCAACTACTGGACGGTTCAACTCAACGACACCCACCCGGCCATCGCCGTGGCGGAGCTGATGCGACTGCTGATCGACGATCGGCATCTGGAGTGGGACCGGGCCTGGGACATCACCTCCCGCTCCGTGGCCTACACAAACCACACCCTGCTGCCCGAAGCGCTGGAGAAGTGGGACCTCAACCTTTTCAGCAGTCTGCTGCCGCGCCATCTGGAGCTGATCTACGAGATCAACCGGCGCTTCCTGCAGCAGGTGAGGCTGCGCTACCCCGGCAACGACGCGATCCAGCGCAAGCTCTCGATCATCGATGAAGAGGGCAGCAAGGCCGTGCGCATGGCCCACCTGGCCACAATCGGTGCCCACCATGTGAACGGTGTGGCTGCGCTGCACTCCGATCTGGTGAAAACCGATCTGCTGCCTGAGTTCGCGGCGCTGTGGCCGGAGAAATTCACCAACGTCACCAATGGCGTCACCCCGCGCCGCTGGGTCGCCCTGGCCAACCCCGAGATGTCGGCTCTGCTGCATCAGCACGTTGGCCCCGACTGGATCTCCAACATGGAGAGCCTGCGCAAGCTGGAGGAGCGGCAGAACGACCAGGGCTTCCTCGAGCTCTGGGGCAACACCAAATTGTCGGTGAAGCGCAAGCTGGCCACCTACATCCACCGCAACACCGGTGTGCTGGTGGACCCCGCCAGCCTGTTCGACGTGCAGGTGAAGCGCATCCACGAGTACAAGCGTCAGCACCTCAATGCCCTGCAGGTGATCACCCAATACCTGCGGATCAAAAACGGCCAGACCGACGGCATGGCGCCCCGCACCGTGATCTTCGGCGGCAAGGCCGCTCCCGGCTATTACATGGCGAAGCTGATCATCCGCTTCCTCAACGGCATCGCCGACACCATCAATGCCGATCCGGACATGGATGGCCTGCTGCGGGTGGTGTTCCTGCCGGATTACAACGTGAAGTTGGGGGAACAGGTGTATCCCGCCTCCGACCTCTCCGAACAGATCTCCACCGCCGGCAAGGAAGCCTCCGGCACCGGCAACATGAAGTTCGCCATGAATGGGGCCCTCACCATCGGCACCCTTGATGGGGCCAATGTGGAGATCCGCGAGCTGGTGGGAAGCGAGAACTTTTTCCTGTTCGGCAAGACCGTGGAAGAAATCACGGCCCTGCAGCAGGACGGTTACCGCCCTGGCGATGTGATCGCCGCACTGCCGGAACTGCAGGAGGCCCTGCGGCTGATCGAGATGGGGCACTTCAGCAACGGCGACGGCGAACTGTTCCGCCCCCTGCTCGACAACCTCACCGGGAACGACCCCTTCTATGTGATGGCCGACTACGCCGACTACCTGCGGGCCCAGGAGGCGGTGAGCCGTGCCTGGAGCGACCGGATGCACTGGAATCGGATGTCACTGCTGAACACGGCCCGCACCGGGTTCTTCTCCTCCGACCGTTCCATCGGCGAGTACTGCAAGAACATTTGGGCCGTGGATCCACTCAACGTGGAAATCACCTGCGACGTGCGCTGAAAACGACCACAAAAAGCCCTGGATTCATGTCCAGGGCTTAAACCAAAAAGCAAGTACTTCAGTCAGCTTCGATCGGGTAAGTCCGGCGTCTGGTGCAACAGGCGGTTGAGCCGCAGACGGTCCACATTCAAGGGGTCTGGAGCCAGCTCACCGGCCAGTTCACGGAATTTCTGCTCGATTTCTTCCGGGACGCGCACATCAAACACCCGCTCCATCAACGCCTCAATCGAGAACAGATGGGCGTTGATGTTCTCCAGATCGGCAATGGCCTGCTGGATGCCATCACCTGAATCCTCAGGCACAGGCGCGCCGGATGCTGCGGGCTTCGAAGCGCCTGCATCGGCGGTCTGGCGGGAGCCATGCTGCTTCTGCAGATCCTCGAGCACCCGGCCCGACAGGGTGCGGAACGACTGGAGTGCTGCCCAGTTGAGCTCCTGTTGCTGACGAAGCGTGGGGGACTCCCGGATCAGCCGGTCATGCTCCCGGTAAAACCGTTGGCAATCCGGGCACTGGCAGGGCTCTTCCGGCAATGCAGTCCCTCGCGGTCATTCCCCACTATGCCACCGATCAAGCCGCCTGAGGCCCCAGATCCTCCTCGGCCTGAGGGCCATCCTCACCAGCGGTGTCGGGCAGAGGGATCTCAATGGACGACACCACACCAATCACATCCCGCAGCCGCATCGAATCGGCGAACCAGCCCATGGCCTGTTCCGTGTCGCCGCGACGTTCCGCGTCACTGGCCTGGTCTTCGTGGGCTTCCGCCAGGAGAGCAAGCCAACAAAGGCAGCGGGCCTGCACCACGGATAAATCCAGATCCGTGGGCTGGGATTCCGCAATCCGCTCACTTTCCTGCTGCACCAACAGCCGCAGACGGAGATCGTGAAGCTGGGTCATGGCACCCAAACCCGGTTGCACTAACCCTAGCGGTGGTGAACGATCTGAACACCCCACCAGATGTAGCGCTCACTACCTCTTGAGCAAGTCTGACGGGGCTGGCGGGACTCGAACCCACGACCTACGGTTTAGGAAACCGCCGCTCTATCCAGCTGAGCTACAGCCCCAAACTTCTGAATTATGCCCACGAGGCATGATGAGATCTGAAAGCAGGCGAGGTGGTTGCGGCCGATCTCTTTGAGTGTCGGCTGAGGAAAGTCCGGGCTCCCTGATGGCCAGGCTTGCTGGGTAACGCCCAGTGCGGGTGACCGTGAGGAGAGTGCCACAGAAACACACCGCCGATGGCCGGTTCGCCGGCACAGGCAAGGGTGCAAAGGTGCGGTAAGAGCGCACCAGCAGCATCGAGAGGTGCTGGCTCGGTAAACCCCGGCTGGGAGCAAGGCCAAGGAACGACGGCTGGCCATTGGCCCCGTTCCGCTTGAACGCGCCGCTTGAGGCCGTCGGCAACGGCGGTCCCAGATAGATAGCCACCCACCCTCTGCAGACCAACCTCTGTGGGGCGTGAACAGAACCCGGCTTATGTCCTGCTTTCACCCCTTTTTCAGCGTTGCTCAGGAGTCCTGATGGATTCATCCCGCGCCGCAGAGCTCACCGACTTCATCCAGCAGCTCGACGCTGAGATCCCCATCAACGCTGAGCTGCTCGCCCTGGTGGATCAGGCCCTCACCCACGTGTCGAGCGGCCGGGCCCGCAACCTGGAACGGCTGGAGTTCCTTGGTGATGCGGTGCTGCGGCTCGCCGCCACCGAATTCATTGATCGCCACCACACCGATCTGGCGGTGGGTGCCTGCTCCAACCTGCGGGCCCAGCTGGTGAGCGATCGCTGGCTGGCGGACGTGGGTGCAGCACTTGGCATCGAACAGCATCTGCTACTGGGGCGGCACGCCCAGGGGGATCGTTCCGCAGAATCCAGGCTGCGAGCCGATGCCACCGAAGCTCTGATCGGTGCGTTGTATAGCGCCCTCGGCAACGTTGAAGCGATTCACCGCTGGCTCACCCCGCACTGGTGCGCCACTGCCGAAGCGGTGCTGGCGACTCCCCATCAGTTCGCCGGCAAAACAGCCCTGCAGGAGTGGAGCCAAGGCCAGGGACTGGGACTGCCCAGCTACACCACCGAAGAATGCAGCCGCCAACACGGCGACCCCGAACGCTTCCGCTGCCGGGTGAGCATCCAAGGCCAAGATCTGGCGGAGGCCAAAGGCCGATCCCGCAAGGAGGCTGAGCAGAACGCGGCAACAGCCGCTCTTCAGGCCCTGGAGGGCAGCGACTCACCGCAGGCATCGCAGTGACGGGCATCCCTGCGGTGCCCCTGACGCCCAAAGCTGCTGCAGACCAGTTCAGCCGACCGCTGCTGGTGATGGCGCACCCCCGACACCGTCAGGATCCTTGTGGGAATGGCAATGATGCCGAAACCCAAGAGCATCACCACTGAGGCCAGCAGCCGCCCCAATTCCGTCTGGGGAACCACGTCGCCATAACCCACGGTGGTCATGGTGACGATCGCCCAGTAGACGCCGCTCGCCACCGTCTGGAACTGGGAATCAGGCCGGGCACTCTCGATCACAAAAATGCTGTAGCCGAGCACCACCTGCAGCAGGAAGACAAAGAACAAGAAGACGCTGATGGTGCGGGCACTTCCCCGCAGGGCCTGCCCCAGCACGCGGGCTTCATCGATGAACTTGAGCAGCTTGAACACCCGCAGGATGCGGCCGAACTTGAACACCCACAGCAGCAGTTCACTGCGCACCTGCGGCACGAAGAAAAACAGGACTGCCGAGGCGTCAATCAGCCCGGTGAAGCTGAACAGGTAACGGCGAGGCCTCTCCACCAAGGCCAGATGAAGAACGAAATCCGCCGCGAACACCGCCAAGCAAACGTTCTGAACCAGATCGATCCAGGGCACATTGGATTGGCGCAGGGCTGAGTTGCCCAGGGGGTCGGGTTCCAGCAGCAGCGCCAAAACACTCAGCAGCATCGCCCCGAAAATGACAACGTTGTAGGTCTTGCCCGCCGGGGTGCTGGCTTCCAGCACCGTGGACTGCAGCCGTTGTCGCAGGCTTCGGTGGATCTCTATCGCCTCAGGCCGGCTGGAGGTCCTTCAACCGCAGGGTCACCAACTTGTCCCAGTTGCCACCTTCGAACAAAACAGCCGCACGGTCGCCGCTGATTCGCTGCACGAAGCCGGTGTAACCGTTGTAGATCGAGGTGGCATCCGCCACGGTGACGGTGGAGCCGGGGAGGATCGGAGCGGTTGCAGGCGCCATGGCTCGTTCACGGACGGGTCTGGCGCCATTATCGGCAGAGTGCGTGGCGGATGGCATGACGGAGAGCGACGACTGGCTCAGCGTCGGCAAGATCGTGGGGGTCCAGGGGCTGCAAGGGGAACTAAGGGTGAACCCCGCCAGCGAGTTTCCCGAGCGTTTCACAGCGCCGGGGCCCCGCTGGCTGCGCAGTCGCAAGGGGGTTGAGCCGACAGAGATCCAACTCAAGAAAGGCCGGCAACTGCCCGGCAAGTCGCTCTTCGTGGTGCGGCTTGAAGGAATCGACAGCCGCAGCGCCGCCGAAACTCTGGTGGGCCAGGAACTGCTGGTGTCAGCGGATGACCGGCCCGAATTGGACGAGGGGGAATTTCACCTGCTCGATCTGCTGGGCCTGGAGGCACGTCTCGCAGCCAATGGACCTGCCGTTGGCACCGTGAGCGATTTGATCAGCGGCGGCAACGACCTGCTGGAAATCACCACAGCGGAAGGCCGCAAGCTGTTGATTCCGTTTGTGGAGGAGATCGTGCCGGAGGTGCAGTTGGAGGACGGCTGGCTGCTGCTCACCCCACCGCCGGGCCTGCTGGAGCTCTGAAAGATTTCTCTGGGCATCGACAGAACCCCCTGGGGCAAGCGATTCTGAGTCACCGTTTTCAGGACGTGATGGCCGCCACACCGCTGATTCCTGTGATCCTTTGCGGAGGAACCGGCACACGGCTGTGGCCGCTCTCGCGGGCGAGTTACCCCAAGCAGTACTGGCCTTTGAGCGGTAACGGCGAGGCAACGTTGCTGCAGCAGACCCAACAGCGGCTCCAAGGCCTGGATGCCCTGGAGGCTCCCCTGCTGATCTGCAACGAGGACCATCGCTTCATCGTGGCCGAACAGATGCGGCAGATCGGGGTCGAGCCGAACGCAATCCTGCTGGAACCGATGGGCCGCAACACCGCTCCAGCGGTGACGGTGGCCGCACTGCAGGCCACCGCAGATGGAAGTGATCCCCTACTGCTGGTTCTGGCGGCGGATCACCTGATTCGCGAGGGCGCCCATTTCCGCCAAGTCATCGACGCTGGTCGTCAGCCTGCCGAAGAAGGGCGACTGGTGACCTTTGGAATCGTGCCGACGGCCCCCGAAACCGGGTACGGCTACATCGAAGCCAGCGAACCTTTCTCCCTTGGGGGACTGGCCCATCTGCCGATCAAGCGTTTCGTGGAGAAGCCCGATCAGGCCACGGCGGAGCAATTCCTGGCCACCGGCCGCTTCACCTGGAACAGCGGCATGTTCCTGTTCCGCGCCAGCGCCATGCTGGCGGAACTGGAGCGACTGGCCCCGGAAGTGGTGAGCTGCTGCCGGGCAGCTCTGGAGCAGGACACGGCTGACCTGGAATTCCAGCGGCTGGAGCGAGAGGCCTTTGCTAAGTGCCCCAACGTGGCCATTGACGTGGCCGTGATGGAAAAAACGGAACTGGGTAGTGTGCTGCCGCTGGATGCGGGATGGAGTGACGTCGGCAGCTGGAGCGCCCTCTGGGAAACCTCAGAGCACAAGGATTCCCAAGGCAATGTGTTGCAGGGCCACGTAATTAGCGAAGACAGTCGCGACTGCTACCTACGCAGCGAGCACCGCCTGGTGGTGGGGCTAGGGGTTAAAAACCTCGTGGTAGTAGAAACCGACGACGCCGTATTGATTGCGGATCGCTCCAAAGCCCAGGACATCAAAAAAGTGGTGAAGCAGCTGGAGGCCGCCGGCAGCCCAGAGGGCAAGGCCCACCGCAAGATTTATCGCCCCTGGGGCCACTACACCAGTGTGGTGGATGACAGCCGCTGGCAGGTGAAACGAATCTCTGTCAAGCCTGGCGCCAGCCTTTCGCTGCAGATGCACCACCATCGCGCCGAACACTGGATCGTTGTGCATGGCACTGCGATCGTCGAACGCGACGGAGAGGAGCAACTGCTGGGTGAAAACCAGAGCACTTACATCCCCCTGGGATGCAAACACCGGCTCAGTAATCCCGGGAAAATCCCTGTGGAGCTGATTGAAGTGCAAAGCGGGGAGTATCTCGGTGAGGATGACATCGTGCGCTTCCAGGATCGCTATGGCCGTAGCGACCTCAACATCAGCGCAAGCTGAGGCTCACTCCACCGTGACGCTCTTGGCCAGGTTGCGGGGTTGATCCACGTCCAAGCCCCGATGGGCGGCAATGTGATAACTCAGCAACTGCATCGGCACCACTGTGAGCAGAGGGCTGATCCACTCGCTCACAGTGGGCACAGGCAGCAATTCATCAAAGAGTTCAGTGTCGGGCCCCTGGGGCGCCACACCGATCAACTGGGCGTCGCGGGCCTTGGCTTCCTGGGCGTTGCTGAGCACCTTCTCAAACACCACACCGGGCACAGCGATCGACACCACCGGAACCCGGGAATCGAGCAGGGCGATCGGACCGTGCTTCATCTCCCCGGCCGGATAGCCCTCGGCGTGGATGTAGCTGATCTCCTTGAGCTTCAAGGCTCCCTCCAGAGCGATCGGATAATTGATGCCCCGGCCCAGGAAGATCACATCCTGGGTGTCGGCAAAACGAGGAGCCAATGCCTCAGAACGCTGATCGTGCAGATCCACCAGCTGGCGCAGTTGCTGGGGCAGACCGCGCAGTTCGTCCGCCAGAGCATTGATCTCAGCCGCGGGGCGAGCACCACGGCGAACCGCAAAGGCCATGGCCAGGCCATAGAAGGCCAGCAGCTGACCGAGGAAGGTCTTGGTGGCCGCTACGCCCACTTCGATGCCGGCCCCAATGTCGAGGATGTGGGGCACCTGGCGTGACAGGGAGCTCTCCGGACGGTTGGTCACCCCCAGCTGGCGGGGGGCAAATGCTGGATCCCCATGGGCCAGACGCCGCTCCGCCTCCATAGCCAGGGCAGCCAGGGTGTCGGCCGTTTCTCCGGACTGGGTCACCCCAATAGTGAGGGTGTGGGGAGCCAGCGGCGGCGGCGCATAGCGAAACTCACTGGCGTAGTACACCGATGTGGGAATCCCGGCGAACTGTTCCAGCAGGTAGGCCCCCACCATCGCGGCGTGGCGGCTGGTGCCACAGGCCAGGATCTGAATCTGCTCAATCCCGGCGTAAAAGGCATCGTCCATCGGCAGCGCCACCGGCTGTTCCGGCGGCAGTCCCTGGGGGAGATGGCGCGCCACCCACAACTCTGCGGTCTCCGGTTGCTCATGGATCTCCTTGAGCATGAAGTGGCGGAATTCGCGCTTGTCGGCAACGTGATCCACACCGCTGAGCTGGGTGGGCATGCGTTGCTGGCGCACCCCTGCCGCGTCGTAGAGCTCAACCCCGAGGGGGGAGAGCAGGGCCACCTCGCCGTCTTCCATCGGCAGGATCGTGCGGGTGAAGCCCGCCAGGGCCGGCGTGTCGCTGGCGCAGAGGAATTCGCCTTCCCCCAATCCGATCAACAGCGGTGCCGCCTTACGGGCCACCACCAATGCCCCCGGCGCCTGATCCCAGATCACCGCCAGGGCATAGGCCCCCTGCAGCCGGGGCAGCACCTGCTGAAGGGCCTCCAGCAACAGCCCACCGCCTGGTCTTCCACCCGCAGATTGCAGCTGCTGCAGTTCTGCAGCCAAGAGATGGGGAATCACCTCGGTGTCGGTTTCCGACTGGAACACCACCCCTAAGGCCTCCAGCTGCTCCCGCAGGGCCCGGTGGTTCTCAATGATTCCGTTCTGCACCACAGCCACCGCCCCGCCATTGCTGCGGTGCGGGTGGGCATTGCGCTCTTCCGGTTTGCCATGGGTGGCCCAGCGGGTGTGGCCAATGCCGCATTGCCCGGGGGCACCTTCTGCCTCAAAACAAGCAGTGAGGTTGCGCAGCTTGCCTTTGGCCCGCAGGCAGGTCAGCTGCCCCTGAGCAGCCACCGTGGCGATCCCAGCGGAGTCGTAACCGCGGTACTCCAACTGCCGTAAGCCTTCCAGGAGCTGAGGCGCCGCTTCTCGGGCACCCACCAGGGCAACGATTCCGCACATACAAAAAAAGCCCGGCTGAAGCCGGGCCGAGCTTATGAGGTAAAACTGGCCAGATCAGTAGGCCAGACCCATGGAGCGCGTTGTCTCGTCTCCGAGATAAACGCGGATGCTGAGGAAGTCGGTAGGGCAGGCAGTTTCGCAGCGCTTGCAACCAACGCAATCTTCAGTACGAGGAGAAGACGCAATCTGGCCGGCCTTGCAACCGTCCCAGGGAACCATCTCAAGCACGTCGAGAGGGCAGGCACGCACACACTGGGTGCAGCCAATGCAGGTGTCGTAGATCTTGACGGCGTGGGACATGTGCCCGATGCATACGAAGGCTTGCGGCAAACGTACCCGTCCTTCGCCGGTCCATGGCCATGCCGTCACCGTTGTTAACGGCACAGTTATTGATGAGGAGACACTGAAGGCGTGCCCGTAAGATGCAGCGTCCCGTTGCCACGGCTATGTCCCAGGAAGCGATTCTCGAAAAGGTGCGTTCGATCGTTGCGGAGCAACTGAGTGTTGACTCCGGCGAAGTGAAGCCCGAATCCAACTTCCAGAACGATCTGGGTGCTGATTCTCTGGATACCGTGGAACTCGTGATGGCCCTGGAAGAGGCCTTCGACATCGAGATTCCTGACGAAGCAGCTGAGGGCATCACCACCGTTGGTGACGCCGTCAAATACATCGAAGACAAGCAGGCCTGAGCAACGCAATGGTGGATGGTCTCCATCGCGTCGTCATCACCGGCCTCGGCGCGGTCACACCGATCGGCAACACGGTTCAGGACTACTGGAAGGGCCTCACCTCCGGCACCAACGGAGTGGACGCCATCACCCTGTTCGATGCATCCGCACACGCCTGCCGCTTTGCAGCGGAGGTGAAGGATTTCGATCCGTCCGGCTTCATCGAACCGAAGGAAGCCAAGCGCTGGGATCGGTTCTGCAAGTTCGGCGTAGTTGCAGCCAAACAGGCTGTGGCCCATGCCGGCCTTGAGATCAACGACGCCAATGCGGATCGGATCGGCACGATCATCGGTTCCGGCGTCGGTGGCCTGCTGACTATGGAGACGCAGGCCCATGTGTTGGAGGGCAAAGGTCCTGGACGGGTGAGTCCGTTCACGGTGCCGATGATGATCCCCAACATGGCTACAGGCCTAGCCGCCATTGCCCTGGGCACCAAGGGGCCCAGCTCCGCGGTGGCCACCGCCTGTGCTGCCGGCTCCAATGCTGTTGGCGATGCCTTCCGTCTGCTGCAGCTGGGCAAGGCTGACGCCATGGTGTGCGGTGGCGCCGAATCGGCGATTACTCCCTTGGGGGTGGCCGGCTTCGCCAGCGCCAAGGCCCTGTCGTTCCGCAACGATGATCCGGCCACGGCCAGCCGTCCGTTCGACAAAGAACGCGATGGCTTTGTGATCGGCGAAGGTGCCGGTGTGTTGGTGCTTGAAACCCTCGAGCACGCCCAGGCCCGTGGCGCCACGATCCTCGGCGAAGTGGTGGGTTACGGGATGACCTGCGATGCCCACCACATCACATCACCCACACCGGGCGGCGTCGGCGGTGCCGAGGCCATGCGCCAAGCCCTGACCGATGGCTGCATTGATCCTTCTGAGATTGACTACGTCAACGCCCACGGCACCAGCACTCCAGCGAACGACAAAAACGAAACCTCGGCGATCAAAAGCGCCCTGGGTGAGCGGGCGCTGCAGATTCCGGTGAGCTCCACCAAATCGATGACTGGTCACCTGCTGGGTGGCTCCGGTGGTATCGAAGCGGTGGCCTGTGTGCTGGCGCTACAACACGGCGTCGTGCCCCCCACGATCAATCACACCACCTCGGATCCCGACTGTGATCTGGATGTCGTGCCGAACGAGGCACGGGATCAGACACTTGGAACCGTCTTGTCCAACTCCTTTGGCTTCGGCGGCCACAACGTCTGCCTGGCTTTCAAACGCGCCAGCTGAGCCTTCGCGCTCACGTCGTGCGTCAAAATCGCTTCAACTTTTCCTCTTAACACCATGGTCGCTGCGCCCGCGTCACTCGACACGCTCTGCATCAACAGCATTCGGATGCTGGCTGTCGACGCCATCAACAAGTCCAACAGCGGCCACCCCGGCCTGCCGATGGGCTGCGCACCCATGGGTTATGCGCTCTGGGACAAGTTCCTCAAGCACAACCCTAAGAACCCCAAGTGGTTCAACCGCGACCGCTTCGTGCTGTCGGCCGGCCACGGCTGCATGCTGCTCTACGCGCTGCTGCACCTCACCGGATACGACTCGGTCTCCATCGAGGACATCAAGCAGTTCCGCCAGTGGGGCTCCAAGACTCCCGGTCACCCCGAAACCTTCGAGACCCCTGGTGTTGAAGTGACCACCGGCCCTCTGGGTGCCGGCATCTCCAACGCTGTGGGCCTGGCCATCGCTGAATCCCACTTGGCGGCCAAGTTCAACAAGGCCGACGCCACCGTGGTGGATCACTACACCTACGTGATCATGGGCGACGGCTGCAATCAGGAGGGTGTGTCTTCTGAAGCGGCCTCCCTGGCTGGACACCTGAAGCTGGGCAAGCTGATCGCCCTGTACGACGACAACAACATCACCATTGACGGACGCACCGATGTGTCCTTCACCGAGGACGTGCTGAAGCGCTACGAGGCCTACGGCTGGCACGTGCAGCACGTGGCCGAGGGCAACACCGACGTGGATGCCATTGCCAAGGCAATCGAAGCCGCGAAGGCCGTGAGCGACAAGCCGTCGATCATCAAGGTGACCACCACCATCGGCTACGGCTCCCCCAACAAGGCCGACACCGCCGGTGTTCACGGTGCAGCTCTTGGCGAAGAGGAAGCAGCCCTGACCCGTCAGCAATTGGGTTGGGACTACGCACCCTTCGAAATACCCCAGGACGCCTACGACCAGTTCCGCCAGGCCATCGACCGCGGCGCCAGCCTCGAGGCCGAGTGGAACCAGACCCTGGCCACCTACCGCACCAAGTACCCCATCGAGGCCGCCGAGTTCGAGCGGATGCTGCGCGGTGAGCTGCCCCAGGGCTGGGACAAGGACCTGCCCACCTACACCCCCGAAGACGGTGGCCTGGCCACCCGCAAGCACTCCCAGATCTGCCTGGGTGCGCTGGGCCCCAACCTGCCCGAACTGATCGGCGGCTCCGCCGACCTCACCCACTCCAACTACACGGACATCAAGGGTGAAACCGGCTCTTATCAGGCCAGCAGCCCTGAGAAGCGCTACCTGCACTTCGGTGTGCGCGAGCACGCCATGGCCGCCATCCTCAACGGCATCGCTTATCACAACAGCGGCTTGATCCCCTACGGCGGCACCTTCCTGGTGTTCGCCGACTACATGCGCGGTTCCATGCGCCTGTCAGCCCTGAGTGAGCTGGGAGTGATCTACGTGCTCACCCACGACTCCATCGGCGTCGGCGAAGACGGCCCCACCCACCAGCCGATCGAAACCATCCCCTCCCTGCGGGCGATGCCGAACATGCTGGTGTTCCGTCCTGGCGACGGCAACGAGACCAGCGGCGCTTACAAGGTGGCCATCCAAAACCGCAAGCGCCCCAGCTCCCTCTGCCTCAGCCGCCAGGGCATGGCCAACCAGGCCAACTCCTCGATCGACAAGGTGGCCCTGGGTGGTTACGTGCTGGAAGACTGCGCCGGCACTCCCGATCTGATCCTGATCGGCACCGGCACCGAACTGGACCTCTGCGTCCAGGCCGCCAAGCAGCTCACCGCTGAAGGCAAGAAGGTCCGCGTGGTCTCCATGCCCTGCGTCGAGCTGTTCGACGAGCAGACCGACGCCTACAAGGAAGAGGTGCTCCCCACCACCGTGCGCAAGCGCATGGTGGTGGAAGCCGCTGAATCCTTCGGCTGGCATCGTTTCATCGGCCTGGATGGCGACAGCGTCACCATGAACCGCTTCGGCGCTTCCGCCCCCGGCGGCACCTGCCTCAAGGAATTCGGCTTCACGGTTGAGAACGTGGTGGCCAAAGCCAAGGCTCTGCTCGGCTGATCACCAGAACACTTCAACAACAAGGCCTCCTGCATCGACAGGGGGTCTTTTTTTATGCCGCCAACCCAATCAATGGCCTTACGCAAAAAAGCCCGACGTCCAAAAGGACGCCGGGCCAACTGCTGACTTTAGTCAACACAATCAATCAGCTTTGTCGAGCTTGACCGATGTGAGCTCGGCGGCTCCTCCTTTGGTTTCGAGCACCTTCTCAAGGCCCTCAAGATCTTCATCAGTGATCTTGGTCTGCATCGGGCAGTGCTTGGGTCCGCACATGGAGCAGAACTCCGCCTGCTTGTAGATGTCAGCCGGCAGGGTTTCGTCGTGATATTCCTTGGCCCGCTCAGGGTCCAAGGACAGCTCAAACTGCTTGTTCCAGTCGAAGTTGTAGCGGGCGCGGCTGAGCTCGTCGTCACGGTCACGGGCACCGGGGCGATGACGAGCGATGTCTGCCGCATGAGCAGCGATCTTGTAAGCGATCAGGCCTTCGCGCACATCCTCAGCGTTGGGCAGACCGAGGTGCTCCTTCGGCGTCACGTAACAGAGCATCGCCGTGCCATGCCAACCAGCCATGGCCGCGCCGATGGCTGAGGTGATGTGGTCGTAGCCGGGAGCAATGTCAGTGACCAGGGGGCCGAGCACATAGAAGGGTGCTTCGCTGCACTCCTCCATCTGCTTCTTCACGTTGAACTCGATCTGATCGAGGGGAACATGGCCGGGACCCTCCACCATCACCTGCACGTCGTGCTTCCAGGCGCGACGGGTCAATTCACCGAGGGTGTGCAGTTCAGCCAATTGAGCGGCGTCGGACGCATCGTGCTGACAACCGGGGCGCAGCGAGTCACCGAGGGAGAAGGTGCAGTCGTAGCGCTTGAAGATCTCGCAGATGTCGTCAAACCGCGTGTAGAGCGGGTTTTGACGGTGGTGGTACAACATCCATTGAGCCAGGATGCCGCCGCCGCGGCTGACGATGCCGGTGATGCGCCCCTTCACCTTGGGCAAGTGCTCGATCAACAGGCCGGCGTGAATGGTCTGGTAGTCGACCCCCTGCTGGCAGTGCTTCTCGATGATGTGGAGGAAGTCGTCCTCATCCAGCTTCTCGATCGATCCGTGAACGCTCTCAAGGGCCTGATAAACAGGCACGGTGCCAATCGGAACGGGGGATGCACCGATGATCGCAGTGCGCACCTCATCGAGGTTGACGCCGCCGGTGGAGAGATCCATCACGGTGTCGGCGCCGTATTTCACCGCCAGCTTCAGCTTCTTCACCTCCTCGGCCGCATCAGACGCATTCGGGGAGGCGCCGATGTTGGCGTTCACCTTGCACTTGCTGGCGATGCCGATCGCCATCGGCTCCAGATTGGTGTGGTTGATGTTGGCCGGGATGATCATCCGCCCCCGGGCCACTTCTTCCATCACCAGCGATTCGGGCAAGTTCTCCCGCTTGGCCACATGGGCCATTTCTTCGGTGACCACGCCCTGACGGGCGTAGTGCATCTGAGAGACGTTGGCCTGACCCTTGCGGGACTCAACCCAGGAAGCGCGCATGATCTGAGGTGCGACGGACAGCCCAGGGGTCGACGTTTGGCCGAAGATCACGCTCAAGCACTTCCCTGCGCCGGCATGACCCGGAATCAGGTTCGGAGGGTGTGATCTCAGTCTGAGTTAATGGTGAAACCCAGACACCCCTAGTGATGTTTGAACGCTAGCAAGCGTTGCCCAAAGGCCCGTTCAGCTGACCTGCAAACCATTGAGCACCGCAGCCACCACCCGGTGATCGCTGTCCTGCTGCAGAGATTGCAACAGGCCTCTGGCCTGCACCGCAATGGGATCGGTCCCCCCCTCCCGAACAATCCGACTGAGAATTTCAGCCCCACTCACCCGCACCGTGCCATCAGCATCGGCAATCGCCATGGTTGCCAAGTCCAGCAACCAACCCAGATCAATGTCGGGCTGTTCCGCCAAGGCGGACAAGATGCTGCAGCGCACCAACCAAGCAGCATCAACTTCAAAGGCCGTACGCAGCAAAGGCCAGGCCCGCTCGACCCCGTAGCTGGCGAGGGCATTGGCTGCCTCAGCCCGAACATTGGGGTCTTCATCGGCAGTGATCAACGCACTGAGCACAGTCCAGCCCTGTTCGGTGCGCTTGTAGCCCAATCCACTGCAGCTCAAAGAACGCACCAGAAAGGGCTTCTGCTCCGTGCCCAGCACCAGCAACGGCACAGCCTCAGCATCCGAGCAATGGCGGAGCTTTGTGATCGCCGGCATCGCCTGAACCGGATCCCCACTGGCAATGGCCTGGCGGACCTCCTCGAGATCAGGGCGTTGCGGATCGGTCTCGTTCATGGGTTGCTGCCAGGGGTGCGCGCCCGTTGAAGATCGGCCAACAGCTTGGCGCGGCGGCGCTGCCGACCGAGAGCGCTGCTGATGATCAGACCTGAACCAACCAATATCCCGGGCAACGCCTGCACCCGGTCCTTGCCCTGGCGCTGGTTGGTGGCCAGCAACGCGAGCAGGATCAGCAATGGAGCCCCGAGTGAAACCCAAATCACCGCACGACGTTGGTTCATGCCGAGGTGTTCTCCGTGATCCACGCCAGCACGGTGGCCGTGAGAACCGCAATACCAACACCGAGGGCATCTTCCTCCAGTGCGAACGCTCCGTTGTGAAGCGGCGCACACCCCTCGGGCCCGGCCACGCCCAGCCGCACCATCATTCCCGGCACATCCCTAAGCAGCTCAGCAAAGTCTTCCGCCCCCAGGGAGGGCTGCTCCACCGGCAGCACCTTGTCGCGCCCCAGACACTCCACCGCACAACGTTCCAGCAAGGTCGTGAGCTGCGGATCGTTGTGCACCGGTGGCGCGATGCAGCGGTAATTCACCACTGCCGTACCCCCTCCAGTGGCACAGATCCCCTGCACCGTCTCATCGATCCAAGCCGGCAGCTGGGCGTGCTGCTGCAGATCCAGACAGCGCACCGTGCCCAACAAACGCACCTGATCGGCAATCACGTTGAAGGCGCGGCCGCCCTCCACCTTGCCAAAACTGATCACCACCGGATGCAACGCATCCAAGCGGCGGGCGATGGTCTGCTGAAGCTCCGTGATCACCCGAGCCGCCAACCAAACAGCATCCACCGACTGATGGGGACGAGCACCATGGCCGCCCTCTCCATGCACCAGGATTTCCAGCTCGCCGGCCGCTGCCGTAAGACAGCCCCGCCGGATCCCAACGGTGCCCACCGGAAGATTCGGAACCACATGCACGCCATACAACGCGTTAAGGCCCTCCACCGCCCCTGCATCCCGCATCCACACCGCTCCCTGGGCCAGCTCTTCCGCGGGTTGAAACAGCAAGCGCACCCGGGCCCCCAAAGCCGGCTCCTGAGCCAGCAACCGCGCCACCCCCAGGCCCGTGCAGGTGTGCAAATCGTGGCCACAGGCGTGCATCAGACCCTGCCGAGTGGAGGAATAGCTCAGCCCGGTGCGCTCTTCCACCGGCAAAGCATCCATGTCCACCCGCAAGCCCACCGTGGGGCCGTGATCAGGTCCCAACTCGGCCACCACGCCAGTACGGCCAACGCCTTCACGGACCCGCCAACCCAGCTGACGCAGTTCACCGGCTACCAGGGCGGCGGTCTGGTGTTCCTCACCGCTGAGTTCAGGGTGGGCATGAAGATGCCGACGCAGCTGCAGCAGCTCAGGCAGCTCAAGGCTGAGTCGATCGGCAAGGGACGCCGCGTGGGTCATCTCAGGACGCCTCCAAGGCCAGGAACGCCATCAGATCCGCCGTCGGCTGCGGTGGCCAGCGGCGCACCTGTTGCAGCCAGTCGGCCTGGCGGTAACGCTGATCCAACCCGGCCGCAGCGGTCCAGTGGCTTTCGGCTTCACCACTGGATCCTTCACGCCAGAGCAGGCCGCTGAGGGCCGCCCGAGCATCGGCGAACAAGGGATAGCGACGGATCAGTTTGCGCAATTCCGCCTCCGCCCAATCGAGATCTCCCGCTTGCCAGGCCGCCAAGGCCTCGCTAGAGCGGGCCATGGCGAAGCCGGGGCGGGCGAGGGCCGCCTGGCCATAAAGCTCTCGAGCCTCAGGCCAGTCCCCTTGCGAACCGCGCACATTGGCCAGGTTGTACAGGGCTGAGGCATCTTGCGGATCGCGCTCCAGAATCCAGAGATAGTCGTCCGCCGCCGCGGACCAGTCCTGAAGCGCCTCCTCTGCCGTGCCCCGGTTCAGATGCGGGTCGCTTTCCTCCGGCGCCAGCGCAATCGAGGCGCTCTGATCGTCGATGGCCCCGGAAGGATCACCCAGAGCGAGACGCACATTGCCGCGGTTGCTCAGCGCTGCTGCATCTTCTGGAGCCTGCTCCAGAAAGCGGTCCCAAAGGGGCAACGCCTCCACAAAATCCCCCTGACGGCTTGCCGTCAGCGCCTGCTCATAAAGCCCCTGCAGATCGAGGGCCTGCACCGGCAGGGCCAGCACCAGACTCATCAACAGGACGAGAAACCGATTATTCATGCCGCCTCGGCCAGATGACTGCGGGCCGCATCCGTGACCATTCGGCCGCGGGGGGTGCGCATCAGCAACCCCTGTTGCAACAAAAATGGCTCCACCACGGTCTCCAGGGTGACGGGATCGTCGCCAAGGGCCGCCGCCAAAGTCTCCAGGCCCACCGGGCCACCACCATGGTGTTCGATCAGCAGCTGCAGCAAACGCCGATCGCTGGCATCGAGGCCCCGATGATCCACGCGGTGCAGGCTCAGGGCCTCTCCCACCAGGGCCTGATCAATGGCTCCACCACTACCGCCACGCACGCTGGCCACATCCCGCACCCGGCGCAGCAGGCGGTTGGCAATCCTGGGCGTACCGCGGCAGGAGGCGGCAATGCTGCTGCGGGCCTGCGGTGTGAGGGTGACCCCGATCAGCTTGGCGGTGCGCTCGACGATCGCTTCCAGGTCGTCCTGGCCGTAAAACTCCAACCGCTGGATAAGGCCGAACCGGTCCCGAAGCGGGGAGCTCAGCGATCCGGCGCGGGTGGTGGCGCCCACAAGGGTGAAGGGGGGCAAGTCGAGGGAACGGGTTCGTGCTGTGCTGCCCTTGCCCACGGTGAGATCGAGGCGACGGTCTTCCATCGCCGGATAAAGCAGCTCCTCCGCCACCCGGCTCAGGCGATGAATCTCGTCAATGAACAGCAGATCACGAGGCTGCAGGTTGACCAACAACCCAACGATGTCGCGCGGGCGTTCCAAGGCCGGTGCACTGGTGACCTTGCACTGCACCCCCATCTCTTCGGCCAGCACCATGGCCATGGTGGTTTTGCCCAAACCCGGCGGGCCATAGAGCAACACATGATCGAGGGCATCGCCGCGGCCAAGCGCCGCTTCCACCGCAATGCCCAGCACCTGCTTGAGCTCGCTCTGGCCGATGTAGTCGTTCAGGCGCTGGGGCCGAAGCTTGTCTTCCGGCCGACTCACCACCTCTTCAGGTGCCGGCTGGGGATCCACCAGCGCTTCAGGGCGGCGTGGTGGCTTGCGACCGGAGCTGGAGGAGACAATCGCCATGCGGGCAGGGTACCCAGACCTGGATAGGGTCGGAAGACACAGCCGCAGCCATGGCCAAGGGAGGAGCGAAAAAAGCAGCCGCAGCCGCGGCAAGGGCCGCCGCCAATCGGATGCTGGCGGACAACCGGCAGGCACGGCACCAATACGAAATCCTCGAAACCCTCGAAACCGGCATCGAGCTGGTGGGCACCGAGGTGAAGTCGATCCGCAACGGCAAGGCCAACCTGCGCGATGGCTTCTGCCTGATCCGCAATGGGGAACTGCAGTTGCACAACGTGCACATCTCACCGCACACCCACGCCAGCAGCTACTTCAACCACGACCCGCTTCGCACCCGCAAACTGCTGGCCCATCGCCGTGAAATCGACAAGCTGCGCGGTTTGGTGGATCAAAAAGGCCTGACGCTGATCCCCCTCAACATTCACCTCAAGGGGTCCTGGATCAAGCTCACCATCGGCCTAGGCAAAGGCCGCAAGTTGCACGACAAGCGCGCTGCCGAAAAGGAAAAGCAATCCAAGAAGGACGTGAAAGCAGCGATGGAGCGCTACTGATCGAGCGGGTCCGCCCGACAGGACAGGGTGAACAGACTCGAAGAAACCCCTTCGTTGGTGACCAACACCTGCAGGGGCGAGCCCGCTTGCGGAGAAATCCGAGTCACCCGCAGGGGACCACGCTCCGCCTCCACCTGCCCATTGACGCCGAAAACCATCATCTGCATCAGCGGTGTGCCGTTGATGCCCAGAGCGACGGCATCACCTGCTGGAGCCTCCACCAGCACCAAACGCGCACCACCGGCAGGGATAGGCAACGACGTGATGGCGGGTTCAAGCGGGCGCGCTTTGAGCCGCACGATCTCAACGTCATCAAGGCTCTGAATCGCCGCTGCAATCCAAAGCTGAAGGAAGGGGTCGGCGGGTTTCCGGCCACGCATGGTGACCGGCAGCAGATCCTGGGCTCCAGCACTCACCAGCTGCTGCACGACCCGCGGATGAACGCCCTGTTTCAACAGCACCTCACGCAGCTGCTGCCAGTCCCCTGCCCCCAGACGCCCCAACTGGGCCCGAATCGCCGGCGGCAGCAAGGCGATCCGAGCCAGCCATTGCTCGGCCAGCTCGGTCCAGTTCCTACGGAGCGGCGCAACCCCCAGCGCCTCCATGCTGAGCAGGCTGGCATCCACAAGTCCAGTAAACCAACTGCGATCCACCTGCAGGGCCCGCAAGCGGCTGAACAGCTGCTCGCGTTGATCCAACTCCTCTGGCGGCGGACTGACGGCCGCTATAGCCCCATCCCTGCTGGGGCGAGGAGTCCTGTCTGCAGTGGAGATGCGCGGAAGCAGGAACCAACCGATGACGGAACCCACCAAGGCCGACAGGACCAAGCCGATCACCACAGGCCAGAGGTGCCCCTCCGCTCCCTGCTCGCGAGCCATCGCTCGCTTCTGACGCGGAGATGTTGAGAAGGGAGCCATCGCAGCGAAGCGTCCCGATGCAGCAATTGGCTTCTCGATCGGAACGGTTTGTTCAGGCATCGCCAGCTGCTGCAAGGCCTCCTGGGCACTTGCAGCATCAGGGAAGCGGCGGTTCGGATCCTCCGTAAGCAACCGCTCGAGCACAGCTTGATACTCGGGATCCAGCCCCAGCCTTTCGAGACTTGAAGGGGGATTAGACGGCTGGCCCGTCAACAAGGCCACGGCTGAAACGGCCAAATCCCGTACATCCATCCAGCCGGCAGCGTCTTCAGCAGGAACAAGCTCACCGTTGAATACAACCGGCAATCCATCACTGGTGCGGCGCCACAGGTTTTGGAGACTGATGTGCCCATGCACCAGGTCATCGGAATGAAGCGCTCCCAAGACTGGTAAGACCTGCCTCAGCAGCAGAAGCACTTCGCCAGCGCTGAAAACCATCTGGCGTCGCGCGCGTTGTTGTTGAAGCGAAGCGAGGCTGCTGCCTTCGATCCAGTCGCGAACGGCCCACAAACCATCCTCCAGTTCAAGCAACTGACCAAAGCGAGGCAACTGATGCGACCCGATCGTCTGCAAAACGTCCCAGCGCTGACGGAAAGGCTCTTGGCTGGGCAAGTCGTTCAGCTGACGTAGCGCTACAGGGCAATCGCCTGCCATCACATCCACCGCACGCCAGAGGGAACCACGCAGCGGATCGGGTCCACTCAGCCGTTCCTCCAGGCGATATCGCTCCACCAGCACCGTGCCGGAACCGCTCAAGGGATTCAGCAACATCGATGGGCTGATGGTACCGATGGTACCGATGGTTCGCTGCACCCCCTGGGGCCCTCGAGGGATGGATCAGCCCCGTGCCGCTGGACCCAGCCGCACCAACAGATCGCTCTGGATCTGCTTTTGCCGGCAAACTGAACCCACAGACTTATCCAACAGACGGAGCCCAGGAGCTCAGGCGGCATGAAATCAGACGAACGGCGTCAGGCGATCAAACGGCAGCGTGAGCAGCTGATCCAAGACCTGGAGGCCGTCTACATGGCGGCCTTCGATCGCCTGGGAGACCTGGAAGGTGAAGTGGGAGAAGTGAAAGCAGCGCAACTCACCCAGATGATCCTCAACTCCAAAACGGCCGCGATCGAGCCGCTGGAGAAAGAGATCGAAAAACCGGTGATCACCACCCCAGGCGAAGCATGAGCAGCTGGCTGGAGCAGTTGGAGCGGGAGCTGGACGCGAGGCTCTCGGCCTTTCTGCGCAACAACCCCGTCCAGGAGCACCTGTTCAGCGAACAGCACCTGAAGGATCGGGCGGCAGCCCTGCAACGGCAACATCAGCAACTGCAAAGCGAAGCGAAGCAGCAACGCCAACAGCTGCTGAGGCTGGCCGAGGACGTACGGGCCTGGCGCGACCGGGTGGAGCGTGCCAGGGCAGCCGGCGCGGCCGAACTAGCCGGACGCGCCGAACAACATCTCACCAGCCTGATGAACCAGGGCCGCGCCCTCTGGGCCGACCTGGACGATCTGGGACGCCGCTTCAACGAGGTGGAGCGACAGCTGCAGGAACTTCACCAGCAGAAGCGAACGCCCAGTCCTTCAACACTGGAGAAGGATTGGGCGTTGTTTGAAGCGGAACAGGAGCTTGAACAGCTGCGCCGCGACGCCGGGCTGAGTTAAATCAGGCCTTTGGCGCGGGGGGCTCCAGGCTGACACCCTCGGGCGGAGGTGTGGGATCCGGATCGGCGATCAGCATGTGCTGCAACACGATTTCCGGGCGCTCACTGTCGCGCCAGCGGATGCGGTATGCAGGCATTTTGGTGCCACGGCTGGTGGTCTGCTCCACCGGCTCCATCACCCATCCCCGGCGGGAACGGCCCTGGGGATTCCGCTTGACCACGGCATCAGCGTGCTTGAAGCGAAATCCGACGCGTTCTCCACTCATGGGGATAGGACCATGCCACTCCTCCCATTATTCCACTGAGGGTGGTTCTCCCTTGCGAGACTCCGGCCGCAGCAGCGGGAAAGCGATCACATCCCGAATCGAAGGGCTGTCGGTGAGCAGCATCACCAAACGGTCGATGCCGATCCCCAAACCTCCGGTGGGGGGCATGCCCACCTCCAGGGCTGCAACGAAATCCTCGTCCAACCCCTGGGCCTCCAAATCACCCGCCGCCTTGCGCGCCTGCTGAGCCTCCAGGCGCTGACGTTGATCCACGGGATCGGTGAGCTCACTGAAGGCATTGGCGTGTTCACGGCCGACGATGAACAACTCAAACCGTTCCACCAAGCCGGGCTTGCTGCGATGGGGCCGAGCCAGGGGCGAAATCTCCACCGGGTAATCGGTGACGAAGGTGGGCTGAATCAGGGTTGTCTCCACCGCTTGCTCAAAGGCTTCGTTGAGCAGACGGCCCACCGAGTCGGCCAACTCAGGCGCATGCAGGCCCTTGGCGGTCATCGCCGCGGCCGCCTCCTCGCGGCTGCTGAAGCTATTGAAATCAAGCCCCGTCGCATCCTGCACGAGCTCGTGCATCGTGGCGCGCCGCCACGGCGGAGCCAGATCGATGTCGGTGCCCTGATAGGTGATGGTGGTCGTGCCGCAGACCTCCTGGCACACCGCGCTGACCATCTGCTCGGTGAGCTCCATCATCCCGAGGTAATCGCTGTACGCCTGATAGATCTCTACCGAGGTGAACTCGGGGTTGTGGCGGGTGCTGACCCCCTCGTTACGGAAGATTCGGCCCAGTTCATAGACCCGCTCAAAGCCACCCACCACCAGGCGCTTCAGGTGCAGTTCCGTCGCAATCCGCAGGGTGAGGGGCAGGTCGAGAGCGTTGTGGTGGGTCTCGAACGGCCGAGCATCTGCACCACCGGGTTCGCTCTGCAACACGGGGGTCTCGATCTCGAGAAAATCACGCTGGTCGAGCCAGCGGCGAATGCCGCTCACCAGGCGAGCCCGGCGCCGGAAGGTCTCACGGCTGTCGGGGGACACAACCAGATCCAGATAGCGCTGGCGGTAGCGCTTCTCCACGTCGGCCAGACCATGCCACTTGTCGGGAAGGGGCTGCAGCGCCTTGGTGAGCATGCGCCAGTCGCTCACTTTCACCGACAGCTCACCACGGTCGGTGCGACGCAGGGTGCCGCTCACCCCGAGCCAGTCGCCACTGTCCACCAGCGTGGTGATCTGTTTGAACCAGCCCTCCTGCTGAGCCTCGAGACCCGCCTTCTCCAGGAACAGCTGAATGGAGCCCGTCTCATCCGCCAGGGTAAAAAAGGCCAGCTTTCCCATCACCCGGCGAGTCATCACCCGTCCCGCCACGGAAACGCTGACGTCCCGCTCTTCCCCCTTGGCCAGATCGGCATGGGTCTCCTGCAGCTCAGCCATGCGGTGGCTGGGACTGAAGGTGAGGGCATAGGGGCCCTGCCCCAACTCTTCCAAGGTCTTGGCCTTGTCCAGACGGGTGTCGCGCAGCTCAGACACAGCAGCAGGTCAATCGGGCGCCATCCTGCCCGCCCGCGGGTTGATCAACCGGCAGCGGAGGCCTCGCCCATGCGCTGGGAGGCATAACCAATGCCTCGCACCGTGAGGATCAGCTCTGGATTGCGAGGGTCAGGCTCCAGTTTTCCGCGCAACCGAGCCACGTAGACATCCACCACCCGCAGATCGGCGGCACGGCGGGGGGGATAACCCCAGAGCTGCTCCAGAATTTCGGCCCGGGGCACCACATGGCCGGGGTCGCGGAACAGCAGCTCAAGCAGGCTGAATTCCGTGTAGGTGAGGTTGATGCGCTCCGAACCCCGGGTGACTTGGCGTCGATTGGTGTCCACCACCAGATCGCCGAGCCGCAAAACGCCCTGACCTGTGGGCAGTTCGCGACTTTCAACAACAGCATTGCCCCGACCCACCCGGCGCAAAATTGTGGCGATGCGTGCCTCGAGTTCCTTGGGGCTGAAGGGCTTGGGCAGGTAGTCGTCAGCGCCCAGATCCAGGCCAGCCACCCGCTCCGAGATCGCTTCCACCGCCGAGAGGAAAATGATCGGCACGCAGGATTCAGCCCGCAGGCGGCGGCAGACGGCAAAGCCATCCAACTTGGGCAACATCACATCGAGCACCACCAGGTCGGGCGACTCGTTGTGGAACATTTCCAGGGCCTGCTCACCATCCTCAGCACAGATGACGCGGTAGCCCGACAGCTGCAAGCGCATCACCAGAACGCGCCGGACTGCAGCCTCGTCATCAACGACAAGAATGGTCGCTTTCGGTTGTGAGGGCAGGTCGCCCGTCATCCGAATCAAACCCTTAACGAGCTGCAACCTTACTGGTCAGGGCCTGGACACAGACGCAAACACCCTGGCGCGCAGCCGGTTTACCGATTGTTTTAAGAATTGCCGGCGGCCTCAGGCCAGCGCGAACGGGCGTAACGGTTCCATTCCGACGCCGCAGCTGTTATGGCCTGCTCAGGGCTGATCTGGGCCAACATCGCCCGCTGCATCTGGGTGTAGATGATTTTCTGCAGGCGCTTGATCCCCGGCAGCGCCGGCACCAACACCCTGGCCCGGTGCAACGTGCTGGCCGACAACAAACGGGCCTGGTGAATCTGACGCTCCGCGGTGGTCGCGGGCTCCTCCTGCTCCAACCCCTCACGCACCCGAGCCAAGGCCTCCAACGACGACGGCAGCACCCGAGCCTCAGCAGCGAAGCGCACCTGTTGATCGGCATTGGTCAGAAACAGCGCCAGATCCACGGCCTCTCGGGCGCGCTGGCTCTGACGCGGCACCGCCAACGTCATCAAGGCCACATTGGCTGAGCCATCTGTGCCGGTCACCGGGGGATGGGGCTCCGTCACCGCGGCCACCCCGGGCGCATTGGTCTGAATGCTGCGAAGGAATTCTGCGCCCGTGGCCGCCAGGGCCAGATCACCACTCTGGAACAACTCGATCGCCCGGCGTTGCCCCTGACTCACCACCTCTCTGGGCAACAGCCCCTCTCGGTAGAGATCACTCCAGAAACGAAAGGCCCGGAGCCCCGCAGGACTGTCGAAAGCGGCCCTGCGTTGGGAATCCAGCAGGGTCACTCCCATCTGCACCAGGGTTTCCAGAAGCTCAGCCGAGTCGTCGGGAACGGTGGTGAGGAACAGGCCGTAACGGCCCGTGCTCTCGCGGATCCGACGGGCGAAGGCCGGCACCTGATCCCAGCGGCTGGGCGGCGCTGCAATGCCGGCTTGATCCAACAGCGCCCGATTCACCAGACTCAGCCGCACCGTGAGGTACCAGGGCACAGCGATCTGCCCGGCATCCGGATCACGGCAGGCCTGCCACACCGAGGGCAAATAACGGCCAGCGGCAGCAGCCGGCAGCAGCGGGGTCAAGTCGGCCAGCCCCCCCTTGCTGGCCAGATTGGCTGCGAAGGGCGGATTGAGGTTCACCACATCCGGGGCCGTGCGCGCAAACACCGCCGCCAGCAACTTGCGTTCCACGGACCCCCAGGGCAGATCCGTCCAACGCACGGGCGCATCGGGATGGAGGCCGCCCCAGGCCCCCAGAACATCGGCGAAATAGGGGTTGAATTTGGGAGCCAATTGCAGGGTCCACAACTCCAGAGCCCTGGCCTGTGGGCTCCTCGGGCCGCAAGCCGCCAGCCCCATCGCCGCTGTCCCCAGCAGCAAATCCCGACGCGTCAGCCTCATGATGGAACCCTCCTGCGCCAGAGCAGCAACTGCAACGACACCAACACTGGCGCCAGCAAACCCGTCACCAGGGCCTGGCACCAGAGGGTCTGCAGGCCCCAGCTCTGGGTGAGGGGATCCAACACTCCTCCTTGGCGCCACCAGAGCTGAAGGATCAACGACAAACCATGACCCACGGACCCGAGCCAGGCCAACAAACCCAGATTCAGGCTGCGTTGGATCGGGGCTGCACGCCGCCCCAGCCGTCCCCACCACCAGCCCAGCAGCAGCAGCGCCGGCGCCTGACTGACACCGTCCAGATTGAGACCATCCAGCACCAGCCCCAACGCCACACCCGATAATGCCCCCGACACCGGACCATCCACGAGAGCCCAAGGCAAGAGCCAGAGCACATCCCAGGCGGGACCAACCCCATCGATGGCCAACCAAGGCGGCGACGCCAAGGCCAGAAAGGGCACCACCAAAGCTGAGGCCACACAGATCGGTTGTCGGTGCAGACGCGTCATGTCAGTGGTTCATCTCAACGGGTCTGCACTTGCACCCAGTCGATCGCCTCCGGTGCTGCGATCAACTGCACCACCGCAACAGGTGCAGGAACAGCCTGTTCATCCACCGACTGGATCACCCCCACCGGCACGTTGGGGGGCAACAGGGTGCTGGCCGGAGACGTGGCCACCAGATCCCCCGGACGCACGTCAGGGTCCTTGTCGATGAAGCGAAGCGACAGCCGGCTGCTGCCATGGCCCACCAACAATCCATGGCGGCGGCTGCGGGGCAGCCAGACGCCGATCTCATGGCCCGGGGCAGTGAGCAACTTCACCCGCGCCGTGGCGGGGGTAACACTGTCGATGCGGCCCACCAAACCGCCGGGGCCAAGAACCGCATCGCTGCGACCGATGCCCTGCAGCGAGCCCTTGCCGAGTTGCAATTGCTGCCACCACCCTCGCGACGAGCGGGAGATCACGGCAGCCGAAACCTTTCCTTGCGCTGATCCTTGTTGCTGCAACTCCAGCAGAGCGCGCAAGCGACGGTTGTCGTCTTCCAGCAGCTGCAGGCGAGACCGCTCGTCCAAATCGGTTGCAGCCATAACCCATTCCCGCTGGGCAGACCCAGGCCAGAACGGACGGCTAAGCAGGGCATAAGCATCGGTGAAACCAGCACCCTTGCTCAGACGCACCATCCACAGCCCGGCCACAAGCAGCAGCCAAGGGGTGAGTTGCCCCAATCCACGCCAGCGGCTCTTGCCGGGACGGAGCGTCGGGGCCATCGCTTCAGACGCCTGCCGCGGTTCGGACGAATTCCGGGGTATCCACCACCCGCTGGAGGCGTTTCCAGTCCTCCAGCACCTGACCACATCCGTTCACCACACAGAGCAGGGGGTCTTCGGCGATGTGCACAAAGATGCCGGTCTCATGGCTGATCAGGTCGCTGATGCCCCGCACCAACGCACCACCACCAGCAAGCATGATGCCGCGGTCCACGATGTCGGCCGCCAGCTCAGGTGGTGTGCGCTCCAGGGTTCGCTTCACCGCTTCGACAATGACATTGAGCGGTTCGGCGATGGCTTCCCGCAGATCACCGGCCTTGAGATTGATGGTGCGCGGCAAACCAGAGAGCAGGTGCAGACCCCGCACATCCATGGACTGCTGGTCGAACTCGTCGTCGGGGAAGGCGGAGCCGATGCGGATCTTGATTTCCTCGGCCGTGCGCTCACCCACCACCATGTTGTGCACCTTTTTCAGGTAAACGCTGATGGAGTCGCTGATCTCATCGCCGGCAACGCGGACGGATTCACTCAGCACCGTTCCGCCCAGGCTCAACACCGCCACCTCAGTGGTGCCGCCGCCGATATCAACAATCATCGTTCCAACGGGCTCGGTGACCGGAAGGCCCGCGCCGATGGCAGCTGCCACCGGCTCATCAATCAGATGCACCTCACGGGCCCCAGCCATGCCCGCCTCACGAACGGCCCGACGCTCTACACCGGTCACGCCACTGGGAATGCCGACCACGAGCCGAGGGGCCATGATGCCGCGCCCCTCATTGCCTTTGGTGATGAAGGTTTTGAGCATCTGCTCAGCGGCATCAAAATCGGCAATCACCCCATCGCGCAACGGGCGGACGGCCCGGATGTTCCCCGGGGTGCGGCCAAGCATCAACTTGGCTTCATCACCCACCGCCATGGTGGTGCCACGTTCGAGATCAAGAGCCACCACGGAGGGCTCCTGCAGCACGATCCCCCGGCCTGAAACGTAGATCAGGGTGTTGGCGGTGCCCAGGTCGATGCCGATGTCGCGCGACAGCTGGAAACGACGAAAGAACACAGACACCGCAGCCAAGACCGCCGGATCATAGGGGCGTTCTCAGCGGTTGCCTGTTACGCCCAGCGGCGTGGGTGGAACTTTTTAAAAGCAGTCACCCAACCGGTGCCGCATCATGAATCCAAATTCAGGAGATGAATTGTCTATGGGCGTTAATTCCGTCACCCTCGTCGGCCGTGCCGGCCGCGATCCCGAAGTGCGTTACTTCGAGTCCGGCAGCATGGTGGCCAACCTCACCATGGCGGTCAACCGTCGCAGCCGCGACGATGAACCCGACTGGTTCAACCTCGAGATCTGGGGCAAGCAGGCCCAGGTTGCTGCGGATTACGTGAAGAAGGGCTCCTTGCTCGGCATCATCGGCAGCTTCAAGCTGGACCGCTGGACCGACCGTGCCAGCGGCGAAGAGCGCAGCAAGCCCGTGGTGCGTGTGGATCGGCTCGAACTGCTGGGATCCAAACGTGACAACCAGGAGGCCGCCGGCAGCTTTGGCGGCCAGGCTTCCGACGAGGACATCCCTTTCTGATCCTCTCCCCCAGGGAAACCCTCGCGCCGGTGCTCAGTCGGACGACTGACGCCGGCACCAGATGCGCAGACCCAACCAGATCGCACTCGCCAGCAGCGACACCACCAGCAACACCTTGACAGCCTTGGAAACAGGGTCAATCCAGAGCTCAACGTTGCTATAGCCCTCTCCAAGCACCATGCCGGCCACGGTGAGCAGGGCCGTCCAGATCAGGCTGCCGGCGGTGGTCCAGACCAGAAACGGCGCCATCGGCATCATTTCAATGCCCGCTGGGACCGAGATCAGCGTGCGAATGCCAGGCACCAAGCGCCCCCAGAACACCAAGGCAGTGCCGTAGCGGCTGAACCAGCGGCGGCTGCGGGCCAGCTCATCGGCACTGATGCCAATCCAGCGACCGTGGCGTTGCAACCAGGCTTCGATTCGTTCCTCGTTGATCAAGCGACCGACCCCATACCAGGGCAGGGCACCGAGCACCGTGCCCACCAAACCCGCCAGCACAACGGGCACCAGATCCAGCTGACCCTGCTGCACATAGAACCCCCCGAGGGGCATGATCAGCTCGGACGGAATCGGCGGGAAGAGATTCTCAAGAAACATCGCCGCGAAGATCGCGGTGTAACCCAGCCACTGGTTCGCCTCCACCGCCTGGCCGATCAACTCCGGCAGTTGTGTGATCAGATCAGAAAGCCCCATGGAGACTGCGCTTGATCGCGCAAGTCTTCCATGGGGCCGTAAGGATCAGGTTCCGATCCGCTGGATCGTGATCAGTAGCGGTAGTGGTCGGGCTTGTAGGGACCTTCCACGGGCACATTGATGTAGTCGGCCTGGTCTTTGCTGAGCTCGGTGAGCTTGGCCCCGATGCGACCGAGGTGCAGGCGAGCCACCATCTCATCGAGGTGCTTGGGCAGCACGTACACCTCCTTGGCGTACTCATCGCCCTTGGTGAACAGCTCGATCTGAGCCAGCACCTGGTTGGTGAAGGAGTTGCTCATCACAAAGCTGGGGTGGCCGGTGGCGCAGCCCAGGTTCACCAGGCGGCCTTCCGCCAGCAGGATGATCTTGTTGCCGCTGGGCAGGGTGATGTGATCTACCTGCGGCTTGATGTTCTCCCACGCGTACTCCTTGAGAGAGGCGACATCGATCTCGTTGTCGAAGTGGCCGATGTTGCAGACGATGGCCTCGTCCTTCATCTTCACCAGGTGCTCGTTGCGGATCACCTGGTAGTTGCCGGTGGCGGTGACGAAGATGTCCATATCTTCGACCACGTCCTCAAGACGCACCACGCGGTAGCCCTCCATGGCCGCCTGCAGCGCGCAGATGGGATCCACTTCCGCAATGCAGACGGTGGCACCGAGGCCGCGCAGGGACTGGGCGGAACCCTTGCCCACATCGCCGTAGCCGATCACCAGGGCCTGCTTGCCCGCCACCATCACATCGGTTGCGCGCTTGATGCTGTCCACCAGTGACTCGCGGCAGCCGTAGAGGTTGTCGAACTTGCTCTTGGTGACCGAGTCGTTGACGTTGATGGCGGGGAAGGGCAGCTCACCGCTCTTCTGCATCTTGTACAGACGTGCCACACCTGTGGTGGTCTCCTCGGTCACGCCCTGGATCTGAGCCTTGGTGCGCGAATAAAAACTGGGGTCCTGAGCCAGCTTCTTCTTGATCGAAGCGAACAGGAAGGTCTCCTCTTCGTTGCCGGGGTTGTCGAGAACGGTGATGTCCTGCTCGGCCTTGCTGCCCAGCATCACCAGACCAGTGGCATCACCACCGTCGTCCAGGATCATGTTGGGGGACCCGCCGTCACCCCACTCGAGGATGCGGTGGGTGTAGTCCCAGTACTCCTCGAGGGTCTCGCCTTTGACGGCGAACACGGGGATGCCCTGGGCGGCAATGGCCGCAGCAGCGTGATCCTGGGTGGAGAAGATGTTGCAGGAGGCCCAGCGCACCTCGGCGCCCAACTCCACCAGGGTCTCGATCAGAACCGCGGTCTGAATCGTCATGTGCAGGGAGCCGGCGATGCGGGCTCCTTTCAAAGGCTTCTCGCTGCCGTACTTCTCGCGCAGCGCCATCAGACCGGGCATTTCGGTCTCGGCGATGTCGAGTTCCTTGCGGCCGAAATCGGCCTGGTTGATGTCGGCAATGACGCAATCAACGCCGAGCTTCAGCTCAGCCGGGGACGTGGGCGCTGCCACCATGGATCTAATGCTCCCTAAAGCAATCGTGGAGTTGAATCTCTGCAGAGGCGCCGAGGCTTCGGGCTCGCTAGACCCGTACTCTACAGGGCATGTCTGGGCTCTTGAGAACCTTGAGACGACCCGGGCCCTGGGCCGATGGCTGGCGCGCGAGCTTCCGACGGGAGCAATTCTCCTGTTGAGCGGGCCCCTTGGCGCCGGCAAAACATCATTGGTGCAAGGCCTGGCCGAGGGTCTCGGGATCAGCGAGGCAATTACCAGCCCCACTTTTGCCCTGGCCCAGCACTACCCCCAGGGGGAACCACAGCTGGTGCACCTTGATCTCTATCGCCTGGAGCAACCTGCCTCCGCCGATGAACTGTTTCTTCAGGAGGAGGAGGAAGCCAGCGCTACCGGGGCTTTGATGGCCGTGGAGTGGCCAGAACGGCTGGGGCTCGATCTGGCCGAGGCCTGGCACCTGGAGCTTCGCCATCAAGACGAAGGGCGGCTCGCTCAGCTCACCTCTCCAAGAAAGGCCTCCACCTGAGCCTGCGTGGGCTGAGGATCAATGCCACCGGCTCCGCCGCAGACCAAAGCACCACAGGCGGCAGCAAAACGGATGCGCTCCTGGGGCGCGGCGGCCCAGCTGTGCAACAGCCCAGCCGTGAAGGCATCACCAGCACCGGTGGTGTCGACGACACTGGGAGGCTGAAAGGCAACCTGCTGACCAGAGTCGTCAGCCAATTGCCAGCGCACCGGGGCCGCGCCATCGGTCACCACCACATCCGGCCGCTGGGGCAAGGCCTGCTGGATCGCACCGGGATCGTCGGTGTTGAACAACCAGAGCGCTTCCTCCCGCGCCAGCTTGATCAGGGCCGCCTGGGCCAGAAGCGGTTGAATCGCAGCCTTCGCCGCAGCCGACGGGCCCGCCGCGGGATCAGCGGTGGCATCCCAGAACGTGGGACGCCAATTCACATCAAGGGCAATCGCCGTGCCTTTGCTGCTGGCCTGGCGCACGGCCGACAACAAAGCCGAAGCCGACGTTGGTGCTGCCAACGGAAGGGTGCCAATCAACAACCATCGGGCCGGGGGTAGGGCAACCGGCTCCAACGCCTGGTCGGCAAAGCCGGCCCCCTGATCTCCGTCAAAGCCCTGAAACTGTCGTTCCCCATCCCGCGCACGGCGCACCAGCACGATGCGACTTGGACGCTCGGCATCCCGCTGCAGGAGCGAGGTGTCGACACCACGCTCAGCAAACAACCTGGAAAAGGCTTCACCGATGGCGTCCTGCCCCAGTCGACCGGCAAAGGCCACGGGGGTCTCCAGGCGGGCCAGGCCAGAGGCCACATTCGCTGGCGCTCCTCCCAGACGGTCGTCGACCGGACGATCCACCGCCGGATCACCACCCGGTGGACCGAGCCGGTCAATCAGGGCTTCACCGAGACAAACGACAACGGAACCAAGCGCCATCCGACCGCATCAGAACCTTCCCTAAGGGTGGGCAGAGCTTTCCAACCTGCCAAGCAACGCCTCAATGATCCGAGCATTGGCGGCCGGAAAGGCGTAATTCCCCAGGTCCTCCGGCCGCACCCAACGCACCTGCTGACTGGCAAGGGGCTGCGGCTCCCCAGAGACCCTGTCGCAGAGATGCACCACGAAGCGCAGCTTCTTGTGGCTGTAGGCGTGATCAACGGTGATCAGTTCAGCGCCCACCGTCACCGCAATGCCCAGCTCCTCCTTCAACTCGCGGGCGATGCAGGTTTCGATCGTTTCGGCCTGCTCCTGTTTGCCACCGGGGAACTCCCACATGCCTCCCAGCAGGCCTTCCTCCAGGCGCTGGTCAATCAACACCTCCCCGGCCGCGTTGAGCACAACCCCCACACCGATCACCTGGAAGGGCAGGGGCTTGGGGGCTTCGGTCACGGGCCAGCGGCAAGGATCGCCGGCAGCGTAGGCAGCGCAATGGGATTGCCAGGGGCAGCGATGGCAGTCCGGCTGGCGGGGGGTGCAAAGCGTGGCCCCAAGATCCATCAAGGCCTGGTTGGTGTCCCGTGGCCGAACCGGATCAAGCAGAGCCTCACTCCAGCACCAGAACAAGGCGTCGTCACGGGCCGGTGGGCGCGGATGGGCCGTCAATCGAGCCAGCACCCGTTTGACGTTGCCATCCAGAATCGGCAACGGTGCATTAAACGCACTGGAAAGAATGCTGCCGGCGGTGGTGCGACCGATGCCCGGCAAGGCCATCCAGCCCTCCAACGTGCGGGGCCAGGATCGGTCCACCAGCAGCTGCGCCGCCTCATGCAGCCGGCGGACCCTGGAGTAACAACCGAGGCCCTGCCACTGCAGCCGGACCTCATCCAGAGACGCCGCGGCCAGGCTCTCGACAGAGGGAAACACCTCCATCCAACGCGTCCAGTAGGGGAGAGCCACGGCCAACTGGGTCTGCTGCAGCATCACCTCGGCGATCCAGATGCCGTAGGGATCGAGATCCTGGTCCGGCGCTGGACACGCGCCGCCAGGCAACTGCTTCCAGGAGATGCCGCCGCGGCCATGCCGCTCCCACCAGGCCAGCAAGGCTGTCGATAGAACAGCAGCTTCGGCCTCGGTCAACGCGTCCATGGGTTCGCGATTGGTGTCAGAACAGGATCCGAGCAACGACCGTCCATCCAAGTGCTCCTCTCGCCAGGATGCACGGGCGCAGCAAGCCAAGGCGTGATCCCAAGCCACAACCTCTGGAGTTGGAACGAACGATCGATCGGCTGGAGCCTGATGGGCGATGCCAACGCCGACCAAGCCATGCTGCTGATCCATGGCTTCGGGGCCAACACCAACCACTGGCGTTTCAACCAACCGGTCCTGGCCGAACTGCTGCCCACCTACGCCATTGATTTGCTTGGTTTCGGCCGCAGCGATCAGCCCCGCGCCCGCCTGAAGGATGAACCCGATTCAGCGGATGCCGTTCATTACGGCTTTGATCTCTGGGGCCAACAGGTGGCTGACTTCTGCAATGCAGTGGTGCAGCGGCCGGTGCTGTTGGTGGGCAACTCCATCGGCGGGGTTGTGGCGCTGCGAGCCGCACAGCTGCTGGAGGAACGATGCCGGGGCGTGGTGCTGATCGACTGCGCCCAGCGCTTGATGGACGACAAGCAACTGGCAACCCAACCCGCCTGGATGGCCTGGATCCGACCGTTGCTCAAGACGATGGTGCGGCAGCGCTGGCTCAGCACCGCGCTGTTCCGCAATGCGGCACGGCCCGGCGTGATCCGCAGTGTGTTGAAGCAGGCCTATCCCAGTGGCGCCAACATCGACGACGACCTGGTGGATCTGCTGTTTCAACCGACCCAACGCAGGGGTGCGGCTGAGGCCTTTCGCGGCTTCATCAACCTGTTCGACGACTACCTCGCCCCACGATTATTGGCGGAGATGTCGACCCCCGTGGATCTGATCTGGGGCGAACACGATCCCTGGGAGCCGATTGCTGAAGCCGAGCGCTGGGCCCAGACGCTGAGCTGCGTTCAATCCCTCTCAGTGGTTCAAAACGCAGGCCACTGTCCCCACGACGAAGCACCGGATCAGGTGAACCCGGTGCTACGAAAGCTGATCAAGAGAACGGCAACTCAGCAGGCGACGTAGGCCTCCACCTGATCACTCACCCGGCGCAAACCGGCCAAACCATCCCGCTCAAGGTTTCGGACACGGTCGCGACTCATACCCAGGATGCGACCGATGCCCGTCAGGCTCATGGGATCCTCGCCATCCATGCCGTAACGCATGCGCAACACCTGCTCCTGCAGATGTGGCAACTGCCCCAGAAGGCTGCGCAGATCACCTTTGAGGCAATCCTCTTCCACCTGATCGCTGGGAAGGTCACCATCGCCGGAGAGCAACTCCAGCAGTTCGGTGTCATCACCATCGCCAACCTTCATTTCGAGGCTGACCGGCTGGCGTGCGCGACACATCAAATCCTTGACGTCGTCCTCGGGTAGCTCAACGAACTCGGCCAGCTCGGTGACGGTGGGGGTGCGGCCCAGCTCCTGACTCAGCTCCCGCTGACCCTTTTTGAGCTTGTTCAGCATCTCGGTGATGTGGATCGGCAGCCGAATCGTGCGGCTCTTCTCCGCAATGGCCCGAGTGATGCCCTGGCGAATCCACCAATAGGCGTAGGTAGAAAACTTGTAACCGCGAGTGGGGTCAAATTTCTCCACACCACGCACCAGGCCGATGGTGCCTTCCTGGATCAGGTCCAGGAGCTCCATGTTCCGCTTGGTGTACTTCTTGGCCACGCTCACCACCAGCCGCAGGTTGGCCGCCACCATGCGCTCCTTGGCGCGACGTCCGTGCTGCAGCTTGCGCTTGAGCTGCATGGACGAAAGCCCTGAAGCCTTGGCCAGCTGATCACGGCTGGGCTTTTCACCCGCCTTGCTCTCCAGCTCCGACTCGAGCGATTCCAGATCCATCAACTCCTGAACCTGTCGGCCCAGGGTGATCTCCTGCTCATGGGTCAGCAGCGGAACACGGCCGATATCACGCAGATAGGAGCGAACCAGATCAACGTCTGCCGTAACGGTCTTTGCCGACTTTGCAGCAGTTTTGGGCTTGGAAGCAGCGGTCGCAGCCGGAGCCATGGAGTGCTTCTTTGAGTTATGTGAAGCGTACTCCTAAGAAACGTAAACAGGCTCTCAGAAAACGCCGAAGGCAAAGAAATGGGTAGAAATACCTGTGGCTTGCACCAGCTGCGGCAGATGCACAAGCAGCCACCCCGCCGTCTTCAGGTAGATCAGCGTGCCCGCCACATCCGTGCAGGTGGTGATGAAGGGCGTCGACATCAACGCCGGATCCAGACCCATGCGGTCAAACAGCAGCGGAAACGCGGCACCGGCCGTTGCCGCCAGGGTGGTGATCGCCAGCAGGCTCATCCCCACTGAGAGTCCCACCAGGGCGCTTTCGCCACGCCACCAGGCGAAGGGGACCACCAACAGCATCATCAACACCCCAAGCAACGCCCCCGCCATGGCTTCGCGGCCAATCGCCCGCAAAGGTCCGAGGCTGGAAATGCTCTGGGTGCTCAAACCACGGATCACCACCGTGGAGCTCTGGGCCCCTACGTTGCCGCCGGTGCCACCGAGCAAGGGAATGAACGCCGCCAACAACACCACCTGCTGCAGCACGTCTTCATTGGCGGCGATCACCTCTGAGGTGAAAAAGCTGGCCAGCACCAGCACCGCCAGCCACACCACACGGCGGCGAGCAACGGTGAACAGATTGCTGCTGAAGTAATCGTCGTCATCGCCGGCCTGCACCGCGCCGGCGGCGTAGAGATCACGGGTAGCCTCCTGCTCGATCACATCGATCACGTCATCCACGGTGACGATGCCGACGAGACGCTGTTCCAGATCGACCACGGGAACGGCGAGGAAGTCGTAGCGCTGAATCGTGCGCGCCACCTTTTCTTGGTCGGTGTCGGTGCTGACGCTGAGCACCTCCTCGGTCATCACATCGCCGATGCGGGCCTGGGGATCTGCTGTGACCAGATCCCGGAGCGAGAGAATGCCAGTAAGGCGTCGCTCGGCGTCCGTCACGTAGAGGGAATAAATCGTCTCGGTGTCGCGAGCACGCCGCCGCACGATCTCCAGCGCCACTGCCGCCGTCTGGTTTTCCTTGAAGGCGATGTACTCGGTCGTCATCAAACGACCGGCCGTTTCAGAGCGGTACCCCAACAAACGTGCCGTTACCTGACGCTCATCAGGGCTGAGCTCGCTCAGCAGCTTGCGCACCACCTTGGCGGGCAGCTCCTCGAACAACCGGGCCCGGTCATCCGGCGACATCTCCTCCATCACCTCCCGCATCTCACCGGAGCGCAGCAGGCTCAGCAGGCTCTGTTGGGTCGCCGTGTCGAGATATTCATAAACGCTAATGGCTTCGTCCTTGCTGAGCAAACGAAAGGCAATGGCCTGCAGGTTGGCAGGGAGGTTGCTGATCGCTTCAGCGATGTCCACCGGCTGCACCGGCTCGAGCAGCAGCTTCACCGCGTCGTAGTTGCCCACAACAAGCATCCCTTCCAGCTGCTGGGTGACAACCTCCGCCAGCAGGTGGTGTTCCACCGTCACGCTGCCGCTGCTCAGCCCCGATGCCTCCGTCATGCCCCTCCGGCCGGGAGCCCAGTGTATGGCCGTTACAGCCGGTTAACCTCTGCGCTCCATCCTTGTTTCACCATGGCGATCAGCGTCAGTGCCGTCTCCGTCACCACCCCTGACGGCAGCAGCAAATCCCTGAGCGATTACGCCGGCAAGGTGCTGCTGATCGTGAACGTGGCCAGCCGCTGTGGCTTCACCAAGCAGTACGCCGGTCTGCAGGCCCTGAACGAGGCCTACGCCGCCAAGGGGCTGGCGGTGCTGGGTTTCCCCTGCAACGATTTCGGCGCCCAGGAGCCCGGCACCCTGGACGAAATCAAAAGCTTCTGCTCCACCACCTACGGCGCCGACTTCGAACTGTTCGACAAGGTGCACGCGAAGGGCAGCACCACGGAGCCTTACACCACTCTCAATCAAATGGAACCCTCCGGCGATGTGGAGTGGAACTTCGAGAAGTTCTTGGTGGGCAAGGACGGCACCGTGATCGCCCGCTTCAAGAGCGGCGTCACCCCTGAAGACCTCAAGTCGGCGATTGAGGCGGCTCTGGCGGCTTGATCAGCGCAGCTCCAATGCGGCCAGCAACTGCTGGCCGTAATCCGACCAGGTTCGAAGCGGTCGCTGCTGAGCAGCTTTGTTGAGATCGACCACGCGATTAGGAAAGGCCAGCAGGGAAGCCATGGCCGCCGCCAACGATCGCCAGCTGCGGGTGTCCACCGTCAAACATCCACCCTCTGCAGCCAGTTCTCCGAGGGCACCATTACCGCTGCACAGGCAGCCACGGCCATGCCAGAGGCTTTCGGCGACGGGCAGACCGAACCCCTCATCGATCGAGGGGTAAACCGTGAACTGCGCCCAGGCATACAGCTGATTGAGGCGGTCATCGTCGGCATCACGGATCCAGCCGACAGGCAACCCCAGAGAGATCGCACGCTCGACCAACGCTGCAGTTGCAGGGTCGTTGGCCCATCCAACAATTCGCAAATCCACTGCCTTTTCCTCAAACGCCAGCAGCCAGGCCAAGGCCTTCAGCAGTGTGCGATGGTTTTTGCGCGCTTCCAACGATCCAACGCAAAGAAGCCGCAGAGGCTGCTCCAGTTGATGGAAGTCCATGTGGCGGACCCGCTGAGTCCCTGGACAGGCTTGCGCCAAGGGAAGCCCCTGAACGTGGGCGTAGGGCAGCTGCTCCTGCTTAAGGAAACTGCGGAGATGGTCCGCCGTGGTGAGGGAATTGGCCAGAACCCGATCAGCACGTGCCAGACCACGCATGTAATCCGCATGGGATCGCGCTGCGATTGAGTTCTGCCCCCCATACAGATGGGCCAAACGAATGGGGATCGCGTCGTGAAACACCCACGCCACCTTGAGCCCAAGCGTCCTCGCGGCACGGGTTAACTCATCAACGGACGGCCCGACACGGCTTCGAACGAGTTCGACCACAAGGAGCCAAGCCGGCTCGATGGCCGTGTCGAGATCAAGGGTCCATGCATTCACAGGCGGCCCGTTCCAACGTTCCAGATGTCGGAGTTGAGCTGGGGTCGCCAGCACAAAGCCCTGACCAGGCCGCCAGCAGACCGGCCGTAGCGGAATGCCCAGCTCGAGCAAGGCCCGAGCCGTCAGTCGCACACAGCGCTGAATCCCGGTGTTGTGGGCAAAGCGCGTCGTGTGATCGACGTAAAAGAACATCCAGAACGGTTCAGTGGCCGAGGCGGCGCCCGCACCAGAACCCGAGCCCTGCAGCACCGAGCCCCAGCCCCAGGGTCAGCCCGATCAAACCCAATGCGGCGGCCCAATCACCAGCACTCAGGTGCTTCATGGCCGCCAGCATCCAACTACTGAATGTAGTGAGCGAGCCGCAGAAACCAATACCTAGAAGCAGTTGTCGGCGCGGAGCGGCGGGGAGCCCGGCCAGCAAGCCCAACAGGGCGGCCCCCAGCACATTCACCAGCAGGTTCTGATCCCCCAAATCCAGAGCCAGCTGCCAGCGAAAAAGAGCACCAGGCACGGCGCCCGCTCCAACGAGCAGCAGCTCCTGCAATTCCAGTTGCAGGCTGGGTTTGGTCTCAGGCATGGGTTCCTATTCCATAACCCAAAGCAGAGGCCAGAAGACCGACTGCGATGGAGGCCAATGCCAATACCAAGGCGGTTATCGCCTGGCCGGCCCGGAGCTCGTTCAACAGCTCCACGGCAAAGGTGGAAAAGGTGCTGAGGCTGCCGAAAAAGCCCACCCCCATCAGCAACACGATGCCCGTGCTGGCGGAACAAGTTTCATTGAGCGCCAGCACCAGGCCCAGGGCAAAACAGGCCAGCACATTCACCAGGAATGTGCCCCAGTGCTTCTTGGGCACCATGGGTTCGAAATGGTTCACCACCTTCAAGCGCAGCCAGGCTCCAGGGATCGCCCCCAGACCCACCAAAACCGCCTCAGACGCGGAGCCAGCCACGGTGTTGCTCTCCGGAAAGGGTTTGCACATGTAGCCAGTCCTGGCCATCAGCGGTGGACCAACGCCGCAGCAGCCGCAGGGAGGATCCCGCCTTGAGGGTGCTCAACCGTGGGGCGACGGCCAGCGGACTGAGCCGCAAAGGTTGATCGGAACTGATGTGCAAGGGCCCGGAGGCTGCGCGACGCCGGGGCTGCGGTTGACGCCGGTCGGAACCACCGGCCGGCAGGTCAGCTGGAGCCATCAACGCCACCCCCAGCAGCCAACTCCATCGCAGAACACTGCTTGTCGAAACAATCCCTGACCGAACAGCCGTCATCAAATGTCGAGGGTTGCCATATCCAGCTCAGCGCTATGGGTCTCGATGAATTCCCTACGGGGCGCCACCTTATCGCCCATGAGGATCGTGAAGATGCGATCAGCCTCAAGAGCATCTTCGATCTCCACCCGCTTCATCGTGCGGGTGGTGGGATCCATCGTGGTTTCCCAGAGCTGTTTGGGCATCATTTCGCCAAGGCCCTTGAAGCGCTGAATCGTGTAATTGGCCTTTTCGCCGAAGCCCTCCAGGGTCTTCTGCAGATCACCTTCGTTGTAGCAGTAAGTGTGGTTCTTGCCGCGCTCAACTTTGTAGAGCGGAGGGCAGGCGATGTAGATGTAACCGCCCTCCACCAGCTCCTTCTGATAGCGGTAGAAGAAGGTGAGCAGCAGGGTGCGAATGTGGGCGCCGTCAACATCGGCATCGGTCATGATCACGACCCGGTGGTAACGGAGGTTCTTCACGTCGAAGTCCTCACCCTTGATCCCCAGACCTAAGGCGGTGATCAACGCCTGAATCTCCGTGTTTTTGTAGATCTTGGCGTCGTCTGTTTTCTCGATGTTGAGTATCTTGCCCCGGAGCGGCAAGATTGCCTGAAAGCGACGATCGCGCCCCTGCTTGGCGGAACCGCCAGCGGAGTCACCCTCCACGATGTAGATCTCGGATTCGCCGGGGTCGCGGGAGCTGCAGTCAGCCAGTTTTCCGGGAAGGGTTGAGCTTTCCAGAACGCTCTTGCGCCGCACAAGCTCGCGGGCCCGACGGGCGGCTTCTGCGGCATTGAAAGCTTGGATCGCCTTCTCCAGGATCAGGCCGATCACCGAGGGGTTGAACTCAAGAAATTGGCTGAGGGATTCACCCACCAGGTTGTCGACAATGCCCCGCACCTCGGTGTTGCCGAGTTTGGTCTTGGTCTGACCTTCAAATTCAGGCTCCGGAACCTTCACCGAGAGCACTGCTGTCAGTCCTTCACGGATGTTCTCACCAGCCAGATTGGAATCGGATTCCTTGCGTTTTCCCAGCTTCTTGGCGAAGGCATTAAGGGTGCGGGTGAGCACCGTCTTCAAACCTTCGATGTGCGTACCACCATCCACGGTACGGATGTTGTTGGCGAAGCCAAGAATGCTGTCGGAATAGGCATCGGAGCACCACTGGAGAGCGGCCTCCACCTGAACACCGTCTTTCTCAGAATTCACATAGATGATTTCGGGATGAAGGGCGTCCTTCTCCTTGTTCATGTAGGCGACGTATTCCTTGATGCCGCCTTCGTAGAAGTAGGTCTCCTCATGGGGGTTCCCCTCCTCATCGCGGGCCGACTCCCGCTCATCGCGGAACACGATCCGAACACCACCGTTGAGGTAGGCCAGCTCCCTCAAACGGGCCGAGAGGGTGGCGTAGTCGAAGACGATGCCACCGGTGAAGATTTCAAGATCAGGCTTGAAGCAGACGGTGGTGCCGGTCTCACCGGACTCCTCTGCGGGCTGCGACTCCGACGCCAGCGCCCCGATGGCCGCGCCTCTCTCAAAACGCTGGCGATGCACCTGGCCCTGACGGCGCACCGTCACCTGCACCCATTCGCTCAGGGCGTTCACCACCGAGACGCCAACCCCGTGCAGACCGCCGGACACCTTGTAACCACCAGCGCCAAACTTGCCGCCGGCATGCAACACGGTGAGCACCGTCTCCAGGGCGCTCTTGCCGGTGCGCGGGTGCACATCGGTGGGAATACCGCGGCCGTTATCACTCACCGAGGCGGAACCGTCTTCCCCCAGCACCACAACAATGCGGTCGCAATGGCCTGCCAGGGCTTCATCAACCGAGTTATCAACAACTTCGTACACCAGATGGTGCAGGCCTCGCGGCCCGGTGGAGCCGATGTACATGCCCGGGCGCTTGCGTACGGGCTCAAGCCCCTCCAGCACCTGAATCTGCTCGGCGCCGTAGGCGTTCTGGACCTTGGAAGCGTCGCTCATTCAGAAAGTCTCAAGCCAGGAAACCGGGTCATGGGCGGGCGCAACGGCTCTAAACCTCGACCTGACAATGTCAATCTACCACCGGCTGTCTATAGAGGCTTGCAGAGGCCTCTCAGCGCCCATTCCACGCCGGGCTGCACCCCCTCACCCTTTTGAACAGCTCCCACCCCCTGGTGATCACCCTGCTCGGGCCCACCGCCAGTGGCAAAACCGCCCTGGCGCTGGACATCGCCGAACGGCTGGATCTGTCCGTGATCAACGTGGATTCCCGCCAGCTCTATCAGGAGATGGACATCGGAACCGCCAAGCCCACGGCGGAGCAACAGGCACGGGTGCCGCACCATCTGCTGGACCTGCGCACGCCCGATCAGCCGATCACCCTCCAGGAATTTCAGGCGATCGCAACCCCTTGCATCGACACCGCTCTGGAGCAGCGGGGTGTGGCGTTGCTGGTGGGCGGCAGCGGCCTGTATCTCAAGGCCCTCACCAGTGGCCTTCGGCCTCCGGCCGTGGCACCCCAGCCGCAGCTTCGCCAGCAGCTGACGGCCCTGGGCCAGAGCATTTGCCACTCCCTGCTGCAGGCCGCCGACCCAACGGCCGCCTCCAAAATCGCCCCCGCTGATGCGGTACGCACTCAACGCGCCCTGGAAGTGCTTTATGCCTCCGGGCAACCGATGAGCCGCCAAGCCACGGCCACTCCTCCGCCCTGGCGGGTTCTGGAACTGGGCCTCAACCCCGCCAACCTGCGCCAGCGCATCCAGCAACGCACCGAGCAGCTTTACCGCGATGGGCTGGTGGAGGAGACCCGGCGCCTGAGCGAGCGCTACGGCGCTGATCTACCGCTGCTGCAGACCATCGGCTACGGCGAAGCGCTGCAAGTGATCGGCGGCAGCCTGAGCACTGCAAATGCCGTGAGGATCACCTGCCAACGCACACGCCAGTTCGCCAAACGCCAACGCACCTGGTTCCGGCGTCAGCACAACCCCCACTGGATGGCCGACCAGGCAACGCTGACGGATGCCATGACTCTGATCGAGCAACATCTAAGGTGAAGGATGCAGACGTTGTATTAAGCGAAGTTGTCTGTACCTGTCCCCGTCACCGCCTGAATGCCCCCACGTCCCCGTTTTGACCGTCGTGCCCCGGTTCGGGAGCTGCCCAACATCAACGATCGGATCAACTACCCCCAGTTGCGGGTGGTCGACTCAGACGGCGCTCAGCTGGGCGTGATCAGCCGCGAAGAAGCCCTGGATGTGGCCCGCGACCGGGAACTGGATCTTGTGCTGGTGAGCGAGAAGGCTGACCCCCCGGTCTGCCGGATCATGGACTACGGCAAGTTCAAGTTCGAGCAAGAAAAGAAAGCCAAGGAGGCCAAGAAGAAGTCGCACCAGACCGAAGTTAAGGAGGTCAAGATGCGCTACAAGATCGATCAGCACGACTACGACGTGCGGATTGGTCAGGCCCAGCGCTTCCTCAAGGCCGGCGACAAAGTGAAGTGCACCGTGATCTTCCGCGGCCGTGAGATCCAGCACACAGCGCTGGCCGAAACCCTGCTGCGGCGGATGGCAAAGGATCTGGAGGAAAAGGCCGAGATCCAGCAGGCGCCCAAGCGGGAGGGACGCAACATGATCATGTTCCTCACCCCCCGCAAGACGCCGCTGGTGAAGAAGGAGGAAAAGGAGCAGGCCGCCAACAAGGCCGTGCGCACCATCCCGGCACCGCCAAAACCCACTGCTGCCAAGGTAACCAGCCCCCAGGGCTAAACCAAAAGCTCGTCACCAAGTAGTAGGCGCCATCCCTGGGCTGAAGCCTGGGGATCGAAGCTGCTGCGGGCTTCGCACATGAAGCCATGATCGACGCCGGCACACTCCACGCAACGCAGGCGCTGGCCGGCGGGATCAGCTCTGCGTATGGCATCACCAATCGCCTCACGATCCTCGGCGGGGATCAAGTGGTCAGCTGTGCCGAACACACAGGTGAGCCGCGCCTGGACCTCGGGCAGAAGACTGAGAGAGGGTTCACCACCACCGGGGCGCATCCGGCTGACACCGGCACCGTAAAAATCAAAGACCTGGGCAACCCCGGGCAACGTGGCCGCCAGAAAGGCGGCATGCCCCCCGAAGCAGAAGCCCACCACATGGATGGCAGCTTGGGGATATCGCGCCCGCAGCCAACTAATTGCTGCGGAGACATCGCCGAGGATTTGATCTGCGGTGGTGGCGTCCTTGTGGCGCCGGCCTTGGGCCAGATCGGACGGCTCATAGGCCAACTCCAAATCAGGCGCCGTGCGGGAAAACAAGGGCAGCGCCAGGGCCGGATGGCCGTGAGCGGCCAGGCGATCCGCCACGCTGCGGACCCAGGCATTCACACCGAACACCTCAGGCAGCACGATATAAACACGATTTGCTAACGATTTCGAGTCAATATCGTTCGCATTGGCCTGCGGCGGCGCCCACCAGCAGCGGAGTGGCACAACGCCATTGGCAAGCTCAACCCAGCCAGGCGAAGGGAAGCTGGACATTGTCACAGGCCCACAGGACACACCCCCAATTGTCACCAGGCAATTCGCTCCGTATGGTGGCCGCATTCCGACCTGTCCCACCGGCGTGCGATTCCATATCCAACAGGAAAGTGACATTCCGGCATCGACACAGCTTTACAACCAGATCTGCTTCGCCATCGCGGCGCGGCATTACCCGCCTGGGCATCGCTTACCGAGCACCCGCCAGCTGGCGATGCAAACCGGATTGCACCGCAACACGATCAGCAAGGTGTACCGCCAACTGGAAACCGACGGCGTGGTGGAGGCCATGGCCGGCTCCGGCATCTATGTGCGCGACCAGCAGAAACCCCGTGAAATCAAAACTCCACCGCACATCCGCAATCGCGGCGTCACCGACCTCGACCGCGAAGTGCGTAGATGTGTGGATGGCCTGCTCAATGCCGGCTGCACCCTGCAGCAAACCCGCGAACTGCTGACCCGAGAGATCGACTGGCGACTACGCTGCGGTGCCCGCGTGCTGGTCAGCACCCCCAGAGAGGACATCGGTGCCTCAATGCTGATCGCCGAGGAACTGGAACCCTGCTTGGACGTGCCGGTGGAAGTGGTGCCAATGGAGGAGCTAGAGAGCGTGCTGGAAAATTCCAGCAACGGAACGGTTGTGACCAGCCGCTATTTCCTCCAACCGGTGGAGGAGCTGGCCAAGAAACACAGCGTTCGCGCTGTGGCCGTTGACCTCAACGACTTCCGCCAAGAACTGGCCATGCTCAAGGAGCTGCGCCCCGGCAGCTGCGTGGGCCTGGTAAGCATCAGCCCCGGCATCCTGCGGGCAGCGGAGGTGATTCTCCACTCGATGCGCGGCAACGAATTACTGCTGATGACCGCCACACCTGATGTGGGTAGCCGCTTACTGGCACTGCTACGGGCCTCCAGCCACGTGCTGTGCGATCGGCCCAGCCTTCCCCTGGTGGAACAGAGCTTGCGCCAAAACCGCTCCCAACTGATGCGCATGCCCCAAGTGCATTGCGCCGAGAGCTACCTAAGCGCAGATACGATCGATTTACTCCGTAAGGAGATTGGCCTGCAGACCCCAGCGGCCGCCAGCTGACGATTCTGCGATGTTTGCTCACATCCGTGCCGACCTCGCCATCATCCGCGAGCGCGATCCGGCTGCCCGTGGCTGGCTGGAAATCGTGTGCTGCTACCCCGGCTTCCAGGCCATCAGCCTGCATCGGATCAGCCACCGGCTCTGGACCTGCCGTCTGCCCATGAAATTGGCCGCCCGTTGCCTCAGCCAGATCGGCCGGACCCTAACGGGCATTGAAATCCACCCCGGCGCCCGCATCGGCCACAGCGTGTTCATCGACCACGGCATGGGGGTGGTGATCGGCGAAACCGCGGAGATCGGTCCCCGCTGCCTGCTCTACCAGGGGGTGACCCTGGGGGGCACGGGCAAAGAGCACGGCAAACGCCACCCCACTCTTGCCGAAAACGTTGTGGTGGGCGCCGGCGCCAAGGTGCTTGGTGCGATCACAATCGGCACCAACACCCGCATCGGTGCCGGATCCGTGGTGGTGCGCGATGTGGAGAGCGACTGCACGGTGGTGGGAATCCCTGGACGGGTGATCCACCAGAGCGGCGTGCGGATCAACCCCCTGGCCCACTCCGCCCTGCCTGACGCGGAGGCAAGCGTGATCCGCAACCTGATGGAACGGATCGATGAACTGGAGAGCACCGTGGGGAATTTGCAGCGTTGCCTAAAGGAAGTGGCGGAGGGACGGGCGCTGCGAGAGGTATGCCGCGGCGAAGCCCAGAACCTCAAAGACCGGGAGATCCTGGAGTTTCTGGGCGAGGAGACTGGCTGAGGCTGGCGCCTCAGGCCTCAGATGCAGGGCGCGAGGGCTGGAACATGAACATCGAATAGATCACGTTCCGGCGCATGTTGGTCATCATCTCGAGGAACATGTCATAACCCTCGTTCTTGTATTCGATCAGGGGGTCCTTCTGGCCATAGCCACGCAGGCCGACTGACTCCCGAAGGGCATCCATCGCCTGGAGATGTTCCCGCCAGAGGGTGTCAATCTGCTGAAGGATAAAGAAGCGCTCCGCCTCCCGCATCAACCCTGGCCGTTGCTGCTCGATCTGTCCCTCTTTGAGGTCGTAGGCATTACGCAGTTGCTCCTGTAGAAACGCCTTGAGTTCCTCCATGCCAAGTCCCTGGACTTGATCGGGGGTGAGGTCTTCGAGGAGATAAATGAACTCCTTCACCTTGCCCACCAGCTGAGCCAGATCCCATTCCTCGGGAGGCAGATCGGGATTCACATAGGCCTCCACAATCTCAGCCATCGTGCGTTCGCCGTAGCCGATCACCTGCTTTTTCAAAGCCCGGCCATCGAGCACCCGGCGACGCTCGGAATACACCGCCCGGCGCTGGTTGTTCATCACCTCGTCGTACTCGAACACTTGCTTACGAATGTCGTAGTAGTAGGTCTCCACCTTCTTCTGGGCCCCTTCAAGCGAGCGGGTGAGCATGCCGGACTCGATCGGCATGTCTTCCTCAACGCGAAAGGCATTCATCAGGCCGGCTACGCGGTCACCCCCAAAGATCCGCAGCAGGTTGTCTCCCAAAGACAGAAAGAAGCGGGTGGAGCCAGGGTCGCCCTGGCGACCGGCCCGGCCTCGCAGCTGGTTATCCACCCGGCGGGACTCATGCCGTTCGGTGCCGATCACATGCAGGCCGCCCGCCTCGCGCACGCGGGCTTCTTCCTGCTTCACCACAGCGTCATACTCCGCCTTCACCCGTGCAATCGCCTCGCGCAGAGCCAGGATGTGTGGGTCTTCGGTGGGTGCTTTCTCAGCAGCAGTGGCGATTCGCTCCTCCAGCTCGATCAAAGTCAGAGCTCGATCACCCCAGAACTTGACCAAATCACGGGCCAACTGACCAAGGGCTTGGTCGGTGTCGTCGGTGAGGGGGCAGGGATAAAGATTCTCACCGCTGCGGGGCAGCGTCGGCGCAGCGGCATCAGCAAACCCCCCCGCTGCGGCATTGCGCTGCAACGGCACTGTGGGCTTGTGATCGTCCTCAGGCTTCACCAAGCGGCCCAACAACACTTCCCGCAACTTCAAACGAGCCATGTAGTCGCTGTTGCCGCCGAGGATGATGTCGGTGCCCCGGCCCGCCATATTGGTGGCGATGGTTACCGCTCCAGCGCGACCTGCCTGAGCCACGATCTCCGATTCGCGTTCTACATTTTCCGGCTTGGCATTGAGCAGGTTGTGAGGTATCTCCTGCTCCGCCAACAGAGAACTGAGTAACTCGCTCTTCTCCACTGATGTAGTGCCCACAAGCACAGGCCGTCCTTTCTTGTGGATCTCGGCGGTTTCATTGGCCACCGCCCGCCATTTGGCAGTTTCAGTTTTGTACACCTGATCGGCCCAGTCCTGGCGGGCCCGCACCCGGTTGGTGGGCACGATGGTGGTTTCGAGTTTGTAAGTCTTCTCGAATTCCACTTCTTCTGTTTTCGCTGTACCGGTCATGCCGGCCAAGCGTGGATAAAGCAGGAAGAAGTTCTGGTAGGTGATCGAGGCGAGGGTCTGGGTCTCCGCCTGAATCTGCAAAGCCTCCTTGGCTTCAATCGCCTGATGCTGTCCATCGCTCCAGCGGCGACCGGGCATCACCCGACCGGTGAACTCGTCCACAATCACCGCCTCGCCATCGCGAACGATGTAGTTCACATCCTTAACAAACAGCTCTTTGGCTTTAAGGGCATTGGTGATGTAGTGAGCCCAGGGATCTTGGGGGTCAAACAGATCCTGAACGCCAAGCATTTGCTCGGCCTTGGCAAAACCTTCATCGGTAAGGGTGCAGCTGCGCTGCTTCTCATCGACCTCGTAATCACCTTCTGGATCAATGCCGTCCTTACCCATTTCGGCTGCGCGCTCTAGGGCCTGAGCCACCTGTGCCGCCTGCTGATACTTCTCCTGGGGTCGTTCCACTTGACCGGAAATGATCAAGGGCGTGCGGGCCTCGTCGATCAAGATCGAATCAACCTCATCGATCACGCAGTACTGAAACTCACGCTGCACAACCTCGCTGATGTCCGCGGCCATGTTGTCCCGCAGGTAGTCGAAACCCAGCTCAGAGTTGGTGGCATAGGTGATGTCGCAGTTGTAATTACGCCGTCTTTCCTCCGGCCGCATGTCCTGCTGAATTAGGCCCACGGATAAGCCCAGGAAGCGATGCACCTGTCCCATCCACTCGGCATCGCGGCGTGCGAGGTAGTCGTTCACAGTAACCACGTGGACACCGCGACCAGTGAGTGCGTTGAGGTAGCTGGGTAGGGTCGCCACCAGGGTTTTGCCCTCGCCGGTTTTCATCTCGGCAATTTGACCTTCATGCAGCACCATTCCGCCAATCAACTGCACATCGAAATGGCGCATGCCGAGAACCCGCTTGCCGGCTTCGCGCACCACCGCGAAGGCCTCGGGAAGGATCTCGTCGAGAATCGGGCGCTGGTTGACCAGGCTGCCAGCGTTCGCAAGACGTTCTTGAAAAGTAGCTGTTTTGACACGCAGCTCGTCGTCGGAAAGTAGCGCGATTTCCTCTTCCAACAGGTTGATGTCGGAAACGATCGGCTGATAGCGCTTCAGCTTGCGGGCATTAGGGTCACCCAGCAAAAGCTTGAGCATGGAAGGCGCTAAGTCGTCTGAGCCACAGCCTACTGAGGCTGCACAGCAGCAATGCTGGGCAATCCGAGCAAGAAAGCCCAATTACAGGCCTTGAGCAGGGCTTACAGCTGCATTAGCTCAGCAGAAAAGTAAGGATTCACAGCAAAAGCCTTGAAATTGTCTCACTGATCTCTCATGGCCCATAGGGGACCCACTTTTTGAACCATTGATACAGTCCAGAAAATCTGCACTTCTTTGATGAGGCTGTCCATCCTGGTGGTTTCGAGGACAGCAGCGCTGATTAATCGGCTTTGCGACAGCTTGGACGCTGCATGCAGCTTGGCCCCAATGGAGGTCGAGGTCCTCTGCTCATGGAACGGCAGCGACGTTGAGGAAGCACAGATCCGCAATAGCAGCCGCTACGACTTTCACCTCGCTCAACGAGCTCCATACCATTTCGCATCCAACATGAACGCTCTGGCCGGTCTGGCTGGCGGCGAAATCTTGATGTTGGCCAATGACGACCTGATTCTTGATCCTGGCTGCGTTGATGCAGCTCTAAATCTGCTTAGCAGTCGTCCCGAAGTGGGACTGGTAGGGGCACTTCTACGCGATCAACAGGGACTCCTTAGCCATGCCGGCATCAATTTTGACTTGCGATGTTCTTGCTATCACCTGCTGGATCGGCTTTTGCCTGTGGCAAAGATCGCCAAGGGAATGATTCCTTCGGCACCGGTGGCAGCAGTCACCGGTGCTCTGCAATGGATCGAGCGCGAGGCCTTCCTGAAACACCCCTTTAACTCGGCATATGAGGTGAATGGCGAGGACGTGGAACTCTGTCTCGACCTGCAAGAGCATCTTGGCCAGCAAGTGTGGCTCTGCACCGAAGCCAGCGCCATTCACGATGCGGAAACAACCCGGAGCCAAGACCCGCGTCAGGCCGGCAACAGTGTCGACGAGCTTCGCCTGCGTGCTCGCATAAGGCAATTCCTGGATCACACCACCGGAGAACAGTTGCGGGTGCTGCTGCAACAACAGCAAAGGGAATCCCAACTGCTGCGAGACGAACTCAATCAGGAGTTTGGCAACGCGAAACAGCTGCGCCAACGTCTACAAGAGCAAGAGACTGTGCTGCTCTCCTTGCGGGAAGAGCGACTGCGTCTCCGCGATCAGCTGGATGCGCGTGAGGGCTGCCGGTGATGCGCTCTATCCACCAACACATCGCCACCAAACAGCCCTTAAAAGGACTAAGGCTTGTGGTGTGCGGATTTGAACTCGAGCAAAGCGAACATCGCGGCATCGCTGTATTCAGCAAAGGGCTACTGCGATCACTCAAACAAGCTGGTGCCGAAGTGTGGTTATTAAGCGAGGTCGCCCCACCAATGCACGACATACTTTCCCGCGCATGGTTGCCACGAGCAGTGCGTCGCACCGTGTTTACAGCCCGCTTGCTCGACCAGCTCAACAACGGCAAATCCCGATTCATTGTTGATAGCGGTCTGAAGCGCTGGCTGCGCAGCTTTCCGCTGCTGAGAAGGGGATTGGGATTGCTCGAGCGGATCCCAGAATTCGATCTAAAGCTCTTTCCACGCAGCCGGATACACGCCAATCAACTCACCCAGATTCCAGCCGATCAACTTTTAGGCAGCCCGTACCAACGCTGTGAACGACTGGCCTATCTGCGTGACATAGATGGAGTTGTCTGCGCGAGAAACTGCTTTCGCGATTCGTTCCACCTAGCCAGGAAACGTTCCAACCAGACCCTGCAAATCGACCTCACTGGCTTCGATGGATTCATCACAACCAGCCCCCTCAACCTGCAGCCTCTGAACACCCCGCTCTTCCTGCAGACAGTGCACGACCTGATCCCATTGGAATACGGACGCACCCTCGACCACATACCCAGCTTTAGCCGTCGCCTGCTTGCCACCACCAACGCCCGCAGGATCTACGTCTCCGAGGACGCCAAACAGAAATTCAACGCCAGCTTGCTTTCGCCTAGCACCAACACACATGTAAGTCCCCCAACGCGGGTGCTGACCCAACCCCCCTCACTGCAATTCCCTGGCGATGCCCTCGACTGGGAGGCGCGAAGTCGCGATCTGAGAGTGCTCTCAAGCGACCAGCAGCAACTACACACGCTGCTTCCGGCTCAATTCCTGCTATTCAACTCCTCTGTGGTGCCTCATAAAAATCTCCTGTTTGCCCTCCGGGCGTTCATGGAATCAGACATTGAGCGACTCGGGGTCAACTTCTGCATTACCGGTCAACCCCAGCACGATTCCTACAGCGAGGCGGTGGTCGACATAGCGAGCAGACACAAAAGTGTAATTTTCACCGGATATGTGGATGAGGCCACCAAACGACATCTCTATCTCAATGCTTTGGCTCTGATCAGCCCATCCCTTGTGGAAGGATTCGGCATTCCCGTACTGGACGCCGCCTGCCTGGGACTGCCTGCCCTGGCCAGCCCGATTGGCTCCCATCGGGAGATTCAGGCGATGCACGACTTCCAAGAACACGTGCTGCTCTGCTCCACCCTCCACACCAGCGACTGGGCTAGTGCGATGCGACTGGTAGTCCTGCGGCTACAACAGAAGCGGCAAAACCTCAGCCCCGAAGGCGAGCACTTACTGCTTAACCAGATCCGTCAGGAACGCATCCAGAGATATCAAGCGTTGCAAGAACAGATCAACACTGCCTTTAGGGCTGGCCTCTGTGAGCTGCTGAGGGAAGACGCAACTATCGAGCGGCTCAGCACAACCGTGCCAAAGCCCTGATCTGGGAGCTAATCGCATCCACCTGACGCTCCACGCTGAGGGATCGCGCCAGCTCTAAGCCGCGCAACGACAACTGCCCCCAGAGAGTCTGGTCTCGACTCAAATCGATCACAAGCCGTGCCAAAGCCGTACCGTCATCATCAACGGGGAAGAACAGGGAGCCCTCGGAATGCAATTCACGATGAACGGGGATGTCGCTGATGAGAGTGGGGATTCCTTCAGCCTTAGCCTCCAAAACCGGATAGTCGAACCCTTCTTCAGTACTAGCTGATAGCAGAGCCATCGAGGCACGCACAAGGGCTACCAACTCAGCCTGTGGCATAGCATTGATCAGCTCGACTTGCTTTGGCCGAGGCAAACCTTTGTGCAATCGCTGCAGCAAGGAGGTCTGACGGCCACCTCGGCCGATAATTCGCAAAGTTCCACTCCACTGAGGCCACTGCCGCTGGAGCTGATCGATGCCCCGGAACAAAGCAGGCAGGTTCTTGTTCATGTCATGCCGAGCTAAAGCCACAAGGTCATGACTGAAAGGCGCGAGAACCGGCGGGCGCTGGATTTGGATCCCATTGGGAATCACCTCAATCCGATCCGACTCAACACCGAACTCCACTAACTGATCGGCCACGTAGCGGCTGATGGCAATAAGCCGGGTCGCGACCCGGCAATGAAGCGGCTGCCAAAGGCGATAGCGCAACCAAGCCTTGCTGCTGTTGGAAGCCACCAGCGGTGTGAGGTCATGGCAGGTGATCAACTGAGGAACCTCAGGCCAGCAGAGCAGGGCATCAAAAAAAGGCGAATAGATCGCCTCCAGCTGATCCAGCTTCATCCCGTTGCGTTCCAGGAGAGTCGACAGTCGAATGCCGTGTTGAACAAGGCTGTAACGCTGTAAAAAACGCATAGGCAACCCTGGAGCCCAAGTCGGGGGCACAGGCGACCATTGCCTAGGGGGCTGAATCACAGGCTGACCATCGCACCCCAACTGCAGACGCAAGCCATCGATGCCTGGAACCACCCGCTGCACGTAGCTGCCAAAACCTGAATGGCCGGGCTTCCAGGGAAGCAAGTTGATCAGCGGGGCCATAACAATCGACTCCCAGGGCGACAGTCTCTGTAACGGAAGAGCGTTAGATCAGGAAAGGAAGGGACGGGCGTTCGCGATTCAACCAACGCAAGGCAACCCACAAGCCAACGACATTTAGAGCAAGCGACAAGAGACCCACAGACCACTGAACCTCGCCTGCCATTAGGGAGTGACGTACAGGACTTAAAACTCGATAAAGAGGATTGAGGTTGGCCGTCCAGGCCATGGCCCCAAGGTTGTCTTTGCGATACAAAATTGGTGAAAGCAAAAATACCAGCTGAAGCACAATTGGAACAAGTTGATAAAAGTCGCGGTACCGCACTCCGAGCAAACAAACAATTGTTGGTGCCCAGAACAAAAACAAAAACAAATTCAATAGCGGCAACCATCCATAGGCAAGCAAATTGAATAGCAAGTTATGTTGAAACCAGCTCAGGGCGAGAACGACTAATACAAATGATTGCAGGAACGTCTGCACCTGGAAGGCCCATTCCTCGAGCACATAAAAAATTGGATTGAGATTAGTATTGTGAACATGCGCATGATTGTGCTCAAACAAATTGGGTGCTGATCCAATTGCCGCACTAATACCGTTCCACACCACCAAACCAACACCTAAATACACCACGTAAGTACTGAAATCCTGCACCTTGAAAACGGTGCCGTACACCAGCGCAAGAGCCCCAATCGACAGCAGGTTGGAAAGTCCCAACCAGAAACTACCAAAAAACGTTCGGGCAAAACGCGCGCGGGTGCGGGAAGTGGCGGTAAACCACCAGGCCCTACGCATTCTCCAAGCGTCCTGGACGGTGGAGCGAACGGATGTTTGGGCGATGCCGTGAGGGGAGAGGCAGACACGAGTCATGACGCCAACTTCACAGGAGAGGAGCCATGGTTGCAGTGGTAATACTCCAGGGCATCTTCCAGCGGACCGGAAAACACAACGCGACCACTATCAAACACCAAACCGCGGCGACAAAAACGCCGCAACAACTCATCGGAGTGGGAGGCCAGCAACAAGGTGCCAGCTGAGCTAAGGAAGCGGCTCATGCGCTCCTGGGCCTTCTCGTAAAACCTAGTGTCACCTGCGCCAAACCCCTCATCCAACGCCAGGCATTCGTGGCTACCGCCAGTGAGTACAGCGAATAAAAGACGTGCTTCCATACCCTGGCTGTAGGTCTTCACAGGCAGATGAATGAAGTCACCTAGACCAGAAAAACTAATCACGTCATCGCAGAACTCGTCGAAGCCATGGAGATGACCGTGCGCCAATAAATAATGGGCTTTTATCGCCTGAAGGCCACTGAGCTCCGGACTGGTGACAAAGCCCTTGTGAATCATCGGGAACACCGGCACATGGGCCTTGAAGTAGCCGGAAGTATGCTGATATATGCCCGAAACAAGGCGCAGGAAGGACGATTTTCCAGCACCGTTATGACCGATCAGGGCCACTCTCCCCCCCTTATGGACGTTCAAAGTCAGCCCGTTAAGAGCAGTAACCACTGCACCTCCTCGGCTGCGGATTAGGCGGCCTCCAGTGACGGAGCGAATAAGGGATGCTTTGAGAGAACGAGTTTCCGTCGTAAGAACAGGAATGTCCAAGCAGACATTCTCGAGCTCAAGCACCACTGGGCGCTCATGTAAAGGGGGGAGATCTGGCTGATTGATCACCTAGGACCCTTCACTCTGTGCAGAAAGTGACCTTACCTGTTTTTAACCGGTCTCCGAACTTAGATAGCTGGTTTAGCCAAACGGAACGGGCAAACAAGGTGGTGTAACGGTCCCGAGACTTGAGCCCCATCAGGTTTCGCATTTGGGGCTGATCCGCCAACCGCTGCAGCACGTCCACCAACCCTTCGGGTGACTGCGACCAAGGCAATCCCGACAGCCTCCCGACCCAGCCCATTCCAGATCGCGGCTGATCAAAAGCCAAGGCAATCCGGCCAGCCGCCATTGCCTCCAACTGCACTATGCCAAAAGCCTCATTGCTGCGGTCGGAGGGCAACACCAAAACATCTGACGCGGCAATCTGTGCCTGTTTTTCGA
>Ga0189275_100196_pt1 | contig 67665 bp, 47 predicted proteins | sample N19A6minimetaG_FD_130329 | JGI IMG/M metagenome (GOLD analysis project Ga0189275, IMG submission 130329) | Marine microbial communities from the Costa Rica Dome - N19 A6 mini metaG | ecosystem: Environmental > Aquatic > Marine > Oceanic > Photic zone | place: Costa Rica: the Eastern Pacific...
AAAGTGGATTAGTTTCATGTTCTCTGGCGTTTAAACCAAAGAAAAGCGTACTTTTCTAACTGACAAAACCATTGACACCAACTGTCATTTGGCGACGTGCAAACTCACGGATACACATATTTAATATTTTTGATTTACGAAATACGATTTACGAGGGGCAGAAAAACCACGACCCAATCGTTTTATATTTCATCACTCCTTAACTGTAAACCATGTGCTTTTGCAATTTCTTCAATCGAATGACACTAATAACCTTCAACTATTATATTTCCCTCCAAGAACATAGATGCTTTTGCAGACAGCTTTTTTGAAGGAATAAGTAATTTTGGATTGAAGCCTCGATGAGACCGCTTCGTTCCTCGCGGTGACGACAATATTTTTGGTTTACGGATTACGATTTCCTAAGGGTACTAATAACTAATAACCTACCCCCATCAAAGAAAATAGATACTTCTGCTGACTGCCTCCGACTTTTTTATTCCACAGATTAACACAGATTTCTTTCGGCTTTCACACTTCTAATTTCAGCCTTTCCAAAATTACCCCCACGCTTTCAGACGCTTAGTGACAAGTCTCACGGACTTTACTTTTTTGAAAGAAAAGCAGCCTTATCTTGCAGGTTCAATCGAAAGATCTTAGCCAAAAATATGAATTACGAGATTAAAATTGCCACTGAACTCAACATCAAACCCCATCAGGTGAAAGCCACCATGGACTTGCTGGATGAGGGAGGAACAGTTCCTTTTATTTCACGCTACAGAAAAGAAGCAACCGGAAGCCTGGATGAAGTACAGGTTGCAGCGGTAAGAGACAGGTTGCAGCAATTACGGGATTTGGATAAACGTAGAGAGGCGGTGCTGAAGTCCATAGAGGAACAAGGAAAGCTAAGCCCGGAACTCAAAAAGGCTGTGGAGATTGCAGAAACCATGGCTAAACTGGAGGATATCTATCTTCCTTATAAGCCCAAAAGAAGAACCAAAGCCACCATCGCCAGAGAAAAAGGTTTGGAACCCTTAGCGGAACGTATTTTTCAGCAGGAATCAATTGATTTGGAAGAGGAAGCCTCTCAATATATTGATGAGCAAAAGGAAGTTAAATCAGTAGAAGAAGCCCTTCAGGGAGCAAGAGATATTATTGCCGAGTGGATCAACGAAAAAGCAGATCTCAGGGAGAAAATGCGTAAGCTGTTTTTGGAAGAAGGAAATTTCACTTCCAAAGTAATCCCTGGAAAAGAAGCCGAAGCGGTTAAATACAAAGATTATTTCGACTGGACAGAACCTATTAAAACAGCTCCATCTCATAGGGTTTTGGCAATGCGTAGAGGGGAAAAAGAGCTTTTTCTAATGCTTGATTCCTGTCCGGTAGAACAAGATGCCTTGGCATTGATAGAAAGAGTAGTGATTGATTCCCAAAAAAGCAATGAATCCGTAGAACAGGTGAAACTGGCGATCAAGGATTGTTATAAGCGCTTGCTCAAGCCGAGTATGGAAACAGAAGTTCGCCTTCTGACCAAAAAGAAAGCAGATGAGGAAGCCATTCGGGTTTTTGCGGAGAATTTAAAGCAGTTGCTTTTGGGAGCTCCTTTGGGTGAAAAATCTGTGATGGCAATAGATCCTGGTTTCCGTACTGGTTGTAAATTGGTGTGCTTGGGCCCACAAGGTCAATTTTTACATTATGAAAGTATTTTTCCTCATGAGCCTCAAAAGAGAACATCGGAAGCGGGTATGACCGTCAAGGGCTTAGTGGATAAGTTTTCTATTCAGGCCATTGCCATTGGTAATGGAACAGCCGGTCGTGAAACAGAAGCATTTGTTAAATCTTTAGGACTGCCCAAGTCAGTCGTAGTTACAATGGTCAATGAAGCAGGAGCATCCATCTATTCTGCATCAGAAGTAGCAAGAGAGGAGTTTCCGGACTTAGATTTGACTGTTAGAGGTGCAGTTTCTATTGGCCGAAGATTGATGGACCCTTTGGCTGAATTGGTTAAAATCGACCCAAAGTCCATAGGAGTGGGACAGTACCAACACGATGTGGATCAAAATGCTTTGAAAAATGCACTGGATGATACGGTGATGTCTGCAGTAAACGGAGTGGGAGTGGAGGTCAATACGGCATCCAAACAACTGCTGACTTATGTTTCTGGTCTAGGTCCTGTACTAGCTCAAAATATTATTGAATTCCGAAATCAAAATGGTCCATTCAAGTCCAGAAGTCAGTTGCTAAAGGTTCCTCGCTTAGGTGAAAAGGCTTTCGAACAGGCAGCTGGTTTCTTGCGGATTTCACAGGCAAAGAATCCTTTGGATGCTTCGGCAGTGCACCCTGAGCGATATGCTTTGGTGGAAAGCATGGCGAAAGATCTGGGAGCTTCCATCGATGATCTGGTAAAGTCAGAGGACTTGCGCAATCGGATCAATTTGAAGAATTACGTTTCTGAACAAGTTGGTTTACCGACTTTGCAGGATATTTTAGCTGAATTAGCCAAGCCCGGTAGAGATCCACGGGAGAGCTTTGAAGTCTTTCAGTTTGAAGAAGGAGTAAATAGCATGGAAGATCTCCGGGTAGGAATGAAATTACCGGGTGTGGTCACGAATATTACTGCCTTTGGAGCTTTTGTAGATGTAGGAGTTCATCAAGATGGCCTTGTTCACTTAAGCCATCTGGCAGACCGCTTTGTAAAGGATCCCAATGAGATTGTGCATGTCAATCAAAAGGTGGAGGTGACAGTTTTGGAAGTAGATATCCCTCGAAAGCGAATTGGGTTGAGTATGAAATCCGATCCATTTGCAGAGCGAGGTAAGAAAATGGAAAGGAGTTCAAAACCAGTGAAAAAAGAAGAGCCCCAAGGCACGATGGCAGAAAAGTTGGCCATGCTGAAAGGAAAGTTTAGATAAGTTAGAATTGTGAAGTTTGAAATATGAAAAAGCGCGATTCCGGAAGGGGTCGCGTTTTTTTATTTTACAATTGATTATTTCACCATAGAGGATAGAGAGAAATTCATGGAGAGTAAAAGGGGGAGGGGCTAATTTTGATCAATTTTAACCAATAATTTTTCCTAGAAAAAGGAAACTCGAAAGTCAGTGTTTTAATAAAACTAATATTTGAAAAATACCCTGTTCAGGGTATTTTTTAGTTTTATTAAAACAACTATTTTTAGGAGCCAACTAATTTGAAAAAAAACGACCCCAGCTAAATAAATTAACTGAGGCCCTTTTAAATGTTTTCACAACGGAATAATCCTTATTGTGAATTGCTTCAAATTGGTGATACTAAGATAAGTTTTTAACTATAAACTTTTACAATAAAGATGAAAAAAATTTTAGGATTGGATTTGGGGACGACATCAATCGGTTGGGCATTCATTAAAGAACCTGAAAAAGGAGTTGCAGGAAGTGAAATCGTAGAAATGGGTGTCAGGATAGTACCTCTTAGCTCCGATGAGGAAAATGATTTTGCAAAAGGAAACACCATTTCAATTAATGCTGATAGGACTCTTAAAAGAGGAGCTAGAAGAAATTTGCAACGATTCAAACAAAGGAGAAATGCACTTCTTATAATCTTCAAAGAAAAGAATTTAATTCCCTCAAACTTCAACTATGCTGAGGATGGCCCATCCTCTACTTTTTCAACCTTGAAGCTAAGAGATAAAGCAGCGAAAGAAAAAATTGAAATAGAAGACTTAGTGAAAGTCCTATTACAAATCAATAAAAAAAGAGGCTATAAAAGTAGCAGAAAAGCAAAGTCTGAGGAAGATGAAGGTTCAGCTATTGATAGTATGGGAATAGCTAAGGAATTATATGAAAATGATCTAACTCCTGGACAATGGGTATATGAAGCTTTGAAAAAAGGGAGAAAGAATGTCCCTGATTTTTACAGATCTGACCTTCAGGAAGAATTCAGGAAAATTGTGAGTTCCCAATCAGCATTTTATCCTGAAATTTTGAACCCATCTTTTATTGAAGATTGGATGGGGAAGCCAAGTACTCCCACAAAGCATTTTTTTAATAAAAAGGGAGTTCAATTGGCCGAAAATAAAGGTAAGAGAGAAGAAAGAAGATTTCAAGAGTATAAATGGAGAGCCGAAGCAGTAAGCTCTCAAATTGATCTTTCAGAAATCGCTTTAATTCTTTCTCAAATTAATAATCAGATATCCAATTCCAGCGGCTACTTGGGCGCTATCAGTGATAGGAGTAAGGAGTTATACTTCAAAAACCTAACCGTTGGACAATACCTTTATCAGCAAGTTCAAAGAAATCCCCATACAAGATTAAAAGGTCAGGTTTTTTATAGACAAGATTATTTGGATGAGTTCGAAAAAATTTGGAGTGTACAATCAGAATATCACCCTCAATTAAATGATGATATTAAAAAAGAGATTAGGGATGTCACTATTTTCTTTCAGCGCCGACTTAAGTCTCAAAAGCACTTGATTAGTAACTGTGAATTTGAAGATCACCATAAGGTTGTCCCAAAATCACATCCAATTTTTCAAGAATTTAGGATATGGCAAAACCTTAACAATCTCCATTTAATTAAGAAGGAAAATTTAAATGAAAAATTTGAACTCGCTTTAGAGGGTAAAATTGCTTTGGCCAATGAATTGGCATTCAAGAGGGATTTAAGTGTAAAAGAAGCCTTGAATATTTTAGGTTTAAAGCCTAGTGAATGGGAACTCAATTTCACAAAAATAGAAGGTAACCGTACCAACCATGCTTTTTTTGAGGCGTTTACAAAAATTATAGAGCTAGAAGATGGAGAGCCGTTAGATTTCGGCAACATGAAATCTGATGATATTCTCGACCAGTTTTCTGAAGCTTTTTTGAGAATTGGTCTTGAGCCCGGATTGCTTCAAGTGAATAATGAAATTGAAGGCGCAGAATATGAAAAACAACCCTATGTGCAATTTTGGCACTTGTTGTATAGCTCAGAAGATGATCAGAAATTAAAGCAAAATTTAATTAGAAAATTTGGTTTCAAACCTGAGCATGCAAAAATATTGGCAAGTATCAGCCTGCAAGATGATCACGCTTCCTTAAGTAGTAGGGCAATTAAAAAAATATTGCCACATCTTCAGTCTGGGCTTATCTACGACAAAGCTTGTACCTATGCAGGATATAATCATTCTTCTTCATTTACAAAAGATGAAAATGAAAAGAGGGAGTTGAGAGCAGAGTTGGAATTATTAAAAAAGAATTCTTTAAGAAATCCTGTCGTAGAGAAGATCCTTAATCAGATGATTAATGTAGTAAATGCGATTTTAAAGGATTTAGAGCTAGGTAGACCTGATGAAATTAGAGTTGAGATGGCTCGTGAGCTGAAAGCAAATGCTGAGCAAAGGAAGAATATGACTTCCAATATTGCTTCAGCAACAAGAGATCATGAAAAATATAAAGAAATACTCAAAAAGGAATTTGGACTAAAAAGAGTCACTAAAAACGATTTGTTGCGTTACAAACTTTGGCTTGAAACAGATGGGATATCTCTTTATACGGGCAAGCCGATTGAGGCCAGTAAACTTTTTTCAAAGGAATATGATATCGAGCATATTATCCCCAAAGCAAGGTTGTTTGATGATTCCTACTCGAACAAGACTATTTGTGAAAGACAACTTAACGTTGACAAAGCAAATATTACGGCATTTAGTTTTCTTCAAAACAAACTATCAGCTGATGAATTTGAGCAATATCAGTCTCGAGTAAAATCTTTTTATGGAAAATTAAGTAAGGCCAAAATTCAAAAACTCCTAATGGCAAATGATAAAATCCCTGAGGATTTTATTGCTCGACAGCTTCAAGAAACCCGCTATATCAGCAAAAAAGCGAAGGAAATACTCTTTGAGATTACAAGGAGAGTAACAGTTACTACAGGAACTATTACAGATAAGCTACGGGAAGATTGGGGGCTAGTAGAGATCATGAAAGAGCTGAATTGGGAGAAATATGATAAGTTAGGTTTGACCTACACAATTGAAGGGAAACATGGTGAAAGGTTAAATAAAATCAAAGATTGGAGTAAAAGGAATGATCACCGCCACCATGCCATGGATGCACTTACGGTTGCCTTAACAAAACCAGCTTACATTCAATATCTCAATAATTTAAATGCTAAAGCCATAGATGATAAAAAAGGCTCAGAGATTTTCGCAATAGAACAAAAGTATCTTAAGAGAGAAAATGGAAAACTTTGTTTTATTCCTCCCATAGAAAATATCAGAACAGAGGCTAAAAAGCACCTTTCAAGGATTTTGGTTTCTTACAAAGCAAAAAATAAAGTTGTTACAATTAACAAGAATAAAACGAAGAAGAAAGCAGGTTTCAATGAACAGATTGCATTAACACCAAGAGGTCAGCTTCATAAGGAAACAGTTTACGGGAAGTCCTTTCACTACAGTACAAAGTTTGAGAAAATCGGTGCTTCTTTTGATGTTCAGAAAATTAATACTGTTGCCAAGAAAGAAGAAAGGGAAGCCCTTTTAAAAAGGTTAGCTGAAAATGGTAATGATCCTAAAAAGGCTTTCACCGGAAAAAATGCTTTAAGCAAAATGCCAATTTATTTGGACTTAGAAAGAAATATTAAGCTAGGGGAAAAGGTAAAAACCGTAACTCTTGAAGAAAATTACACCATAAGGAAAGAAATTGTAGGAGTAAGTCCTAATTCAAAGCAAATAGTTCCAGACTATAAATCAATAGAAAAAATTGTTGATTCAGGAGTAAAGTTAATTTTGAAAGAAAGGTTGGATCAATATAATGGTGATTCAAAACTCGCTTTTTCAAATCTTGACGAAAATCCTATTTGGCTCAACAAAGAGAAAGGTATATCAATAAAAAGAGTCAAAATCCATGGTGTCAGCACCGTAGAATCACTTCATGTGAAGAAAGATCATTTCGCTGAACCAATTTTAGATCAGGAAGGAAATGAAATACCAGTTGATTTTGTCAGTACGGGGAATAACCATCATGTTGCTATTTACGAGGATGAAAAGGGAAATCTTCAAGAGGAGGTTGTTTCGTTTTTTGAAGCTGTTATTAGAAAGAACCAAGGCTTACCAATAATCAATAAAAATCACTCTCTGGGTTGGAAGTTTTTATTTACGTTAAAGCAGAATGAATATTTCATTTTTGATTCTTATGGTTTTGATCCTGCTGATATAGACTTATTGGATGAAAGAAACTACCATTTAATTAGTCCAAATTTATTTAGGGTACAAAAAATAGGAACAAAGGATTATACATTTAGACATCACCTTGAAACAGTTTTAAATGATTCAAGCGAATTAGACTCTGTAGCTTATCTTAGACTAAGATCACCAGAAAAGCTTAAAAATATTGTTAAAGTTCGTTTAAACCATTTAGGGAAAATCATTCAGGTTGGAGAGTATTAAAAAATGGAATTAGGAAAAGCCTATAATATTTGCAACCACTCTAACTACATGGAGAAAATCTTCCGAGAAGAAGGGAATGATCGGTGCTTTCTTCAGCTCTTCCAAAGAGCTAAAACTTTGGAAGAGCTTTAATATGCTAGTCAAAAAAACTTAACCGATGGAACCAGGTCAATCCTACCATATCTACAATCACGCCAATGGAATAGAGCAAATCTTTCAAGATGAGGAAAATTATAGATTCTTTTTAAAGCAATACGCAAAGTATTTGGGTGGAGTGGTAGATACTTATGCTTATTGTTTGATGCCTAACCATTTTCATTTACTAGTTGGCGTGAAGCTGGAGGACGAATTGAAGTCAACTTTTCCAAAGTTCGAAACTTTGGAAAAGTTAATCTCTAAGCAATTTGCTAACTTCTTTAGTTCTTACACTCAGTCTTTTAATAAAGTATATAGCAGAAGAGGAAGTTTATTTATTAAGAACTTTAAAAGAACCCCCATTCTCGACGAGCGCCAATGGCAAGAGACTTTCCTTTATATCCACCTCAACCCAGTGAAGCATGGCTTTGTCAAAGTTCATCAGGATTGGAAGTGGTCAAGTTGGCATGCATACCAAGATCTCAATAAGCCTTCAAATTTAGAAAGAGATTATTTCACTAATTTCTTTGATGGTTGGGGTCATGTGCGGAATATGATGGAAGTGAAAAATGAATGGTTGATGAATAAAAGTTTGGAATAGTAGATCGGAAAACTTTTCTAAAGTTCTAAAAATTTAGAAAAGTTAACTCTCCGTAAACCTTATAAACATGATCAAAAGAACTCTATTTTTCGGAAATCCCGCCTATCTCAGTACCAAAAACGAACAATTACATATTTCATTTCCTGAAACCGAAAAGGAAGCCCGTATGGTTCCTATCGAAGACCTGGGAATGATAGTGTTGGAGAACCAGCAAGTCACCATAACCCATGGCCTGATTGCCAAGCTCACAGAGAAAAAAGTGGCCATTATCACGTGTAATAGTCAACACCTTCCGGAAGGCCTACTTCTTCCAATGCACGGTCATTCCGAACAAACCGAACGGATTCGCTTCCAAATCCAAGCTTCTCAGCCTCTCAAGAAAAACCTCTGGCAACAGACAGTCACAGCTAAAATCCAAAACCAAGCAGCACATCTCAAAGAAAAAGGAAAAGATTCACCGCGTCTTTATTATTTAGCCAAGAATGTAAGCTCTGGTGACAGCGGGAATCATGAAGCCCAAGCTGCTGCCATTTATTGGCAAAACTTATTTGATATCCCTGATTTTAATCGAGCACAGGCAGGAATTCCTCCCAATAATCTGCTCAACTATGGATATGCAATCTTAAGGGCTGTGATTGCCCGTGCATTGGTTTCTTCAGGCATGTTTCCGGGTTTGGGAATTTGGCACCGGAATAAATACAATGCTTACTGCTTAGCAGATGATATCATGGAGCCATATCGGCCCTACGTGGATTTAGTGGTTAGCCATTTGGTAGAGACGGAAGATGATATTTCAGAATTGACCACTTCCATCAAAAAGGAATTGCTGAGTATCCCCGCATTGGATGTGCGAATCGATGGGCAAAAAAGTCCGCTGATGGTGGCTGCTTCAAGAACGACTTCCTCTTTGTTTGAGTGTTTTGCTGGAATCAGTCGAAAAATTATTTACCCTGAATATGGATGAAAAATATTTTTCAAGACTTAATCAGTATAGGAGTTTGTGGGTTTTAGTTTTTTTTGATTTGCCTACGGAAACCCGTAAGGATAGGAAAGTTGCTACTTCTTTCCGGAAAAAGTTGTTGGACGATGGTTTTGCCATGTTTCAGTTTTCGATTTATATGCGCTTCTGTGCCAGTAGGGAAAATGCCGATGTGCATATCAAGCGAACTAAGAAAAACCTACCTCCCAAGGGGAAAGTAGGAATCATGTCAATTACGGATAAGCAGTTTGGGATGATGGAGGTGTTTTTTGGGACAAGTAAGCAAGAGACAGAACCACCTACTCAGCAATTAGAGTTATTTTAAATTGAAGCTTTTCCAAAGTTCTAAACTTTGGAAAAGATAAAACCTACCTATTTCCACTGTATACTCTTCAGTTCCAATAAATTTTTTAATCCTAAAATAGCACATAAAAAACAGCATACCAGCCACTTAGCGTGGGGTATGCTGTGATTCCTACAGGAAAGTACCAATTTGAAAGCAATTCACAACTCCATTTGTTGAAAAAATCCCGATCATAGAGCTGTGATTCCTACAGGAAAGTACCAATTTGAAAGCAATTCACAACAATGGAGCGATCCAAACAGCTCCCTCCGGTGCTGTGATTCCTACAGGAAAGTACCAATTTGAAAGCAATTCACAACGGGTGTTTTCGTCCTCGATAAATTTCACAAGCTGTGATTCCTACAGGAAAGTACCAATTTGAAAGCAATTCACAACTTGCAGCATTGCTCATTTGCTGCATGGAAGGCTGTGATTCCTACAGGAAAGTACCAATTTGAAAGCAATTCACAACTCAGCGTCACTCCATCCGACCAGAGATAGGGCTGTGATTCCTACAGGAAAGTACCAATTTGAAAGCAATTCACAACTAGTATTGCTGCCAACACAAAGATAAACAGGCTGTGATTCCTACAGGAAAGTACCAATTTGAAAGCAATTCACAACGCACTATCGGTATATCGAAGGCAGCCGTAGGCTGTGATTCCTACAGGAAAGTACCAATTTGAAAGCAATTCACAACTAGTCTAACCAAATTTCGCCGTCGGTTCTAGCTGTGATTCCTACAGGAAAGTACCAATTTGAAAGCAATTCACAACAGACCAGAGAAGGGACACTTCAGGATCTGGCTGTGATTCCTACAGGAAAGTACCAATTTGAAAGCAATTCACAACCCCCATGGCCGCGCACGCCCATGTCGGCCTGCTGTGATTCCTACAGGAAAGTACCAATTTGAAAGCAATTCACAACTCCAGGATCACCTGATTGTCTACATCTTTGCTGTGATTCCTACAGGAAAGTACCAATTTGAAAGCAATTCACAACCCATGGCTAAGCTAAAAAACAATCAATTCGCTGTGATTCCTACAGGAAAGTACCAATTTGAAAGCAATTCACAACCCAAGCGACGCTATGATAAGTTTACTAATGCTGTGATTCCTACAGGAAAGTACCAATTTGAAAGCAATTCACAACGTCATCTTCAAAGAATTCCCCACTCACTGCTGTGATTCCTACAGGAAAGTACCAATTTGAAAGCAATTCACAACGCTTGCTTTGTGCCGTCGCCGCGAAAGCGAGCTGTGATTCCTACAGGAAAGTACCAATTTGAAAGCAATTCACAACAAGCTGTGCAAAGCTTCTACGCCCGCTTCTGCTGTGATTCCTACAGGAAAGTACCAATTTGAAAGCAATTCACAACTTCGTAAGCATAGAAGTTTATACTAACTTTGCTGTGATTCCTACAGGAAAGTACCAATTTGAAAGCAATTCACAACCGGATTTTGCCATCAGATGGCCGAAGCGGTGCTGTGATTCCTACAGGAAAGTACCAATTTGAAAGCAATTCACAACTCGCTGTCCTCGGTGATCTCGTCTTCGAGGCTGTGATTCCTACAGGAAAGTACCAATTTGAAAGCAATTCACAACCGATTGTCTGCGCAGCGGAGACTTGTCGCTGCTGTGATTCCTACAGGAAAGTACCAATTTGAAAGCAATTCACAACGAACTGTAGATGCTAATGGAAATTCACAAGGCTGTGATTCCTACAGGAAAGTACCAATTTGAAAGCAATTCACAACGTCCAAGTCTGAAGACTTGAACCAGGTGTTGCTGTGATTCCTACAGGAAAGTACCAATTTGAAAGCAATTCACAACACTCTCTGGTATTCGATGTACCGGAATTTGGCTGTGATTCCTACAGGAAAGTACCAATTTGAAAGCAATTCACAACCGTATCTGTCAATGTTATTTGAGATAGTGTGCTGTGATTCCTACAGGAAAGTACCAATTTGAAAGCAATTCACAACTTTTGGACATAATTACTAAACAATCAAATGGCTGTGATTCCTACAGGAAAGTACCAATTTGAAAGCAATTCACAACGTTTAGGGGTCTTTTCAGATTGCTTCTCTCGCTGTGATTCCTACAGGAAAGTACCAATTTGAAAGCAATTCACAACCTATGCCCTGCTACTTCACTCAATGCTGAGGCTGTGATTCCTACAGGAAAGTACCAATTTGAAAGCAATTCACAACTTGCAGGGATCGGGAAAAGCGTCCCCTTTGGCTGTGATTCCTACAGGAAAGTACCAATTTGAAAGCAATTCACAACTGAGGCATCACGTCTTTGATCAGTGTCGGTGCTGTGATTCCTACAGGAAAGTACCAATTTGAAAGCAATTCACAACTCTGTAAACATAGATCATCTCAGTAATTCGCTGTGATTCCTACAGGAAAGTACCAATTTGAAAGCAATTCACAACCTCAATTTGCACCAAAACAAAATGGATGGAGCTGTGATTCCTACAGGAAAGTACCAATTTGAAAGCAATTCACAACTCTTGTGTATCGCTCAAAATACTGCTTACTGCTGTGATTCCTACAGGAAAGTACCAATTTGAAAGCAATTCACAACTCATGGCTCGGTTTAGCTTTGCGATCGTTTGCTGTGATTCCTACAGGAAAGTACCAATTTGAAAGCAATTCACAACAGGCCTTCTAGCTCTTTTAGGCTTCTTGGTGCTGTGATTCCTACAGGAAAGTACCAATTTGAAAGCAATTCACAACTAAAGCAACTGAATTAAAATTAGGTAGAATGCTGTGATTCCTACAGGAAAGTACCAATTTGAAAGCAATTCACAACTGATGAGCGCTCCATGTACCGCTACATTCGGCTGTGATTCCTACAGGAAAGTACCAATTTGAAAGCAATTCACAACGCGCTTTGAGATTGATCTGGCGGAGCAGTCGCTGTGATTCCTACAGGAAAGTACCAATTTAGTTCGCTAAGAAATTATATTCAATGGTGCTCATGAATCTCCCTTCGGTCGATTTGAAAGCAATTCACAACCGGGAAGGAATTCTAAGCAACCCTGAGAGTGCTGTGATTCCTACAGGAAAGTACCAATTTAGTTCGCTAAGAAATTATATTCTATGGTACTCATGAATCTTACTTTGGTTGATTTGAAAGCAATTCACAGCAGAATAATTGTTGTTGAATCGAAAATTCTACTTAAGATCAATAAAATTGAGCTTAATCTATAGACCTATCTCACATACGTTTGAAGGACGTAAAACAAAGATAATTCCCCCTAAGCAGCCCCTAATTCGCAAACCCTAAAAATGAGTTTCTCTGAATTTCAGATTTTTGAATTTAGCCTTCATCTTTACAGTCCACCACCTCTCACGCTTCCATCATTTCCGGTATTGATGAGTTCTTGGTAGTCATCCATATCCATGCCTTTGCTGAACCTTCGGATATTATAACTGAAAGTCAGCATGACATAGCGTTGCAAGACATTGGTTTGTACATCTTCAATAAAGGTCTCAGAAATGTTTCTGCGAATGTTGTTGTTCTGTCGGAATAGGTCATAGACATTCAAGCTGATTTCTCCTCGCTGATTATTGAAGATCTTCTTGCCCAAACTCATATTAACCAAGGTGAAATTGGTGTCAAAGCCTTCGGAAAGGCCAGAATTCACTTGATGGGTCAAATCCAGTCTATACACAAAACCTTCCCAAATGATCCAGTTGAAATTGATTCTTCCCCGCTGATTGAAAAACTTGTTATTCAAATTCGGATTGAGTGTATTTTCTACATCATTAAAGGAAAATCTTGTCCAGATGTTAAAGTCAATCTGATCGCTGATATTACTGCTGATAGAGAACCCTGTACTGAGTCTTCGAGAGTTATTAAAACCGTTTTGCTGATTGACTAAAGTTGGCCTTTTGGTGTAAGCCGCCCCGAAATTCATATTGAAATTGGACTTGATAAATCCTGCAGGAATACCATAACTCAACCAAGATCTAAAATCCCAATAACCATCTAAGTTTACCGGTCTAAACAACTGACTGCCCTGTTCCAAGATGATTCCATTTTCAATTTCGGTTGCTTCTTGTGCAATAAAGGAACTGTTGCTGATTGTGTTTTTTACAAAAGAGGACTGAGCAAAAAGGAACCAGTTCCTGTCTGTTTCAGGATTGTTGCTTCTGAATCTTACTCTCAATCGGTTACTGTAAGATTGATCCAAATCCGGATTTCCTACATACAATTGCAATGGATTGGAGTTGTCGACTACCGGTTGTAATTGCCTTAAGTTTGGCTCATTGGTTCTGGTATCGTAATCGAACTCTATATTTGTGTTATCAGAAAATTTATAATCAATTCTGACACTTGGCTGGAAACTTTGGAAAGTCCGCAGCAAATCAAAAGTCAAAGGAAAACCCTGGCTATTGTCCAGTTTGGCATTTTGATATTGTCCTTCCACCTGAAATCTCAAGCCATCTTTTGAATATTGATAGCCTAACTCCACTTCCTGAGTTAAAAACTTGCTTTCAAAAGTATTACTCAAAGCAGTATCCAATCTTAATTCAGGATCACCTGGTGTTTCATCGATCACATCAAAAATCAACTGGTCTGAATCATTAATTCGGTTTCCGATTTCATATTCCAATTCAAATTGGCTTCTTTCACTCACTGCCTCTGTGAAGGAAATTCCTGTTTCCCAGGAAAGCCCAGTTCGGTCTCTGTTTATCTGTTGGTTGATGGTTTCAGTTCGGAAAGTAGGGGAGAAAAACTGGTTTTCAGCCAGTCGGTTGGCCCTATCCTCATTGGCATTATTTCCCAATCTAGCTCTAACAGTCATGGTTCTTCCGGGCTTATCAAATTTGTGACTGTAGAAAAAGCGATTGAATAGATCGTAATCCTTGTTTTTTGATGTTCGAGTATTCTCTACTGAATTGATCAAATCCACTCCATTGGTCGTTTCCCCAAAGAAATCTGAGTTTTCTGTTTCGAACCTTGCCGAAAATCTAGGGATATATAAGATCCTGTTCTTCTCATCAATATTATATTCGAAGCGCATATCAAATTGATGCTGGTTGTTCAATCTGGTATCATTGCTTACTTCTTCATAAAATTGATCCGTTTCATTATTGGTGATAAACTCACGGAAGCGTATTTCCTGCCCGATATTTTCTCTGCTGCTGAATACATAGCTTCCCGAGACCTTTATTTTTTTACCCCAAAGATCTGAATAGTTTAAGCCAGCCAAATTTGTATTAATGATCCCATTTTGAGGTCTCGCATTGTCCTGAGCATTGGGGTCGGAGGAGTAATCAGTCAGGTTAATATTATTGGAAAGTCCAGTAAATGTGATACGCTGATCCTCGTTGAAAGCATTGATACTTGCTCCCACTACATAGCGATCATCGCTTCCATAGCCTGCTGAAGTACGTCCAAATTGCCCCTTTCTTCTATTAGGCTTAGTGATGATGTTGATCGTTTTAAGCCTTTCACCATCATCGAAACCACTCAATCTGGCTTTTTCGCTTAGCTGATCAAAAATCTCAATGCTTTGAATTACCTCTGCAGGCAAATTTTGTAAGACTGTTCGTACATCAGTTCCGAAAAATGGCTTTCCATCCACCAATATCTGCCCAATATTTTCACCTTGAGCCTGCAAAGCTCCATCAGCGGAAGTTACTCCCGGTAATTTTTCAATCAGTGTCTGAGCGCTGGCATCCCGCATAGTCTTAAAGGCATCAGCATTATATAGGGTCGTATCTGACTTTTGCTGACTGGTAGATCTTCTTGCAGAGATGGTAACCTCCTCCAAAGCAGTTGCCTCTTCTTGGATGGAAATGACACCTAGGTCAATATTTCGTGCAACTTGAAGACTTCTAAACAGGTTTTGATAGCCTAAATATTGAACTTTCAATAGGTATTCCCCCTCGCGGACATCGTCGATTTCAAAATTTCCATCTAAATCTGAAATCATTCCATCCACCTGGGTGGAATCGTTTACACGGAGAAGTAAGATGGTTGCATTGGGGATTGCTGTTTTGGAGCCTGATTCCTGAACTCGCCCTTTGATAGAGTAGGTTTGGGCAATTAATGTGGTAGTTGCAAAAAAGAATAGCAGGATACTAAATTTTACTCTCATGGGTAGGTTTACTGTAATTCGCTGGTTTGAAGCGAAGATTGGTTTTAGTTTTCAATACAAAGGAAAGTCCTGTCAGAACTAATTGTTTGAACTTTTCGCTGAGCGGTCATATGGGAAAATGAAAGCATACCGATCGTGTAAAAAATTAGTCTTTATCATGTTATAAGTGCCTGATAATTTTATGATTTAGCTTCCTTTTTTGTAAAAAATGACAATGCCTGTCAGAAATTTATGTAAATTTTATAAACCTGTTGATGTTTATAAAAGTAACATTTTATATTAGTACTCGTAAAACAGGTCAATCATGGAAAAGCTAGAAAAAATCAACATCACCACTAAAAATTTGGCATCAGGGAATTGTCAGGTAAAGTTTGTTGTCGAAGATGATCAGGATTCAAGGTACGGGTATCTTTTGATGACAGAGCCGAAGCCGGTAGGTGAGATCATTTTGGAAATTCAGCGAAAGTTGGAAAATAGAAGAATGGCTGAGCGGAATATCAATCCCTTGTTTCCTGTTGCCCCAGCTCAGGATGATCCTAACTTTTATTTATTCTCGGCATGAGTTTTCTAGCTTCCAATCTCCGGTTTTTGAGAAAGCAAAAAGGCATTACCCAAAGTGATCTAGCCGATCAGTTGGACGTGCAAAGGACTATGATTTCTGCATACGAGGATGGGCGTTCAGAGCCCAAACTTGCTGCCCTTCAAAAGATCTGTGAATTATTGGAAGTTGGGATGGATGAGTTGATCAATCATGATATTGAAAAGCTTGGAAGAAAAGCTATTCAAAAGCGAGATCTGAACATTTTGACTATCGCGGTAGACGATCAAGACAGGGAGAATATTACGCTGGTAGGTCAGAAAGCTTCTGCAGGATATTTGAATGGTTTTGCTGATCAGGAATACATGGAGAAGTTACCACAATTCCGACTTCCTAATTTAGCAAGCAACGCGACATACAGAGCCTTTGAATTGGCGGGAGATTCCATGCTTCCCTTGATACCTGGCACAATCGTAATTGGTGCTTATGTGGATCATCTCAGTTCTATCAAAAGTGGTAGAACTTATGTGCTCGTTACCCAAACAGAGGGGGTGGTTTACAAGAGAGTTTTTAACTATTTATCCGAAAATGGAAAGCTCTTTTTGGTATCGGATAATGAACATTATAAGCCCTTCGAGGTAAAAGGTGAAGATGTACTGGAGGCATGGGAAGTCAAGGCCTTTATCAGTACTGATTTCCCAAATCCGGGAGATAAGAAAAAGCCTTTAAGTTTGGATGATTTGGGCGAGATGATTAAAGATATTCAATTGGATTTGAAAAAGCTGAAAGGTTAATTATTCATCTATCAAGCTCTGAAATCCTTCCTGGATTTTCCCCACTGCATCAAAAGCTGGATCTATGTTGACTACTCCTTTGCCCAATTCATGCCAATAGCCATCACCGCAATCAATGTAATGACCTCTCTTGGTACCTGGCGATTCCTTAGCCATATCATAATGATAATCCGGAGTAAAAACCAATTTCATCAATTGAATGGCGTATTCCCAATTGATGGTTCTGCTTTTACCATTTTGCTCAAAAATCACCTTTCTATTGGAAAAATGAACCGATACGGAGCAATCAACAGTTTTTTCAGAGTTGACTATTCTATAATGAACCTGAAGAGGAGCTTCTTTTTTGGTGGTTTCATAAATGGCTTGAATCAGATCCTGAGCCATTAATTGCCATTCTTCCTGATTGGCAGGAGTTTTATAATCCTTTACTTTACCTGATTCTGTTAAACCAATTCTAATTCCTCCTTCATCCAGAGATTTGCCTGTCCATCTAGAAGTGGAGATCAGTTCCTGAAGAGATTTGACCCAAACCTGATCAATAGGGCCATCATATTGATAATCATCGTTGAGTGTAAAGCCTTCATCTAAGATTTCTTCTTCCGAAAGCTCCTCTCTATCAGTGTAATGTAATTGAAGTTGAGCTTGAAGTTCCTTGCCCGACCAGTCCAAAGTCATGTGAAATACATGGGCATAGGGAGGTGGGGTGATTCCTGAATCATATTCGAAAACTAATCCTGTAACGTTTGATTTTGGGGAACTCATAGCTTGAAGTTTGTGCAAAAGTATATTTTTTCCACTGATAAAGCAGTTATTTTGCAAGCAAATAGCTGATTGATGGAAGATGTATTGGAAAAGATAGCAGAGGAGATTTATACCAAGTCCTATGTGGTCATAGATAATTTCGTGGATGAGATCTTTAGAAAAGCCCTTTTTGATGAACAAACTGATTTACTCGAAAAAGGAAAGTTTCGAAAAGCTGCTGTAGGTTCAGGTGATAAAAAGCAAGTGATACCTGAAATCAGAAGTGACGAGGTGCTTTGGATGGATGAAGAAAACCTCAGCCCACTTCAACAAGAATATTGGAATCGTGTGGAAGAAATCAAGACTATTTTGAACAGGAGATGTTTTCTAGGATTGAAGTCATTTGAGGGCCATTTTGCGAGGTATCCTATAGGTTCTTTTTACAAGCGTCATCTGGATCAATTCCAACAAGTTCCTTATCGGGAGGTCACAGTTATCCTTTATGTAAATGACCAATGGACTGAGGCGGATGAAGGGGCTTTGCGCATGTATCTTCCCAATCCCGATGGTACAGAGCGAATAGAAGATTATTTGCCAATGCCAGGTAGGTTGGTGGTTTTTTTAAGTGCTGAAATCCCACATGAAGTCTTGCCTACAAAAAAGGAAAGAAATAGTATTACAGGCTGGCTAAAGACTATAACCTAACGGAGATTTATGTTGATTTCTCTGACTTGATTAGCTTTCAGTTCAAAACTGCATTTTTCAAATGATGGTGGAGTAAAAATTACTCGCGGGTTATTAGAAAATCCATATTTCTCGGAAGGATAGCCAAATGGATTTTTGTTTAACTCACCATTTTCGTCCTCATCATGGAAAGTTGAAATGGAGTATTTCCCTGGTTTTAAATCTAAAATGGCAATTTTTGATTCCTGATTTTTTATAGGTAGTGAGATGGCCTTAATCGCTTTTTTTCTATTGTCAGGAAATCCACTTTCCTGATCAAAAATCAATATTCTTACCATGCCTTGGTTTGATCTGCAATTCGAGACCGTCAAGGATATACTTGCTAAATCTTGGTTGAAATTTGGTCCTTGAAATAAGAAATGAAAAACTATCAATAGGATTTGTATCATTCAAGCAGGCTTTTTCTGGCTAATTTGCCATTTGCAGTCTCAGGAAATTTGGGTAGGCAAATAATCTCCTTTGGCCTTTCAAAACGGGATAAAACAAGTTCAAGTTGCTTTTTTAAATTTTCTGCCTGATCCGCTTCAATTTCTTTCCTTTCCAGAAACAGAATTACTTTTTGTCCCAAGGATTCATCCTTCTTTGAACTGATAAGGAAACGCGTATCCGGAAAAATCGCTTGAATTGAATCCTCGATTTTATTTTCAATTTGTTCAGGGTGAATCTTTACACCTCCAGAATTGATCACAAAGTCCAACCTGCCTTTCCAAATAAATTGATTAGGAGAAAGCAACTCAATTTGGTCATTTGTTTGGATATTTTGAGGCCCGCTCATTGGGGATTTTATCCAAAGTGCATCATTTGAATCTGTTCCGATTTCTACACCCGGCAAGGTGCTGTAAATTAATTCTGGCTGGTCAGTTATTCGAGCTAATGCAACATGTGAAACAGTTTCTGTCATACCGAAGGTTTGCCAAGCAGCAATTCCATGTTTGACTATTTTAGATTTTAATTTTTGGGAAAGAGGAGCTCCACCTATAATTACTTGTTTGATTTTCTGCAATTTTTCTAAGCTCTCAGGCTTCTCTATACTATTTTCCACCTGTAGTGGCACCATTGCTACAAATTCAGGTAATTCATCCAAATTGATTTCACCCAGTGGATCTGAACTTGCAGCTACAATTTGGATGGGAGCATCCCAAACCATTGCTCTAACAAGCATCATTTTTCCCGCGATATAGGCAGGATTTAGGCAGCAAAGTAGTTTGGTGTCTTTACCTACCTTGAAAAATCCCTGAGTTGCTTTAGCACTGGCTTCCATTTGAAACTTTTCTAGTAAAATGGTCTTAGGCACACCTGTCGAACCCGAGGTTTGTTGAATAAATTTTGTTTCTCCAATTTTCCAAGCCTGGCAAAAAGCCAATGCCTCTTTTAAGAAATCAGGAAAGTCTGATTGGATCTGAGTAAAATCTTCAGGTTTTTGAAAAGTGAGGTGATGATATTTTAATTGAAACATAATGTTTTAACTCTTGTAAGCAGACTTCGGGTTCGAAAGATCAACAAATTCCGTGGAAGGCTGTTATCTTGCAAAAAAATCTGATTTTTAACCAAAACGGAAATCATGGAGTGGATTACTGCCAAAGAATACGAAGATATCACCTACAAGAAGTGCAACGGGGTTGCCAGAATAGCTTTTAACAGACCTGAAGTAAGAAATGCCTTCAGGCCCAAAACGACAGCCGAACTTTATGATGCTTTTTATGATGCTCAGGAAGATACCTCTATCGGTGTGGTTTTGTTGAGCGGAGAAGGACCTTCCTCCAAAGATGGAAAATGGGCCTTTTGTTCAGGAGGGGACCAAAAAGCTCGAGGTCATCAAGGGTATGTGGGGGATGATGGATATCACCGTTTGAATATTCTGGAAGTTCAGCGCTTGATTCGCTTTATGCCAAAGGTAGTGATTGCAGTAGTGCCGGGTTGGGCTGTTGGAGGTGGACATAGTTTACACGTGGTTTGTGATTTGACCTTGGCTAGTAAGGAAAATGCAATTTTTAAGCAAACTGATGCAGATGTAACCAGCTTCGACGGAGGTTATGGTTCAGCTTATTTGGCTAAAATGGTGGGTCAAAAAAAGGCGAGAGAAATATTTTTTCTAGGTAGAAATTATTCTGCCCAAGAAGCTTATGAAATGGGGATGGTAAATGCAGTCATTCCTCACGAAGAGTTAGAGGAAACAGCTTATCAATGGGCTCAGGAAATTTTAGAAAAGTCCCCAACATCCATCAAGATGCTCAAGTTTGCCATGAATCTGACTGATGACGGGATGGTGGGTCAGCAGGTATTTGCCGGTGAAGCTACCCGTTTGGCATATATGACAGAAGAAGCGAAAGAGGGTAGGAATGCCTTTTTGGAGAAAAGAAAGCCGAATTTCAAGGATATTAAGTGGATTCCGTAAGGTGAGTATCTGGTTAATCGAGTAACTGATCAATTAAAGAAATTGGTATTGAAAGAATATGTTAAAGTTATTAGTTAATGAGTTATTAGGGCCTCATGTAAATCGTAATTCGTAAAACGAAATTTTCAAGACTCAATCAAACCGCACCGCTGGTGCTCTGGGATTTTTTATCAATCTAAACTTCTACAATCATAGCGCGCCTTTGGCGCTGTCAAGAGCAATTATTGGAGCCTCAGAGAGGCAATATGATTGTAGATTAAAACGAACATTTTGAGATAAAGAGCTTCGGAGAAGCGATTTGAAATCAAGTAGTTCTCTGTGTTTCTCTGTGGTATAAAAAATTCTCCCGCAAAGAGGGGAAGAGGCAAGGTTCAGTAGGCAGTTTTGGAAAAGCTGAAATTAGAAGTCAGAAGGCTGAAAACAGAGAAGAATGAAATAAATCTGTGCTGATCTGTGTATTTATCCGTGCTAATCAGCGGGAAAAAGAAGCCGGCGGCAGTAAGCATAAGCATTTCTGCTCTTTTATTGTAGATTGATTGTTGAAGGTTATTAGTTATTGAGTTATTAAGGCCCCTCGTAAATCGTAATTCATAAACCAAAATTATTCAGGGATTTCAAGCTTCCCATGTTTTCTCATACCGCTACCTTCAGAACCGGTTAGTGCATCGCCCATATCTTTTCTGGCTTCTTCAGCATAGACTTGTAGCTTAGCCAGAACTTCCGGCTTAGCTTCAGAGATATCCTTACTTTCAGCAGGATCTGTTTCCAGATTATAAAGTTCGGCTTTTTCCAAATTAACATGCGTGTATTGAACTGGGATTCCATCATTTCTCAAGATGGTTCCTTCTGGCAGAGTTCTATAGCGGTGCGGAAAAACAAGCTTCCATTTTCCATAAATCACTGCCTGCAACTCATTTCGGTTATAGTAGGCAAAATAAGGCTTGTCCTCTTGCTGTTCTCCCTGAATCATGGACCATATATTCCTTCCATCAATAGGAAGCTCAGGTAATTCGGTACCGGTTATTGCTGCAATAGTTGGTAAAATATCCACAGTCATGGCAGCCTGACTTTGTACTGTTCCCGGTTTAATTTTTCCAGGCCAGGTGAAAATAGCCGGAACCCTGATTCCGCCTTCCCAGGAAGTGCCTTTGCCCTCTCTTAATCCACCGGTCAATCCTGCATGTGCTCCATAAGAAAGCCATGGACCATTGTCTGAAGTAAATATGATTAAGGTATTTTCTTCTAGGTCCAACTCTTTTAACTTTTTACGGATTTCGCCGACTGACCAATCAATTTCCATAATCACATCCCCATACATTCCCTGAGAAGACTTCCCTTTGAATTTTTCAGATACAAAAAGGGGAACATGCGGCATAGAATGAGCTAAGTAAAGGAAAAATGGCTGATCTTGATTTTTCTCGATAAATTCTAACGCTTTATCGGTATACCGGGTAGTTAGCAAACTTTGATCATCCAAAACTTCAAGGGTTGAGTCACCTTGAATCAATGGTAAAGGTGGATAATAGTCTTTAGCCTCAGGATGATGAGGCCACATATCATTAGAATAAGGCAATCCAAAATAGCTATCAAAGCCTTGTTTGCCCGGTAAAAAGGGTGCTAGATGGCCTAAGTGCCATTTGCCCACCATGCCTGTTGTATAGCCTTGCTCTTTGAGTAACTCAGCTATCGTAGTTTCGTCCGGATTCAATCCATGGCTAGCTGTATGATCCAAAGCGCCGAAGATTTCAAGGCGATTGGCGTATGTTCCTGTCAATAAAGCAGCTCTTGAAGCAGAGCAAACTGCATGAGGTACATAAAACTGGGTGAACTTGCTGCCATCTTCAGCCAATTGGTCCAGATGAGGAGTTTGCCATTCACTTGCTCCATAGCTTCCCAAATCGCCGTAGCCCAGATCATCTGCAAAAATTAAGACGATATTTGGTTTTTGTATTGGCTCTTTAACCTCTTCTTTTTGACAGGAAAAACAGAGTAAACATGAGAATAATAGAAGTGCTAGGGTCGATTTCAAGGCTGTTCTTTTTTACTTATAAAAACTTCAGTGTTACTTATTTTTTTCCAGATGCTTTGTCCAATTTTTTCTCCCTGAGCCACTCCTTCTTCAATCGCATCTCTAAAATGAATTCCTCCGTAAAGGCGGGAAATCGCCGCTTCTTCGGATGCTTGTAAAAAGGACTGAAACTGTCTTTCAGGTAAGCCGAAGTAAGTCTCAGATGTATCTAGAAAGTCAAAATCATGCCCAAAATACCCTGTAAGAATTACAGCTGAGGCTCGAGAGATTACTGAGTGACCAGAGGTGTATTCCGGAAAAGGAGGGGTTTGAAGCAATGGCTTCCACCTTTGATCCAATTCTCTGTTTATGACTGTCTCAGGACGGATTCTGTCCGTTTCATATTTTGCTTTCCAACATGAAATAAAGGCATCATGCAAAGTCATTCCAACCAAAGCATGAATGTAAGCAGTTTCTGCAAAGCTTAATTGTTGTTTTTCTGCCGCAATTCCTGTGATTCCCATCCAGTGCCCACCTGGAGAGATTTTTTTTACCCCCATCGCCATATGTCCGGAAAATTCTACCATAAATGGGTTGCAATCCCAAAAATTGGCTATGAGTTTTTGTTCCTCATTCAAGCTTTTGACGGTTTGATAAACCTCCATCAGTTGGTTACGAAAGGAACTGCCTTCCTTCAAATCATAAGTTGCCATAGGGTTTGGAGAAAACTGGTTCAAATCCTGAATGTAAAAAGTTTTAATAGTTCTCCATTCAGGTTCAACAGCACCCATATAAGCCGGTGGAGTAGGGTACCAGTTGCCAGCGCCTTCTTTGGGACTGTATCGAGTTAGTGTGGGGAGTTCAAGGTAACCATCTGCTTTGGCCTGGGTTAGAACCGAATTCGCAACTGTTTTTGCAAAATTGATGTGCGCCTCCAGTTCTTTCTTTTTGAAAAGCTTGTTCTTTAGAGCAAAAGCCACCCATTTCTCTTGCTTTTCTTTCATAAGATAACCTGAAGGCATAATACTTTCACCTACCAAAAGCATGGCATAAATTGCTGAAAACTCGGGTGAACTGATTGGATTTCTTTCTACTTCGAGACTATTTAGCCGAGATGGTCCAAGTAAGTCCGGGTGTTTGAATTCCTTTCCTTGCTCTCTAATAGCCAAATAGGAGGCTAGGGTGGAATAGGCGTAGATCCTAGCAGCTACCGGAGGACTTGCTACGTCCGTGACCATCACTTCAGTTAGATGAAATAGCTTCTCTCTATAGGTCTTTGGCCAATTCAAGGATTGCGCATTTACTTGATTCAAGCGAATTGTTAATAGAAGAATAACCAGGTAAAGGGCTTTATTTCTCATGGTATTGATAAAGTTCTAAAGCTTGTCCATGAATCCCAAAAAGCAAGAAGTTTTTTCCTGCTACTTCAATCGGTAAAACTGATTTGATATCACCTTTGATAGCTAAACCTGATTCAAATGGGTAAGCAGTTTGGAAATTTCCCTTTCCATCACCTTTAAGCACTAATCCAAGCCCTGCATCTATGTTCCCTATCCGGATCCTGGTTTGTCTTTGATTTCCTCCTAGTAACAAATCAATATGTCCGTCTTGATCAAAATCCCCGGTTTGAATTTGAAAAATGGGGAAAGCCTGAGCCAAACTTGGGAGCTTTTTGGCAATGAAACCAGTTCCTGTGTTTTCAAATACAAATGAACTTAGACTGTTGGCTTCTAAAATTTGGGCGGCATCCAAGTCTTTCTGCGAAAATAAATCTTGCAACTTAGCATCAGCATAACTTTCATAATTAGTGAATTTGCTCCTCATGGAGACCATTTGATCCAGTAATTCATCCCGGCTTGCAAACGGATAGGCCTCTTCACCAATGTAGCATTCCAAAATAGGATCTATGGACCCATTTTGATCAAAGTCGGAAGCGTAGAGCCGAAGTTTTTTTTCTTCGCTGACCTTAAATTGGGAGTTGTTTCCAAAATTCCCGGCGATGATATCCAAATCCCCATCACCATCTACATCTGAAGCATGAAGGGCGGTCCACCATCCTGATCTATTATCCTTAAAGTATTGATCTGTTTGATTGCTAAAGGTTTTTCCTTGCTGATTAATCAAAACGGTGATAGGCATAAATTCCCCAGCAATCACTAAGTCAGGAAACCCATCTTCATTAAGATCTAGGTTAAGGCTGGTATGAATCAAACCCAATTTTCCGTTTTGAGGTAAAAATTGATCAGTTTGATCTGAAAATACCCCCGATCCATCATTTATTAGGATTTTGCTCAATGGAGTCTCCGGGTATCTTCCCGGAATCACTTTTCCTCCTATAAATAGATCTAAGGCTCCATCTTGATTAATATCTAATGCTTGGGCTGTACCAGTTGATAGGGTATAGGCTGGAAAGTTTTTCTGAAGGCTTAATTTACCTGTTCCATCATTAAGATAAAGTCTGTCTTGGAGAGCCTCGTCACTACTCAGATAATCATGATACCCTCCACTTCCAATAAATAAATCCAACCAACCATCAGCATTGAAATCCTCAAAAATGGCAACTGCATCGGTGTATTCATCGGAGGATCTAAATCCTGAATAAACGGACCAGTTGCTTCCATCAAAGCTGAAAATCATTCCAGACTGACCTTTGGTGCCTCCAATAAAAATTTCAGGAATTCCATCCTGGTTTACATCTCCTTTTGCTAAGACTGGGCTGATGGCTCCTGGCATTACAGTCATCAGAGGCTGTCTTTTAAAATCATTAAATCCTATAGATTTAGGCTTAAAATCCGGTAGCTTCTCTACTTGGGTGAAAATAGTTTGTGTAGCGAGAGCTTTTGGAGTGGAGATAATAGCATTGCTGTGGCTCAAGGTATTCAGACTATTGATTTTAAGGTCGTAGACGGTTTCAGCTTTTCCATCGGGCCATGAGATCAAGGCTGAATCAATACTTGTGTATTCTCCTAATCCAAAATGAATTCTATATGTACTGCTAGACTGAAACCCACGGACTACCTGAAGTTCTTGTATTTGCTGACCACCTTTACTGTACACTTTAATTTCGGAGCCTAGCCCGAAAGGATTTAATTCTGGTCCTTGAAGCTGGAATTGAATCCAGTTTCCTTTCTTTCCTGTATTTTCAAAAATGTCTGCCGTTGTATTCAGATTACTGACGATTAGATCTAAATCTCCATCATTGTCCAAATCCGAATAAGCTGCTCCGCTGGAAAATCCTTTTTCATCAAATCCCCACTCTTTTGATCTGTTTTTGAAATTCAGGTCACCTAAATTTTGAAAGAAGTAATTGGAGATAGGAGTGGAGCTCATAGAAGTCACCAAGTGCAGAGTGTCTGCCTTTTGGTTTGCTACAGCTTGTTTGAAATAATAGTCTCCTTTGTATTTTAAAAAGTCCCGATTGGTGTAATCTCTGAAATATCCATTGGTAACCATCAAGTCTTTGAAGCCATCGTTGGTTGCATCAAAAAACAAGGCTGACCAAGACCAGTCGGTATTAGAAATTTCTGCTAATTGACCTACTTCTGAAAAATTCCCATTGCCCAAATTAAGTTGGAGCATATTTCTCATATTTTGATGATAAAAGCCTTTTTTGATCATCAATGCATATTGCTCGTAATTCTCCGGACCGTAAAGAAGCTTTTGCCTTCGGTTATCTTCCGGTAGCATATCTAAGGTGTAAATATCTTTCAGCCCATCATTATTGATATCCGCTATATCAGCTCCCATGGAAAAGTGCGAAATATGCTGAAAGAAGGAAGCCAGTTCGTCCTTGAAGGTGCCATCCTTTTGATTGATATAAAGGTAGTCTGGCTCTATATAATCATTAGTGACTAGAATGTCTGTCCATCCATCCCCATTTATATCTGAGGCAATGACTGCTAATCCAAAGCCTAAGGCCGAGCCTTTGATGCCAGCTGACTGACTGATGTCTATGAACTTACCATTATCATTTCTATACAGCTTGTCGCCCGCAGTAGGATGTCTAATTTGCTTGACCTCATCAAACTCCAATTCATTGATGACTTGGATATGATGATTAAGTAGATAAAGGTCCAAATCACCGTCTCTATCGAAATCGAAAAACAATGCCTGAGTGGAATTGGAGGGGTCCGCTATACCAAATTGCTCTGCTTTTTCTTCGAATTTAAATCCACCCTGATTGATCCAAAGTTCATTTTTGCGGCTTTGTTCATCTCCTTTCCCTGAATAAGAGATATAAATATCCAGCAAACCATCAGCATTGACATCTGCCATACTCACTCCCGTAGCCCAGGCTTTTTTCCCACCTATTCCAGCCGGTTTGGTTAAATCTTCAAATTTAAGACCTCCCAGATTTTTGTATAGCCTATTGGAAACCATATTTCCGGTGAAGAAAATATCGTCTAATCCATCATTGTCCAAGTCGCCTATAGCTACTCCGCCGCCATTGTAGAAATACTCATAGCGGAGTATATTATTGTATTGATCCTCGGTCAGTTGGTTTTTAAAATTGACCTTGGATTTGCTGGCCTTGAGAAGTTGAAATTTTGCCTCGAAATTTTCCTGAGCAATTACTGAAAAAGAGAAGAAGCAAATCCCCATAAGCATCCAAAATAGGATTTTAGTAAATGCCTTTGTATTACTGGTGCTCATGGGTACACTAATTATCCTAATCTGCTAATAACATCTTCAAAAAGCTGTTCATTGACCACGGCTACTCCTCCCATTAATCCCACATCCTGTCCCAATTGATAGAGAGCCAATTGTGATTTTTCTCTGGATTTGGCCATGCTGTAGATATTAAGCGCTTGTTGAATTGGCGTGATCAAATATTGATTGGCCTCTGCCACTGATCCTCCAATGATGATCAATTCTGGGTTGAGCAACTGGATCAGCATGGATATTCCTCTTCCCAAATCCAATCCTGCCTCGGATAGAATAGTGATGGCCCGTTGATCTCCAGCCAATGCAGCTTCTACCACGATTCCCGGCTCCAACTCTCCTTCATGGTCCCTAACCATCCTTGCTAGAATACTATCTTTATCCAATTTGATGGCTTCTTCTGCCATTTTCACAATGGCTGTTCCTGAAGCAACCGCTTCCAAGCAACCTTTCTTTCCGCAAATACAGGTGATATCCCTTGATTCAAATATTGGTGAGTGGGAAAATTCCCCTGCAAAACCAGAAGCACCTCTATAGATTTTACCATCTATAATGATTCCTAAACCGATTCCCCAACCCACGAAGAGTCCTAGTACATTTTTGTGAGAGTGATCGGAACCGAATTTAAATTCAGCAAGCGTCATCGCTCTGGCATCATTCTCCATAAAAATCTTTTTCTGGAATCTGGATTCAAAGTTTTCTAACAATGATTTTTTGCCAAAGCGGAAATAAGTGTAATTGATGCCTCCAATAGAATCCACTAGGCCTGGCATAGAAATTCCGATAGCAATGATTTTATCTGATTCTATCCCCGTTTTGGCTAGATAATGGTCTATGATATCACAGATTTTATCGAAAGTTTCCTTTTCATTATCCAACACGATCTTGTGGCTTTCTTTGGCTACTGCTAAGGTATGATTGCAGGAATACAGCCCAACATTCATATTAAACTTTGAAAGATCTACAGAAAGGACATAGAAAGCGTCTTCCGCCAATCTGTAGAGATCAGGCTTTCTTCCTCCTTGAGATTCTGCACGACCATGTTTGATGACTTCTCCAGAACTCATCAAGTCTGTGAGTAGAGAATTGACCGTAGGAAGGGAGATCCCTACCTCATTGCAAATTTCACTGGCTGTATTCGCTCCTTTGAGGTATAGGTTCTTAATGATCTTTATCTTATTGAGATAACTCTTTATTTCGACTACTCCCTCCATCTTTTCGATGAGGGCATTTGGATTTATTAGGTTCATAAATTCTAGTTGTACCTGAAATAAGGGAATTTTTAGGTTTCAAAAAATACTTTTTTAAAAAAATTAGAAAATGATTCAAATTTTAACGCTTCAAAATCAATTTATTTTTAATTGATTAATATTTGACAAAAAGATTTAGAAAGATTCTTGGGTTTGGGCAGGCCTCTTTATTATAGATTAAAAAAAAGATGAGGCTGCCTTTGAATAAAGACAGCCTCAAAAAGAATTATTAAGTATTCGCCCGTAGCTCAATCACCCTTAAAATAAACTAATCTAGTTGAAAAAATGCTCTATCGGACTAGCTTAAATAATTATATCTAATATACATGTAAATAATTGAAATACAAATAAATGCATTATAAATTATCAAACATGTATTTAGTTTTTTGCAAGCTTTTCGATTTTCTTTGCTATTTCTTCTGCCTCAGCCATTAATTTGTCTGCAGCGGTCCTATTCGAGTGTGAGATCTTGTGAGCTTCTTCCAGTTTCTTTTTGTACAAATCCTGAAGTTTTTCAGCTTCTGATTTTTTCTTGAATAATCCAAACATATCTAGTCTTTAGGGGTAGAACACGTGAAGATTTAAAAGGTTTTAAAACCGAATGAATGAAGCTGATGGATCTTGAGTTCGATTGTCTCCTTCTACGATTTCATCATTTTTGTAATTGATCAAATCTTCCAGCCTTCCTGCGGAATTATAATATCTCCAAGGACCTTCTCTTTTACCATCTTTCATTGCGCCTTCTGAAGCCTTTCTGCCATTCTCATGAAAGAAAATCCATCTACCGTCAGCCTTACCCTCTTTATAAGCTCCCTCAGATTCTTTTTTGCCATTTACATAGTAGGTAATTCTAGTTCCGTCTCCATCCTTTAATGTTCCTTTATCATAGGATTTAGAACCATCATAGGATTTGTATTCCGAAACATTCCACAAACGGCCCTCTTTCCAAAATTCCTCTTGTGTCAATTGCTTATTGTCATAAAATAACCCCCATATACCATCCTCAAAACCCAGCTTGTAAGAACCAACTGTCTTCAATTGTCCGCCATCATAATAATAAACCCATTGCCCGTTTTCCATTCCCAAATCGTACTCACCCTCGGCTATCAATACGCTGATTTTGTTGAAGTATTTCCAAAGACCTGTTTTGACATCATTTCTATATTCTCCAATAGAAAACAAAACTCCATCAGGAAAATAACTTTTCCATACACCGGTTTTCATTCCGTTGGCATATTGGCCTTGAACTGATACTTTTCCATCCTCGTAGAATTCTTCGTATTTACCTACTGGAACTCCCAGCTCATAGGTTTTTCGCTTAGCAACATTTTTATTTGGGTAATATTCTTCCCATGTTCCTATGGCAATACCGTTTTCATAAGTCTCAATTCTTGCAAGCCGCTTATTGAGATAATAGTATTTCCAGGTTCCAACTCTATTACCATTTTCATCGTAGAATTCTTCCGCTTCAATAGTTTTTGTATCAGGAAAATATCTCACCCATGGGCCTATTTTTTTACCCTTTTTATAATCTCCTGTTTCCAGTACATAATTATAAGAGGAGAAAGCAGTGTATTTGCCATTGAATTTGCCATCCGAATAGGTGGCCTCTACCAATAGTTTTCCATCTACGTCATACTCAAAAAATGGCCCGTCTAAAACTCCATTTTTATAAAACTCTCTTCTTAAAACCTCACTTGAAGGATAATAATAAATCCATTGTCCTGATTTTTGCCCTTTTTCATATTGACCCTCTGTGAAAATTGCTTTCGGATCCACAAAATCAGGTTGACCTGTACTACCATAGTACTCTACATATTTTCCAACCAGCAAGCTATCTTGAAAAATCAACTTTCGTTTGAGAAACCCATCATTATCATAAACTTCTGCAGGACCAAACAGAACTCCGTTTTTATACTCTGCTTCCAACATTTTTTTTCCATTGGGAAAAAACGAAATCCAAACGCCTTCACGTTGATCATTTTCAAATTTCCCCCTAGTTAGAAGGGTATTATTTTTTGGATTATAATAATTCCATAAACCCTGTTTTTTACCCTGCTTTATCACTCCTGTGGCCATGATGCTGGAATCCGGACTGAAAATTTTTACTAATTCGGTTTCTTGGGCAAAAAGTGAAGAATTTATAAAAAGAAAGAGGATGATTAGATATCTCATAAATTATTTGTCATAATCTGGCGAGAGCCAAATATCGGGGAGAACTAATTTGAATGATTCTTAGTATTCTACGAACAAATAGAATTCCTGTTTAAAAATAACCTATTTCTGCTTCTTTGCCAGAAATGCTTCAAGGGAGTTTAGAACTTTTCTAATTGCCTCTGACCATTCTTTTTGATTTTGACTGAGCACAGGAGAAACAGGTAGCCTTTTAAACCATTGAATATAGTTAAGGTTTTCGTTTTCCGAAAACTCCTCTAGTAACAGTTCAGAATAATCCCAAGGGCTGCTTGTCCAAGATCTCTGAAAATCAAGCTCTTTTAGATTCCAGTCTTTATGGGAAAATTTTCCACACAGAACAAAAAGATATACGCCCTTTCCAAACCAGTTGAGCAATCGGATATTTAGACCTTCGTCCAAATTGAAATCCCGAAATATATCCAAAACCTGATAAGGCAGACCCATTAGGTCTTGACCTTGGGCTAATTTTTTTCCTTTGACTTTGCTGTGGTATAGACTGAGATGATTTTTAGGGAATTCATCTCCTACAGCTCCAAAAACTTCCCAAAACTGATATTTCAACTGATTCTGTCTTCGGATCAACTGTTCATCTGCCCAAAGATTCAAATCCAGTTTATCTGATTTTTTTTCCATTACCAATGTAGCAGAGCGGAAGCCCAAGTAAAGCCTGAACCAAATGCTGCCAAACAAATCAAGTCGCCCTCTTTGATTCTTCCTTGTTCCCATGCTTCGCTTAAAGCAATTGGAATAGTTGCAGCTGTAGTATTGCCCATGTGCATGATATTGTTGAAAACTTTCTCATCCGGCATTTCCAATTTTTGCTGAATGTATTGGCTGATTCTCAAGTTGGCCTGATGAGGCACCAAGAGGTCAATGGCTGATTTGTCCAATTGATTGTGACTCAAGGCCTCTTGAATTACTTCCATAAAACGCACAACAGCATGTTTGAATACAGCATTTCCGTTCATTCTAAGATAAGTGCTGCCAGACTCCAACATTTCAGGGGAGAGTCTAACTTCTCTACTGCTTCCAGGATCTTTACAATAGAGCTCCTCTGCATACTTACCTTCTGAATGCAAATGGGTTGAGAGAATTCCAGGTTGATCAGATTCAACGGCTCCTAAAACTACTGCACCGGCACCATCTGCAAAAATGACTGAACTTGACCTTCCTTCATCACTTTTATCCAAAGCAGAAGATTGGATTTCTGCGCCTACTACCAGAACCTTTTTGTACATGCCGGTTTTTATAAACTGATCGGCGATGGAAAGTGCATAAATAAATCCTGAACAGGCATTTCTAATATCTAGCGCTCCGATTTCTCTAAAGTTGAGTTCTCGTTGAAGCAACACGCCATTTCCTGGAATAAAATAGTCGGGAGTTATTGTAGCAAAAACGATAAAATCTATTTCCTCGGCAGTTACATTTGCTCTTTCAAGAGCCTTAATCGTAGCAGCTTTGGACATGGAAGTGATGGAGTCCACCCCTGGGGTAAACCAGTGTCTGCTGTGAATTCCCGTTCTTTCGACAATCCACTGATTGTTGGTGTCCATCATACCTGCAAGATCTTCGTTGGTTACAACACGCTCAGGTACAAAATGGCCTACACCTAATATTCTGGATTTTTTCATCTGTTTATAATTTGTTTTTCAGTGGTCAGATGGAATGCCCTACCCCGATTTATCGGGGCATCCCCCTCACGATCCGCCGCGGCGGACGGGACAAGTTGTGTGAGATTTATTCTCATGGGCATTTCATATGATTATTCTTTTTTTTCAATCGCCATGCCGACCTGCCAAATGGCAGAATGGATCTCGTATGAATAATAATCACGCCTGTAGAGGTTATTTTGGGTCATACTCGATTATGGCAAATTTGGGTCAATACTCGAAAAGAAGGCCTAAATATCGTGACTTAGGCACTTACAACAAAAACCATCAAAGCCTCATTTGTTTACCCGAAAAGAGTATAATTCCCAAATTGATCCATGGGAGAAGTTCTTTTGATGATAGCCGGACTATCATTCTTCACTGAATTAACCATTGGGGAAACAGTAAAGCTGAGCATTTTTTCAGCCTGATATGGCTTCAGCATAGAAAGAAGCTCTTTTTCTTCGGTATAAGAGTCCAGCCATTTCTTTTCATCTTCCCGATTTAAAATGACAGGCATTCTGTCATGCACTTCAGAAACCAATTCATTGGGAGAGGTTGTCAAAATCAAAAAAGTATGGTGATTTTCTCCATTGATATTTTCATACTCTTCCCAAATTCCAGCAAACGCAAATAACTCATCATCCCTCATTGTAAACCGATAGGGAATTTTGGTTTTCTTTCCCAATTGTTTCCATTCATAGAAGCCGTCAGCAGGAACCAGACATCTCCTTTGTTTAAACGAGGTTTTAAAAGAAACTTTCTCATGCACTGATTCTGCTTTTGCATTGATCAGTTTTTGAGCGACTGGTTTATTTCTTCCAAATTCAGGTGTGATTCCCCAATAGAAAAATGAAAATCCCTTTGGACTTTGGGAAGTAATTACTGGCAAAAGCTGAGTTGGGGCAATATTATACCTAGGGTTGAAATCAGGAAGCATTTCTGCCTGAAACCTTTCTTCCAATTCAATTTTGCTTTTGCTTAGAGAATATCTACCACACATGATTTGTCATAATTTGCTGGAAGTTAGATATCCATCCCTATAAATTCAAATGCTCTTTGCTCAGAATAGTAAGGAATTGAATTATTTCCTGAAGAAAACCCCACATGACCCCCATGTTTTGGGAATTCGAAATAAACTTTTGGAAGACTTTTTCCCAATTTTTCAGGAAAACAACGCTCGCTTAGGAAGGGATCATTTTTAGCATTCAAAACCAAAGTAGGCACATCAATCTGGTCCAAAAAATGGATCGATGAATTGACCTCATAATATTCCTCTGCATCGCTGAAGCCATGTAAAGGTCCCGTGAAATAATCATCAAAATCGCTGAGAGTTTTGATGTTTTTTAAAAAATGAATCGGAATTTCCTCAGGATGTGTTTCTGCCTTTTTCATAACCTTTTCTCTCAGCGTTTTGAGAAATCTTTTGGAGTAAAGGATGTTTTCGCCTTCAGATATCTTTTTGCTGCTTGATGAAAGGTGAAGCGGAACTGAAACAGCCACTCCATTCTTGATTTTTGGATTATTGCTTTTCTGTTCTCCTAGATACTTTAAAGTAAGGTTTCCTCCCAAGCTGAAACCAATTAGACTGATTTGATCATAATGCGGCATGGAGTGCTTCACTACCTCATCCAAATCATAAGTTGCTCCGGAATGATAAAATATTGCCTGTTTATTCAGCTCTTCTCCGCAACCCCTATAATTCCAAGTGAGCACATCAAAGCCATTTTTGAAAAATATTTTGGCCATACCCAACATATAGGGACGGGAACTGTTTCCTTCCAAACCATGACTGATGATGACTAAATGGGAGGAATTTTGTTTGTACCAATCCAAATCCAGAAAATCTCCATCGGCTGTTTTAATTCTTTCCCTTAGTCCGTTTAAGAGCTCTATTTTGCGAAAAAGGGCGGGGTAAATAGTTTCTAAGTGGCCATTAAACAGCCACTTAGGTCTTTTGTAGTTGCTATGGGTAATCAGAGGCATACAATTTAATGTATTATCTATGGCTTCAATCAGAGGGGAAAATACTAGTTTTAAATTTGAATAAAGACATTATAAAAACTATTTTTGGACACTTTAAAAACGAACTAGCGCGCAATAACCTATGGCCGAAGTAATAAGAATGCCAAAAATGAGCGACACCATGGAAGAAGGTGTGATCGCTGCATGGTTGAAAAAAGTCGGAGATTCTGTAAAACCAGGAGATATTCTGGCGGAAGTAGAAACTGACAAAGCAACTATGGAGCTTGAATCCTATGAAGAAGGTGTGCTCTTACATATCGGAGTAAAAGAGAAAGATTCAGTTCCTGTAAACGGCATCATCGCTGTGATCGGGGAGAAGGGGGAAGACTTCGAACACTTGTTGAAGGATAACGGAGGCTCTGATGAAAAGAAAGAAGAAGCTCCTAAAGCTGAAGAGAAAAAGACTGAAGAGAAAAAATCTGAAGACAAGCCTAAAAAGTCTTCGGAGAAAATAGATACATCCAACATAGATGCTACGGTGATTACCATGCCGAAAATGTCTGATACTATGCAGGAAGGTACTATCGCTGCATGGCTGAAGAAAGTTGGAGACAGTGTGAAATCTGGCGAAATCATCGCTGAGGTGGAGACGGACAAGGCTACCATGGAATTGGAGTCTTACGAAGACGGCACACTTTTATATGTAGGAGTAGAAGAAGGTGACAGTGTACCAGTTGACGGCGTAATTGCTGTAATTGGTGCAAAAGATGCTGATTATGAAACTCTGCTGAAAGCTCAGGAGCAATCAGATGAGCCTGAGGAGGAAAAGCAGGAGGATAAAGAAGAAAAGAAAGCTGCTGAACCTAAAAAATCAGAAGAATCCAAGTCATCTAGCAGTAGCTCTGTGGCAAGTCCATCTCCAGTAACTTCTGATGGAGATCGTGTTAAAGCATCTCCATTGGCAAAGAAAATCGCCGAAGAAAAGGGAATTGACATCCGTCAGGTAGCTGGTTCCGGTGATGGAGGAAGAATCATCAAAAGAGATGTAGAAAATTTTGTTCCTACTGCAGCTCCGGCAGCTTCTGCTTCTGCATCTGCTGTAATGCCTTCGGTTGGTCAGGAGAGCTTCACAGAGGAGAAAGTTTCTCAAATGAGAAAAGTGATTGCAAAGAGACTTGCAGAAAGCAAATACTCTGCACCACATTTCTATTTGACTATGGAAATCAATATGGACAAAGCCATCGAAGCTCGTAAGAGTATGAATGAGGTTTCTCCAGTGAAAATTTCCTTCAATGACATGGTGATCAAAGCAAGTGCAGCAGCCTTGCGTCAACATCCTAAAGTGAACTCAAGCTGGTTGGGTGATAAAATCCGATACAATGACCACATCCATATTGGAATGGCGGTAGCAGTTGAGGAAGGACTTTTGGTTCCTGTTATTCGTTTTGCAGACAGCAAGTCATTATCTCAGATTTCCAACGAGGCAAAAACTTTGGGTGGAAAAGCCAAAAACAAAGAATTACAGCCTAAAGATTGGGAGGGTAACACATTCACAATTTCCAACTTAGGGATGTTTGGCATTGATGAGTTCACTGCTATCATTAACCCGCCTGATGCATGTATCCTAGCTGTAGGAGGTATCAAAGAGACGGTAATTGTGAAAGACGGTCAAATGAAAATCGGAAATATCATGAAAGTGACTCTTTCTTGTGACCACAGAGTAGTTGACGGTGCAGTTGGGTCAGCCTTCTTATTGACTCTAAAAGGCCTTTTGGAAGATCCGGTCAGAATATTGATATAAATTATCTGTCAAAAAGTCCTGTTTTCAGGACTTTTTGCTTTTAGTATGGTTATTGGAGAAAGGCATTCGAGATGACGCTGAGAGATTTAAGAAAACTCGAAGTCAGCAGAGTCATCTTTATAAGCAAGAAAACTTTTAATTCATGGAAAGAATCAAATCAACCACCGTTGTAGCTATCAGGCACAATGGGGAAACAGTAATAGGTGCAGATGGACAGGCCACTTTGGGAAATACGGTAGCCAAAAGTAGTGTAAAGAAAATCAGAGTACTGCAAGGAGGGAAAATTGTAACAGGTTTTGCTGGTTCAACAGCTGATGCCTTTACCTTATTGGAGAAGTTTGAAGAGAAGCTTGGTGCTTTTGGCAATAATATGAAAAGAGCCGCCGTTGAGTTAGCCAAAGAATGGAGAACAGACAGAATGCTTAGCAAATTGGAAGCGATGATGATTGTTGCTGATAAGGAGGATATCTTGATTATCTCTGGAACAGGAGATGTGATTGAGCCCGATATGGAAATAGCTACTATTGGTTCGGGATCCATGTTTGCGCAGTCAGCTGCAAGAGCAATGAAGAAATTTGCTACCCATCTGTCAGCTGAGGAAATGGTGAGAGAAAGTCTCCATATAGCTGCAGATGTATGTATTTATACGAATCATAATCTGGTGGTAGAAAAAGTGGGGGACTGATAATTTTCGCCTAAGAATTTTGACCGGGACTTGTTCCCGGTTTTTTTATGCCAATATCTTAAACCCAAAGTCACTTTTGCGTGTTTACCCTTTGTACTTACACCTGAAAAATGGAAACAGCAACAGTGAAAAATACCAACAAGAAGGATTATAGAAAGCTAATTCTAGAAGGTTTTGTAAATCATGTATTAGAAAATGGAACTGCTCCTAATTCGATCTTTAAGTTTGCAAAAGAACTGAAGATGAAAGAGGCAGATTTCTACACTTATTTCACCTCCTTTGATGCAATCAAATCAGCAATCTGGGTTCAGATATTTGAGGATACCATCAGCCAGTTAGAGGCTCAAGAGGTGTATAGAGAATATTCAGCCAGAGAAAAATTTCTCGGTTTTCTCTTCACCTGGATTGAGGAGCTTAAGAAAAATAGATCCTATTTATTGAGTCTGTACGAGCACAGAAGCAAAGCTATGAATCCAATTCCTTCAGAATTGAAGGAGTTTAAAGAAAAATTTAAGGATTTTGCCAGCGATATAATCATGGAGGGAAAGGAAACACAGGAGATAGCCAACCGCCCTGTGATTTCAGATCGCTATGATGAGGCCTTGTGGATTCAGGTATTGTTCGTTTTGAAATATTGGTTGGATGATAATTCTCCAAGATTCGAAAAAACAGATGCCGCTATTGAGAAGTCTGTCAATTTGGCTTTTGACCTGATGGGAAAAAGTGCCCTAGATAGCTTCTTAGACTTTGCCAAATTTTTATACCAAAACAAATAAACCATGGCTGAAAATGTGAAAGAGCAGGAAGCGATACCAGTTTCCAAAGTGCAGAGAGCGGCTAAATTCATTTCTACCGGTGCGAAGGTAGGAGGGAATTATGTGAAGCATTATGCCAAAAAAATGGTTAATCCGGCTTTGGATAAGGAATCCTTACACCAGAGCAATGCGAAAGATATATATAATTCATTAAGTCAATTGAAAGGTTCTGCCTTGAAAGTGGCTCAAATGATGAGTATGGATAAAAACCTTTTGCCAAGGGCGTATCAGGATAAGTTTACCATGGCTCAATATTCTGCGCCACCATTATCCTATCCTTTAGTCGTTAAGACATTTCAACAGCATCTGGGAAAAACCCCTGATCAATTGTTTGACACCTTTACCAGATCCGCAGTGAATGCTGCTTCCATCGGTCAGGTGCATCAAGCTACCAAAGGAGATAAATTACTCGCTGTGAAAATCCAGTATCCAGGGGTAGCTGATTCAGTCGGGTCTGATTTGAAGCTCGTTCGTCCCTTTGCTTTGAGGTTACTTAACATGAATGAGAAGGAACTGGATCATTACATGGCTGAAGTAGAAGAGAGGCTGTTGGAAGAGACGGATTACGTTTTGGAAGTAGAGCGATCCAGAGAAATTTCAAAAGCCTGTGAGCATATTCCAAACTTGAATTTCCCCACCTATTATGATGAATTGAGTGCTGATCGCATCATCACCATGGATTGGATTCAGGGAAAGCATATCAAAGAATGGCTAGAGACCAATCCTAGTCAGGAGGCTAAAAATCAAATCGGTCAGGCATTGTGGGATTTTTATCATCATCAAGTTCACAACTTGATGCAGGTACACGCAGATCCACATCCGGGTAATTTCATCGTACAGGAAAATGATGTATTGGGGATTATAGATTTCGGATGTGTAAAAGTGATCCCGGAAGAGTTTTACCATGGATACTTCTCTTTGATCAAAAAGGATTTATTGATCAAAGAAGAAGAGCTGAATCAAATTTTCTATGACTTGGAATTTATTTCCGACAAAGATACCGAGCAAGAAAAAGTCTACTTCAAAGGAGTATTCAAAGAAATGATTTCCTTACTGGGGAAGCCATTTCATGTTGAAAAGTTTGACTTTGCTGACGATGGCTTCTTTGAGCAAATTTTTATGTTGGGAGATAAAATCTCGAATGATAAGATGTTTAAAAAGTCTAGGCAGGCGAGGGGTTCCAGACATGGTTTGTACATCAATCGAACCTACTTCGGATTGTATAATTTGCTAAATCAGTTGCAGGCGGAGGTTATAACGACCAAGCCTGATTGGCTGAAATAATAAATGAAAGGCGCTAATTTCAGCGCCTTTTTTCATACCAAGCCTTTTTCGTGGATTCCCATTCATCTGCGAGTAAACTATAATAAATCGTATCCCTTCTTCTTCCGGAGCAAAGGAGCGTATGACTTCTCAATATACCTTCCTCATGGATCCCCATAGCAAGCATGGCCTTTCTTGCGGGAGTATTCAACACATCGGTTTTCAATTCTACTCTTAGCATTTTTTGGACTTCAAAAGCATACTCGAACATCAGGAATTTGATCTGCCTATTATAACCTTTTTCATGATAGTCCTTTCCCAGCCAGGTCCACCCAATTTCAATTCTTTTATCCCTAGGGGAGAAATTTCCAAAGGCGCTGGATCCAATAGGTAGTGTACTTTCTTTATCGATTATTGTGAACTGCAGTCTTTCGCCAGAAAATGTGGGAGCAGCCCAATCCTCAAAATCTTCCTGGCTACTTAAATCATGAGTAAAATAATCCCAAAGTGATTTTTCTCTGCTTAAATCCAATAGTAAAGGAAAATCCTGCCGAGTCATGGGTCTCAGCAGGATTTGTTCATTTTCTAGAATTACATTTTCAAGCATTAGCCTAATACTTCTTTCAGGGTTTGATTAAAGATGGCTACTTCCTCCGGAGTTCCCGTGGAAATTCTGCACCAATCGTTCAAAGGCGGGAAGGGTCTTCCAATGATGATTCCTCTGTCCGCAAAGGTTTTATTTAATTCCCCAATATCTCTTCCAGATTGGAAGAATACAAAATTGGCATGTGAATCCAGGTAAGGTAGTTTCAACTCATCCAAAGTCTTGGTAATGGAGGCTTTTACTTCTTTATTACTACGAATTGAAAAGTCATAAAATTCTTTATCCAAAAGTGCCGCTTTTCCAGCCTCAATAGCCATAATATTGGTATTGGCCACCACCCGATCTCTCAATTTTTCGGCAATTGCAGGCCTTGCTACCATGTATCCTAGACGGATACCTGCCAGTCCATAGGCTTTGGAGAAAGTTCTGGATACAATGACATCTTTTCCTTCTTTGACTAATTCCACCATAGATGGATAATTAGGTTCTGTGATGTAATCATAATAGGCCTCATCACTAAAGACCACTGTTTTCTTGCTGACTGTATTACAAAAATCCTTTACACGATCTGCAGGTAATAGTTTTCCAGTTGGGTTATTAGGGTTACAAAGGAAAACCAGTCTGGTTTGATAAGAAACCCGCTTCTCAATTTCATCCAGATCAAAGTCCAAATCCTTGGTCAAAGGAACCCAGTTGATATCCGTTCCCCACAATTCGGCATAGCTCATCATGGATAAAAATGTAGGGGCGCATGAAATGATCTCACCACCTTGCCCGAATGTGATTCCTGCCACTTTGAGGCCTTCTGTGGATCCTGCTACCATGACAATATGATCCTCAGTAACGCCTTCTTTATCAGCGATCATCTTCACCAAATCCCCATTATAGGCCCAAGGATACCTACAGCCAAGGTCAAAATTATCCATCATGGCCTTTCTCATTTTCTCAGAGGGTCCGTATGGATTTTCGTTTGAACCTAATCGAATTGGACCTTCTAATGGTCTGGGATTAAACTTTTTTACTTCCTCAGCACTAAGCTGTGTGCTTATACCCGTTCCAAATAAGGCCATGCTTCCGCCCATTCCGGCTTTTTTTAACCAAGATCTTCTTGAAATTCCTGTCATCTTCTCATCATTTTTTTAGTAAAATACCAACTTTTGTTGATCTCTTTTATGAAAATTACATTTTCGGTGTCTCTTTGTTAAAAATAAGTTTTATCCTGAAAATATTCAATAAATAAAATTTCATTTTAATAAGTTGCATATAAACAGAATTATTTTTTAAATTATAAGACAAGCACATCAATCCCTAAACTATGTATAATATGAAAAAGCTGTTATTTTTCTTGGTTTGTGGGTTGCTTTGGTTCTCAAGTCTTAGGGCCCAGCAAACTCAGTATATGGTATTCGAATTTATCAAGGTTGAAAATGATCAAATCTTTGATTACATCGAGTTTAAAGATTTCATGGAAAAAGTTTACCGGCAGGCTCTCAATGATGATCAAATAAATGGATGGGACTTCTGGGCATTGCAGTCAGGAGCGGACCATAGTGATTTCCAATACATCATGATTACGTACTTTGATGATCCGGTGAAAATGATGAATGGTCTGGAGGATAAAAAAATGATAGAGTATACAAAAATCGCCTATCCTCATCTCAGTGAACCTCAAGTGCTAAAGTTATTTGAAAATGCACTTTCGATGAGAGATATGCCCATGAGGCTTTATATGAGAGAAATTGTTAGTACGGAAGACAACTTCCAAATGAAACCTGGTGTACTTGCCTCTTTTGACTTGATGAAGGCTGTGGAGGGTAAGTTCAATCAGTACGAGCAAGCTGAAATGGAAGTGTTTAAACCCATACACCAGAATAAAATTGAAAAGGGTTTGATGGGACACTGGAGCTTCCTCCGAACAGCATTGCCACAAGGGTCTCAAGCAAAGTCAACGCATTTGACCATGAATATGTATAAGGATTATATGCAGTTTTTCAATGCGCAAGCTTATGAGGATTTAGAGCAAACCGCTGAGCAAAGAAAAGCTGTCAATGAAGGTTTGAACTCAAGAGATCAAAAGTGGGTTTACCTAGCAACATTAGAAAATGTAGTTCGCTAATCAATAGTCCGGTTTGTAACTATGCAGGGAGGCTTCGAGACAAAGCCTCCTTTTTCTTTTTAAACAATTTGAACAATAGAAGACCGAAAAGTGGTCCTATGCTCAGTAAACTGATCATTTGTTCAATCGAAAGCCATTTCAGCAGTAGTTGCCCCACTTGAATAGAAACAATTGTCAATGCAAAGCCCAGACAATTCACCAAAGTAAGGGCAGTTCCTTTGTACTGAGCGGGAGTAGCCTGAGCCACCAATGTGGAAAATTGAGGGGAATCAGCTGTAACTAGCATCCCCCAAATCAACAGGAAAATGATCCAAAAATAATGGGGTTCAGTCGGGATAATCAAAACCAATATACAGCAAATGCCAGAACCTAGTAATGCGGTTAATGCTACTTTTTCGCTTCCTATTCTGGGTGAAATCAGTCCTCCCACAGCACAAGAAATGGCCCCTACCGCGATGACTGCAAATGAAAGATAAGCGTTTTGAGAAGATTGAATATCCTGAATACTGAACCAAGCAATCAATCCTGGGATAAATGCCCAGAAAGTGTATAGCTCCCACATGTGGCCGAAATATCCTGATGCAGCACTTTTTAAAGCAGGGATCTTAGAGAGGTTAGGGATTAGGCTCCATTCAAATTTTAGATTTTGTTTTCTGAATGGACCATCCGGAACAAAAATCCCAACTATCAATCCTCCTATTATGGCCAAAGCAGAGGTAGTCCAGAAGAGGATTTCCCAAGAAAGCTGAAGTTCTAACCCTCGAATCAAATGCGGGAAAGCTGTACCCAATACCAATGCTCCTACCAAAAATCCCAAGGCAGTACCCAACCCTTTTTCAAAGTAATCTGCCGCTATCTTCATCCCAACCGGGTAAATGCCTGCCAGAAAAAAGCCTACGAAAAATCTACAAATGAGAAGGACTCCCAACTGTAGAGGAATCAAAACGATGAAAAGATTGAAAAAGGAGGCTAAAATAGCACTCACCATGAAAACCCATCGAGGAGAAAATCTGTCTGGGATAGAAAACACAGCAAATAGCAGGGTGCCTGATATGAATCCGAATTGAACCGCAATAGTAATGGGTGCAGTCAATTCTGGTTGACCGAGAATTTGACTGATTTCCGGTATCGCAGCATTGGCTGCAAACCAAAGAGAAGTGCCCAGAAATTGAGCAATAACGATCAATATCAGGGCACTTCTTGCTTTATCAGAACTCATTTTGAACCTAAGATTCCTTTGATTTTAGAAACTTCTGCTTCCGAAAATTGAGTGTTTTTCACTGCATTTACATTGTCATCTAATTGCTCAGGTTTTGAAACGCCCACCAAAACAGAGGTAATTCGGCTGTCCTTCAAAAGCCAAGCAATCGCCATTTGAGCCAAGGTTTGTCCTCTAGAGATCGCAACTTCATTAAGTTGACGGATTTGCTCCAACTTTTCTCCTCCAATTTGCTCTGGCTTAAGATATCTTCCGTCTTTTGCTGCCCTTGAATCTTCAGGGATTCCTTTCAAATATTTATCCGTCAACATTCCTTGTTCCAAAGGTGAAAACGCGATACTTCCTATACCATTTTCTCCCAAAACGTCTAATAAACCATCTTCAACCCATCTATCCATCATGCTATACCTAGGCTGATGGATAAGTAAAGGAGTACCGAGTTCTTTCAGAATTTTATAAGCTCTGGCTGTGTCCTCAGCACTATATTGGGAAATTCCTACATAGAGTGCTTTACCTTGTCTAACCAATAGATCCAAGGCACCCATAGTTTCTTCCAAAGGTGTTTCCGGATCTGGTCTATGGTGATAAAAAATATCTACATAATCTAGTCCCATACGTTTGAGACTTTGATCACAGCTAGCTACCAAATACTTTTTGGAGCCCATATTTCCATAAGGTCCGGGCCACATATCCCATCCTGCTTTGGAAGAAATGATGAGTTCGTCCCGATAGGGTAAAAAATCTTTTTTTAGGATTCTACCAAAATTTTCCTCAGCGGATCCATAAGGAGGACCGTAGTTGTTCGCTAAGTCGAAGTGTGAGATACCCAAGTCAAATGCTCTTCTCAATATTTTTCTTCCCAAAGTAAAATCAGCATTATGGCCGAAATTATGCCAGAGACCAAGGCTTATTTCTGGGAGAAGCAATCCGCTTTTTCCTGTTCTTCGGTATTTCATCTGAGCATAACGGTCAGTTGAAGGAAGATAGGGAGGTAAAGGATTGTGGTCGTTGATGTTCATAAATAGGTTTTTTTAGGTTATGCGAACCAAATTAAGGCGATAAAAATAGATATCAAACAAATTCCTATAACTGCTAGCCAAGACTTAATGATAAACTTGATCCAGTCATTGAATTTGATGCCTGCTGCTGCAATTACCGCCATCATTCCACCATTTGTAGGGGTAAGCAAATCCATCATGCTAACTGCGTATTGGCTGGTAAATACTGCAAGCTGCCTGGAAATTCCCAATAAATCCATTAGGGGGCTTGCCAAGGGAATGGTAAGGACAGTTTGGCCAGAAGTACTTGGAACTGGGATATGGATAAGAAGCTGACTGATAAATAAACCCATCACTGCCAATTGATCTGGAAGCCCTTCCAAAGGAGTAAACATGGAGTGTATTACCGTATCGATGATCATTCCTTTCTCTAGAATCAAATAGACACTTCTTGCCAAGCCCACAATCACACCTGCAAATATCATTTCTCCGAAACCAGCTGTATATACTCTTGCCGTTCCGTTTATGCCTAATTTTCCGATCAGTCCACAGGCAAATCCAATCACAAAAAAGAATGCAGACATTTCATTGTATCCCCAGTCCTTTTGGGTAATTCCCCAGCCCATAAATATGATTCCTCCTAATGAAAGAAAAAGAATCAATCCATTTCTCCATCCTATGGAAGAGGGCTTTAATTCTATTTTTTCAGTAATTGAATTTTTATTTTTTCCATTTCTGATCATTAAAAAAGTCCAAACTCCTATCCCAATCGCGAAAAACACCAATCGATAAACCAAGCCCTCAGAAACTTCGACTTCTGCTAATTTTTGAGCTAACAAAGAATTGAATGGATTAATAGGGGACAAGGCCGCTCCAACCAATGAAGAACCCAAAGTCAAACCTACTATGGATTTTACATCATAATTGAGCTTTTTGGACAATACTATCAGGAGAGGAACCATAGCAATTATTTCCTCCTGCATGGCAATGGTTGCCCCGGCTATTGAAAAACAGATGGAAAGTATGACCAATAATAAGTAAGTGTTTCCGCGGAAACTGTAGATCAATGCTTCAACTCCTACTTGCAATGCTCCAGTCTTTTCAACAACATAAAAGGCCCCGCCTATAAGCAGGATAAGGACTAGAATATCGGCGCCCAAAATAATCCCCTCCGGGATAGCTTTGACCATTTCATCGTAGGAGACATTTTGCTTTTCTATAGCTTCGTAACTTCCCTGAATCACCACTTCCCGTCCAGTATATTCATCGATTTGCCTATCATAAGTTCCTGACGAAACCAAAAAGGTCGCTAGCCAAGACAATAGGACGAAAGCCAAAAGAATGATTAATGGATGTGGAAAAGAGATTTTCATGGGTTTTGTTGGATGAGGGAGTGGATTTCACTTGCCAGGTTAACTCTAAAATTGTCTCGGTCCCGAGTATTCGAAAGAATTATTAATCCAAATTTTTCTTCGGGATCAAAAAGTAAAAGAGCACTAAATCCAGCTTGGCCTCCAAAATGACCAATAAACTGCTGCTTATTAATTTCAATCTTTTGAAATCCCGCAGGAGCTTTTTCAGGGTCTGTTTGGAGCCAAAGAAGCTCTTCCTGCATATTTCCTAAATGGAGACGTATTAGCTGCAGTAAGGCATTGTTAAGATCTTCTACAGAGCTCTGGAGGCCGGAAGAAGGGGAGGGGTGTGATTGATATTCAATAGGAGATTCTTTTAGCCTTTTCCAAACAGATGTTTTTCTGTAGCCCCCATCAATTATCAAACTTTCATTAAAATAACTGGATTTCATTCCCAATTGCCGGAAAACAGATTCTTGAACCAATTGATCGAAACTCGCTCCTGAAGAGAAGGAAAGCAGGAATCCCAATAAATCAAAATTGATATCTGCATAATGATATTCTCTTTTTCGACCAAGTTTTGGTGAACCTTCTAAAAAATCCAAGACATAGTTATCAAGACTTTGATCTTTCTTTTGCTTGAAAAACTCGTTAAAAACTGTTTTGTCTTTTAATCCTGATTCATGCCGGAGTAATTCTTCAAAGGATATTTTTCCCAAATCTGATTCAGGACTAATTAAAGGGTGTTGCAGGATTGAAATAGGGTCAGCTACATTCAGGCCCACGCTTTGGAAGTGCTTGGCAACAGCCAAACTGGTAAAGATCTTTGAGATAGATGCAACTGGAAGGATGGTGTTTGTTTTAAATGAATCTTTGGATTCCAGTTCATTAAAGCCAATGGCTTTTTGGTAAGTCACCTTCGAATTTCGAACAACCGAAACTGCGAGACCTGAGAGTTGATTTTGATTGAGTGTGGCTATTAAGATAGAGTCCAGCTTTTCCTTTTTTGAATGACTGACTAAAGGCGGGGCGAAGCTAACTTTTGGAAAACTATTCCACCATTCATATCCGTAGAAAAGGACTGCTCCTACGATTAAAACCCAAAGAATTAACTGGATAGTTTTTTTCATTCTATTGAATTATTCAACTTCATTATTCACAGTTTCCTTTTTATTCAAAATAGGCTTTTTCGATAGGTATTCTTTTGGCAACTGCTTTTTCAGATCATTCACAAATTGGTGGTAGTCCACCGTAATGGTATGCCTTGGGGTTTCTATTTGATTGTAATGTGGGTTCTTTACCTCTTTTTGACAAAGCTCCCCTAAGTTGGAAGGCCTTTTCCACTTGCCAATTAATTCTTGGGCCATCAGCTTACTTTGTAATTCTGCTCCCGGCCAAATACAACCTAGTGGCTGGAACATGCCTACGAAATAGAGATTATGGATTTCAGGGTGAAACATTTTTAGATATAGCGGAACAGGACCTTTGCTGTAGTCTATAAAATCTTTATCAAAAAACGGATGACTCAACCAATACCCAGTGCAAGCAATGATCGTATCAAATTCTTCTTCTCTGCCATCTTCAAAAATGACTTTTTTTCCTTCGAATCGCTTGATATCCAGTCTAGGTTTGACCTTGCCATGTCGTATTTTATGCAGAAGCTCATCATTGATGGTAGGATGAGTAGCGCCGAAGGCTTCAGTGGGAGGTCTGAGTCCATAAGCTTCATTTTTCCCGATAATGATTCTCAGTAAAATAGAATTGAGGAACATCCTGATCTTAGGAGGGATCCATTTACTTTGCTCAGCTACTTTATCGGATGGCTTCCCGAAAATGAATTTGGGTACAATTCTGTATCCTCTTCTCCAGCTAATAGCTGTTTTCGAGGAAACTCTGCTGGTTTCTACCGCTACATCGCATGCTGAATTGCCTCCCCCAATGACCAAAACCCTTTGGTCTTTAAATGGAGTTGCCTTTTTGAATTGATGGGAATGGAGGAAGTCTCCCGAAAATTCTCCGGGATATTGAGGATATCTGGGCTTCCAATGGTGTCCATTGGCCACAACTAGATGGGTGAAAATCTCCACAGTCTCCTTGCCATCTTTTTCAGTAGTTATTTCCCATGTTTTTTGGTCTATCCATTGACATTTTTTGACTAAAGTACCAAAGCGGATGAATGGATATAAATTGAATTTGGTGGCATAAGCCTGAAAATATCTTCTCAATTCATCATGAGAAGGGTAATCGGCAGTTTCAGGATCAAATTCATCGAAAGTAAAGTCCTCGTATTGGGAAAGAGTTTTGGAGGAAATGATATGAGTTGTTTCAAAAACACTGGAATGAGATTCGTCCTCTGAGTAGATCCAGTTTCCGCCCACATCTTGGTTTCTATCAAAAGCAACCGCATCAATTCCTTGGTCCAGTAAGTTTTTTAAAGCGGTTATTCCAGAAGGACCTACACCGATTACAGCTACTTTTTGGTTCATAGGTTGATTGCTGAATTTTTCTTTTCCAGATGACTGAAATCACAATCTAACTCATTTCTGTTCCAGTTTCCAACTTCAGTTGCCCCTTGATAAGTGCTTTGTAGAAAACTCATTAAGGTTTCTCTGGGATTGGAAGAGCTTTGCACTGCCTTATAGGGTAGCATAAACTCACCCATGTCAGCGTGCCAAAATGCAGTGTCTGGCTGGACTGAGATTGCCCTAAAATGCTCATGATTAGGATAGCAATAAGCGTAAAAACAAGCTTCAGGAAAGTCAGCGTTTCCTGGCCAGAATCCAACACTGAAAACTTCGTGGGAATAGGCTTCCTGCATTACATCTAATGGCATATTGGGCATTTCTCCTTGAAATTCAGGAGCTGCAGATCCTGAAAATCTAGTATAGGCTAAATCAAAGGATCCCCAGAAAAAATGAATCGGACTGCTTTTTCCTCTGAATTTGGCTCTGAAAACGCTAAAAACATTTTGAACCTGAATTAAACTTTTCCAAAGCTTTTGTGCTTCATTCGGGAGATAGGACAGCCGCTTGTTGTTTTTTGCAAATGGAATGGCTTCAGGGATTTCATTGGGCTTTGAATGGATTTTAACCGAAATGCCCAGGAACTTCAATTTTTCTTGGAGTTGCTCATAAAAGCTGGCGACGGTTTGACCACCTAGCGAAAACCTATCTCGATTGCCATTGCTTGTTTTTATTTTTAACTCATGCCTGGTGAAGTCCAATCGTATTTCAAAAATTCCATTTTCGTAGGGGATTGGACCAGTAGTGAACCCCTGAGCATCGATATATAAGGCTACATGCCAAGAATGATTTTGCCATGGTGATTTTTTCAACCTTACTTTTCCCACCATCTGTGTCCAATGGTGAAGTAGGTATAATGTGTCTTTGTATAACTCAAAATCGAGCTGTGGCCAGGAGTTTTTGCGAGTTGACATAGGAAAAATTTAAATATATATATCCGCTTTCTTACCAGTAACAACCAGATACGGCTTTTTGTCAAGTAAATGGATCAGAATCCGGAAGCTTCGCCTGCCTGCCTTGGCTGGGTCTTCGGTCATCGGTCGCCTGTACTGAGCGAAGTCGAAGTATCCAATCGGTCAAACAAAGAAAATATGGCAACTGGCATGATTGCGGATAATCAGTAATTTAAATTTCAATTTATGGTTTTTAGATCAATTGTTGAAATTTTATTTTCTCTAAAGAAAACCGAATAAAATTAACAGCTTAAGTTTCCCAAAGAGTACAGGTGAATATTAGGATCAAATCAAAACCTCTTTGAGGATCTTCATTCCTTCTGTAGCTGATTTTTGAAAATGGGTAAGATTTTTCGGTAAGCTATAAAAGCTAGAATTAGGGTCAATTAGGTAAATCGGGATGTTTGAAGGCGCATAATCCACAATACTTGCCGCAGGGTAAACCTGCAAAGATGTACCAATAATTAGAAAAATATCGGCCTTTTGGGCTATATCAATCGCCTCCAGCATTTTAGGTACAGGTTCACCAAACCAAACTACATTTGGTCGCAGTTGACTTCCCCGTTCGCATTTATCTCCTTTTTTGATTTCCCAGTGATCCAGGTCATAGACCAAGTTGGGGTCTAAGGAGCTTTGTGCCAATCTCAACTCACCATGTAGATGGAGTACATTTTTGGAACCGGCCCTTTCATGTAGATCATCTACATTCTGAGTGATAATCTGCACATCAAAATTATCCTCCAACTCAACCAATATTTGATGCGCTAGATTTGGCTGGCACTCCAGCATCTGTTTTCTCCTTTGGTTATAAAAATCTTGAACTAGATCCTGGTTTTTTCTCCAGCCCTCCGGACTTGCCACTTCCATCACATCATGCCCTTCCCAAAGTCCTCCACTGTCCCGAAAAGTTTTAATTCCGCTTTCTGCGGAAACTCCGGCACCTGAAAGAACTACCAATTTTTTCATAAAGGATTAAGATTTTGATTACTCAATGATTTGTAATGTATCATTTAAGTTAAAAAATTAAAGCCGGATAAAGCCGGCTTTTAATTTACTTCTTTTTCGAAAAACGCCCTTTTTTCTTTGTATCAGGCTGATTTTCTATGATTTCTATGGTTTCAGCATAAGTGAGCTCTTCCGCCTCTTTGTCTTTAGGGATTTTGAAGTTGTTCTTGCCAAACTTGATGTAAGGACCCCATCTTCCGTTTAGGATCTGAATTTCAGGATTTTCATCGAAGGACTTGATGTGCTTTTTGGCATCTGCCTCACGCTTATCCTTGATTAATTGAATAGCTTCCTCCTCTGTGATACTAAGCGGGTCCTGCTCCTTTTGCAAAGAAACAAAAGAGCCATCATGTCTTACATAGGGACCAAATCTTCCTATGGCAGCCACAATTTTTTTATCTTCAAACATGCCCACATCTCTTGGTAGTTTGAAGAGTTCTAAAGCATCATCCAAGCTGATGTTTTCAATGAATTGCCCTTTTTTCAAACTGGCATACTGCTTCTCCTCATCTTCATTGTCACCAATCTGAACCAAAGGTCCAAATCTTCCCAAACGAGCAGTCATGGGTTTTCCTGATTGGGGATGATTTCCTATGAACCTACTGGTATTGACATCCTGTCTTGAAACTTGTTCTGTCTCCTCAACTCGATGATGGAATTTGCCATAGAAAGAGTCAATCATATCCTGCCAATCTTGGCCTCCGGCAGCAATGTCGTCAAATTCTTTTTCCACCTTGGCGGTGAAATTGAAGTCAATCACATTAGGAAAATGCTCCACCAAAAAGTCATTCACTACCATTGCAATATTGGTAGGGAAAAGCTTTTGCTTTTCAGCTCCTGTGATTTCAGTTTTGGTTTCCTCCTTGAATTTCCCTTTGGAAATTTTCATTTCCTGATATTCCCTTGGGGTTCCATCTCTAGATTCTTTGATGACATACTCCCTTTTTTGGATAGTTGAAATTGTAGGAGCATAGGTGGATGGTCTTCCTATTCCCAATTCCTCCAGTTTTTTCACTAAGGATGCTTCAGTATATCTAGGGGCAGAGCGAGTAAAGCTTTCTCTTCCTTTCATTTCCAGAAGATCCAGTTTCTGTCCTACTTTCAGTGGAGGCAAAAGTGATTTGTTGGTGCTTTCCTCTTCTTCTGGCTCGTCGTCGGTGCTTTCCAGATAAACTTTAAGGAACCCGTCAAATTTGATGATCTCTCCATTGGCTGTCAAAGTCAATTCAGAGTTGGAAATACCAATATTGACTGTGGTTTTTTCCAATTCAGCATCAGACATCTGAGATGCAATTGCTCTTTTCCAGATAAGTTCGTACAACCTCTGCTCATTTCTGTCTCCGGAAACGCTTGATTTGGAGAAATCCGTTGGCCGGATGGCTTCGTGAGCTTCCTGTGCGCCTTCAGATTTGGAGGTATACTTTCTAGAATGATGATAAGGCTTTCCGTAAGAATCTTCAATGGCACTTTTTGCTGACTGCATAGCATCTTCAGAAAGGTTGACGCTGTCAGTACGCATATAGGTAATCTTACCAGCTTCATATAGCTTTTGAGCCACAGACATGGTTTGGGCTACAGAGAAGTACAGTTTTCTACTGGCTTCCTGCTGAAGGGTAGATGTAGTAAATGGTGGAGCCGGCGATTTTTTGGCTGGTTTTTTTTCCAGATTAACAATGCTGAACTCAGCATCAAGACAAGCTTTCAAAAACTCTTCTGCCTCTTCTTTAGTCGGGAACTTTCTGGGTAGCTCGGCTTGAAAAGATTTTCCTTCTACTTCAAATTGAGCAGTAATACGGAATGAAGACTTTGCTTTGTGAGCTTCAATTTCCCGCTCTCTCTCCACTATCAATCTTACAGCCACCGATTGAACTCTTCCCGCCGAAAGTCCGGTTTTGATTTTTTTCCAAAGAATAGGGGAAAGTTCAAATCCGACTAATCTGTCCAAAATCCTTCTTGCCTGTTGCGCATTGACTAAATCATAGTCAATACCTCTTGGGTTTTGAATGGCTTTGGTGATTGCATTTTTGGTGATTTCACGAAATACGATTCTCTTGGTGTTTTCATCCTTTAGATTCAGGACTTCCTTCAAATGCCAAGAAATAGCTTCTCCTTCCCGGTCATCATCACTTGCTAGGTAAACAGTCTCAGAATCCTTTACCAGGTTTTTGAGGTTTTTGATTACCTCTTTTTTATCAGGAGTGACCTCATAGGTCGGTTTAAATCGGTTTTTGATATCAATCGCTTTATCACCTTTCGGTAAATCTCTAACGTGGCCATAGCTAGAGGCCACTTTGAAATCCTTGCCCAAGTAACCTTCAATGGTTTTTGCTTTGGCAGGTGATTCGACGATTACAAGGTTTTTAGACATAAAAAGCAGTTTTCATTTACCCGAAGGCTTGTTTTGAAAAGCTAAAAATAGACGGCATTGTTTTCACGTGCAAATATTACTCCTTTATAAAGCGTTACTTTGTATGAATAGGTTGTCAATTATTCGCTAAATTATAGAGTAAGCAAAAATCAACTATGAAGAAGTTATTTCTTCTCCGACATGGAGAGGCAGGTTTTGTAGAAGGAAGTGATTTCCAAAGGCCACTTACACCCAGAGGAATAACTACCATAAAAAAAGTTGGAGCCATACTCCAAGAAAGCATCGATGAGATCGATTTGATGTATTGTAGTCCGGCACAACGTACAAGAGAGACCGCCGAATGGTTAGGGAAATACGTATTAATCAAAAATTCAGAGCTTCAACTCAATATTTATAGCGGTGATCTCTCTACCATGATCCAAATGATAGATTCCACTCCCGATGAGGTATCGAGCTGTTTGATTGTAGGCCATAATCCAGTGATAAGCCTTTTGCTATCCTCCTTGTCAGACTCAGAATATATTAATCTATCACCCGGCAACTTGGCTATTTTGGAGTTTGATGTTGAGTCTTGGAAATTAATCATTTCGGGAAGTGGCGACTTGAGGGAAATAATAAATTAAAAAAAGTCGCAGATGATATATTCTGCGACTTTTAAGAAGGGGTTATTTTCCACCTATAAGGGAATTTAACGGCTTATATGGAGTTCAAAGTTTGCGAAAAAGCAACTTCGGTTATCGGTCTTCCAGCTTTTGTTTAATCCATTTGGTTTCCGAAGAAAATGGCATTCAGAAATAATTTATTGGTGCCATACCAAGCTCCTCTGAAATTTGGGCTGTCAAAGAAATGAATTACTCTACCTCCGCCAGTAGGCGAGATGAGCACACTCGCGCTTTGCTTAAGCTTTTCTAAATTATCCTTGGAAATATATCCTCCCAAATAAGGATTTGCTGTATACTTGATTGGAGTCAGATATTTATCCTTACTAGGTTGGATAAAGAGGTTGGTGTTTCTATAAACCGGAATGGTTTCATTTCTATATCCGTAGGCAATAGGATGCGTAAGGTCCAGTCTTGCCATATAAATACTTCCTCCTACTGCCTTAGCGCCTTCAAAATCTCTCCTTGTCTCGAAAGGAAGCTCCTTAGGTTCGGCTTTTTTCTCTAAATCTACCAGAGACTCTTTGGTAATTTCTTTTTGGTTTAACCAAAGACTCGCGCTTTTCATGGAAATGATAGTTCCACCTCTATTTACCCAGTCTTTGATATGACTTACTGAGGATTCAGACAAGGAGCTATAGGATCCAGATGGCATGATCAGCGTATTGTAGTCGAAAAGATTAACTCGATTAAACATATCCGAATTTATCTTGGTAATAGGCATCCCTACTTTAGTGTCCATCAAATGCCAAATCTCTCCTGCCTCGTAGGATGAAATGCCAGGGCCAACAATCATGATCACTTTTGGCTCTTGAACTGCACCTACCAGATTGGAACCTAAATCAATACCTGACACATTCAGCCCGGTGGTTACTTTATAGACTTTTTGGGAATTTTTTGCAGCGAGTTCTTTCAGGTGCTTTTGAACATCCTCTTTTTTCAGTTTCTGAAAGCCCATTGGGATCATCAAAGTGCCTCTGGCAAAATCTACTTTTCCATCCTGAGTTTGAGAGCTAAAATCCCGATTAATAACCTCGACATGGATTCCGGCCTGCTGTAAATCATGCAACATTTTAGGAGCGAAGTAATCAGACCAATCAATGAGGTAAGCATAAGCATTTCCTTCAGGAAACTCATAAGAAGGCATAGAAGAGTTCAGCACTTCTGTTCCAGCCTTTGCACCAGGGGCGGAGGCAAAAGGAACACCATATGAAGCTGCCATAGTCCAAGCAGAAGCATCATAAAAGACTGAATCCGCAAATTCCTTCACATATTCAAACATGGTTCTCACCATTCTATACTGAGGTTGAGCGGTAGGAACCACCCAGGATTTGCCTTTTTTGAAGCTTTGTCCTCCAACCGTTAAATCACTGCTGTTTTCATAGACCTTGATTTGGTGATCTCTGAGGAATTGAATGAACAACTGATTTCTGCTTACATCATAAGGGTCTCCGAATACATAGTTTTTTGCCGGATCTTTGGATCCTTCAGATACTGCTGACTCGAAAAATTCACGCAAGTAATTATGCATGTATTCCCTGTTGTCCAAAGCTGCTTCCATGGTAGCTAGCGAGTTCACCACATGATTTCTAATCGTAAAAGCAAAACTGATATCACCTCGCTGGCTAGCTTGCAAATGTCCCCTGCTACTGGCAGTTTCAAAGACCAAACCTAATCCTCCGTGAATATCAGGGTAGGTGGATCCATAACCTGGGTAACTATTGTCAAAAACCTCTTTAGTCCAATAAAGACTTCCGATTTCATCCATGTATTTGGCAAAGTATTTGGCAAATCTCGGATTGATATCATCGTAGTTTTTTCTTGGAACTACCGGATTTTCTGAGCCATAAGGTTTGGTAGGCTCAAAAAAGTAGGTGCTATTGGTGCCCATTTCATGAAAATCTGTGGTGACATTAGGATACCACTGATGGTACCAAGCGATTTTCACTTGGGATTCAGGATGAGCTAAAGGCAACCAGTCTCTATTTAGGTCAAACCAGTAATGATTGGTTCTTCCTCCCGGCCAAGCTTCATTATGCTCTCTATCCAAAGGATCTGCAACAGGAGGGAAGCCTTTATTGGAATTAGCCCATAAGCTATGCCTGTCTCTACCATCTGGGTTCACAGTTGGATCGAAATGAACCACCGCATTTGCTCTCAGATTTTTTGCCAAGTCTGATTGAGAAGCTAAAAGCCAATAAGCAGTAAGCATCGCGGCCTCTGCAGACGAAGGCTCATTACCGTGTACGCCATATCCTTGGTGAATGATGGATGGCATCGAACTCACGTCAGGTTTCGGTTTGGATGGATCAGCCAATTGCAGTTGCTTTTGACGAATCGCTTCCAAATTGGCCATATTGCTAGCCGAAGCGATGGTTAAAATGATTTTCGGTCTATGTTCGTGGGTATAGCCTATGGTTTGGAGTTGAGCCAAATCACTTACTGCATCCAACTTTTCATAGTATTTGACAATCAAATCGTATCGGGTGTGCCAATCACCGATAGGGTAGCCTAGAAATTCTTCCGGAGAAGGGATAGCAGGATCAAAACTTTCGCCTGGAAAGAAGTAATCTACTTGTGCATTGGCTTGCAAAAAGGTGAATAAACTTAAAATTAGTGCGGTTAGTAGTCTTTTCATATTTGGTAATTTTCTGAAAATTAGGAAAGGAATTTGGCCTGACAATGAAAAATCCATCAATGGTTTTTTGATTGCGTTCATTTGGGCTTAATTTAATGGAATAAAAATTTTACCCTAAATAATCTATTGTATGAAGACTTCTTTGAAACTTCTTTTTGTCTGCATGTTTTTGTGTGGATTTAGTGTCACCACTTTTGCTCAAAATCCAACTCCTCCCCAATTACCGCCACAGGCTACTGAGTTTTATACCCCTGTTCCACCTAAAATTATTCCCGGAAGCCAGAATAATCTTCCGCCATCTGATGCCATAGTTCTATTCGACGGAACAAGCCTCAATAATTTTGTCTCAGCGAAAGACGGTTCAAGTCCAGCTGATTGGAAAATAGAGAATGGCGAATTGGTTGTGGTGAAAGGAAAAGGTGATATCCAGTCCAAGCTTCCATTTGGAGATGCTCAATACCATGTAGAATGGTCAGCTCCTACAGAGATTGTAGGAGAAGGGCAGGGTAGAGGTAATTCTGGATTCTTCCTGATGGGTATGTATGAAGTACAGATTTTGGATAGCTATGAAAGTAAAACCTATACTAATGGACAAGCTGGAAGTATTTACAAGCAGTATCCTCCCTTGGTGAATCCATTAAGAGCTCCCGGTGAATGGAATTACTATGATATCATATTCAAAGCGCCAAGATTTGATCAAAATGGAATGTTGACTTCACCTGCGACCGTGACGGTTTTGATCAATGGTGTGGTCGTGCAAAACAATGTGATTTTAAGAGGTCCAACTGAGTACATAGGAATACCCAATTATAAGGCACATGCGGAGAAATTACCAATAAAGTTGCAGGATCATGGGAATCCAGTGAGATTTAGAAATATCTGGGTAAGACCTTTGTGAAGGTAGAAGTGAGAAATCTAAAATTTGAAATTTCAAAAATGGAGTCTCCGATTAATGGTTCATGTTTATTTAATATGGATATCCGCTTTCTTACCAGTAACAACAAAATACGGCTAATTGTCTGCTAAAAGGATCAGAATCCGGAAGCTTCGGTCTTCGGTCATCGGTCTTCCAATCGGTCAAGCAAAGAAAATAAGGCAACTGGCATGATTGCAGATAATCAGATATTTAATAAAAATCTGGAGACAGCTAATTATGAAATCTTATACTCTTCAAATTTCCCAGGCAATCACCCAATAACTATTAACTCTAAGCCTTAATAACCTAAAACATCATGTCATCAAGAAGAAAATTTTTGCAAAACACCATGCTCCTGGGAGCTGGTTTAAGTATGCCCAGTATTTTAACTGCGGCGGATTTTGGAACTTTTACCCGAAAAATTAAACCCTCAGATCAGCTCAATTATGGAGTGATTGGTTGCAAAGGGATGGGGTGGTCCAATATGAATGCCCATCTCAAAATCCCAAATGTCAACTGTGTGGCTTTGGCAGATGTAGACCAAGCAGTATTGGATCAGAGAACGGAAGATGTTTTCAAACTACGTGGTACAAGGCCTAAGCAATACAAGGATTACCGGAAAATGCTGGAAGATCCAGATATAGATGTGGTGATTATTGGTACTCCAGATCATTGGCATTGCCTGAATATGGTTGATGCTGTTTCTGCCGGAAAGCATGTTTATGTAGAAAAGCCCATTGCGAATACCATTGAGGAGTGTCAGTTGATGGTGAAAGCTCAGGAAAGATATGGGAAGGTGGTGCAAGTAGGGCAATGGCAGCGTTCCGGCTCTCAATACGACCAGGCTATTCAGTATGTCAAATCAGGTAAACTTGGCCAAATCCGATTGGTAAAATGCTGGGCTTATCAAGGATGGATGAAACCTGTGCCCGTACTTCCCAATGGCCCTGCGCCTACCGGAGTTGATTATGATATGTGGTTAGGTCCTGCTCCAAAGCGGCCTTTTAACCCAAATCGATTTCATTTTAATTTTCGTTGGTTCTGGGATTACGCAGGAGGATTGATGACAGATTGGGGTGTACATGAAATAGATATTGCCCTTTACGCCATGGGAGTCAGCGCTCCAAAATCCGTGATGGCTTCAGGTGGGAAATTTGCCTATCCTGATGATGCTTCTGAAACTCCAGATACTTTGCAGACGGTGTATGAGTATGATGGATTTAATATGCTATGGGAGCATGCTACAGGAATTGATGGAGGAAATTATGGAACTACAGAAGGAATCGCCTTTATAGGAAATAATGCGACTTTGGTGGTGAATAGAGGAGGTTGGAAAGTAATCCCTGAAACAGAGAATGTCGACGGACAAAGAGTACCTAAAGTGGAGGAAGTTCCTCATACCAGACCCTCAGGCCCAAGTGCATTGGATCTACATGCGGTCAACTTTGTGGAATCCGTCATGGCCAATGACCCCAGCCAATTGAAATGCGCTATACAAACAGGTTCGGTAGCCGCTATCAATGCGCAGATGGGAAATATTGCTTACAAAACTGGTAAAAAGGTTTATTGGGATGCTACCAAAAATCTATTTACCGATATAGAAGCAAATCAATTGATCAAAGCCAATTATCATAATGGCTGGAAGTTACCGGTAGTTTAATGTTTGGATATAAGAAAAGGCATGGACCCCTAATCCATGCCTTTAAGATTTAAAAAAAATATCAACTCATTAAAACCTTAGAATAAAAGTCAAATTATTTGTCATTCATATTAGAAGTAATTTCATCCGCAATTGCTTTTAATTCTTCTTTGGAAAATTTTTTCCCCATCCATTTTACAGGACTGTCTTTAGAGACTATTTCACTTATATATGTCTTTTTAGTAGGGATTGAAAAAGAATAATCAGAATTTGATGATTCCTTTACTTCAAAGTATATGGTTGTTTCGCAACTTGATTCATCAGAAACTTTCACGAAATAAGAACCAGCTTTTAGATTTTCGGCAAGCTCTTTATCCTTTAATCCATGACTCCACTCAATTTTCAATGTTGAATTATCGAAATTTTTAATGCCTAATTTGGCAGTACCCAATTCGTTGGATTCAATATTGGCATTTTTGATTTCTAATATTTCTGCAAAAATTGGCATAGGTGGTTGCACCACAAATCTTTCTTCTATCTTGTTTCCATCCTTGTCCTCGATGAAAACAGTGTAAGTGCCAGCATTCAAGTCACTCAGAATATGATCTGAGACTTTATTTCTTGAGGAGATCTTGTATGGTGGATTCCCACCTTTAATGTCTATGAAAGCAAAACCCTTATCGTCAAAACTGCAAAGTTTGAGTTTGCCGGAAATGTTCACTCTCAATACAGCATTTTTCTCGTTTTCCTCACCATTTTTTTCAGTTGCATAACTGAAGGTAGTAAGGCCTAGAAACAAGAACAGGATACTTAATGTCAATTTTGCTTTCATGATCCTATATTTTCTGTTGTTTGTAATTCAATTTTTTGCTTTTCGTATAACCTTTAATGAGTTATATGTTTTAGAATAATATTTTATGTAGTTCATATACACTAAAATGATATTCTACATATCCTTAATTATTTATATTATTATATGCTATAAATTCTTTATGTCCAAATAAAATTCTTGAATTATTTTTAAAATACTGAATATCATTTTTTTCAGCTAATCATAAATAGCTAGGAACTTCAACCTCTTATTTGATAAATACAGAAATCTTAATGTGGAAAAATGGCCCCTATAAATGCGTCTATAAAAATCTAACTAGATAGGATTGGTTCCTTTGTTAGATTGCTCGTGTATTAAATTGGAGATTTTAATAAAGCGAAAAATTAATATTAACTTTTATGGATATCCGCTTTCTTACCAGTATTGACAAAAATACGGCTTATTGTCTGCTGAATGGATCAAGATCCGGAAGCTTCGCCGTGGCTGGGTTTTCGGTCATCGGTCGCCTGTACTGAGCGAAGTCGAAGTATTCAACCAGTTAATCAAGGAAAATAAAGGAACTGGCATGATTGCGGATAATCAGAAAACCATTTAAACCTAATCCCAAATCCAAGTGCCCACCGAGCCTGCTGGTAAGGAAACATCAAATACTTTGCTTCCTTCCTTGATTTGAAAAGCTTGAAGTTCGGAACTTTCATTGAGGGCAATCAATACACGTTTTCTATCCGGCCTTAAAAAAGCCACGTTTGGTAGGTTTGAGATCTCTGGGCTGTCAATTCTTACAGAACCTGGATCAACAAATTTGCTTGCATGCGCTATTATATAATATGCAGGATTTCTAGTCACTTCCTCACCATCAATAGTCACTGCGCCCAAGCACCTGTCGCAACCTCCTCTGTCGGTATGTGGAGTTAAAGTCGGGTTGGATGTAAGGTTCCATTCCAACACAGTTTTCGCCCAATTCCTTGTCGCTCCTATAATCAGATTTTTTGTGTGCCAAGCCAGATCACCTGGGAGATTTCCCGGTGCACCTATCCATTGCTCCGTGAAGTAGATGTTTTTGTCGGGAAAAGCCTGATGAACTTCCGATAAAGCTTCGATTTTGCCTCCATATAGATGAAAGGCAGAACCGTCTATATAAGGATACGCAAGTGAATCCTCTAAAACCGTGATTGGATAGTCTGGCCTATCGGCATTATGATCGTAAATGACGATTTTGGTTTGGATTCCAGCCTCTTCAAAGGCAGGCCCCAAATGTTGGCCAATAAACCTAGCCTGCTGTTCGGGCAACATCAATAAGGATGGATTATTTCCAGGATGTAGCGGTTCATTTTGAATGGTTAAGGCATGAATAGTGATGCCTTGCGCTTTCATTGCCTTTATATATTTAACCAAGTATTGGGCATAGCTAGCTTCGTATTCTTCCAGTAATGATCCACCTCTGGTATCTCTGTTATCTTTCATCCAGGAAGGAGGGGACCAGGGAGAAGCCATCAATTGTATTTTTGGGTTGATGGAAATAATTTCTTTTAAGATTGGAATTACATCCAAAGTGTCTGGACCTAAGGTAAAAAACTCCAATTCAGGATCTACACCCAAAGAATCTGATAAGTCATTGTAGGAAAAAGGATATTCATTCAAATCAGAGGCTGCAACAGATAGTCTTAAATAGGAAATTCTGATAGATTTTTCATCGTCCCCAAAAAGCTCTTTTAGCAAATCAAGTCTAGCAGAGTCACTCATGCCCAAAAGGTGTTGAGCGCTACCTTGAGATAAAGTGAATCCAAACCCATCCATCTCCTGATAAATGATTTCAGAATCTATTGCTAGGCTTTGCTCTGACTCCGAAATGAAATACACATCCTGCTTTTCAAACAAAATGGGTTGATTGGGATCAGTCAACCAAAATTCAATTTCCTGCTTAGGTTTGGCGCAAGCAATGCATGTTATTAAAAGCAATATATAGGATAGTCTTTTCATAGGCATAAAAAAAGCTCCAAGATTAATTGGAGCTTGAATTTGTGTTAAATCATATCAGAAAGCAAGAGCTGCTAGTCCCAATTTCGATTTTAAGGGATTAATGCCCTTGGTTACTTGGTTGGTGTATTTTTGGAATAAAGCCTGAGTTAGCAATTGGGTTAGGAAACTGTTTCTTTTTTCCTTCAGGTTCAAAAAGCCAGCTTTTTTATCCTCATCTGAAGCATCCCCTTTATTGATACTTATCAGTTGATCCACAAAGCTCTTGTTATTATCCATCAGTTTGCTTTCCTGATCTTGATTTAAGCCTAATCCTTTGGTGTTATTCAACACCTTTAAAACCTGGGCTGCCATGTCCATTTTGGGGGCTTTCAGCGTTTGTGAGTGCGCTGTGAAAGCAAATAAAGAAAGGCAGATAACTGTTAATACTAATTTGATTTTCATTTCTAAACTTTTTGGTGATTAATATTGTCTAATTTGAGTTTATGCCACAAAACAACTTAGACGTTATAAAAGCAGCTTAAAAGTCAAATTCTACCAAACATCGGTCATCGGTCATCGGACACTTTTATCTCCCGTTTTCGGTTCTCCAACTTCACTTTCGATGCTCGCGGAATTCTGGGGAGTTAAAAACTACTTAAACAACCCTTTACCCATTCCCATCAGGCCCCCTAGATCCATTCCGCCTTTATCTCCTCTGCCAAGTAATGTACCTAGAATATCAGCACCTCCGGCTCCAGGGCCTCCCTGAAGAGCCTTAGCTACAGAATTCATGATGTCATTATTCGCCATTGGAGCGTCATTGACTCTTTTATTAAAGAAGTTCATGATAAAAGGTAAAGCGGTCATTGCAATGCTCATAGCTTGCTTGCTGTCTATTCCTAATTTATTCATCAAACCGCTGGATAAATCCCCGGCAAGGTTTTGTACAACCGGACTGTCTGGATCTGTATCATTTCCTGAAAACATTTCCTTAACCGCATTCAAATCTCCAGCTTTAGCCTTACTCTGAAGAATATTCGAAAGGGTAGATTCAATTGCACTTGCTGCACCCGGTCCGGCATTAACTCCTGAGTTGGACAGTAATTCTTGTAAAGGGCCATCGGCCATTTTTAATAGTTGGTCAATCATAGTCGTTTTTTTTATTCTTTAAAATGGCGATTTTGGCCCTTTTTTCCTAATTGAAATGAAAAAGCTCTTGGTTTCCCAAGAGCTTTGATGACTTAATTGTCTTTTTTAGGTCTAAAATAACGGATCGGAGGAGCTGGCTCAGGCTTCAGTTCTATACCCTCTGTAGCTAATCTGCTTAATGCTTCCTGCACCGCTCTTTCTAATTGTGGGTCCTTTCCGGATGCAACTTCTTTCGGTGTTTGCTCCACAGGAATATCAGGTGAAATTCCAACGCCTTCCACTGCCCATTCTCCATCTACGTCATAAAATCCCCCTCGAGGAGCCACCATTCTACCTCCATCAATAAACGGAGGAGTATCCCAAGTTCCTACCAGGCCTCCCCAGGTCTTGGTTCCAATCAGTGGCCCAATTTCCATTTTATTAAACAGGTAAGGCAAGAGATCTCCTCCTGACCCTGCGCGACCGTTTATGAGCATTACTTTAGGTCCCCAGATTCCAGAGATAGGTTGAGTAAATGGGGTATTCCCTTTTACTCGGGAGTTAAAGTAGCCCATGAGCTCCCGACTCATGATATCCACCATATAGTCTGCGGCAGATCCTCCTCCATTGTTCCGCTCATCGATAACAGCGCCCTTTTTATCCTGCTGCGCAAAATAATAGCGATTAAAATAGGTATAGCCTGGCTGACCGGTGTTAGGTAAATACACGTAAGCCAGCTTTCCTCCGGATAATTCATCCACCTTTCTTTTGTTGCTTTCTACCCAGTCCATCATTCGAAGAGAGCCTTCATTGCCAACAGGTTCTGTTGCGATCATTCTTGCTCCATCCATTCCGGGTTTGTTATTGAGATGTAGAGTGGTATATTTTCCGGCAGTTCCTTCGAAATAGGAATAAAGATTTGTATTTGGCTTAATCTCTTTTCCATTGACAGCCACTATGTAATCTCCGACTTTTGCTTCATTGCCAGGATGTGCTAAGGGTGCTGTGAGACTAGGGTTCCAGCTCTCGCCATTGTATATCTTTGATATTTTGTAATGTCCATTGATTAGCTCGTAGTCAGCTCCCAATAAGCCTATAGGAACTCTGTCTATTTCAGGAAAGTCTCCACCTCTGGTGTAGGAGTGCCCTACTGCTACTTCACCGCCGATGATATCAATGATATAATTCATGTCTGTTCGATGCCTAACATGATTAACCCACGGCTTGTACCAGTCATAAATTTCATCCCAAGGTGCTCCATGTACATTGTCCACGTAGAGGAAATCCCGCTGATATCTCCAGCCCTCCCGATAGATTTGTTGCCATTCGGCCATAGGGTCGACTTTTACTTTCATAGAGGAAATGGCCTTCAAAGCTCCGTCTCCTGGTTTTTTACCAGTAGCATTGGTTTCTAGAATTGCCCAAGTCGAGCCAGATCTGTAGAGCAGAGACTTTCGATCTTTTGAAACGACCACTTCATTCACCCGACTTAAGAACTCCTCAGCTTTTCTCTTTTTCAAATCATATTTTTTCAGGACAGTCCCTTCATTGGGGATACTTTCCATGTAAAAAACCGATCCAGAGGGAGCTGGAGCCAATCCTGTATAATTTCTAGCAGGAATATCCACGGCAACAATCCTACGATCCAGATTGGCCGGATCAATTTTGACTGTCACAGCAGCTTTATCCTCTTTCTTTTCCTCCTCCTTGGCTTTCTCTTCATCGCTTTCAGGCAAGAGAGGGGATTTGTCACTTGCATCTAAAATGGCCAAGTAAAGACTTCTAGTCAGAGGTCTGTCATAGCTACTCATGTCCAGCCAACCAGAATTCAGTCCATAATCTGTGGAGGCTAGGAAATAAAGGTATTTTCCGCTTTCATCCCATACGGGTGTAATGGCATCAGCCAATTGATCGCTGATTTGGATTTTTTCATTCGTGTCTACGTTAAAAACAAAGATGGATTTAAATTGATTTTCCATCAGTTTGGAGTATGCAATCCATTTTCCGTCAGGAGACCAAACTGGATTCATGGATCGGTTGGGATGTGCAAAACGATCAGTTTCCACGACCCTTGCACTACCGGAATCTATGTTTACTATCCAAATTTGATAGTCCGTATCCGTAAAAGCCAAATGCCGTCCATCAGGAGCCCATTCGGGTTTGAAGAAGAAACTGGGATCCGGGATTACGATTTTTTTGGAAATTTTACTGCCTGTTTGATCTGCAATCACCAATTCGTACTCTCCGGAGGCATCCGAAAAATAGGCGATCTGAAGTCCGTCAGGGGACCAAGCAGGGGATCGTTCTGCAGAGGAGGAAGAGTTGGTAATATTTCTTCCTGAACCATTTTCTTTGGGGATGGTGATTATTTCCCCTCTAAACTCAAATGCTGCCCGCTGTCCGGTGGGAGAGAGATATGGGTTTTGAAGGCTATTGGCGGAGACATCTACCCACCGTTCTCTAGCCCAATGGAAGTCCCCATTCACCTCTATTGGAATTTGTTTTAAACTTTTATCCTGAGGATTGAAGAGATGAATATATCCTCCCTGTTCAATAACAATGGCATCCGGTCCCGCATCTATGGTTTTGATATCAAAGTCTTTCAAGAAAGTTTCTTGTTGCTCCGTCCCAGTCGCTGGGTCAAAAGACCATAAATTGGCTAAGTAATCCCTCTCTGAAATATAATACACCTTATTTCCAAGCCAGACAGGGTCTGTATGTCTCTCTCCATCCAACTGAGGAGTCATGGTCAATTCCAAAGAATTTCTGTCTACAATCCAAATTGGTTTGGCTTGTCCTCCTCTGTGATTTCTCCATTCCGGGTCCCAAAAGGCAATTTGCTGGTAAGCAATATGCTTCCCGTCCGGTGAAATTTCACCATTGACTGCTCTTGGAATTTCCAGGGACTGAGGCATTCCATCTTGAATAGAAACCTCATAAAATCTAGATTCCTGGGTAGGGTGACCTTCGCGGGATGAAGTAAATATGACCTTGCTGCCATCGGGTGTCCAGCCCGTTACCAAATCATCTCCTGGATGCCAGGTTAACCTTTGGGGTTCTCCACCTGAGGAAGGAATCAAATACACATCTGTGTTTCCATCATATTCACCCGTAAAAGCAATGTATTTACCATCAGGGGAAAAGTGGGGGAGTCGTTCTTCTCCCTCATTGGAAGTGAGGCGCATAGCTTGTCCCCCTTGCCTGCCTACTTTCCAGAGATCATTGGCATAGACAAAGACGATTTCAGATTGAGAAAGAGTAGGTTCCCGTAAAAGCTGAGTTCCCTGGCCCCAAGCCCAACAACTTGAGCCTAAAATCAGGAAAAGAGAAAGGATTTTTTTCATGTGTTTATAATTTGTTTTTCAGTGGTCACATAGCTTGTCCCGAACTTGATTCGGGAGAATTTCGCACAGGTTCCCCGATACATCTGGGCATGCCTGTGTGTGAGGATTTCCCTCGTGCTCGATTTCATGGGTTTAATCTGTGGTTTTTTTAAAAATACTAGAAATCTTGCTTGATGGCTAACCGTTCAAGGAAAGGAAGTTTTTTGATGAAATTGAGTCTGTCAGGAGTTAATGAATTTTCTCTACTGAATAATTATAGCTCAATTACAATTAGTGTTTTCTGGAACTTTATTTAAAAAATAGTAGTAGAAAGCTGGCTGATTTGAACATTATTTTCTAACTAAATCAGTTCGGAGAAAAGTTCTATTTTTAGTTGTAATTAGTCAATTAATATTTCCTTTTGATGAAAATATTAAGTATTTCCAATTTTGATCATAGGTAAAAAGATGTACAAAAAGCCTTTTTAATGGCTTGAACTACAAAAAAAATACTGTGAAAAGTAAAAAATATTTTTTTTTTAAAAATCAATTCTGATATTTAGTTTGATTTAGAGTCCCCGTAAGTAATTGTTTAATAGGAGAGTAAATGGGTTAGATGGGGATTAAGATTATTGTTTGTAACTATTTACTAATTTCTCATGGATACAATTTTACCCAAAATGGCCAAGCTTGGTAGCTTGGTGTTTTTACTGCTTTGCTTTTCAGGCTTTTCGAAAGCTCTGGGGCAAGCCACTGTCACCACGGACAAAGATGATTATGCTCCCGGTGAATATGTGATCATCACTGGGACCGGCTGGGAGCCGGGAGAAAAAGTGGACTTTCATTTCGAAGAAACCCCCAAGCCCGAAACATGTTCCAATTCCCATGATAATTTTGCCATCGCAGATGCGAATGGCAATATCTATTATGATGGGTTTTTGATTAAAGAAAATCATATCGGGGTACACTTTGTGCTGACGGCTACTGGATTGACATCTGGAAGAACGGCGGTTACGGAGTTTACGGATGCTAATGTAACTTTTGAGGCATCTGGATTACCAACAGGATCAACAAATCTGATAACAGTTTCTTGGAGTGTTACTGGAGGTAACCCTCTTCCCAACCCTAGTTCAGGCACATTACAATTTAATTATCCTGGCCCTTCAAGTCCTGCTATTCCTGTTAGAACAAATCAAACCATCACATATTCGTATAGTGATGTAAATATTTCAGGAACAATTTATACTGCTCCGGGAGGCTCAGCAAGTGGAGCCAACAATGGGAATGGAGGTCAAGTTATAACTTCTCTATATACTGCTTTACCTTGTAGTTCTCCAACAATTACTACATCGCCTACAGCCCAATCCATCACCTACGGAGACCCTGATCCAACTTTTTCAGTATCAGCTACTGGGACTGGCTTAAGTTATCAATGGGAATACAATACTACTTCGGCACCAGGAACATGGGTTCCTGTAGGGTCGAATTCAAATAGTTATACCGTACCTTCTCCTGATGTGAGTTTTAGCGGGCGTACCTATCGTGTCGTGATTACTGGTACTTGTGGATCAGTGACGAGTACACCTGTGGGGTTGACGGTGAATAAAAAAGATATTACTGGAAGCTTTACCGCAGATAATAAGGTCTACGACGGAGACAATTCCGCAACTGTTTTAACAAGAACTTTAAATGGAGTTTTGGCTGGTGATGTAGGAAATGTTAGTCTCATTGGAGGTACAGCGACTTTTGTAGATAAGAATGTAGATAACGGAAAAACAGTAACCTTAACCGGTGCGACCCTTTCTGGAAGTGCTGCTGGAAACTACAACTTGACTTCTGTAGGAATCACGACGGCGAATATTACTCCGAAAGCGGCGAGCGTGACACCAGATGCGCAGAGCAAGACCTACGGGGATGCCGATCCTATATTAACTGGAACGTTGGTTGGCTTCTTGGCTGGGGACAATGTAGAAGCAACATACAGTAGAACCTCTGGAGAAAGCGTAGCCGGCAGTCCATACACCATTTCAGCGACTTTGAGTCCAGTGGGCGTTTTGGATAATTATGACATTACGTACCATACTGCTGAATTTAACATCACCGCTCGTGCGATCGAAGTGACCGCTGATGATAAGAGCAAAGTATACGGGGACTCCGATCCGTCCTTGAGCTACCAGATCACCGATGGCAGTCTGGCGTTCAGCGATGCGTTCACCGGATCGTTGACCAGAGATTCGGGCGAGGATGTTGGCAACTATGCGATCACCCAGGGTACTCTTGCCCTTGACAGCAACTACGACCTGACCTTTGTTGCGGGCAACCTGGAAATCACCGAAAGAGCGATTGAGGTAACCGCCGACGATAAGACCAAA
>Ga0189275_100197_pt1 | contig 67540 bp, 59 predicted proteins | sample N19A6minimetaG_FD_130329 | JGI IMG/M metagenome (GOLD analysis project Ga0189275, IMG submission 130329) | Marine microbial communities from the Costa Rica Dome - N19 A6 mini metaG | ecosystem: Environmental > Aquatic > Marine > Oceanic > Photic zone | place: Costa Rica: the Eastern Pacific...
AACAAGGCTCTCGAGGCTTACCATCTCAAGCGCGGTTTGATGGGGCGTAGGCTTCCGTAGCATCCCTCATTGAATCACAAACCCCTCGCCATTGACGAGGGGTTTGTCAGCGGTCTGGGGCGGGTCTCCGGACCCGCCCTTTTCACGTCAGCAGCGACCGCCACAGCAATCCGATGGCCAAGGCGATCAGCGTCAGGCCGAGAGCGATGTTGAAAACGCGTAGACGTCTTGCAGAGATCAGGAAACGCTTCACCTGCTGGCCGAAGAAGGCCCAACTGCCGATGCCGAAAAAGCAGATCACGCCGTAAAGGCAGACGAAAATCGCCAGGTGTGAGGGGGCTTCCTGCAGTTCGAAGATGGCGACGGCGGCGATGCAGGCTCCCCAGGCTTTCGGGTTCAACACCTGCAGCATGACGCCGTGCCAGAAACCGGGGATCGGCGCTTCCTCGGTCGACAGGCTGCCGGTCGCGGTTGCCAGCTTGAAGCCGAACCAGGCGATCAAGCCGGCGCCGCCGATGGCGAGCAGGTCGAAGGCGCGGCCCAGGCTTTCGGCGACCGCGCCGAGCCCTAGTCCAATCGCCAGAAGCAGTAAGGTGAAGCTGACGGTCGCGCCGCTGACGAAGGGCAGCGCCCGGCGCGCGCCGTGGTTCAACCCGGTCGAGAGGGTCAGCACGTTCACCGGGCCGGGTGAAATGGAGAGGGTCAGCGCAAAGGCGCACATGGCGAGGATCGGCGGCATGGAGAGATTTCCTGATCGTGGTTTGCGCCAATCTAGTCATCCGCCGCCGATAGCAGTAGACTGATACAATCACACAGATTGTTCGATAAAACTGCACAATGAATCCGGACCGCTTTAAATCCCTTTCCATCTTCGCCGATGTCGTCCGCGCCGGCGGCTTCCGGGAGGCCGCGCGCCGCCTGGACATGACGCCGTCGGCGGCGAGCTATCACGTCAAGGCGCTGGAAAAGGAACTCGGCACATCGCTGCTGTACCGGTCGACGCGGAAGATGACGCTGACGGAGGCGGGGGAGGAACTCTATAACGCAGCACTCGCCATGAAGGACGCGGCCGAGAGCGGTTTTCACGCCGCGAAACAGATCGAGGCGGGGTTGAGCGGAACGCTGAGAATCGCGGTCTCCTCTTCCCTGGCGCATTCGGCGCTGACGGCGGATATCGTGCGGTTTCATCGCGACAATCCCCGGGTGGCGCTGGACCTCGTCTATGCCGACCGGATGGAGGATCTGATCGCCGAGCGTTTCGACCTCGCCCTGCGGGCGGGGCGCATGCAGGACTCGGCGCTGAAATGCCGGCTGGTCTGGGACATGCCGCGGATGCTGGTCTGTTCACCGGAATTCCTGCGGGCACACAAACCGATCCGGTTTCCGTCCGACCTTCGCAATCTGCCCTGGGTGAAATTCACCAAACTGGAACCGCGCCGGACCTTCTCGGGGCCGGGCGGCAAAACCGTTACCGTGGAGCAGGCCGGCAGCCTAACCGTCAACAGTATCGAGGCGATGGTCGATTTGACCCGGCTGGGGGCGGCGATGTCGTCCCCGCCGGCGCATTACGTCGCCAAAGCCGTCGCGGCGGGGGACCTCGTCCAGCTCCTCCCCGATTGGCGGATGGAGACTATGCCGGTCCATGCGGTCTGGCCCAGCGCGGGGATCGACAACCCGGTGACCAAGCGGCTGCTGAACTGCCTCACTCCGGCAGAGGAATGAAGTCGTCATCGCCTGGGACCTTCGGGAAGCGGCCTGATTTCCAGTCCTCCTTGGCCTGTTCGATCCGCTCCTTGCTCGACGAGACGAGGTTCCACCAGATATGGCGCGGGCCGTCCATCGTCGCCCCGCCCAGCAGGATCAGGCGCGCGTCCTGAAGGGCGCGGACCGAGATCTCCTGCCCGGGAACCAGGACCAGCAACTCCCCGGGTTCGACCGCCGTGCCGCCGATCTCGACCGAGCCGAAGACGGGATAAAGCGCGCGTTCCTCATAGTCGGCCGGGATCGTGATGCGGGCCTCGCAGGGCAGGGCGATATCGGCATAGATCGTTTCCGTCGCGGTTTCGACGGGGGATGTCTCGCCCCGGAACGACCCGGCCACCACCCGGATATCCGCGCCGCCGTCGGAAAATTCCGGAAGGTCCGCCGCGCCGTAATGAAGGAAAGCGGGGTCGGTCTCCTCCAGGGCATGGGGCAGGGCCATCCAGATCTGCATGCCGAAAATGTTGATGCCCTGTTCCAGCGCCTTGGGATCGCTGCGCTCGGAATGCACGATGCCGCGCCCGGCCGTCATCAGGTTGACCGCGCCGGGCCTGATCGTTTGTTCGAAACCGAGGCTGTCCCGGTGCACGATCTCCCCATCGAAAAGATAAGTGACGGTCGACAGGCCGATATGGGGATGGGGGCGAACCTCCAGCGGGTTGGAGGGGCCGAGCATGGCCGGGCCCATTCGGTCCGCGAAAATAAAGGGACCGACCATGCGCCGCCGGCGATGCGGAAGCAGGCGTTGTACCTCGAAGGACCCGATATCGCTGGTCCTGGAGGCGATGACCATTTCCACCCCGTCCGGCAAGTCGTTCATCGGTTGGTTGTCGTTCATCACTCGGTTCCCTTCGTCCATATGCGGCCATTATGACGTTACCTGAAAAAGATATGTAACGACTCCGCCTTTGACAGGGGCACGGCCGCATGCACCCTGTTCGAAACACGATCAAGAAGGCGCAGTCACGTCTGTGCAGGGATGGAAAGGGCGAATGGAAACGAGGCCTTCATTGAAACCGGCGTCGGAGCAGCAGGATCAGGACTGGCCGCGTCTGGCCGCTTATCTGTCGGGCCATGGTCTGGCGCTGGACCTGACGGACCGCCCGCCGCGGCAGTTCGCCGCCGGCTTCGGCAATCTCAATTTTTTGATCCATATCGATGGGACACCGATGGTGCTGCGGCGCCCGCCGCTTGGGCCGATTCCGCCGGGCGCGAACGATATGGGGCGGGAAAGCGGCATCCTGTCCAATCTGTGGAAGGAATTCCCGCTGGCGCCGCGCTGCCGTCATGCCTGTAGCGATCCCGAGGTCATCGGTGCGCCGTTCTTCATCATGGATTATCGCGAGGGTCGTGTGATCGGGGGCGAGGCCCCGGCCGATATCACGCCGTCCGACAGGCGGCGGATAGGCCTTGACCTGATGACGGTGCTTGCCGATCTGCACGCTGTCGACCCCGCAGCGGTGGGGCTCGACGGTCTGGGCCGGCCGGAAGGGTTCCTGGCCCGCACGATAGAGGGGTGGTCGAAACGCGCCCATCTCGCCTGGGGAGAGGATGCGCCCGCCCTGGTTGACGCGCTTTGCGACTGGCTGCGCGCAAGGGTGCCGGCGACGCATGCGGTTGCCCTCATCCACAACGATTTCAAACTGGACAATGTGATTCTGGACAGGGACAGCCTGGATCCGGTCGCGGTGCTGGACTGGGATATGGGCACACGCGGCGATCCGCTCTTCGACCTGGCGGTCACGCTCGCCTATTGGACGGAGCCGAACGATCCGGAGGTGATGCACAAGCTGAGCCAGATGCCGACCGCCGCCCCCGGCTTCCCCACAAGGGCGGAAGCGATGGAAGCCTATGCCGCGGCGTCGGGCCGGGACCTGGCGGATTTCGCCTTCCAGCGGGTGCTGGGACAGTTCCGCCTGTCGGTCGTCTTCGCGCAGTTGCATCGACGCTGGCGCGAGGGTGGGACAAACGATTCCAAATTTGCGGAATTCGGATCGCTCGCGGACGGCCTTCTGGAGTTCAGTCATGAAATAGCCCAAGGCCGAATGGATTGATGGGGAGGATGGGTCGATGATTGCGAAAACCGTCCCCGTACCGGACCGCATGACGGATTATGAAAACACCCATGCGGCGTTCGACTGGGACCTGCCCGAGAGTTTCAATTTCGGCGGCGACGTGGTCGACGTTTGGGCGCGGGACCCCGAAAGGCTTGCGCTGATCTGGTGTAACGCCGAGGGGCGGGAAGAGCGCTACACCTATGCCGATATCGCCGCGCTGAGCAACAAACTGGCGAATGTGCTGAAAAGCGCGGGTCTGGAAAAAGGCGACCGTATCCTGGTCGTTCTGCCGCGCATTCCCGCTTGGCAACTCGCGCTCGTCGCCTGTACGAAACTGGGCGTGATTCCGATTCCCTGCATCACGATGTTGACGCGGAAAGATCTGGACTATCGGTTCGACCATAGCGAGGCGAAGGGCGTCATCACCACCCTGGAGAATTGCGGCAAACTCGATCCGGACCGGCCGCTGGCGCTGCGCCTGGCGGTGTGCGGCGATGATGCCCCGCCGGCGGGGTGGTCGAGTTTTGAGGCGGAAATGGACGCCGCCGGCGATGCGTTCGACCCGGTTGCCGTCGCGGCCGACGATCCCGTGATCCTCTACTATACGTCCGGCTCCACGGGAAATCCAAAGGGCGTCGCCCATGGCGCGCGGGCGCTTTATACATGGCGCGGTTCCGCCTGGTATTGGCTGGATCTGCGGCCGGGCGATACGATCTGGTGCACTGCGGATACCGGCTGGAGCAAGGCGGGAACAAGCATCCTGTTCGGTCCCTGGAGTTGCGGGGCGACCGCCCTTTTCTACGATGGGCCTTTTGAACCGGCGAAGCGCTTCGGCATCCTCCAAAAATACAATGTTTCGGTATTTTGTGCGGCGGCAACCGAGCTGCGCCGCCTGGTCGGTGAAAAACCGCCGGCGGGCGGGTTGCCGGCACTGCGGCTGACGGTATCCGCCGGGGAATCGGTAAACCCTGAAATCGTCACCCGCTGGAAGGATCTGACCGGGGCGCAATTGCTTGACGGATATGGCCAGACGGAAACCTTGATGACGGTCCTGAACTACCCGTCCATGGCGGTGAAGCCGGGTTCCATGGGGCGTCCCTTGCCGGGCGTCGAGATGGCGGTGTTGACCGACGACGGGGCGGGCCACGCCGCAACCGATGAACCCGGGCGGCTGGCGATGAAACTGCCGAATCCCCAGGTGATGCTGGGCTATTGGCGGGACCCGGACAGGACGGCGGCCAGCATCGTGAAAATCGACGGAACGGATTGGTTCCTCACGGGCGACCGGGCGCGGTGCGACGCGGATGGGTATCTGTTCTATGAGGGACGGGACGATGACGTCATCGGGTCCGCGGGGTATCGCATCGGGCCGATGGAGGTGGAAAACGCCCTGATCGAACATCCCGCCGTGCAGGAATCGGCCGTCGTCGGCAGCCCCGATCCCGACCGTGGAGAAATCGTATGCGCCTATGTTGTCTTGAATTCGGGGTTCGAGGCGGGCGATGCGCTGACCAAGGAATTGCAGGATTTCGTGAAGACATCGACCGCGCCTTATAAATATCCCCGCAAGATTGTCTTCGCCGATGAACTGCCCAAGACTGTCACCGGCAAGATACGGCGTCGCGATTTGCGCGACCTTGAATACGGGCGCGCCTAGGCGCTGTTGCCGCCGTATTTTGCGGCAAGCGCGCCGATCGACTCGACCTGACCGCGCAGGCCCGGCGAATGCGCTGGGAACCGGTTGTCGAACGCGGCCGTCCCAACGGTGAAACCCGCCGCGCCCGCGGCGCAGACATCGGCCACCCTCTCTTCCCGGTCGATGCTGCCCGCCATGATGACCGGTTTTCCCGCCGCATCGCAGACCTGTTTCATCATGGCGGGGACATCGCCGGCATAGCGATAGGCCAGCAGGTCCAAGCCATGCACATCGTCGCGCGCGGTGAGGTTTCTGGCGCTGGCCGCGATTTCCGCCGCATCGCCTTCCAGCACGCTGGGATGTCCGGTGATACGGCCCGGGAATGGGAAATACCGGATCGGCGTGCCGTGAAGCAGCGGGGCGACATCCGCCGCGCGTGTCCCGCCCAGCAGGTAATCCACCTCGAATCCCAGCGCCGCCTTGGCCGAGGTCAATTCGCTTTCCCGGTTCAGGCTGACGACTTCCAGATAGACGGTGCCGCCGGCGGCTTTGATATCGTGGGACAGGCGGGTGAGTTCGTCGAAAGGCAGACCCACATCCTTGAAACCGATATGCCGGCACCCGCCGGCCAAGACGTCTTCCAGACGGCCCCGTGCGTCGGTGACTGTCCGGTCGTTATGGGTCAGCATGAAGATGAAGGTAAGCGCCATTTCAGCCCCTCACTCCCTTAAAGCCCGCGTGCGTCGGCCATGCGCGCGGCGTAGCGCAGGGCCGTCCGCAGGCTTTCCGGGTCGGCCGTCCCCGTCCCCGCGATATCGAAAGCGGTGCCGTGGTCCGGGCTTGTCCGAATGAAGGGCAGGCCCAGGGTGACGTTCACGCCTTTCTCTATCCCCATATATTTTACCGGAATCAAGCCTTGATCATGGTATTGGGCGACGACGATGTCGAACCGTCCCTGCCTTGCCTGCATGAAGACCGTGTCGCCGGGCCAGGGGCCGGTCACGTCCATGCCTTCCGCGGCCGCGGCGCGAATGGCGGGCGCGATAATCTCTATTTCTTCCCGGCCGAACAGCCCGCCTTCGCCCGCATGCGGGTTCAATCCCGCGACGGCGATGCGGGGAGACTCTATTCCCAGGCCTCGGCATCCTTCATGCGCCAGCCGGATGGCCGCCATCTGGGCGTCGAAATCCGCGCGCTCGATGGCGTCGCGCAGGGAACAATGGATGGTGACCAGCACCGTGCGCAGCTCGTCATTGGCCAGCATCATGGCGACGCGGTCCGCGCCGCCCTTCTCGGCCAGAATTTCCGTATGGCCGGGATATTTGATGCCGGCCGCCGACAGCGCCTCCTTATGCAGGGGCGCGGTCACCATGCCGGCGATGGTTCCGGCCTTGGCAAGATCGATCGCGGCGACCACCGCGTCATAGGCCGCCTTGCCGCTCGCGGCGGAAATCGTGCCGATTTTCGGCGGCTCCGGCATTTCGACCACGGGCAGCACGTCCATGACAGTCCCGATGCCTGCCGCGTCGGCTTGCGCGAGATCCTCCAGAATGCGGCAGGTCAGTCCCGCCTGGGTGAAGCCGACCGCGCGTTCCAAAACCGCCGGGTCGCCCAGAACAATTACCGGCCGGTCGACGACGCGGTCGACCAAGGCCTTGACGACGATTTCAGGTCCGATGCCCGACGGATCGCCCATGGTGATGGCGAGCGGTTTCTTGTCGGTTCCCATGCGAATGCGTCTCCCGGTGTTGCCCGGCCCACTTTACCGCGCGCCTCGAAAATCGAAAGGGCGCGGACGGTCATCAAAACGGAATATGGAGGTCTGGAGCGGGAAACACAGTGCGGACCCTTGACCTTCCAGTGACTGGAAGCCCTATATGACGCGGGAAAGGAATATCCACCATGTCCCAGATCACTGCCGATTTCGCCCCTGGATCCCTGCCGGAAGCGGAAAAGACCCAAGTTTTCGAATTCGATGTCAGCGGCATGTCCTGTGCCGGATGCGCGGCGCGGCTTGAAAAGTCGTTGAACGCGGTCCCGGGCGTTTCGCTCGCCTCGGTCAATTTCGCGCTGGAAAGCGCGCGCGTGGAAGCATCGGAAGGCATCAATGCGGATACGATCTCCTTCGCGACGGAACAGGCCGGCTTCGGGGCCCATTTCGCGGATTCCGGACCGTCGGAAGACAAGACGATCCTGTATCTTTGCATCGCTTCGGCGCTGCTGACCGTTCCGCTGTTGGCGGAAATGCTGCTGATGCCCTTGGGCGTTTCGGTCCACCTGTCTCCCTGGATTCAGCTGGCGCTGGCCGCGCCCGTGCAATTCGTCATCGGCTGGCGGTTCTATCACGGGGCATGGGCCAGCCTTCGGGGCGGCGTCGGGAATATGGATGTGCTGGTCGCGCTGGGGACCACGACGGCTTTTCTCTACAGTACTTACCTGACCGTCACATTGGGCGACGCGGCGCGCGGCTCCCTCTATTTCGAAGGGGCGGCGGTTGTCATCACGCTGGTCCTTCTCGGCAAATATCTGGAAGCGCGCGCCAAGCACCGGGCGACAAGCGCGTTGCAGGCCTTGCTCGCCCTGCGCCCGGCGCGCGCCCGCCTGCTGACGCCGGAAGGGGAAAAGGATGTGCCCATCACCCGTGTGGCGGTCGGCGATCTGATCCGTGTCCGCCCGGGCGAGGCCCTGCCGGTGGATGGTGAGATCACCGACGGTTCGGCGGATATCGATGAAAGCATGCTGACCGGCGAAAGCATGCCGGTGACGGCTGCGGTTGGCGCATCCGTCATCGCGGGCTCCACCAATCTGACCGGCCTGCTGACCGTGCGGGCAACGCAGATCGGCAAGGATACGCGGCTTGCCAAGATCGCCGACCTGGTGCGGGCCGCGCAGGCGAAAAAGGCGCCGGTGCAGAAACTGGTCGACCGGATCAGCGCCGTCTTTGTGCCGACGATCGTCGCGATCGCGGCGCTCACCTTCCTGGGCTGGATGCTTTTCGGTCCGGGCGTCGAACCGGCCATCGTCGCCGCCGTCTCGGTCCTGGTCATCGCCTGTCCCTGCGCCCTGGGCCTGGCCGCGCCCGCGGCCATTGCGGCCGGGTTGGGTGCGGCCGCGCGGAGCGGCATTCTGGTCGCCGATATCGCGTCCCTGGAACGGGCCGGGCGCATCGACACGGTCGTCTTCGACAAGACCGGGACCTTGACGGCGGGTCAGCCCGCCGTGCGGCACATTGCCTGGGCCGGTGACAAGGAAGATGCTTTTGCCCTGGCCGCGGCAGTCGCCGTGCAGCGCCAGAACGATCATCCGCTGGCCAAGGCCTTTCAGGACCTCACCGTCGACAGCGGCGGGCGGACGTTTGAGGCAACCGATTTCCGGTCCGTCACCGGCAAGGGCGTGGCGGCGACGGTCGATGGCAAGCCGGTCCTGATCGGCAAGCCGGACCTATTGGACGCCGAAGGCATCGTCCTTCCCGAAACTCTTCGCAATTGGCGTGAGGAGGAGGATGTCGGAACCCATGTCTGGTTGGCCGTGGACGGTGTTTGCGTCGCCCGCGTCGATATCGTCGACCGCATCCGCGACAAGGCGGTGGCGGCCGTCGCGGCGCTGCATGCCTCCGGCCGGTCGGTCACCTTGCTGTCGGGCGACACACGGCATGAATCGGAACGGGTGGCCGGTCTTGTCGGCATCGACGCAGTGATCGCGGAGGTCAGCCCCGAGGACAAGGCCGCTGAAATCGCGGAAATGCAGAAACAGGGCCGTTCGGTCGCCATGGTCGGTGACGGCATCAACGACGCCCCGGCGCTGGCCGCCGCGAATCTGGGCATCGCCATGGGCGGCGGGTCCGATGTCGCCGTCAATTCCGCCGGCATTACCTTGCTGCGGGACGATCCGCGCCTTGCCCCGGCCGCCTTGGAGATTTCCGAACGGACCTTGGCCAAGATCCGTCAGAATCTGTTCTGGGCCTTCGCCTATAATATGGTCGGCATTCCGCTGGCGGCGCTCGGCTATCTAAGCCCCGGCATCGCGGGCGCGGCCATGGCGATGAGTTCCGTCTGCGTCGTCACCAACGCGCTGCTGCTGCGCGGATGGCGCCCGCGATTGGACGAAATGGGCCGTCACGAAATCAAGAGGAGGGCTGCGGCATGAATATCGGGGAGGCCGCCAAGAAGTCGGGCATACCGGCCAAGACCATCCGGTACTACGAGGAAACCGGCCTGATCGCGCCGGCGGGGCGGACGGCGGCGGGCTACCGGTCCTACAGCGAAGCCGACGTCCATACGCTGAGTTTTCTGAAACGCGCCCGCGATCTGGGATTTTCGGTCAAGGATTGCGCGGTGCTGTTGTCGCTGTATCAGGACAAGAACCGGTCGAGCGCGGATGTGAAAGCGGTGGCCCGACAGCATATCGACAGGATCGTCGCCAAGATCGAGGAGTTGGAGCAAATGCGCTCAACCCTCGAAACGCTGGTCAGCCAGTGCCACGGGGACGACCGCCCCGACTGTCCGATCCTGGAGGATTTGGCGCACTAATCACTCTACGATCAGCGTCGCCACACCCAACCCGTCGATCTCGGTCACGACCTCGTCGCCCGCTTCGATCCATTCGGTTTTCACGATACTGCCCAGGGTGACGAATTCGCCTGCCTTCAGGGGTTGGCCGCGACCCGCCCGGAATTCGGCCAGCCAGGCCAGCGCATCCATCGGATGGCCCAGAATATCGCGGCCGATGCCTTCGCCGATCAGTTTGCCGTTGATCCTCAGCCGCCCGGTCAGGCCGTCCATCGCCAGGGGATCGAGATCGACCGGCGTGCTGAACACGCAGCCCGCGTTGAAGAAGTCGTCGGCGACGAGGGAGGATGTCGGCCTTTCCCGGAAATCGATCCAGCGTTCATCCACCAATTCAATGCTGGCCATCGCCCCGCCGACCGCTTGTGCGGCCGATATGCGGTCATAACCTTCCGGGAGGGCGGGCAGGTCTTTTGCAAGCGCGACGGCGATTTCGCATTCGATGCCCGGGCGGACCAGCTCGGCCCGATTGAACCGGCCTGTCCCTTCGTGAACCATCGCGGCCGGGACCATGCCGGCGCAGGGATGGTCGATCTTCAAATAATCCTGCATGACCTGCGTCGTGCAGCCGATCTTATGGCCCCGCATCGGGCCGAAACGGTCCGTCAGGCGTTCATGCAGCAGGTCCTGAATACGATAGGCGGTTTCCAGGTCGACGGATTCGGGATCCAACGGCAGACGGTCCAGTGCTTTCGCCGAAATCCGCGCTTCGGCCAAGGCGTTCGCCGCTTCCGACAATGTCGCTACGTCCATGGAATTTTTCCCCCGCAATGCATATTGAAGTCGCGCTGGCCCGTTGGCAGGCGCATTTCTGATGCTATTGTATAAGACATAAAAGGAAACGCACTCGGTCGGATGGACGTCCCCGGACAATACGCTATCCCAGCGCCCCGGGCAGGGTCACGGCCGCTTTCAGAAAAAGGAAGATGACATGGCTTCAGTAACGGCGCGGCTCGCCGAAACCGACACCGGCAGCTTGATCGCTGAATTGACGGAAGCTTTCGGCGATCAGGTGTCGACCTCGGCTGCCGTGCTTGAACGCCACGGCAATGACGAAAGCTATCACAAGGGCGAACCGCCCGATGCCGTCGTTTTCGCCCGGTCGACCGATGACGTTTCGAAAGCGGTCAAGATCTGCGCCAAGTACAACGCGCCGATCATCGCATTTGGAACCGGCACCGCGCTGGAAGGGCACATCACCGCGCCCTTCGGCGGCGTTTGCATCGATGTTTCCGAAATGAACGAGATTCTTAAAGTGAACGCCGAGGACCTCGACGTTTCGGTCCAGGCGGGGGTTACGCGCAAGCAGCTGAACGAATATCTGCGCGACACGGGCCTGTTTTTCCCCATCGATCCGGGCGCCGATGCGTCGCTAGGCGGCATGGCGGCGACGCGGGCGTCGGGCACCAACGCGGTGCGCTACGGCACGATGCGGGAAAACGTTCTGAACCTGACCGCCGTTTTGGCCGATGGGCGGGTCATCAAGACGGCGCGGCGGGCCAAGAAATCCTCCGCGGGATACGATCTGACCAGGCTGTTCGTCGGGTCGGAAGGAACGCTCGGCATTATCACCGAATTGACGGTCAAGGTTTACGGCGTGCCGGAAGCGACATCGGCCGCGGTTTGTGCGTTCCCCAGCCTGGAAGACGCGGTGAACACGACGATTCTGACGATTCAGTCTGGTATTCCGGTCGCGCGGGTCGAGCTTGTCTCCAAGGAAATGATGGGCGCCTGCATTTCCTATTCCAAGCTTGAAGGCTTCGATGTGGCCGATCACCTTTTCTTCGAATTCCACGGCTCCGAAGCCGGCGTGAAGGAACAGGCGGAAACCGTTCAGGCCATCGCGGCCGATTTCGGCGGTGCGAACTTCAAGTTCGCCACACAGCAGGAAGACCGCAACACCTTGTGGACGGCGCGGCACAACTGCCATTACGCCACCAAGTCGCTCCGGCCGGGCTGTGAGGTCTGGTCGACCGATGTCTGCGTCCCGATTTCGCATCTGGCCGAAATCATCGCCGATGCGAAACGCACGATGGACGAACAGGGCATCGTCGGCACCATCGTGGGGCATGTGGGCGACGGCAATTTCCACATCGGCTATGTCGTCGATCCCAACAATCCCGAGGAACTGGCCAAGGCGGAAGAGCACAACAAGCAGCTCGTCTATAAGGCGCTGGCCGTTGACGGAACCTGCACCGGCGAACACGGCATCGGGTCCGGAAAGCGCAAGTTCCTGGAAGCGGAACATGGCGAAGCGGTCAGCGTGATGCGCATGATCAAGAATGCATTGGACCCCGAAGGCATCATGAATCCGGGCAAGGTCCTGCCGGCCTGATCGAACGGACAAATTGAGAGGGGGGACGTCATGGGCATCGATCCGGAACAGGTTCGGGGCGTCTACCCGATCCTCTATGCGTTTTTCGACGAACAGGGAAAGCTCGACCGCGACCTGATGCGGCGGCAGACCCTGGCTTGCGTGAAGCACAACCCGCATGGAATCGCTGCCCTGGGCCTAGCGACGGAGGTGACCAAGCTTTCGACCGCCGAACGCCGCCAGGTGATGGAATGGCTGGTCGAGGATGTGGCGGGCGCGTGCCCCATCGCCATCACCATCGCGGAGCCGACGGTCGAGGGCCAAGCTGATTTCGCCAAGGCGGCGGACGCACTCGGCGTCGATTTCGTTATCCTGCAGCCGCCGCCGGTCGGTGGATTGGCGGAAACGGAATATGTCCGCTTCTTCGGCAGTGTCGCGGAAAAAGTCTCCATTCCCGTCGCGATTCAGAATGCCGCGGCCTATATCGGCGTCGGCCTGTCGATCGACGGGCTCAAGACGTTGAATCGGAATCACCCCAATGTCGCACTGTTGAAGGGCGAGGGGCCGGCCATCGAAATCGCCGGTCTTGTCGATGCGACCGACGGTGTCTTCCGCGTTTTGAATGGCCGCGGCGGGCTGGAATTTCCGGACAATCTGCGCGGCGGCTGCGTCGGCATGATCCCGGCGCCGGACTGTTTCGACCGGCAGATCGACCTCTACAGGGCGTTCGAGGAAGGACGCTTCGAAGACATGGAAGCGATCTATCGCGATATCTTGCCGGTCATCATCTTCTGCATGCAGTCGGTCCAAAATTTCCTGTGCTATGGAAAACGGATCACCGCGCTGCGGATGGGGCTTTCCCTGGATCAGGTCCATGACCGCGCCCCCGCGCAGCAGCCTACGCCGCATGGTTTGGAATGGCTGAAGCGCTATGCGGGTGAATTGGGGGCCTTCTGACGATGGAGGGGTTCACGGTCCGTCCGGGCACGGCGGAGGATGCAGGCGCGATCCACAAGATCCACGCATATGCGGTCGAAACCGGCACCGCCAGTTTCGCCCTGGAACCGCCTAGCCTTGAGGATATCGCCACTCGGATAGAGCGGATCGTGGAACAGAAGCTTCCGTTCCGCGTCGCGGACGACAACGGGGATGTCGTCGGTTATGCCTTCGCGGATTGGTTCCGGCCCCGGCCCGGCTACCGCTTCACGCTTGAGGATTCGATTTACGTCGACCCATCCGCGCAGGGCCGCGGACTTGGCCGATCGCTCCTCAACGCGGTGATCGAAGACGCCCGTGCCGGCGGGTTCAAACAGATCATCGCCGTGATCGGCGATATCGAGAATGCCGGTTCCATCGGTGTGCACAAGGCCTGCGGCTTCATGTATGCGGGCGTTCTGAAGAATGTCGGCTACAAGTTCGACCGCTGGCTCGATACCATCTATATGCAGCGGGAACTTTGATCGTCCCCGCCGCATTTCCCTTGCCGTCAGATAAGGCCAAGTCCTTCAAGCGCCTTGCGGATATTGGCCTTGTCCGTGTCGTTCGGCATCGGCATCGGGGCGCGGGACAGGCCCGCATCGACGCCTTGCAGGCTTTGCGCGTATTTCACGCAGGCCGGAAGATAGTCGTGCGGCATCGCATTCCACAAGGGAAGTAATTTCTCGTGAAGGTCGCGGGCCTTGGCATGATCGCCCGCAGCGACCGCATCCCACAACGCGACCGACGGGCCGGGCGCAGCGGCCAGGATCGCAGCGATCGATCCATGCGCGCCCAGCGCGTAGCTTGGATACATCAGGGCGTCGACAGCGCTGAAAATCAGGTTCTTCGGATCGGCCATGATCATCAGATCCGCGAAAAGTTTCATGTCCCCGGCGCTTTGCTTCACGCCGATGACGGCGGGAACCTCGGCCATGATACGGACCAGCAATTGCGGCGACAGATAGGTCCAGGGCACAACGTTATAGAGGATGATCGGTTTGCCGGTCTCTGCCGCCAAAGTCCGAAAATGCTCCACCATCGCGTCATCTGTCGGGCGGAACAGGTAGTGGACCGGGGTGACTTGCAGGGCGGCGATGGGAAGGTCCGCAACCGATTGCCCGCGCTTCACCGCGTCGCGCGTCGAATCGGCGATCACGCCGGCGATGACGGGTGCGCGCCCGGCAGCGCCTTCGGTCGCCGCGGTGATCAGGTCGCGGTATTCGGCCGCTTCGATCGCATGGCCCTCGCCGGTCGATCCGCCGACGGCGACACCGCCGACACCATGACCGACCAGCCAATCGATCTGCTTGGCGACCGCGCCGAAGTCGATGTCGCCCTTGGCGTCGAACGCCGTGGTACTTGGGGGAATGACCCCCTTCAATTCGGTTGTCATTCTATCCTCCCTGACTTTTTCTTTGTTGTTTAAGCGTCGGTTACCTTCCGGTTGGCATCGTCCCGGGTCCACAGTTCCGGCAGCAGGTTCAGGCCCAGGCCCGGCCCCTCCGGCGGCAGGAAAAAGCCGTTTACCGGGCGCGGAACGGTATCCACCAATTCCCCATACCAACCGTCATAAAAGGCCCGGACCGATTCCTGGACCAGCACGTTCGGCAGCGCCAGGGACATATGGACCGAGGCGGCAAGCACCACCGGTCCCTGGCAGTCATGCGGCGCGACCGGCCGCTGATAGGCTTCGGCGATGGCGGCGATCTTCTTGGTTTCGGTGATCCCGCCGCACCAGCCGACATCGGGCATGACGATATGGGCGCATTGCGCTTCCATCAGGCTGCGGAAGTCGCGGATCGTGCCCAGCGTCTCACTGGCGCAGATCGGCGCCGAGGTTCTTTCCGACAGCGTGCGCAGATCGTCGAACCCATCCATGCGGATCGGATCTTCGATCCAATAGGGATCGAAGGGTTCCAATGCCTTCACGACCTTCAGGATACCGGGCAGCCGCCAAAGCGAATGCAGTTCGACATGAATGTCCATCTTGTCGCCGACGGCCTTGCGGATTTTTTCGAACGGGACGAGCGCGGCGTTCAGATCGGCTGAGGATATGTCATAGCCTTTGGTTTTCTCGGCGGCGGTATCGAAGGGCCAGATCTTCATGCCGGTGATGCCTTGTTCCAGCAGGCTGTGCGCCAGCTCGTCGGCATTGTTCAAGAAGGAATCAAGGTCCTCATATGGGCCCTCGCTCTTCTGCTCCAGGCCCCAATCGTCGGTGCCCCAGGTCGGGCGGCTGCGCACGTATTTGTATCCGGCACAGGTGTTGTAGGTCCGCACCTTGTCCCGGCACAGCCCGCCCAGAAGCTGATAGACCGGCTGGTTCACGACCTTCCCGAACAGATCCCACAGGGCGATATCGATAGCCGACCGGCCGCGTTCCTCGACGCCTTGGCCGGAAAAACCGACATAGGTCAGAAGCTCCCGGTTCAGATGCTCTATCCGCAGCGGGTCTTCCCCGATCAATTTCAGGGCGGCGGTTTCATGGATGAAGGCTTCGACGGCCTTCGACCCGAAAAACGTCTCGCCAAGGCCCGTGACGCCTTCGTCCGTATGGATCAGAACCCAAAGGACATTCGAGAATTCGTTCAGCCAAAGCGTCTCGATGGACGTAATCCGCATGTCGGCAATCTCCCACCCTGATTTGACGGCTATGCCGTCCGACGCGGTTCTTATGACCGCACTTCTTGAATAACCCGATTTTGGGTCCGTTCACCCTTCTCCCGCAAGGGAAAACCGGATCTTGGAATCTGTCAGCTTTGCAATTATAGTCTACGCAATTGTAAGCTATGCAACAAAAATACCGCGCGGTTCGGGACCCCTCGATTTTGCCGCCGGCAGGCAAGGCCGCCGGGTGAAGAGAAAAGCACAATATGGATCACGACAGTCCAAAACCCGGTCCCACCGACCGATCCGATTTAGACCGGAATTTCGGCTTCCTGTTGCACGATGTCGCGCGGCTGATGCGCGCAGAATTCGACCGGCGCAGCCGGGCCCTGCAATTGACCCGCTCGCAATGGTGGGTGCTGAATTTCGTCTATGCCTATGAAGGCGCGACCCAGACGGAACTTGCGGATCAGTGCGAGGTGGAGCGCGCGACGATGGGACGCCTGCTCGACAAGCTTGAGGAGAAGGGCTGGGTCCGCCGCGAAGCCGACGCCCAGGACAGGCGCATCCGCCGGGTCTATCTGACGGGGGAGGTCTTGGACCTGATGGTCACCCTGCGCGGAATCGGCGCCGGCGTGCGCGAAAGCGCCATGGCCGGAATCGACCGGGACGAACAGGACCGGTTCGTGGATACGCTTTTGAAGATCAAAGGCAATATGTTGGCGCTTGGCCGCGATGAGCCCATCGCCATGGCCGGCGACGACTAGGGGGCGGATAGATGAGCGACACAGCAGCCCAGCGCGAAATGCCCACCGGCCCCAACCGCCCGCACCCGCAGCAGGACGCCCGTCCGGCTTTGGCGTCGGCGGCCCCAGCATCGGAGAGCCCGGCGCAAGAGAGCCCGGTGCCAGTGAAACCCGCCAATGAGGGCGGGGCACAGGCGAAGGATACGCAGCCCGCGGAAACCCGCGCGCCCGAGGCGCCTGCACAGGGCGGGGGGGCCGAAACCACCGCGCCGAAAAAACCGATCCGGCGCTTCATGCGGCGCACGACCCGCGCCCTTCTGCTGTTGGCTGTGCCGATCTGTGTCGTGCTGGCTGGTGCCTATTGGTACATGACTTCGGGCCAATACATCTCGACCGAAAATGCTTATGTTAAGTCGGAGATCATCACGGTCAGCCCGTCGATCGACGGACGTGTCGTGGATGTCCTTGTATCCGACAACGAACATGTGAAACGCGGCGATGTTCTGTTCCGTCTGAACGCCCGGCCGCATCAGATCGCCGTCGACCAGGCGGAAGCGAAACTGGATGGCGCGCGCCAGGAAATTGCCCGCCGCCGGGCTGAATTCAGGCAGGTCCAGGCGGAAATCGAAGAAGCGCAGGAGCGTGTCGCCTATTTCACCTCCGAATTCGAACGCCAACAAGCCTTGGCCAGTCGAGGGGTGGCGACACGCGTCAGTCTGGACGACGCGCAGTTCGAATTGATGACCGCGAAACAGGCCGTGAACACCTTGCGCCAAAAGAGCCAGACGGTCCTGGCCAGTCTGGGCGGAGACCCGTTGAAGGCCGTGGAACTTCACCCGCTTTATATGGAGGCGGAAGCAGAACTGCACCAAGCCCAGTTGAAGCTGGAATTCACGGAAATCCTGGCCCCGCATGACGGCATTGTCAGTCAGATGCGCCTTCAGTCGGGCGAATGGGTGGAGGAAGGCGACCCGGTCTTCGGCATCATCTCGACGGAAGGCATTTGGGTTGAGGCGAACTTGAAGGAAACGAAGCTCACCCATATGCGGGAAGGTCAGCCGGTGGAGGTCGAAATCGATGCGTTCCCGGGTGTCGTCTGGCCTGCGACGATTGGCAGCATCAGTCCGGCGACCGGCGCTGAATTCGCCGTCCTGCCGCCCCAGAATGCGTCGGGGAACTGGGTGAAAGTGGTTCAGCGTCTGCCGGTTCGAATCGAAATTCTGGAATTCGGCGACCGGCCGGCCTTGCGGGCAGGCATGACCGCGACAATCACCGTCGATACCGAGCAGGACAAAAGCTTCGAGACTGTCTGGGCCCAGTACATGGAAAAATTCAACGGCTGGAAGGACTCTCTGCTGTCGTCCAACGCATTGGCGAAGTAGCTGCCGAATCGGTTCGGGTTAGACCCAATTGTGACCGGCTTCGATCAGCAAGGACCGGGCCTGCTCGAGATTTTCGGACCGAACCAGCAGATAGTCCCGATGGAAGGTCGAGACGACGAAAACGCCCAATCCGGCTTCGGAAACCGGGCGGACGACCGATAGAACGATCCCCGGTTGGTCGAAGGCGAAAGTCCCGGTCAGTTTCAAGGCGCGCCAGCCCTTATCGGTCTCAACCCCGTCGGGGACTCTGTCGGCCGGTGTGACGATCGAAATCTCGTCGGTGCAAAAACTGACATTCACGAAACCGCCATCCGCCCCCCTCTCGGTGACCCAACCGGGCACGGGGCTTTCCGGCGGCAGCAGGCTGACCGCGTAGAAACCGTCCAGAAGCGCCAAGTCCACGCATGCGTTCATCTGCCGCGCCTAGCCCAATACTTCCAGGACCGGTTCAAGGTCTTCCGGCGTATCCACGGTCAGCGGGATCGTGTCGATCAGGACGGCGTCGATGCGCATGCCGTTTTCCAGGGCCCGCATCTGTTCCAGTTTTTCGCGCCTTTCCAGTATGCCGGGCGGCAAGGCGACGAATCGCTGCAACGCGCTGCGCCGATAGGTGTAGATGCCGAAATGATAGTAAAGCGGCCCATCGCCCCAGGGCGCGGTCGCGCGGGTGAAGGCCAGGGCCCGGGCCTGACGGGCGCCGTCGGGAAAGCCCGCGATGGCCTTGACCACATTGGGGTTATCGCGGTCTTCCGGGTCGGTGATGATGGCGACCGACGTGCCGATATCCACCTGTGGGTCGGTCAAGGGGTCGGTCACCGCGCGCAGGATACCGGGTTCCATTGCGGGCAGGTCGCCCTGCATGTTGACGATGACATCGTGGCTGCCGTCCGGGTCGATTTTGCAGGCCGCTTCCCAGATCCGGTCGGAGCCGGAAGGATGATCGGGATCGGTCAGGACGGCCTTGCCGCCCGCCTGTTCCACCGCATCGACGATCTCCCGGTCCCCGGCGGCGACCCAGACCGGGCCGAGATCGGCTTCCAGCGCCCGTTCGACGCAATGAACGATCATCGGTTTACCGTGAATATCCGCCAATGGCTTGTTGGGAAAGCGCGAGGCGGCGAGGCGGGCGGGGATCAGGACAATAGGGTTCATGGAGGGTTCGGGTTCCACTTTGGTTGTATGCGCGGACGCTGCCTTGGCCGCCGCGCCCCGGGGATGCCGGGGCCGCCCGGTTTCCACAGGCTAGACTGTTGATTTCGCGCGGTTGATTCGCGCGTGACGACACGATATACCCCAAAGACACCGGGGAAAAGATACGGGTGGGGCAAGGCTCGCTTGCGCGGGCGGTTCCCGGCCTGAATGCCCTGGATTCAATCACCTGTGGGATGCCGTAAGGGCATGGGCCACACGGAGCGTTTGGGGATTACGCTATGCATGACGAAGATCCGCTTATGATCAACAAGGTCGCCGCCGCCGTTTTGACGGCTGGGCTGATCGCCATGACCGCGGGATTCATTTCCAGTTTTGTTTATCACCCGAGCACTCCGGCGGAGAATGCTTTCGTGATCGAGGTTCAGGAAGGCGCCGGCGGCGCCGCACCGGCTGAAGAGACCGGGCCGGAGCCGATCGTCCCGCTATTGGCTTCCGCCGATATCGCGAAGGGCGAAAAGCTGACCAAGAAATGCGCTTCCTGCCATAAATTCGAAAAGGGCGGCGCGAACGGCGTCGGTCCGGGGCTGTACGGCGTGGTCGGCAGCGCCAAGGGCACCCATGCCGGCTACACCAAATATTCCGACGGCTTGAAGGAAATGGGCGGCGAATGGACCTATGAGGACCTGAACCACTTCCTCTACAAGCCGAAGGATTTCATTTCCGGTACCGCCATGTCCTTCAACGGCCTGAAGAAGACGCAGGATCGCGCCGATCTTATCGCTTATCTGCGGACCTTGAGCGATAACCCGGTCCCGCTGCCGTAAGGCGTTGGATCTTACTGAATTTCGAAGGGCGGCCATGGGGCCGCCCTTTTCGTGACGGGGAAAGCCCATGCCGGACGTAACGGTTCCTGAGGAATTTATCGGCTTCGCGAATGAATTGGCCGATGCCGCCCGGGATGTCGTCGCCCGGTATTTCCGGACACCCTTCGACGTGATCGCCAAGCAGGACGAAAGCCCGGTGACGGTCGCCGACAGGGAAGCCGAATCCGCCATCCGCGACTTGATCGAAAAACGCTACCCGGATCACGGCATCTTTGGCGAGGAACACGGGCAGGTCCGGCTCGACGCCCGCTACGTCTGGGTCCTGGACCCGATCGACGGGACCCGCGCCTTCATCGCCGGCATGCCCGTATTCGGCACATTGATCGCCCTGGCGGACCGGGGCGACCCTGTCCTGGGTGTATTGGATCAGCCGATCTTGAAGGAACGATGGCTCGGCGCCCTGGGCCATGGCACGACCTATAACGGCAAACCGGTCCGGACACGCGATTGCGGCGGATTGGGCCACGCCAGGCTCTATACGACCGCGCCGGACCTGTTCAATACCGAGGCACGGCGGGCCGCCTTCTACCGGCTGTACGGCCAAGTCGAGCTGCCGCGCTATGGCGGGGACTGCTATTCCACGGGCCTGATCGCCAGCGGCTGCGTGGATCTGCACGTGGAATGCGGCTTGAAGCCATACGACTATATGGCCCTGGCGCCCATCATCCGGGCGGCAGGCGGGGTGGCGACCACTTGGTCGGGCGATCCGCTGACCCTGACCTCCGGCGACACTTTCCTGGGCGCCGCATCGGAAAGCGTTCACGCACCGGCCGTCGCCTTGTTGGCCCCGGCCGTTTGAACGGGCCGTTTGAAAGGGCCGATTGAAAGGGCGGGGTGAAAACGCCCCTGCTGCACGGGTGTACCGCAAGCGGGGCTTGGGAATGAGGCATTTTTATGGCAAGGCTTGATTGCCGGTGCCGTCGATCTTCATTAGTGACAAGATAGGCAGTTCGGGGCCGAATCGGGTGCGGGGACTGGCGGGCATTCAACCGAAGCCCCGGACCAAAAGGAGCGGATTGATTAACGATCGGATGACAGACGTCATGACGGGTCTTTCGGGTGCTGCGGGTTGGCGCCATGTCCTTGGCGCCGTGGTTTTCGTTTTTGGCCTGACCGGAATGACGGGCGTCGCAACGGCGTCGGGAACGAACGGGCCGTCTCATGGTTTCGCGTTGAACCATGCGTTGAAATATCCCGCCGATTTCAAACATCTCGACTACGCCAATCCCGACGCGCCGAAAGGCGGACTTGTCATTCAGGAGGGCATTGGAACATTCGATTCCCTCAACCCCTTCATCATCAAGGGCAACGCCGCGTTCCAAACCAGCTTGATCTACGACACCCTGATGAAACAGGTAAGCGACGAGGACAGCGCCGTCTATGGTCTGATCGCGGAAACCATCGAAGTTCCGGCCGACGAATCCTGGGTCGAATTCAAGCTGCGTCCGGAGGCGCGCTTCCATGACGGCCAGCCGATCACGGCCGAGGATGTCGCCTGGACCTTCAATACGCTGCGCGAAAAAGGCAGTCCCAGCTATCAGTACTACTACGCAAACGTCGAGAAGGTGGAAACGCCGGACGATCGGACGGTAAGATTCATCCTCTACCCGGGTGAGAACAAGGAAATGCCCCTGATTCTCTCCGAATTGATGGTCTTGCCGAAACACTATTACGAAGATCGCGCATTCGACCAGACGACGTTGGAACCGCCGCTGGGCTCCGGTCCTTACCGGATAACCAAGGTTGATCCCGGGCGGTCGCTGACCCTGGAAAGGGTTGAGGATTATTGGGGCCGGGATCTGCCCGTGAAACGCGGTTTCGATAATTTTCAGACCCTGCGTTACGACTTCTACCGCGACCGCACCATCTCGCGCGAAGCCTTCAAGGCGGGCGCCATCGATATCTGGCAGGAAAACAGCGCCAAGGAATGGGCCACTGCCTTCGACATTCCGGCGGTCAAATCGGGCGATATCGTGAAGAAAGATTTCCCCAATGAGCGTGTCGCGCCGATGCAGGGCTTCGCCTTCAATCTGCGCAAGCCGCTGTTCCAGGACATACGGGTGCGCGAGGCACTGACCTATGCCTGGGATTTCGAATGGGTGAACAAGACCATCATGTATGGGGCCTATAAGCGCACCGACAGCTATTTCGACAATCATGAACTGGGATCGACCGGCCTGCCTTCCGAGGCGGAACTGGAAATCCTCGAGCCCTATCGCGGTCAGATCCCCGACCGTGTCTTCACCGAGGAATTCGTTCCGCCGGAAACGGACGGCAGCGGCAATAATCGCGGCAATTTGAAAAAGGCGGCGATGCTGCTGAAGGATGCGGGCTGGAGCATCAAGAACAAGGTTCTGACCAATGACGATACCGGCGAGGTGTTCGCTTTCGAGATCGTGCTGCGGTCGTCCCAACTTGAACCGCATAGCCAGGCCCTAGTGCGCAGCCTTGAACGGTTGGGCATCAAGGCGACGATCCGGGTCGTCGATGACGCGCAGTACCGGCGTCTGACCGAGACCTTCGATTTCGACATGATGGTTGCGGTCTTCGCCCAATCGGTGTCGCCCGGCAATGAACAGCGCGAATTCTGGAGCTCGGCCTCCGCCGCGCGGGAAGGCAGCCGGAACCTGATGGGCATCACCGACCCGGCGATCGACGAATTGGTCGAATTGCTGATCGCTGCGCCCGACCGGGAAAGCCTTATTACAAGGACGCGTGCCCTGGACCGTGTCTTGCTGTGGAACTTTTTCATGATCCCGATGTTCCATAGCGAGACCGACCGGCTAGCCTACTGGAACCGTTTCGGCCTGCCGGATATCATTCCGAAACAGGGCGTGACGTCCAGCACCTGGTGGGTGGACCCGGAGAAGGATGCCGGCTTGACCCGCGGCAAGGGCAACTGATCGCCCATCCCGATCTGGCATAACGAACGGCGGAAGAACCGTGCTGGCCTATATCATCCGACGGCTACTGCTGATTATTCCGACCCTGTTCGGGGTCATGCTGCTGAGTTTCCTGATCATCCAGGCCGCGCCCGGCGGACCGGTGGAACGCATTCTGGCACAGATCGAGGGGACGGCGGTCGGCGCGCTTTCCCGCGTCACTGAAGGCAGCGGCGGCGATTTCGTGGCCGGGTCGGGTCAATCCGGCGGGCAGGGGGAACAGTCGCGCTACCGCGGGGCCAGAGGGTTGGACCCGGAGTTCATCGCCAAGCTTGAAAAGCAGTTCGGTTTCGACAAACCGCTGCACGAACGCTTCCTGAAGATGATGGGCAATTATCTGACCTTCGATTTCGGGGAGAGCTATTTTCAGGACCGCCGTGTCGTCGACCTTGTGCTCGACAAGATGCCGGTATCCATCTCGCTCGGCCTTTGGACGACGCTGCTCACATATCTCATCTGCATACCGCTGGGCATTGCCAAGGCGGTGCGCGACGGAACGCGGTTCGACATGTGGACCAGCACGGCGATCATCATCGGCTATGCGGTACCGTCTTTCCTGTTCGCCGTTCTGCTGATCGTGGTCTTCGCCGGCGGACGGTATCTGGACTGGTTCCCGCTGCGCGGCCTGGTCTCGGAAAACTGGGATCAGATGTCGACCGGGGAGCAGATCCTGGACTACCTGTGGCACATGGTTCTGCCGGTCACCTCGCTGGTCATTTCCGCCTTCGCGACCCTCACCATGCTGACCAAGAACAGCTTTCTGGAGGAAATCCGGAAACACTATGTCATCACGGCCCGGGCCAAGGGACTGACCGATAATGCAGTGCTCTACGGCCATGTCTTCCGGAACGCGATGCTGATCGTCATTGCCGGGTTCCCTTCCGCCTTTATCGGCATTCTCTTCACCGGGGCTTTGCTGACCGAGGTGATTTTCTCCCTGGACGGGCTCGGCCTGCTCGGGTTTCAGGCCGCGATCGACCGTGATTATCCGGTGATGTTCGCGACCTTGTATTTCTTCACGCTGATTGGGTTGGTCCTGAATCTGATCAACGACATCACCTATACGGTCATCGATCCCCGGATCGATTTCGAGGCGCGGTAGATGGCCATGGCGGAACCGAAAAAGACCCGCACGTTCAGGCTGTCGCCGGTGACCCATCGCCGGCTCGGCGCATTTCGCGCGAACCGGCGCGGCTGGTGGTCCTTCTGGATCTTCATGATCCTGTTCATCTTGTCCCTGTTCGCCGAGTTCATCGCCAACGACAAGCCGATCCTGGTTTCCTTCGACGGCAGCTATTACGTCCCGGTCCTGCAATCGGTGCCCGAAACGGAATATGGCGGATTTTTCGAAACAGAGGCTGAATACAAGGATCCGGAAGTCCAATCCCTGATCAATGAAAAAGGCTGGATGATCTGGCCGCTGGTCGAATACAGCTATAACAGCGCGGTTTTGGACCTGACGGAACCAGCCCCCACGCCGCCCGACTCGAAGCATTGGCTGGGAACGGACGATCAGGCGCGGGACGTCGTCGCGCGAACGATTTACGGGTTCCGGATTTCCGTTCTTTTCGGTCTGGCCTTCGTTGCCGTCAGCAGCGCCATCGGGATCACCGCGGGGCTCAGCCAGGGTTTCTTCGGCGGCATATACGACCTGCTGGGCCAGCGGTTCATCGAAATCTGGACTAGCCTGCCGACGCTTTATCTATTGATCATCCTGGCCAGCATCGTGACACCGACTTTCTGGTGGCTCTTGGTGATCATGGTCGCTTTCGGCTGGACGGCGCTTGTCGGCTTGGTCCGGGCCGAAACGTTGCGCGCCCGGAACCTGGATTTCGTGAAGGCATCCCGTGCGCTCGGCGTCTCCAACCTCGTGATCATGTCGCGCCATATCCTGCCCAATGCCATGGTGGCGACGCTGACCTATCTGCCCTTCGTCTTGAGCGGTGCGGTCGTGTCCTTGGCTTCGCTCGACTTCCTGGGGTTCGGCCTTCCACCGGGATCGCCGTCCTTGGGCGAGTTGCTGAAACAGGGGAAGGAAAATCTGCAGGCCCCGTGGCTCGGCATAACCGCCTTCGTCACGGTCGGTGCTATGTTGACCTTGCTGGTGTTTATTGGCGAGGCTGTGCGGGACGCTTTCGATCCCAGAAAAGTTCATGAGTGAAAGTCCATGAGTGAAAGTCCATGAGTGAAGGTTCAATAGTGAGATGACCGAATGACCGACGCCTCAGCAAACGGCCCTTTGCTCTCGATTTCCGATCTTTCGGTGAATTTCCGCGGCTCCGACGGCGATGTGGAAGCGGTGCGCAACGTCTCCTTCGATCTGGACAAGGGGGAGACGCTGGCGCTGGTCGGTGAATCGGGTTCCGGCAAATCGGTAACCGCCTTGTCGATCCTGCAATTGCTGCCTTATCCCGCCGCCTATCATCCTTCGGGCTCCATCACCTTTGGTGGGGCCGAATTGATGGCGGCGTCGGAATCCGACCTGCGGAAGGTGCGCGGCAACCGGATTTCGATGATTTTTCAGGAACCGATGACCTCGCTCAATCCCCTTCACACGGTCGAAAAGCAGATCCGCGAACCGCTGCTCATCCACAAGGGGCTGTCGATCACAGAGGCCCGCCCGCGCGTTCTGGAACTGATGGACCTGGTCGGGATCAGAGAGCCGGAGAAGCGCCTTAATTCCTTCCCGCATGAACTGTCCGGCGGGCAGCGTCAGCGCGTGATGATCGCCATGGCGCTGGCCAACGATCCGGAATTGCTGATCGCGGACGAACCGACGACGGCGCTGGACGTGACGATCCAGGCGCAAATCCTGAAACTGCTGCAGGATATCCAGCAGAAAATGGGCATGGCGATGCTGTTCATCACCCATGACCTTGGCATCGTGCGCCGTGTCGCCGGCCGCGTCTGCGTGATGAATGACGGGCGGATCGTCGAACAGGGCGCCACGGGCGATGTTTTCGACAACCCGCAGCATGGCTACACCAAGCGCCTGTTGGCCGCCCAGCCCAAGGGCCGGAAGGCGCCGGTGCCGGATGCCGCGCCTATCGTCATGTCGGGAGAACAGGTGAAGGTCTGGTTCCCCATCAAGTCCGGCGTGTTCCGGCGGAATGTCGACTATATCAAGGCGGTCGATGGGATCGACGTGACGATCCGCGAGGGACAGACGCTGGGTGTGGTGGGCGAATCCGGTTCGGGCAAGACGACATTGGGCATGGCCTTGTTGCGGCTTCAGCAGTCCGAGGGCGCGATAGCCTTCGAGGGGCAGGATCTGCGCGGCCTGTCCAACAAGCAATTGCGGCCCTTGCGGCGCGAAATGCAGGTCGTGTTCCAGGACCCCTATGGCAGCCTCAGCCCCCGCATGTCGGTGGGTGAGATCGTCGAGGAAGGCCTGAAGGTGCACGACTTGGGCGACGATGCGGAAGGGCGCGAAAAGCTGGTGATCGACGCCCTGCGCGATGTGAATCTGGACCCGGAATCGCGCCACCGTTATCCGCATGAATTTTCCGGCGGTCAGCGTCAGCGCATCGCCATCGCCCGCGCGCTGGTCCTGAAACCGCGTTTCATCGTGTTGGACGAACCGACATCCGCCCTGGACATGTCCGTTCAGGCGCAAATCGTGGACCTGCTGAAAGACCTGCAGGAACGCTACAAGCTGGCCTATATGTTCATCAGCCACGATTTGAAGGTTGTGCGCGCCATGGCCGATACGGTGCTGGTGATGCGCGACGGCAAGGTCGTCGAACACGGTTTGGCGGAGGATATCTTCGACAATCCCAATACCCCCTACACAAAGGCGTTGATGGCCGCTGCCTTCCGGATGGAAGCGGTCGAAACGGGCGTCGTCGCGATGTAGGGAAAATGCCGCGGCCGGGGGGCGGGACTCAGTCCGCTTTCGCCGCTTCGATGATCAGTTCGGCGAATTCCGTCAGATAGACCGATCCCTTGACCGTCCGCTGGATCAGCACGGACCGGCGGTCTTCCTCATCCGGCTTGCGCCGCACCAGCCCCAGTTCCGACAACCGGTCCAACGCCCGCGTCACGGCGGGTTTGGAAACGTTCAGGGAATCCGCCAAGCCGCGGACCGTATGCGGGGAAGGTTGCAGATAGACCGTCGTCAGCACCGCCATCTGACGGGCGGAAAGGTCGGGCGAATCGCGCCGAACGCTCTCGACTATGGCGCCGCGCCAGATTTCCAAGGCTTGATTGGGCGTCAATTCCATCACTATCGCTGGCGGTTGATGCGAAGACCCTCTCCATGCTCTCGAAAAATCGGCGTGAGGGTCGGCAAAATTGTTTCGTATCCGTTCCGAATATCCCGACTATCCATTGACTCGCCATCGATGACAAGGGGCGCGGCCGGGAATTGCCGGTTCCGTCCCCACGCGCTGGGAAGGTCTAGGCAAACCGACGTTTGATCGCCTCAAACATGGCGCGGACGCCCATCGCCTCGCCCCCTTCCGGGCGGCCCGGGCGTGTGGCTGTATTCCAGGCCATGATGTCGAAATGGATCCAGGGCGTCTTGCCGCCGGCAAATTCCTGCAGGAACAGCGCGGCGGTCGTCGCCCCGGCATAGCCGCCGCTGCCGGTGCTGCTGATATCGGCGATCTTGCTGTCCAGCATCTTGCGGTAGGAGGCGTGCAGCGGCAGGCGCCAGACCGGGTCGTCCTCGTCCTTGGCCGCGGTTTCCAATTCACCCGCCAAATCGTCGTCGGAACAGAAATAGGCGGCAATCTCGGTCCCCACCGCCACGCGCGCCGCGCCGGTGAGGGTCGCGAAATCGACCATCAGGTCGGGTTCGTCCTCAAGCGCGGCGGTGATCGCGTCGGCCAGCACAAGGCGGCCTTCCGCGTCCGTATTGCCGACTTCGACCGTGATGCCCTTGCGGGTGGAAAGCACATCCCAGGGACGGAAGGAATCGCCGGAAACGCTGTTCTCGACGGCCGGAATCAAGACCCGAAGGCGCACCGGCAAGTCCGCCGACATGATCATATGCGCAAGGCCCAATACGTGCGCCGCTCCGCCCATATCCTTCTTCATCATCAGCATGCCGCCCGACGTCTTCAGGTCCAGCCCGCCGGAATCGAAACACACGCCCTTGCCGATCAGCGTGACCTTGGGATGTTTCGCCTTGCCCCAGCTCATGTCGATCAGGCGCGGCGCCCGGGTAGAGGCCCGGCCGACCGCATGCACCATCGGAAAGTTTTCCGACAGCAGGTCGTCGCCGACAGTGACGTCGATCTTGCATTTGAAATGCCGCGCCAGTTTCCGGGCTTCATGCGCCAATTCGCCCGGCCCCATGTCGGAGGCCGGCGTGTTGATCAGATCGCGCACCAGATAGAGCGCCTTTGCGGTTTCCTCGATGCGCTTCCTGTCGGCGGAGGCGGGCAGCACCAATTTCGAAACCGGCCCGCCCTTCTTGGCATAGCGGGCGAAACGGTAACTGCCCAGGGCCCAGCCCAGTCCGGCCGCTTCGGCATAGTCGGTTTCCATCCCCTTCGGCAGGGCATAACGGCCTTCCGGCAGGCGGGCCGCGGCGGCGCCCCAGCTCCACTTGTCCGGCCCGTCCTTGTCGACGCCGACCAGGGCTTCGCCGGGTTTGTCCGCTTCGCCCGGCAACAGCAGCACAGATCCCGGCGCCGCCTTGAATGCATTCACTTCAACCCAGTGCTTCACTGATGCGGGTTGTTGCTCCACCCAGTCCTTGAAACCGTCTTCCGAGACGGCGGTCAGTATGACGGTCGATTTATTGGCTTTCGAAGCGAAGCATTCCATGGCGGGTTCTCTGGGCTTTCACGTTGAGGGGGCGGGCGGTCGAAACGACCTGTTGTTCGGCTATGGGTGACGGTCTGAAGGTCTAAGGACAGGAAGGTTCGGGCAGCGCCTGCAGCAAGGTCAAGGTTCCTTTGGTCACCGCAAGGCCGATATCCAGGGAAATCCGGGTCGTTATCCCGTTGGCATAGACATGCGCGGTATTGGTGACCAGCGGTTGGGAATCCGTATCGTTCAGGCCGTAGAACGAGGTGATGACCTGCCATCCCGGCCCTGCGATCAGATCCGCATCGCCTTCGGGCGGCGTTTCCATCGGCTGGGCCGGCCCTACGACCACGTCGGTTCCCCGGATCGGTTCGGGCGTCGACCCGTCGAACAGGATATAATTGACGATCTTTTCGCCCGCCATGATCTTGCCGACCGTCTCGTGAAAGGCGGAAACGGAAAAGATCGTGTCTTTCGGCAGGGGAAGCGTCTTGGGGCCGGGTTCGGTAACATTGACGATGCCGCTGCCATCCGGGTTCAGTTGCGCATTCCCTTTCAGGGATTCGATCAGCTCGTTGTTCATCCGAAGCGTGGATTCGAAGTTCATCGCCCGGCCGTCGAGAGATTCTTCCGCCGCGCCGATCGACTGGATTTCCAGGATCTGGCCGTTGGCGACCTCAAGCCCCAAGGTAAGCTGTGTCAGCAGGACCCAGCCGGTGCAGCGCTTTTGCAGCCGCACGATGAATTCGCCCGGAAGCGATGCGCCGGCGCCCGGCATGCGAATTTCCGTGGTTTCCAGCCGGTAATGCGCCTGGTGCGGCTGCAAGGCGACGTCCGCGGCGTTGGTTTCCGGCGCCAGGGAGGCATGCCCCAAAAGCGCCGCGCCCAGGATGCCGAGGAAGCGGGCGGCCGGGAGCAAGCTGATTTTCATCATCGGTCCTTTTCGCGAAAAATCGATGCTTCAACCTTGTCGGTGAAAGGCTTCGAATGCAACAGTTCGGGGCTGCGCAAAGAACGGAGTCGGGCCGGTATCAGCCACCCGTTACCGTTCGTGACGCAGCTTCGGTTAATTTGGCGGTAATTTGGTAGGGTGGCCGTTCGCAATGCGGCCCCCGCGTTGAAAGGAATTGCAATGGGTGAGCAGAGCCGGGTGCGTTTGGCGGTGGATATCGGCGGAACCTTCACGGATATCGTCCTCGAGGCGCCGTCGGGGCATTGGACCCAGAAGGTCCTGACCACGCCGTCCAATCCGGCCGACGGTTTCATGACCGGCGCGGATGCGGTTTTGGAACGGGCCGGGATTGCGCCGGAGCAGGTGGATTTGATTATCCACGGGACCACGCTGGCCACCAATGCGCTGATCGAACGGAAAGGTGCGAAAACCGCCCTTATCGTCACGGAAGGGCATCGCGATTCCCTTGAAATCGCTTACGAAAATCGTTTCGACCAATACGACCTCTATGCCGAGCGCCCGGCGCCGCTGGCGACGCGCGACATGCGGTGGCCGGTGATCGAACGGCTCGACTGGCGCGGCAATGTGCTGACGCCGCTGGATGAAGCCAGCGTCGAAGCCTGGTTGCCGCGGATCGAGGCGGAAGGGATCGAAAGCCTGTCCATCGGTCTGCTGCATGCCTATGCGAACCCGGCGCATGAGGAACGCGTGGCGGAAATCATCGCCAAGGCCTATCCGGACCTGCCCCTGTCGCTGTCGGCCCAGGTTTGTCCGGAAGTCCGCGAATTCGACCGCCAGTCGACGACGGTCGCCAATGCCTATGTGAAACCGCTGATGGGGCGCTATTTGGCCGACCTCGATACGCGGCTGGCGGAACGCGGCTTCACCTGCCCATTCCTGATGATGACCAGCGGCGGCAGTCTGGTGACGGCCAAGACCGCGGCGGATTTCCCGATCCGGCTTGTGGAATCCGGGCCCGCGGGCGGGGCGATCCTAGCCGCGGCGATCGCGAAGGCGCTGGGCGAGGACAGCGTTCTGTCCTTCGATATGGGCGGCACGACCGCGAAGATCTGCCTGATCGACGATGGGGAACCGCTGTTGTCCCGCAGTTTCGAGGTCGACCGGACCCACCGGTTCATGAAGGGCAGCGGCTTGCCGGTAAAAATTCCGGTCGTCGAAATGGTGGAAATCGGCGCCGGTGGCGGGTCGATCGCCTCGGTCGACTCCCTGGGCCGAATTCAGGTCGGTCCGGAAAGCGCCGGGGCGGATCCCGGTCCCGCCTGCTACGGCCGCGGCGGCAGCAAGCCGACGGTGACGGACGCCAACCTGCTGTTGGGCCGGATCGATCCCAAGGATTTCGCCGGCGGCAGCATGCAATTGGACGTCGAGGGCGCGAAAGGCGCGATGAAGCGCGACCTTGGCGACGCCTTGTCCATGGACGCAGCCGGCGCCGCCTTGGGGCTGATCGAAATCGTCGACGAGAACATGGCCTCGGCCGCCCGGGTGCATGCGGTCGAGCGCGGCAAGGAAATCGCCGATCGCACGATGATCGCTTTCGGCGGCGCGGCCCCGCTGCATGCCGCCCGGGTGGCGGAAAAGCTTGGGATCGACAAGGTCGTCATTCCCGGCAATGCGGGGGTGGGGTCCGCGTTCGGATTCCTCCTGGCCCCGGTCGCGTACGAAGTGGTGCGCAGCCGCTATATGCGTCTTTCCTTCTTCGATGCGTCGGGCGCGAACGACCTGATGAATGAAATGTACGATGAGGCGGAAGTTGTTGTACGCCTCGGTGCGCCGGATGCGGATTTGGTGACGCAACGCCACGCCTTCATGCGCTATGTTGGGCAGGGCCACGAAATCAAGGTTTCCCTGCCGGAAAGAGCGTTCGAACAACGCGATGCGGAAGCATTGCATGCCGCCTTCGAAAAAGCGTACAGCGAGCAGTACGGCCGCGTCGTGCCTGGTTTGGCGGTTGAGATCCTGACCTGGACCTTGACCCTGTCCGCGCCGTCGGAAACCCAGCTGTCGATTTCATCCGATCCTGCATCGACATCGGTGAATGCGGTAGACGCGTACGGTGTACGTGATCTGCTTCAGCCGGGCCGCGGCGACAAGCCCGCGGAAGCGGGCCTGTATCGGCGGGTGGACTTGTCCGCGGGGGCCGAATTGTCCGGTCCGGCGGCCTTGGTGGAGGAGCAGACCACGACCATTATCCCGTCCGGCTTTTCCGCCCTGATCAATCCGATGGGCGACATCGTTCTGACCCGCGACACGGATGCCGGGGCGGCGGCCAGCGACCTGGCCGAAGATATCCGCCGTCAGGTCGTCTGGGACCGTATGATCTCGGTCGTGGAGGAACAGGCCCAGGCATTGATCCGCACCGCCTTTTCCACCTCCGTCCGGGAAGCCGGGGATTTGTCGGCGGGCATTTTCGACACGGATGGCCGCATGTTGGCCCAGGCCGTTACCGGCACGCCGGGCCATGTGAACGCCATGGCCGCTTCCGTCGCCTTTTTCCTGGAGAAGTATCCCATCGAGACCATGGCCGAGGGCGATGTCTATCTGACCAATGACCCCTGGATGGGCACGGGGCACCTTTTCGATTTCACGGTCGTGACCCCGGCTTTCCGCAAGGGCAAGGCCGTGGCGCTCTTCGCTTCCACCGTTCATGTCGTCGATATCGGCGGCCGGGGCTTCGGGCCGGATGCGGGACAGGTCTTCGAGGAAGGCCTGTGCGTTCCGATCATGAAGTTCTTCGACAAGGGCGCGGTCAGCGAAGCGTTGATGGACATCGTCCGCGCCAATGTGCGCGAACCGGTTCAGGTGGTCGGCGACCTCTACTCGCTTGCGACCTGTAACGAGATCGGCTGCCGCCGGCTTGACGAGATGATGGCGGATTTCGACCTGGACGACCTCAAGGAAATCGCCGATCACGTCATCGACACCTCCCGCGCCGCGATGTTGGAGGCGATCCGTGAACTGCCCGCGGGCGTGTTTGAAAACAGCATGACCGTCGACGGTTACGACCACCCGCTGACCCTGACGGCGAAGCTGTCCACCGGGCCGGACGGGTTGTCCGTCGATTTCGACGGCACGTCGCCGATGTCCGCCTATGGCATCAATGTGCCGCTGACCTATACCCAGGCCTATGCCTCGTTCGGGGTCCGCTGCGTCGTCGGACCGAAAGTGCCGAACAATGCCGGGTCGTTGGGCACGATCCACGTCACCGCGCCGGAAGGCTGTATCCTTAACGCGCCGCGTCCGGCGGCGGTGAACATCCGCCACGTGACGGGCCAGATGCTGCCCGACGTGGTGCTGGGCTGTCTGGACAAGGCGAAACCGGGCTGCGCGCCCGCGGAAGGCTCGTCCTCGCTGTGGAACCCGATGTTGTCCGGCGGACACGGCATCGTCGGCGATGCGGACTATGGCGATGCGACGCCGTTTACCGCCATGATTTTCCATTCCGGCGGCACCGGCGCCCGGCCGGGCCGCGACGGATTGTCGGCGACCGCTTTCCCGTCGGGCGTGCGCTGCACCCCGGTGGAAATCACCGAAACCATCGCGCCTGTGATATTCCGGCGCAAGGAATACCGCGCCGGATCGGGCGGCGAAGGGAAGTATCGCGGGGGGCTTGGCCAGGCGATGGAGATCGAACATGCCGAGGGCGCGCCATTCGCCATCTTCGCCCTGTTCGACCGGATTCAGAACCCGCCGCGCGGCCGGGCCGGCGGCGAGATCGGCTCGTCCGGGCAGCTCACCCTGCGGTCGGGCGAACGCTTGCGCGGCATGGGCAAACAAATCGTGCCCGCCGGCGATGCGCTCGTCATGCTGACACCGGGCGGCGGCGGTTACGGCCCGCCGGAGGAACGCGACCCCGGCGCAAGGGCGACCGACGATAGGTTCGACCTGACGCCGCCGCGCCCGGCGGCGGCCGCGGAGTAATTTGTGACGGCCGGCGGCGCCCTGAGCCGCCGGCCGTCTCATTCGGCCATCTCATTCGAAAGTCGGTGTTGGCCGGTGTTCGCACCGACCGCTAAGATATTACTCTTGCTTGAATCGCCGGTTTCTCGAACCGCCGATATCGGAAAGGACAAATGAATGCATTCAGCCCGGCCGGCGCCGGTCGGGCGAAAACCCCGTCGCATCCTAGATAGAAAAACAAGATCGGCGGGATCAGGGAAGGAAATGCGTTGGATACCTCCGTACCCAACGGCGCGTCCGATTCAGGCGCGCCGCATAAGAGCGGCCAGAATGCCGCAGGCCCGATTCACGATCTGGTCGGGAATGTCTGCGCCGGTCTGATCGGTCACGAAGGCCTGGTCGAACGGTTGGCGATCGGTCTATTGACCGGCGGTCACCTGCTGATCGAAGGCCCGCCCGGACTGGCGAAGACCCGCGCGGTGAAGCGGCTTGCCTCCGGCCTTGAGGGCAGTTTCGCACGCATCCAATGCACGCCCGATCTGATGCCGGCCGATGTTACCGGCACGCAGGTCTTCCGGCCGGACAAGGGTGACTTCGAATTCGTGAAGGGTCCGATTTTCCACGCATTGGTGCTGGTGGACGAAATCAACCGCGCCCCGCCGAAGGTGCAATCGGCCTTGCTGGAAGCCATGGCCGAAGGCCAGGTCACGGCCGGCGGCGCGACCCAGGCCCTGCCGCCTTGCTTCATGGTGGTGGCGACACAGAACTCCATCGAACATGAAGGAACCTTCCCCCTTCCCGAAGCGCAGCTCGACCGTTTCCTGATGCATGTGATGCTGACCCTGCCGGATGCGGAGACGGAACTGTCGATCCTGAATTTGGTCGAGAGCGAGGCGACGCAGCCGGCGGCAATCGCGTCCTTGACGAATTCCGACGCGATTCTGGCGGCCCGGAAGGAAGTCGAGACGGTTCACCTTTCGGCCGCCTTGAAGGACTTCATCGTTCGGTTGGTGATGGCGACGCGCACGGGATCGCCCGTGCCGGAGGTGAGCGAGGCGATCGAACACGCGGTCTCACCGCGCGGCACCCTGTCGCTGGCGGCTTCCGTGCGTGCCCGCGCCTATCTGCATGGCCGGGACTATGGCGTGCCGGAGGATGTCCAGGCCCTGGCGCCCGATGTCCTGGCGCATCGTATCATACCGACTTGGCGCGCGACCGCGAACGGCGACACGGCGCGCAGTCTGGTCGCGCGGCTGCTCGATGATGTGAAACCGCTTTAGGAGCGACGGCAATGGACTGGCATGGCCATCCCGGCGCGTCGGTCGATGCGGACAGGTTGATCCGGCTTCGCGCCCTGGCGCAGTCATCCTTGCCGCGCCTCGCCGAAACCGGCCGTCCCGGCAGCCATGCCGGCAAGAAGCGCGGCAGCGGATTGGATATCCGCGATATCCGCCCCTATGCGGATGGCGACGACATTCGGCATATGGATGCAATGGCCACGGCCCGGACCGGAAAGCCGCATGTGCGCACTTTCCATGAAGATCAGGACCGGACGGCGATGCTGGTCGTCGATTTCCGCCATACAATGTTGTGGGGGACCAAGGACCGGCTGCGGTCGGTCCTGGCCGCCGAACTCGCGGCCCTGGCCGGATGGCGCAGCCTGTACGCCGGCGGGCGCGTCGGGCTGCTGGCGTTTTCCGACCGCGATTCCGTTTTCCAGCCGCCGCGGGAAAGGGATACGGCGATGGTGCGCATCGCCGGGTCCCTGGCCCAGGCGCATCGGCAGGCGTTGGAGGGATTGGCGTCGGGCGACCGGGTTTCCGGCGCGGGTCTGGAAAATCATATCGACCGTGTCGCACGGCTTGTTCCGCGCGGGGCGACAGTGATCCTGGCGACCGGCCTGGACGACGGGGACAATGTCGTCGAACAGGCCATTCAACCCCTGTTGCGGCAGGCGCGGGTAGAGATCTTTCTTATTCGGGATGCCTTCGAGCGTGACCCGCCGCGGCGAAACCTGCCCTATTTCTCGGAAGACGGCGCGCTGCGATGGGGGGCCTTCACAAAGGGCGCCGCATCGGCGGAAAGGCGCGTCCAGGCCCTGCGCGATACCGGGGCGACGGTCAGGGTCGTCGACGCCGACACGGTGTTGGAAGAAACGGTGGGGGCGCTTTATGCCGGCGCTGTCTGACATCGTCAGCAAGCTGCATCCCGCGCGCTTGCCGGCCGGTTTCGCGGATCTGACCTGGCAGGACGGCTGCGCCGCGTTCGGGATAGGCCTGGCGCTTGGCATCGTGCTGTATCTGCTTCTGCGGCCTTTCTTGGCCCGCCGTTTGAGCAAACGCGAGCAGGTCGCGCGAAATCTCGACGCCTTCCGCGCACTACCCGCGCCGGACAGGCTTGTCCGGCAGGTGCGGCTTTGGTCCGAATTGCGCCGATCGGTCGCGGATGAACAGGATACGGAGCCCGACTGGCGGCAGGACCTGTACCGTCCGGGCGCGGATATCGATCATGAGGCGCTGGACGCGGAAATTCTGCGTCTCGCAGACAAGCGGGGCGGCTAGCATGTGGAGTCTGGCCGACCCCCTCGCCCTGCTGTTGCTGCCGTTGCCGTTCCTGGCGCGGTTCCTGCTGCCGCCGCGCCGTCGGGAAAGCGGCGCGTTTTTCGTGCCGTCGGCCATTGCCGGCGCGATGGCGGAAATCGGCAGCATCGGTTACGCCACCCATGTCCGTCGGGCGCTACCGTCGCTGATGTGGCTCATGCTGGTATTGGCGCTTGCCGGACCGCGCATGCTGGGGACCAGCGATGCGATCCCGTCTTCCGGCCGGGATATCGTTCTGGCGCTCGATCTCTCGGGCAGTATGGAGAAGGAGGATTTCAATCTCGACGGCCAGGACCTTTCACGCCTGCAGGCCGTGCAGAAGGTCGGCGCGCATTTCGTCCGGCGCCGGGTCGGCGACCGGATCGGTCTGGTGATTTTCGGCGACCGCGCCTATTTCGGCTCGCCGCTCACCTTCGATACGGTCGCGGTTGCCCGCGCGATTCAGGAAGCGGTCATCGGCATTTCCGGGCGCTCGACCGCGATCAGCGACGGGTTGGGGTTGGCGGTGAAACGCTTGTCGAAATCGGACGCGCCCAGCCGGGTCGTCATCCTGCTGTCGGATGGGGTCGATACCAAGGGCACGGTATCGGCCATCGATGTCGCGGGCCTTGCCAAGGAACATGGGATACGCGTCCACACCATTGCGCTCGGCCCCGTGGATTTGGAAACGGCGCCGAAAACCCGGGACGCGGTCGACACCAAAACCCTGCGTGAGGTTGCGGAGGAAAGCGGCGGCCAAAGCTTCCGTGTCAAGAACATGAGCGACCTGACCGCGGTTGCGGACGCCTTGGATGCGTTGGAACCCAGCCCGACCCTGCAGCCGCCGCTGGAAGTGCATCACGAATACTGGATGCTGCCGGCGGGTTTGGCGCTTTTGCTGGCCGTTTTCATCGCCTTCATGCATCGGACGGCGGAATGATGAGCGGGACCCTCGAACTGTTCCAAGACTTCTGGCTGCTTCGGGCCTATTGGCTGGCGGGCTTGCCGGTTCTGATCCTTCTTTTCTTCTGGCTTCGCCACAAGCGCGGCGGGCTTGCCGGCTGGAATACGGTGATCGACACCGCGCTGATGCCGGTTCTGGTGAAGCTCGGCCATGTCGCCTATCCGCAATCGCGCTGGGGGCATCTGGCGCCGCTTGCGGCCGCCACGGTGCTTTGCGTCGCCTTGAGCGGACCGGCCAGGCAGAACGACGATGCGCCTTCCTTCCAGAATCTCGACGGCATCATGCTGCTTATGGATATGTCGCCCTCGGTCGCGAAGGGCGGCAGTTTGGATGACGCCCAGGCGGCGGCGGCCTATCTGCTGCAACGGGTCGGTGCGCGCCCGGTGGGGCTTATCCTCTATACCGGCGATCCCTTCCTGGTCAGTGCGATGACCATCGATACGGCCACGCTGGAAGGGCCGATCGCGGTCCTGGATGCTGACCTTATGCCAAGCGTCGGCAGCCGGCCGGAACGCGCGCTGGGCATGGCGCGGGGCCTGTTCCAGGAAGCCGGAATCCTGTCCGGCGATATCGTGTTGATCACAGATGGCGGGGGCATGAATACGACGGCGTTGCAGGAAACGCTCGACATTGTCGATGCGGGCGGACGCGTTTCGACCATTTTCATTCCGCCGGATCCGCAAATCGCCGAAGCCAATCCCGAGATGCCGCCACCGGATGAGCCGGCGCTGAAGCAATTGGCGGAGGCCGGCGGCGGTTTGGCCATCGGCATGAAAGACCTGTCGGACCTGTCGGATATGCTGCGGGACTCGCGCACCGAATATCTGGCCAAATCCGAATTGGCGCCCCTGTTGTTCGATGATTTGGGACGGTATCTGGTGATCCTCGCCATGATCCCGGCGCTCGTTTTGTTCCGGAGGGGACGATGATGCGGCGCCTGATCCTGCCTTTCCTGATCGCGCTGTGCGCCGCCTGTCTTTGGGCCGCCGGCCCGCAGTCCCTTGGCAAGATCGCCCTGTTGCTGGGGCAACCCTCAATCGCGGCCGAGCTTTTGGAAGAGCCGGGCGCAAGGGGCGTGGCGCTGTATCGCGCGGGGCGCTACGCGGAAGCGGATGCGGCGTTCGAGAAGGCGGGCCGATCCGTAACCTATAATCGCGGTCTATCCCTGGCGGCGACAGGCAATTACAAGCTTTCGGTCGCCTATTTCAACGCGGTCCTTTTCGCCCGCCCGGAGGATAAGCAGGCGGAGGAGAACCGCGATGCTGTCGGCGCCCTGCTGACGCCCATCATCGGTGATGGCCGGGGGACGGGGCGGATCGCCGCGCTTGCGGCCAGACGCAAGAAACACCCGGAAGACGCCGTGTTGCCGGGCCTTGCCAACCAATACAAGGTGCGCCGCAAAACCCGGGCGCGCAGCACCATCGCCAGCAACGAATGGCTCGAGACGCTTTCGGACGAACCGGGCGAATACCTGAAAAAGCGGTTGGAAGCCGAATACGACCGGCGCAAGGGACTTGGGCAGGTGGTCCGCGAATGGGGGGTGGGATGGTGACCCGGAACGCGGCGCTCATTGTGCGCCTTCTTTCATTCCTCGGTGTCCTGGCATTGGCCGCGGTCACGCTGCCGCTCGGCAACGCCCCGGCGAAGGCACAGGTGCAGGTGCAGGAAGGCACGGCCGAACTCTTCATCGAATTGGACGATCCGGACGCCAAACCTGTTGTCGGTGAGATGGTTCTGATGACGATTCGCGGCGTCTACGATGTCGTCATCACGCTGGAGAAAATGGAATTGCCGCGCGTGGAAGGTTTCGACTGGGTTCAGATCGAAAACGACGAATGGAGCCGGGAACAGGTGGATGGCAAGGAAAAGAGCGTATTCCGCCGACGGATCGCACTATTCGCCAAAAAGGCCGGCGAGTTGAAGGTTGGGCCTTTCGTCCATCGATTGACCGTGCAGCCGCGCGCCGGGGGACGCATCAAGATGAATATCGAGGCGGCGCCGATTACCTTGTCGGTCGCCCCCTATCCCGGCGGACCCGATGCATGGCCCTTCTCGGCCAAGCTTCTGGAATACAGCGACGAATGGAGTGCGGATCCCTCGACCCTGGGGGATGGGGACACGGTGGTCCGCACGGTGACGCTTTCCGCCCTGGGCGTCATACCGGAACTTGTTCCGCCGCAGCCCCCGATGCGCGCCTATTGGCTGATCACCTTCTCCCCGCCCGAGCAACGGGAAATGATCCTGACCGAAAAAGGACCGATCACGAAGGTCACATGGTCTTGGGAGATGCGCCCGATCACGGGCGAGCCGGGGGTGATCCGCGAATACACGATTCCCTGGCTGAATACGCGCAGCAGGGAAACGGAGATGATAGAACTGGCTGCAGCGCCGTTCGGCTATGCAAGTTTCGCGGAAAACAAGAATGCCCTGGCATTGACCGCCGGCGACGGGCGGCCGGTTCTGGGTTTGATCGCGCTGGCGGGGCTGGCGTTATCGGCTGTGTTCTTGTTCGGCACCTTGCGCGCCGGGCCGGCAATACGGTGGGGCGCTGTTCGCCGTGCCGCGCTGCATGCCGTGGCGAAAGCGGCGATGATGATTGCCGCCTTTCGAAAGGATCCGGCCGCCTTGCGCCGGGCGACTGACTTTTTCCTGGCCACCGCGGCGAGCCCGCCCGATGAGGAACAGACCGGCGCGCTTCGGAGGCTGGATTATGTAATTTTCAGCCGATCGGGCGACAAGGACGGTTTCGACTATTTTCACCATGTCAGGTGCTTCTGGGCGCCGCTCGGCTGATGCCCGGTCAGGTCACCTGCATATTTTCCCCGAAACGCGGGTTTTCGGCGGTCGGTGCCTGAACCGGGATATCCAGCTTGAAGGCTGTGCCTTTGCCGATTTTGCTCTTCAAGGCGACGGTTCCGCCCAGAACCGTTTCGACCGTGCGGTGCACGATATACAGGCCCAGCCCCGTTCCGCCTTTTCCGAGCGCGGTGGTAAAGAACGGGTCGAATGCCTTTCGGGCGACATCCGGTGTCATGCCGCTGCCGTCGTCGCTGAGATCGATGGTGACGATATCTTCGGATGTCTGGACCGCCGTGATGGCGATCCTGCCCGAATCCCTGTCGTGGAAGGCGTGGGTAATCGCATTCTCGACCAGATTGGTGATGACCTGTCCCAACTCGCCGGGATAACTATCGATCCAGATCGTGCCGGGGACATCGATTTCCAGGGTTACCGGGCTCCGCTTCAACGCGGGTGTCAAAGTCAGCGTCACTTCATCCAGCAGTTCTTTCAACACCACTTTGCGCCGGCGCGACGCCGTCCGATCGGCCGAAATTTCCTTGAAGCTGCGAACCAGGTCGCCGGCTTTGACCAGGTTGTTTTCGGCGATTTCCACGCTCATGCCGACGGTTTCCAGGAATTTTTCCAGATCCTTCCTGTCTACCGGGTCGCCGAGCCGTTCCCGAAAGCGTTCGAGGCGGGCGGCAAGCGTGCTGACGGCCATGCGTCCGTTGCCGAGAGGCGTGTTCAATTCGTGGGAAATTCCGGCGACCATTCGGCCCAGCGCCGCCGTCTTCTCGGACTGAACCAACCCGTCCCGCGCCTGTTGAATCTCGTCCATGGCGCGTTTCAGGTCTTCATTGATCCGAACAAGTTCCTTTGTCCGCTCAACGACACGGGACTCGAGGCTGTCGTTGAGGTCGCGCAACTCCACTTCGCGTTTCGAGATCGCGTCAGACATCGCCTTGAGATCATCGATCAGCGTATTGAATTCCCGGATGGCGCCGCGTGGCCAGCGAGCCGGGCGCCGGCCCGCCGCGATCTGGCTTGCCAATTCTGTCACCGTGCCGACGGGTTTGGTGATCCGCCTCGCCCAGATCGGGGCCAGCACAAGTCCGAAAATCGCTGTCCCCAAGGCGAAAGCGAGAACCGTATACAGAATTTCCTGCAAGTCGGGATTTGCGAGACCGGCGGGAACGCGGCTGACGAACAGCCAACCGAGTTGCTCGGAATAGGTTGCCGAAACGCTATAGTCCTGTCCGCGGAAATTCATCAGCGTCGGTTGTTCGGTGCGCGCAAACCCGGCCTGAACGATTTCCAGATTTGAAAGGTTCATAAGCTGGGTCCGGACGCCGCTCGTATCCGCGACAACTTCACCTTTGCTGTCGATTACCCAATAATCCAGGTGGCTTTTCTCGCGGAAGACGTTCCCTACTTCGACGATCGTGTCCAACGGGATTTCCACGATCACGGCTTCCCCGGTCGTGAGAGGAACCGCCAAACCGACCGTCACGTCGCCCGTAATGGCGGAAATATGCTTTCCGCTCCAGGTTGGCCGGGATGCCGTGCGCGCGGCCGACAAAAGCGGATAGGACGAAAGGTCGACACCGGGCAGTTCGTCCTCGCGGGCTTTGTTGCCGCTGGAAAGACTGACGACTTTTAGGATGTCGTCCGATCCGACAATGAAGATCGCGCTGAACCGCCGTTTCTGGGTCGTTTCAAGAAACGCGTTGATATCCGCGGAAGGGTTGGCCTCATGATACTTGCCGATCAGGATGACTTCAGACGTCAAGTTTTCAAGAAAGTCCTCCACGCGTTTGGCCATGGTCTCGCTGGCACGCGTTGCGTACTGCAAGTTCTCCCGTGAAAACTCGGTGATGACATAGGCAAGCAAAGCCGAACCAACGACGGCCAAAGTGATGATGATCGTGCTGAACTGCAGAAGAACGACCGATGTTCTCAACCGCAATTCGGTGAATCCTCTCATTGCTGGACGAAGCTTCCATCCTGCACGGTCACGAAGAAGGCGCGCCGTTCCGCGTCACCGTATTTGTTGAATTTGAGCGGTTGCTGCAAACCCTCGATCACAGGCAAGTGGATCAGGTTTTTTTTCAATGCTTTGGGGTCGTCGTCCTTCCGCAGCGCGGTGAACAGCATGAGGGCGGCGTCGTAAGACGCGACGCTGGAATATCCGGGCTGGCGTTGGAACCTTTCAAGATAGGCGTTCTTAAAAGTCAGGTACCGTTCCGATTGATTGTTGCGGTCGTATGATTGGACCATTTCGATGCCCTCGATTGCCTTGCCTCCCAATTGGAGCAGTCGCTCGGACGCCGCCCATTCCGCCGCTACGATCAAGGTTTGATTATCCATTTTTCGGATTTGCTGTGTGATTTGGGCGGTGTCGACGCTGTTGGCGATCAGCAGGATGGCGTCGGGTTGGGATTCAAGAAGTTTTTGGGCCGTGCTCGAATAGCCCTGGTCCGAATTGGCGTCGAACAGATCGGCATTGACGGCGACGTCGCCCAATGCCGCGAAGGCGGATTGGAATTCGTTCAGCCAGCTTTCGGAAAAGGCGCGGTTGTTGGCATCGATCGCAGCGGAGACCTTTCGTATGCCCAACTCATAGTAATGTTTCGCGTAGATCGTTGCGTTTTCCCTGGTCGACCAATTTATCCGGAAAAGAAAGTCGTCGAGATCCACGAAATCCAGCGACGAGGCCGTGGGTGAAATGGTAACGATTTCCAGCCGGTTTATTTCCGGCAGCATGGCGGCCGCGGTCGAGCTGAGGTTCGGGCCGATGATGGCCGCGACGCCTTCGTCATGGGCCTTTCGGACGGCTGCCGCGGCGGCTTCCGGCTTGCCCTCGTCGTCAAGCGCGATCAGCGAGATCGGCCGTCCGTCTATTCCACCCGTTTGATTGACTTCGTCCGCCGCAAGCTGGACCGCATTGCGCGATGCTTCCCCAAGATCGGCGGACCGCCCGGTCAAGCCGACGATGATGCCGACCTTGATCGGTTCGGGGTCGCCGCATGCAGCCAGAACGGCAAGGGCCGCGAACATCAGCGGGCGCATGGGAAACGCGTCAAAGGGTGTTCTTTTCATTCTTGATCACCGGTCCGATTGTTATGTCAGTTTGTTTTCGTAAGGCTGCCCGGTGGAAAGATCAGTTGCGCGCGGGTTCCGATCCCGTCAGATGATTCGATCTTCAAACTGCCGCCATGCGCCTCGATCAGGGATTTCGTCATGACCAGGCCCAGGCCCAGGCCCAGGCCGCCGCGCCCCGCGACATAGGGGTCGTCGGGTACGGCAAGCGGGTCGTCCAGTTGTTCGAGCAGGTTTTCGCTGATCCCGATCCCGTCGTCGATTACGGTCAGAACCAAGCCTGCGTCGTCGGTCGGCCGCGCAGTGACACGGACCTTGCAGCCCGATGGGTTGTGCTGGACCGCGTTGGAAATCAGGTTGGAAACCATGCTCTGAACGGCCTCCCTGTCGGCGTGCAGCATCATGCCTGGGCGCTCGTCCGCTTCGCCCTCGTCCCGGTTTTTGCCGGACGGCGCGAGAGGTTCGGCGTTGCCGATGCCGGACAGGTTGGAAATCAGGTCACGCAGGTCGAAAGCTTCATGGACGATGGGCCGGCTGCCGCCGCTTTCGGAGAAGCGGAGTACGCGATCGACCATTTCCTGAAGGTGCCGACCGGACGTGACGATGTCCCAGGCGTATTCGCTATATTTTTTCGTTCCGATGGGCCCAAGCGCCTCCAGGGCGATCATCTCGGACAGACCGATGATGCCGTTCAGCGGGGTTCTGAACTCGTGGCTGACATGCGCCAGAAAATTGGTCTTCGCCTGATTGGCCTTTTCCGCCATGGCAAGCGCGCCCTGCAATCGTTCGGACTGGTCCTCCAGTTTAACGATGTCCCGGAAGGACCGCAGGGCGGTATACAAAGTGGCGGTCAGTTTATTGACCGTCATCTGACTCTTTTCGCGGTAGTCGTTGATATCGAAGTTCCGGACGACGTCCAGTTCCGGCGCATAGCCGGGCTGCCCGGTGCGCAGCACGATCCGCACCCGGTTGTTGGCGAGTTCGTGGCGCACCCACCGGACGTAATCCAGGCCGGCGGTCTCGGTCTCCATGACCACATCCAACAGGATGACGGCCGTGTTCCGGTGCTTTCGCAGCAGCTCCTGGGCTTCCTTGATCGAATACGCGCTCGTCAGTTCGAGCCCCCGGTTCTCGAACACGAAATCGTCCAAGGCGAATTTGGTCGATTGGTGAACGGACATGTCGTCGTCCACGATCAATACCTGCCAGGGCAGGGATTCTGTTGTTTCGACCGTTGCGCCACCCGATTGCATTGCTTTGTCGCGTCCCCTCGCCGGTCCATTTTGATTGGAGCGGGCATGCCCAGTGTCGGAATCCTAATCACCGTGGACTTACCATAAAGTTAACAGGCGATGCTAATTTAGTCGGTAAGGAATGACGCCAACACACTGCCGGCGGCCGGAGAGAGGGCGAGAAGCGGGCGGACAAACGGCTGCAATCCGTCGGCGGCACCGGCCGTGCGGATGGTGACCCGGAAGGGTATTGCTGTGTTGTCTCGAAAAGTGGCGGAGAGAAGGGGATTCGAACCCCTGAGGGGCTTCCGCCCCAACACGCTTTCCAGGCGTGCGCCTTAAACCACTCGGCCATCTCTCCCCGGTGTAGACGCGCTTCGAAGGCCAAGCCTCGCGCGACGGCGGCGGAACCTAACCGACCGCGACGGGGTGATCAAGCCTTCCGAGCATTGTTTCCGTCTTTCCCTGCGGGTCGGGTCGCGGAAAGTGGTTTCGGGCGATTTTCCGGTGCCTCAGGGCGACGGTTTGTCGTGCTGCCGCCGGTGATTTTGATCTTTGCCAACCCCATGATACTATTTTGGAAATAAAGCTTCCTTCAGGAGGCAATAACCCGCCGTGGGGGGCAGGGGTGAGGCGGATGCCCGGTGGGCGTCGGCCTCTTTATTCGTGGGGGCGTTAGTAAGCGGGTACGGGATTCCACATGATGGTATTGAGGTTTTTCCAGTGGCTGTTCTTCCTCCTGGCCTTCTTTTTCCTGGGGCTGGGTATATGGCTTTGGCTTGCCGGCGAAGACATCACGAAAGCGGCCGGCGCATTATGGTATGCGCTGGATGTCAGCAGTTTGAACCTGACGCAGGTGATCATACAGCGGCATCTGCATCTACCGGCATTCTGGGATAGTGCGATCGTTCCCTACCTGCTGCAGCGGCCTGCTTGGGAAAGCATCCTGTGGCTGTTCATCGGGCTGATGCTGGTCGGCGGATTACTGTCCGTGATCGGCCGGCGGCCGAAACGGCGCCACACTTTCCGAAGCGAATAGGCCGAAGCGAATAGGGCGCCATCCCGAAGGCCGGTCCGGCGACCCCAAAATCATCTTCCGACCGTCAGTTGTCGCCCATCTTCAGCGCTTCCAGGAAAGCGGATTGCGGGATGTCGACCTTGCCGAATTGCCGCATGCGCTTTTTGCCTTCCTTCTGCTTTTCAAGCAGCTTCCGTTTCCGCGACACGTCCCCGCCATAGCATTTGGCCGTGACGTCCTTGCGCAGGGCGCCGATGGTCTCGCGGGCAATGACCTTGCCGCCGATCGCGGCTTGAAGCGCGACCTTGAACAGCTGACGGGGAATCAAATCCTTCAACCGCCCGCAAATGGCGCGGCCGCGGAAATCCGCCTGAGACCGGTGCACGATCATGGCGAGCGCATCGACCGGGTCGCCGTTGATCAGGATCGATACCTTGACCAGATCGCCTTCCTTGTAGCTGTCGATCTCGTAGTCGAATGAGGCATAGCCTCGGCTGACCGACTTCAAGCGGTCATAGAAATCGAACACCACTTCGTTCAGCGGCAGGCGGTAAACCGCCATGGCCCGCGAGCCGACATAGGTCAGTTCGATCTGTTCGCCGCGGCGTTCGGTGCACAGGGTCAGGACCGGGCCGAGGAATTCGTCGGGCACCATGATGGTCGCCTTGATCCACGGTTCCTCGATGCTCTCGATATGGGTCGGGTCGGGGTAGTCGGCCGGATTGTGCAATTCGATCGTCTTGCCGTTGTTCAATTGAATCCGGTAGACGACCGACGGCGCGGTGGAGATAAGGTCCAGATCGAATTCGCGGTTCAGCCGCTCCTGGATGATTTCCAGATGCAGCAGGCCGAGGAACCCGCAGCGGAATCCGAAGCCGAGCGCCGCGGAGGTTTCCATCTCGAAATGGAAACTGGAATCGTTCAGCGCCAGCTTGCCCAGCGCATCGCGCAGGGTTTCGAATTCCGAGCTGTCGACCGGGAACAAGCCGCAGAACACGACCGGCACGGAAGGCTGGAAGCCGGGCAGGCGTTCCTCGGCCGGACGGCGGTCCTCGGTCAACGTGTCGCCCACCTTGCAGTCCGACACCGTCTTGATGCCGGCGGTGATGAAGCCGACTTCACCCGGCCCCAATTCGTCGACGACAAGGCCTTTCGGCGTCAGCACGCCGACCCGGTCGACTTCATGGACCGCGTTGGTCGCCATCATGCGCAGCTTCTGGCCTTTCTTGATCACGCCGTCGCGCACCCGCACCAGGGCTACGACGCCCAGATAAGCGTCGTACCAGCTGTCGACCAGCAAGGCGCGCAGCTTCGGGTCCGGTTCTTCGGACGTCTTCGGCGGCGGCAGCCGTTTGACGATGGCCTCCAGGACCGCTTCCATCCCCATGCCTGTCTTGGCGGAGATTTCCAGGGCGTCGCTGGCATCGATGCCGATCACGTCCTCGATCTGGGTTTTTACGCGTTCCGGTTCCGCGGCCGGCAGGTCGATCTTGTTCAGGACCGGAATAATCTCGTGATTGTTTTCGATCGCCAGATAGACATTGGCCAATGTCTGCGCTTCCACGCCCTGACTGGCATCGACCACCAGCAGCGACCCTTCGCAGGCCGCCAGACTGCGTGAGACTTCATAGGAAAAGTCCACATGGCCGGGGGTGTCGATCAGGTTGATGGTATATTCCAACCCGTCCTGGGCGGTATATTTCAGGCGCACGGCCTGCGCCTTGATGGTGATGCCGCGCTCACGCTCGATATCCATCGAGTCCAGGACCTGCTGCTTCATCTCGCGGTCGGTCAGACCGCCGCAGAGTTGAATCAGCCTGTCGGCCAGGGTGGATTTCCCGTGGTCGATATGGGCGATAATTGCGAAGTTACGAATACGGGCGATATCTGTCATCGCGGGTCGACTGTCCAATCTTGTATGGGGCTGCTGTGCCCGGTACATCTCCGGCGGAGGTCATTTCCTCAAAACACCGTATCTAGCGGCGGCGCACAATAGTGCCAGCCCCTGGAATCCGCAATCTTCTCCTCGCGGGTGCAGGATAAAGCAGCCGCGGGGAATGCGGCATCAAGACAGCTAGGCACCATTATGATGCTTTTCGACACTATCATACGGCCCTTCCTGGCGCGGCTCGATCCGGAAACCGCGCATCGGTTGACCATCCGCGCGCTGAAATGCGGGTTCGGTCCAAGCGCCGGAGCGGCGGATGACCCGCGCCTCGCCACACGCGTGTGGGGGATCGACTTCCCCAATCCGGTCGGGTTGGCGGCGGGTTTCGACAAGAATGCGGAAGTGTTCGGCCCGATGGGGCGGATCGGCCTCGGTTTCGTCGAGGTCGGGTCCGTCACCCCCTTGGCCCAGCCGGGCAATCCGCGGCCCCGGCTTTTTCGTCTACCGGCGGACCGCGGGGTGATCAACCGCATGGGGTTCAACAATGAAGGGGCCGGCGCCGCACGCGCGAATTTGGCGAAAAGGGCGTCGCAGGCCGGCGGTGGGGCGAACTCCGGCGCCATTATCGGCGTCAATCTGGGCAAGAACAAAACCAGTGAAGACGCCGCGTCGGACTATGGAATCGGGACCGAGGCGCTTTCGGAATTCGCGGATTATCTGGTCGTCAATGTATCCTCCCCGAACACCCCGGGCCTGCGCGCCCTGCAAGGCACCGATGAATTGTTGCGCATCGTCAAGGCGGTCAAGGCGGCGAAAAAGCCGGATCCCAGGGGCGTCTTGCCGCCGGTCCTGGTCAAAGTTGCGCCCGACCTGACGGACGAGGACATCGCCGACCTGTCGGCTTTCGCGCTGGCGGGCCTGGAAAACGGGTTGGTTGACGGGCTCATCGTCTCCAACACCACGATCGCCCGTCCGCCGGAATTGAAGGACACGGCCGTTGCCGGGGAAGCCGGGGGACTGTCGGGCCGTCCGCTTTTCGAGCGGTCGACGGAGGTGTTGCGCGATTTCTATCGCCGGACCGACGGCCGGGTTCCGCTGATCGGTGTCGGCGGCGTGTCGAGCGGGGCGGATGCCTATGCGAAAATCCGCGCGGGCGCGAGCTTGGTTCAACTCTATACCGCGCTGGCCTATGACGGGCCCGACCTGGTCGCCTCGATCAAACGCGACCTTCTTGCCCGAATGCTGGCGGATGGGTTCACCCGGATCGGATCGGCGGTCGGTGCCGATCATAAGTAGGCGGGCCGTCGCTCAATGGATCTTTCTGCCGTCGATCATCGGCACACGATCTCTTGCCGCCCTGTTGTGGCCGCCTTACCCTGACCGGCAGATGAACGAAGGTGCCGGTATCCGATGACCCCTTTTGCCCATGGCGTAATCGCAGTTGCCTACGGTCTTTTGGCCGCGGGTATCGGCTTTGTGGCGCATGCGGTTTTCGGGGAGCCGCCCTTCCTGGTTGCCGTATCGGTCTTTCTGATCTGCGCCTTGCTGCATGAGGTGCTGGCGCGGCGCGCGACGGAAAAGCGGCTGGTGCGGAGCATGACGGCCCTTAAACGCGCCTACGACCGGATCGAAGACCAGGCCGGGACCACGCCGATGCGGCCATCGGCCGCGCCGGTGGCCGCACGGCAAAGCCCGCCGGAAACGGCGGAGCCACCGAGAATTGCCCCGTCGCACAACCAACCCGCGGATGCGGGCCAGGAATCGAGCCCGGCGCGGAATGAGTCTGCCGCGCCGCAGGATGCCGCCGCCGACGCGGCGGAGCTCGGCGTGCTGCAGCGCTTGTTGGAAACCTTGCAAACCGTCGGGCCGCCAAAGGGTGTCGAGGGCGATGGGAGCGACGGTCCGGCTGCGCCCTCGGAACGAACGCCGTTGCGCGTGGTCGGCGGGGTCGACGGCAATGCGGCGGAAGACAAGGCCGGCTCGGATCCGCTCGCCATGCTGCGCGAAAGTCTGGAACAAGACAGGGTCGATCTGTATCTGCAGCCGATTGTCAGCCTGCCGCAGCGCAAGCGCCGGTTCTACGAATGTTACAGCCGCGTACGCGATGCCGAAGGGGCGGTCCTGCGGCCGGGGACCTATATCGGCCCGGCCAAAAGCGCGGGCTTGTTGACCTCTATAGACAACATCCTTCTGTTCCGCTGTCTGCAACTGCTCGGCAAGCTGCACCGGCGGGATTCGACCGCCGTGTTCTTCTGCAACCTGTCGGCCAATACGCTCCGCGATGACGATTTCGTTCGGGATATCGTGACCTATATGCAGCGGCACAAGGAATTGGCGTCGAATGTCGTGTTGGAGGTCGCCCAGTCCGACATGGCCGATGCGCCGGATGACCTGGAAGCGTATTTCACCAAGCTGCGCGATGCGGGCTACCGGTTCTCCATGGACGGCGTCAGCAATCTGGACCTGGATATGCCGGGCCTCGCAGAAAGCGGCTTCCGGTCGGTGAAAATCGCGGCCAAACTTCTGCTTGAACTGATCGAAGCCGGGCAGGGTGCCGCGGTGCGAACCTTGAAGCAGCAGTTGGACCAGCACGGTATCGACCTGATCGTCGAGCGGATCGAGAGCGAGCGCATGCTGCTCGACCTTCTGGACTTCAATATCGACTATGGGCAGGGATATCTGTTCGGCGAACCCCGGCCCAGCAAGGACCCCGGTCTGAAAGGGTCAGCCGGTTCCGCGGGATAGAAGCCCATCTCGTCCAACCCCCGGCTTAAACGACAGCAATGACAGGAATACAGCAGATGGCCGAACAGGCAGCGCCCTCGGTGCGGATTATTGACGGGATCGGAAGCCTGGCGGCGGACTATGACACCTACCTTCTCGATCAATGGGGCGTCATTCATGACGGGGTGGCGCTGCATGACGGCGCGCTGGACGCCATGCAAAAACTGGCCGAGGCGGGGAAGAAGGTCGTCATCCTGTCGAATTCCGGAAAACGCGCTTCCGATTCCCATGGCCGATTGGGCAGTCTGGGTGTCGACCGGTCTCTGTATCTGGAAATCATTACGTCGGGAGAACTGGTCTATAGGAATCTGTCGATGAAGACGGATCCCTTCTATCAGGCGCTGGGCCCGCGCTTCCTGATGTTCGCCTGGGACACGAACCGCGGTATCGTCGAGGGAACCGGTTTCGAGGAAGTGGAGCGGATCGGGGAGGCGGATTTCATCCTTTGCGCCGGCACGGACCAACAGGACCTTTCCTGGTACGAGCCGGCCTTGGCGGAGGGACTTGCCCGCGACCTGCCGATGATCTGCGCCAACCCGGACCGCGTCAGCGTCCAGCCCGACGGCAGCCTGAAAATGTGCCCGGGCGCGATCGCCGAGGTTTACGAGCAACGCGGCGGCCGGGTTCGCTGGCATGGAAAGCCGACCCTGGAAGTCTATGAAATGTGCGGTGAGATCGCGGGCGGACTGGACCGGGCGATCGGGGTCGGCGATTCACTGATTCATGACATCAAGGGCGCGAACGATGCGGGTATAGACTCGCTTCTGATCCTGGGCGGGATCCATAGTGAGGAAGTCGGCGCCCCACCGACCGCGCAAGGCATCGATGCGCTTGCCGCCAAATACGGCGCAAGACCGACCCATGCGGCCGCTCTGTTCCAATGGTGACTTAAAGGTCGGCCGCCACTTTCGGCGCCAGTTCGGCGAGGCGTTCGAATTCAGACAGGTCATTGTAGACATAGGCGGAAACGCGGACCCAAAGCCTGCCGTCGATCGCTTTCACGAAAGTTTCCAGGTTATGCTCCGTCCGCAGTACCTTGCGGATCTTGTCCGCTGCCGCCGGAGTCGCCTTGACCGGTGACGGCAGGGCGACGGTGGCGACAAACCCCATCATGCCCCGCGGCGATCCCAGATCGGACTGCCAGGTGTCGGAAAGCAGGCGCGCGGCGCGGGCGGTGAGGCGCCGGCAATAGGCGTAGATTTCCGCCTCGCCCAGGCCGGCCCGGAAGTCGATTGCCGCGGGAACGCTGAGCCAGGCGGCAAAGTCCTTGGTGCCGGGCCAATCGAAGGCCCGGTTGTAGCCGTCGCTGACATAGTGGCTGATCGTCGTCGGGCGGACGCGGGGTTGGAAGTCCGGATAGGTCCACAGGAAGCCGCAGCCACGCGGGGCGCCCAGCCATTTATGGCAGTTTCCGGCATACCAGGTCGCGTCCAACTGCTCCAACTTGACCGGCAGCATGCCGGGGGCATGCGCACCGTCGACCAGGACCGGTATGTTGCGGCTGCGCGCCAGACGGACAATGTCGTTGATCGGCAGGACAAGCCCGGTTTCCGAGGAAACATGGTCCACCACCAGCAGCCGTGTGCGCCGGGTCATGGCCGATGCGATGGCTTGCACCGTGTCCGCGGGACTGATCAGCGGAAAAGGAATCTCCGCCGTCACCAGCCGTGCATTGGCGCGTTCGGTAATGAATTCCAATGTCTTGCGGACGGCATTGTAGCAAAAGGAAGTCGTCACGACTTCGTCGCCCGGCAGGAAAGCCAGCGAGCGAAGGACCGCATTCACGGCGGTCGTCGCATTGTCGACGAAGACGATATCGCGCCCGCGGGCGCCGAGATACTTGCCGAGGCTGTCGGCTGAATCGCGAATAAGGTCGGGCAATTCGTCCATCATGAATCGGGACGGCTGCCGTTCCGCCTGAAGCCGTAGAGCGTTGGCCGCATCCGCAACCGGACGCGCCAGGGCGCCATAGGACCCGTGGTTCAGGTAGGTGCATTCCGGTTCCAGGAAGAACTGCGCACGCATATTGCGGCCGAACTTCTCAGGGGGCTCGGCTGTGGGGTTGGTTATTTCGGTACGGCTGTTTTCGTCGACGTCCATGGATTTCCCGGTTTATGCAAAACTTGGACTGGCCCGGATCAAACAGGCCCCAATGAATTAGGCCCGATTAAACAGGGCGGTCACTTTGCCAGCTTCCCGGACCGCATCGCAAGCGGCTAGTAAAAGCGGAAATGGCTATGTGACGATAAATCCGCTCCGGCAAGGTATCGGGCTGCGCCCGCCCCTGCGCGGGAATGATTGTTCCCGTAAGACAGGATGCCTTATTTGGCTTCCCGCCACCAACCCAGGGCCATCAGCCCCAGCAGCAAGGCCAGCACCAATGCCGCCGGCAGCAACGTCGTCGCGGAAATACCGGTCACGACGAAGTCTCCGTTCTTGCGCAGGCCGATCCATCCCGGGCCGTTTGCGGGCCGGTCGGGGTCGGTGCGCCGGATCCGCGGCATACCGTTTTCCAGCCAGTCCGTTTGGCCGCCGGTCACATCCGACAGCGCGGCAAGTTTGTCGGTCGTCGCCGCGACTTCGCCATATTCAATCGGGTTCAAATCGCCAACGGCGGTGATCGCGACCAGGGTGCCGTCGCTGATCCGATACACACCCGCCCGCGTGACCGGGATCGCGCCGCGATGAATGCCGTCTTCACCCAGTTTCAGCGGCACGGATTTCTCCACCCCGTCAGGGTCGGTCACCGTGGCGATGAAGGCTTTTTCATCCAGCGAACGGCGTGAGATCACCAACTGGCCGCCCTGCAGTTCCGCCCGCAGGTCGTTCTCTTCCAGGTCGGGTTCCTTCATCAGCCAATGAGCCAGGCGGCGAAGCAGTTCCCGTTGCGGACCGCCGCTTTCGAAACCGCGCGCCCAAAGCCAGATCTGATCGCTCAGGAACTGCGCGACGCGGCCTTCGCCGGCCCGGTCCAGCACCAGAAGCGGCTGATTGTCCAATCCCCGCATCAGGGTGTTGCCGGCCGGATTGGCGATTTCAATCTGTCGGAACCAGCGGCCCCATTGCGGTTCCCCATTGGCGGAACTTTCCGGCCCGCCGGGCAGTTGGCTCGTCACCGGATGGCGTTTGCCCACATCGGTCACATCGGGTTTGAACCCGCGCATCGTGATCGCGCCGGTTGGCTCGCCCGGCAGCAACCGTCCCAGCGGTGTCCGGAACAGGCTGTAAGGGCCCGCGAAGCTCGGGCCGCTCGCCTCCAGAAAGGCGCCGCCCTTCTGAACGTAATCGACGATGTTCGACAGATAGAGCGAGGGAAGCACGCCGCGCCGGCGGAACCGGTCGAAAACGACCAGGTCGAATTCATGCAGCTTCACCTCGAACAATTCCCGCGTCGGGAAGGCGATCAGGGACAATTCGTGGATCGGCGTGCCGTCCTGCTTTTCGGGCGGGCGCAGAATGGTGAAATGGACGAGGTCGACCGACGGGTCGGATTTCAGCAGATTGCGCCATGTCCGCTCACCGGGATGGGGTTCGCCGGAAACCAGCAGCACGCGCAGCCGGTCGCGCACGCCGTTCACCGTCACGACCGCTTCATTGTTTTGCAGTGTCAGTTCCTGTGGCCCCTCCGGAACCGCCAGTTCGATGACCGTCTCACCGCGATGATCCAAAGGGACCCGGATCGTCGTGTCTTCGCCTATCTGCGCCCGCACGGGCCGGATAAAGGCATCGTCGACCTTGACCGTCACGCGCACGGATTGACCTTGGGACGCAGGGTCGTCGACCCGCACGATCAGGTCCGCGCTTTCGCCGACCAATCCGAAGCTTGGGCTTTCCAGGACCGACAGGCGCCGGTCCGCTTCCCCGGGTGTGCCGGTGATCAAGGCATGAACCGGTGCCGGGAAAGGGGCGGCGGCCTGGTCCCCGTCGGACTCGCTGGCGATCTGATCCAGGTCGTGGACCTGGCCGTCACTGACGATGATGGCGCCGGCGACGCGCCGCGGCGGCACGTCGGCAAGCGCATCGCGCAGCGGGCGGAGGATCTTGCTGCCGGTGGAGGCCTCTTCGACGGTCGAATGCGACAGACGCACGATCCGTGTTTCCAGCGTCGCGGAATATCGGTCCAATTCCCTTGTCAGGTCCGCGACCGCGGCCTCGGTCTGTGCCGCGCGGTCGGCCAGACCCTGGCTCGGCGTTTCGTCGACGAGAATGACCGCCACGTCCTTGAGCGGTTCGCGGTCTTCGGAAATCGCCGATGGATTGGCCAGCGCCAAGGCCAGCACCGCCGCCGCGCCCAGACGGATCAGGGACCCATTCGCGCCCATGAACAGGCCATAGGCGGCGATCAGCACACCGATGCCGGCGAGGGCGGCAATCGCCCACCAGGGAATGAGCGGCGCGAAACTGATGGCAAGATCGCTCATTGGCCCAGCCTTTCCAAAATGGCGGGAACGTGAACCTGGTCGGCCTTGTAGTTGCCGGTCAGGGTGTACATCACCACGTTCACGCCGAAGCGATAGGCCATCTCGCGTTGCCGGTCGCCGCCGGGGACGACGGCGTATAACGGCTGCCCCAGATCGTCGACCGCCCAGGCGGCCGCCCAATCGTTACCGCCGACAATGACGCGGGAAACGCTGTCATTCGATGCCGCGCCCCCGGCCTCGACCCAGACGGGGGATCCGGCCCAACGGCCCGGGAAGTCCTGCATCAGATAGAAACTCTTGGTCAGAACATGTTCCGGCCCGACCTGTTCCATCGGGGGGATGTCCAGACCGCGCGCGATCCGCTGCAGATTACGGGTTTGATTGCCGCCGACACCGCCGGTTGCCTGAGCCCGTGTGTCGAACAGGATGGTTCCGCCCGAAGCCATGAATTCGTTCAGCCGGTCCACCGTGGCCGCGGTCAACGGTTGCTGGTTCGGCGTGATCGGCCAGTACAACAGCGGGTAGAAGGCCAGTTCGTCCCGGTTGATATCGACACCGACCGGGTTGGATGCTTCCACCGCGGTCCGCCGGTTGAGGACCAGCGCTAGGCCGTAGAGGCCCGCCTGGCTGGTCTTGTCGACTTCCGCGTCGCCGGTTTCGACATAGGCCAGGACGGTGCCGTCCAGGGAGTCGATGATCGCCTGTTCCCGGGTCTGGGCCGCCGCCGGGTCCGGCGCGGCGATCAGAAATGCCAGCAGCAGGGCCGCGGCGCCGCCGACCTGGCGCCGCTGCATCGGGTTCACGAAGCCCCGCAACAACAAGGTCACCAGACCGTCGATCAGGATCAGCAGAAAGGCCGCCGTCAGCAGGAAGGGTTTCAGGTCAACCGTCGCCGCTGCCTCATAGCGTTTCGGCGCGACGCCGGCCGGATAGGTTTCCGGCGTTTCGAATTCCCAGATTTTGTCAGCCAGATTATAGGCGCGGCGAAGCTCCTCCGTGCCGTAGAAGCCGGGCGGGTTCTTGGCATTGGGCGTGGCCGTGGCAAGGTCTTCGCCCGAAAGCGGCGTCACGGTAACGGAGGGGTCGGAAAGCCGGCCGAAACCGTCAAGAATGCGGTCGGGCGGCAACAGCACATCGGCTGTTTCCACGGTGGATGTAATGCCGTTGCTGAGGTCGATCAGCCGTTCCAGGATTTCCACGAAGGTACCGGAAAGGGCAAGGGTGGACCAATCCGCATTCGCGGTCGTGTGGATCAGGACGACCCAGCCCTGGCCGCGCTGCGCCGCCGTAATAAGGGGCGTGCCGTCCTGCAGCCGCGCCCAGGTCTTGGTGTCCAAATCCAGGCTGGGTTCGGCCAGAACCTGCCGTGTCACGACCACGTCGTCCGGCGGCGTCAGGTCGGCGAAGGGACTGTTTTGCGAAAACGGCCCCAGTTTCAACGGTTCGGTCCAAAGCATGGCGCCGCCCAGCACGCGGCCGCCCCGACGCAGCCGCACCGGCGTGAGGGAATCGTCGATATCCTGCGCCAGCCTCGGGCCCGCGAAGCGGACCAGGACGCCCCCTTCCTCGATCCAGTCGGTCAGCATGTCTCGGTCCTGCTCGGACAGTTTGGTGCTGTCCGGGGCGACGATGACCGCCTGTTCCGTCTTGAACAGAATACCGAGCGGGCCGAAGCTCACCTGGCCGAGCGGCTCAAGCGCGCGTCGCACATAATAGGCTTCGGACAGAAGCGCCGGAACGGTGTCGAGGGCGCTTTCGTCGATAAGGCCGACCGGGCGGTCGCGCCACCGCTCGTCGATCAGGCTGACCGCCGCCGCGCCGCGCGGCAGTTCCGTTTCCACCCGGGCCAGTTCGTTGCGCAAGGCGGCCGGCAAGGTGAACACGGCTTCCGCGTCGCGCTCGCCGGGGCCGAAAGTGACTTCTTCGCGCGCCAGGGCGCGGCCGTCCACGGCGCGGGCGATCAGGGCGATCCGTTCATCGGCTTCCGCATAGGCGCGGCGCAGCTTGAAGCGCAGATCCGCGCCGCCTTTTTCCGGCGCCGAGACGGCAACGGGCCCGTCCGTGACGTCAGGTTCCAAGACCGTCAGCGAGCCCAGCCTTTGAAGGCCCTCGGCGAAGCCGTCATAGTCTTCCCCTGCAACGCCGTTGGAGGCCCAGAAAACATTCGCCGAGCCCTCGTACCGCCAGCCTTCCGCAACCTGCAGGGCCGCCATCCGGTCGCCTTCCCAGGCTTTCGGTTTCAGCGATTGCAGCACGGCCTTGGCTTGATTCGCGCGCAACACACCGCGGTCCTGGGGCGGTGTGCCATCCTCAGATGTCGTCGTCACCAGATAGACCGGCTTGTCCGACCGGTCCGCTTCTTCGGTCAGGCCGATCAGATAGTCCATCCGCGCGTCCCAGCCGCCGGCCGCCGACCAGTCGTCGTCGACGACCAGGATCACCGGTCCGCTGCCCGGCAATGTCTTCGACGGGTTCAGCAGGGGATGGGCAAGCGCCAGGATGACGGCCGCCGCCGCCGCAAGACGCAGCAGCACCAGCCACCAGGGCGCGCTGTTGGGTGTTTTCTGATCGGTCTGCAACCCCATGAGCAGCCGGAGCGCGGGGAAGGCCAGCCGTCGCGGCGCGGGGGGAAGGACCCTCAACAGCCACCAAAGCGCCGGCAGCAGCAGCAGGCCCGCCAACATCCAGGGCGATGCGAAACTCAGCGTCTGCAGCAGGTCAAAGCTCATCGGCGCATCCGTTGCTGACCGTGTTCAAGGGCCTCGAAAAGGCTCAACAGGGCATGTTCCGGGGGCTTGTCGGTAACATGGATCAGATAGGTCCAGCCGGTCAGCCGCGCGATTTGCCGCAAGGCGTCGCGATGTGCTTCCAGCCGGGCCTGATAACTGGGGCGAAGGGATTCCACCCGGTTCAACAACTCGTCGCCTTCCCCTTCCATGCCCTTGAAATGGATTCTGCCGCGATAGGGCAGGCTTTCCTCAGCCGGGTCCAATATCTGGAACATCACGCCGCGCACGTTACGGGCGGCATAAGCGGCGATGCGGTGGCGCAAGTCCTCCGGGTCGGCCAGCATGTCGCCGATCAGGACGACCTGGCTGTGCCGCGGCAGATTGATCGCATCGGGCAGGCTGCGGCCGTCATCGGCCCCGAACAGCAGATGGCTGGCCAGCCGGGTCAAGACCCCACGGCCGGAAGCGGGCCGGTTCTCACCCCCCAGCAGCGCGACGCGTTCGCCGCCGCGGAGAAGCAGAGCGGCAAGGGCGATGGTCAGCAGGTCGGCCCGTTCGCCCTTGGTGGACAGGCGCCGGTCAGACGCGAAATCCATCGAAGGGGATGCATCCCGCCAAAGCCAGACACTTTGGGCCGCCTCCCATTCGGTGTCGCGGACATACAAGGCATCGGAGCGCGCCGAACGTCGCCAGTCGACATCGCGCGCATTGTCCCGTTCGTCGAAGGGGCGGTATTGCCAAAAGGTTTCGCCGGGGCCGATCCGGCGGCGCCCATGAACCCCCTGCGCGATTGTAAGGGCGACCTGCTCGGCATGGACGATCAGGGCATCCAGGCGTTCGCCCAGCAGTTCCGCGTCCGACTCGGCGCGCTTGGCCCGTTCGAGGTCCAGACTGGGGCTGGGGGTGGGTCCTAATTCCTGCAAGTCGGCCGCCTGTTTCTGTTCACCTGCTATCCGTTCGCCCTGCTGCTTAGCGCAGGGAGTCGGTCAAGGAATCGATGACCTGGTCGATCGTGATGCCTTCGGCCCGCGCCGCGAAGCCCAGCGCCATGCGGTGGCGCAGGACCGGACGGGCCAGAATGACGACATCGTCGATCGATGGCGCCAGGCGGCCGGTCAGCATCGCCCGTGCGCGCGCCGCCAGCATCAAGGCCTGACTGGCGCGGGGGCCGGGCCCCCATCCGACATAATTGCGGACCATCTCGTTCTCGGTCGATTCCGGTCGTCCGTCGCGGACCAGCGACAAGATCGCATCGACCACCGAGTCGCCGACCGGAATGCGCCGCACGAGCTTTTGCGCTTCGGCCAATTCGTCCGCCGACAGGGCCTGGTCCGGCATGGCGCGGGTCAGGCCGGTCGTCTTGATGATGACCTCCCGTTCCGCGGCGATGTCCGGATAGTCGATATTGATCTGCATCAGGAAGCGGTCGAGCTGCGCTTCGGGCAGCGGATAGGTGCCTTCCTGTTCGATTGGATTTTGCGTCGCCAGCACGTGGAATGGCTGCGGCAGGGCGTGATAGGCGCCGGCGATGGAAACCCGGCTTTCCTGCATCGCCTGAAGCAGGGCGGATTGGGTTCGCGGGCTGGCGCGGTTGATTTCGTCGGCCATCAGCAGCTGTGTGAAGATCGGTCCGGGCAGGAAGCGGAAATTCCGGCTGCCGCCGCTTTCCTCCAACACTTCTGATCCCAGGATGTCCGCCGGCATCAAGTCCGGCGTGAACTGGATGCGTTTTTCGCTGAGCCCCAGGACCGAGCCGAGCGTTTCCACCAACAGCGTCTTGCCCAGGCCCGGCACACCGACCAGCAGCCCGTGGCCGCCGGCCAGCAAGGTGATAAGGCATTGTTCTACAACTGTTTCCTGGCCATAGATAACACGACCTATTCGGGTTCGCGCCTCGGCAAGCTGGGCGACGGTGTGTTCGACCTTCGCGGCGATATCCCCGTCGTCGGATTGTGCGTTTGCAGCGGTGCTTTCGGTTCCGGCCAAGACTCTGCTCCCTTGATTCATGGGGACATCGAACCAATCGATATCGGTCGCTTTAACACTATATATGCCTGTGGTCCGTTGCATGAACCCCAGCAACGCCGGATCGGTCGGAATATTCGACTCGATGCCCCACGGTACAGCCAAGGGGCGGACGATCCGGCGATACGGCCGCCCCTTGGCTGTACCGTGTTAATGAAGGATGATGCGCATACAATGTCCACGCAAGCCAGCACGCCCTCCCGTCTCGCCGAATTGATCGAAAACGGCGGTGCCCTGTCCGGTTTTCCCTGGCCCAGGGAAACTGGGGATTACGACATGCGAATTGGGCGGGACGGCACCTGGTATTATCGCGGTGAGCCGATCGGCCGGAAAAGGCTGTGCCAACTGTTCTCGACCATCCTGCAGCGTGACGAGGATGGGGTCTATTGGTTGGTTACGCCGGTGGAACGCGGCAGGATAACGGTCGAGGATGCACCTTTCGTGGCGGTGGAAATGACGAGCGGCCAGGTGCTGAAATTCCGCACCAATCTGGACCATTGGGTCACTGCGGATGCCGATCACCCCATTTCGGTCGTTCACAATCCTGACACGGGCGAACCATCGCCCTATATACGGTTCAGGGATAAGTTGGATGCGTTGATATCGCGTTCGGTCTTCTATGAACTGGTCGACCTCGCCGAAGAGGTGGAGACGGCTGATGGGCCGCGGTTGGTTGTTCGAAGCGGGGGTGAGAGTTTTGATTTGGGGCCCGCGGAATAGCGCGGCCCAGTTAAGGTTTCGGTTTGGAAGAGGTAAGTTTTCGGTTTGGATGAAACGAGATGAAATCGGGCGAGGGGATCACGGGTGAGGGCGATTGGCGGGAAGCGATCCGCCAGCGCGTGTTGGCCGCGTCGGATGGCGGGGTCATCGCCAGCCGCGGCGACAACGACCTGAACCCCGGCATGAAGCCGCTGCGCGAGACCCTGACGCCGGCCGCCGTGCTGGTCGCCTTGGTGGACCGCCCGAACGGCTTCACGGTGATGCTGACGCAACGCACCGATCATCTGCGCGACCATGCGGGACAGATCAGTTTTCCGGGCGGCAAGATAGAAGAGCATGACGAAGACCCGATCGCGACCGCCCTGCGGGAGGCCGAGGAAGAAGTCGGTCTTGCCCCGCACAAGGTCGAAATTGTCGGCTCGCTCGACAGATACGTGACGCGGACCGGATTCGCGGTGACGCCGGTGGTCGGTTTCGTGGACCCGCCCTTCACGGTGAAACCCGATCCGTTTGAGGTCGCCGAGGTCTTCGAGGTGCCGCTGCGCCACTTCCTGACGCCCGGCAATCGGCAGCAGCATTCTTATGAACTGGAAGGCGTGACGCGGCGTTTCTACGCCATGCCTTATAACGATTATTACATCTGGGGGGCGACGGCGGGCATGCTTGTGAATTTGGTGGACATATTGATGGCGGAGCGGATCAGCGCATGATCAGGAAGATTTTGACGATCGCGGTTCCGCTGCTGGCCCCGACACTTGTTTATGTGATGTATCTGTATTTCACCGCCAAGAACCGGGAAGCGGAACTGGAAGGCCGGAAGCTTCCCGAATGGCGGCGATGGCCCTGGCTCATCCTGGTTACCTCCGGCGCCATTCTGACCGCTATTTCCATCACCGTACTCGGTCTGCCGGGGGAAGAGCACAATCCCGGCGCATACGTTCCACCCCATATGGAAGACGGGAAGATCGTTCCCGGCGGTTTCGCGGACTGACGGCCGGGCCCGCCGGAGGCTGCGCGGCGGCCGGTTCGAATAGGAAGCGGTCACGGCTTTGGTTTTGCCATCCCTCCGTCGCGCGTGGCAGGTTGGCCCGGACTGGATTACCCAAAGCGTGAAACCGTAATCAGACAGGTAAGGCGGGATGCGGATCGCCGTTCAGGACTGGATGCGCTCACCCGGTGTGGCCGCGATCTTCGAAGCATTGTCGGACGGCGTGACCCGGTTCGTCGGCGGCTGCGTGCGCGACACTCTGCTGGACAGGCCGATCCGGGATATCGACATCGCCACCGACCTGGAACCGAAATCGGTCATGGCCCATGCCGGACAGGCCGGGATCAAGGCCGTGCCAACCGGTATCGAGCATGGCACCGTGACGCTGGTCGCGAAGGGCGCCCCAGTGGAAGTGACGACGCTGCGCCGGGATGTGGAGACGGACGGGCGCCGTGCGGTCGTCGCCTTCACCCGCGATTGGCGGGAAGACGCCATGCGCCGCGATTTCACGATGAACGCGCTTTCCATGGATTTCGACGGCACCGTTCATGATTATTTCGGCGGGATAGAGGATGCCCGGAACGGGCATGTCCGTTTCGTCGGTGACGCGGAGACGAGAATTCGTGAGGACGTGTTGCGGATTCTACGGTTCTTCCGATTTCATGCCTTTTATGGCCGGGGAGAACCGGATGCGGCCGGATATGCCGCCTGCGTTAAATTGGCGCATCTTCTGCCCAGCCTGTCCGGGGAGAGGATCCGGCAGGAGCTGCTGCGCCTGTTGGAAGCGCATGACCCGCTGCCCGCCTTGGAAAGAATGACGGCGGCTGGAATCTGGCCGGAAATCGGCATTGCCGACGTCGATCTGACTGTCTTGGCCGCCTTCATCCGCGCGGAAAAGGGGGCGGTGGACCCGATTGCCCGCTTGGCGGCGCTGTTGCCGCCCGATGCCGATCCGGCGAGGGTCGTATCCAAACTGCGGCTTTCGGGCAGGGAGGCGTCCTCTCTGCGCACCATTCGGAACCTTGCCGATGCCGATCCGCCCGCAGCGGAAGCCGTCGGCGCCTATTTGTACAGGAATGGGGCGGAACCGGCGCTAATCGCCGGGCATCTGGCCATTGCCCGCGGCACCGATGCGAAGACTTGGGCGTCCGTTGTCGCCGCTGCCGAGGACTGGCGGCCGAAAACCTTTCCGTTGCGCGGGCGGGACCTGCTCGATGCGGGCATGGCGCCGGGTGCCGAGGTGGGAAATTTGCTTGGGTCGGTGGAAAACTGGTGGATCGACCAGGATTTCCAGCCGGACCGGGATGCCTGCCTGGACTACGCCCGATCGTTGATGCCTAAAATCTAGAGCCTGCGACCCGCTGCTAGTTTCCGACTTTGATCAACCGCGCCCGTACCTGCCGGATCTGGTTGCCGTCCTCGATGCTTTCGAAGACGAGTTCCATGCCCGACCCGCTGACGGTGCGGACGTATTTCTGCACCCGCCAGGTACCGTCTTCGTTGATTTGCATCCGGTAGGTATACAGCGACGTGCCGTCCACCCGGCTCCACCAGATCGGCGCGCCGTCCAAGGGGTCGCCTTCCGATTCCGTGCGGTAGACGCCGGGATTCTTGGCCGGCATGAAGGTCAGGCTGGCTTCCTTGCGTTTGACCTTCGGATTGTCCGGATCACCCTTTTCCCGGGTGACGGTGGTCCAATCCAAGGTGAATCCGCCGTTCGGGGCGGGGGAAATCTTGACATCCAGATCCCGGACGGAGACGGCGAAATAGATGCTGTCCGCGTTTTCGGAGATGCCCGACCCTTCGAAATGGCCGAAAAACTTTTCGATTCCCTGGGCCATTGCGCCGCTGCTCGCAAGGCCGGCGGATGCTGCCAGGGCGAACGCGAACAGGAAGGAAAGAAATCTGGGCATGGGCCTTCTCCACTAGGATGGCGGGACGCTCTGGCCTATGGCCATTTCGCTTCCGGCGGCAGGGACATCAGGATCGCTTCCGGGTTGCCGCCGGTCATCAAACCGAATCGCGTTCCACGGTCATAGAGCAGATTGAACTCCGCATAAAGGCCACGATAGACGAGCTGTGTTTCGCGATCCTCATCGGTCCATGCCTCATCCATGCGGCGGGTGACCAGTTTCGGATAGATATCCAGGAAAGCGCGGCCAACATCCTGGGTGAAGGCGAAATCGTCGTTCCAGTCGCCGGTATCCAGATAATCGTAGAAGATTCCGCCCGTGCCGCGCGCCCGGTTCCGGTGCGGAATATAGAAATACTCGTCGCACCAGTCCTTGAACATCGGGTGATAGGCCGGGTCGTGGGCGTCACAGGCCGATTTGAATGCCGCGTGGAAATCGGCGGTATCCTCATCGACCGGAATCGGCGGGTTCAAATCGCCGCCGCCGCCGAACCAGGACCGGCTGGTGACGATGAAGCGCGTGTTCATATGGACCGCCGGGACCTTCGGCGATTGCATATGCGCGACCAGCGATATCCCGCTGGCCCAGAAGCGGGGGTCTTCCTCGGCCCCGGGGATTTCCTTCGCGAACCGCTCGGAAAAACGGCCATGGACGGTGGAGATGTTGACGCCGACCTTCTCGAAAACGCGCCCCTTCATGACCGACATGACCCCGCCGCCGCCGAGCGAGCCGTCTTCGTTCTTGCGCTCCCACGGGGTTTCTTCGAACCGGCCCGGCGGCAGATTGTCGCGCAGGACGCCGCCGGCGTCCTCACAGGCTTCGAAAGCATTGCGAATGTCGTCCCGCAACCGGCGGAACCAGGCCTGGGCGGCGGTCTTTCGATCTTCGATCACGGCCTCGCCCGGCGGCGGCGCATCGACGCCCGGCTTGCGGATCCGGCTCATCATCGCCCGCTTTTCCAACTTGTCTCCAGAAGTCATGACGGAAATCCTCTTGTTTGGCGCAGGCCTTCGCCCAGCACGATGGCGGCCGCATTGACGACATTCAAGGACCGCATGCCGGGCATCATGGGAATGCGCAACCGGGCGTCCGCCGCTTCGTGGACGTCGTCGGGCACGCCCGCGCTTTCCCGCCCGAGCAGCAGGGTGTCATCCGCCTGAAATTGAAAATCGTCGAAGCGGTCTTCCGCGGCGGTCGTCAGCAGGACGATCCTGCCGGTTACCTGCTTCGTGTAGGCAGCCCATCCGATGTGGCGTTTGAGGTCCACATTGTCCAAATAATCCATGCCTGCCCGCCGCATCTTCGGTTCCGACCAGATGAAGCCGCAGGGTTCGATGATGTCGACACCCAGGCCCAGGCACGCGGCGAGCCGCAGGGCGGCCCCGGCATTCTGCGGAATATCGGGTTGGTAGAGGGCTAGTCGCATCTGCCTTCGTCGTCTTTTCGCGTTCGCGGCCGGGGAATATCAGGCCTGTGCCTATTCGGTCGGCGGTATCTTTACAATGATTTCACCGGTCCTATCACGCCGGATTTTCCCTGTTTTCGTCCTTTGGTAGGGCTTGTTCTCATCCCGGCTTCAACCGGTAGGATAGGCTGGAGGATGCCGGAATCGACTTGCCGGTCAAATCGGGGTAAGCGACACTGTGGATATGGGCGGCCCGAATACCCCGTGAGAAATTGTGGAATTCGGGTTTGGGGGCCTGCAGCTTCGTTTGACGGAATGCGACGCGCGCGCTAAACGGTGCGTGATCAGCCGGTTAGTTGCCGGCGGGTGGCGGGTGGCTTGATCTTACCCCGATCCGATCGGGATATGAGTGAGCCGGGAATCCTGTGAGAAGGTCGCCACCGGGAGAGGTTTAGAAGGGGATAGGGATACATGTCGGAATCGACCGAAACCGGGCATGCCTCCGAAGAGGGTGGCAGTCGGCGCGATTTCCTGGGCATGCTGACGATGGCGACAGCCGCGGTCGGCGCTGCGTCGTTTGCATGGCCAATCATCGACAGCATGAACCCGTCTGCGGAGGTCCTCGCTTTGGCGTCGACCGAGGTGGACCTCAGCGCGATGGAAGTCGGCCAGTCCATTACCGTTATCTGGCGCAAGAAGCCGGTCTTCATCCGTCGGCGCACGCCGGAAGAGATCGCCGAAGCCGAGGCGGTCCCGATGGACGAGCTGACCGATCCGCAAAGCGATGACGAACGGGTCAAGAACCCGGAATTCCTCATCATGGTCGGTGTCTGCACCCATTTGGGCTGTATCCCGCTCGGACAGGCGCCCGGCGACGCCAAGGGCGAATTCGGCGGCTGGTTCTGTCCCTGCCACGGGTCGCACTACGACACGTCCGGCCGTATCCGCAAAGGCCCGGCGCCCCGGAACCTGGAAGTTCCGGAATACGAATATTTGAGCGATACGCTCGTCAAGATCGGGTAGGGAGCGAGACGATGCAAAGCAACGAACCCGGTCCCGAATTCACGGGCGTGGTGAAGTGGATCGATCGGCGCCTGCCGATCTTCACGATGATGAGCAAGGAGTACCAGCAGTTCCCGGTACCCCGTAACCTCAACTATTTCTGGAGCTTCGGTGCTCTGGCCTCGATCACGCTGATCGTCATGATCGCGACCGGCATTTTCCTGGCCATGCAATATCAGCCGAATACCGAACTGGCCTTCAACAGCGTCGAGCGCATCATGCGCGACGTCAATTACGGCTGGCTGATCCGGTATATCCACATGAATGGGGCGTCGATGTTCTTCATCGTCGTCTATATCCATATCTTCCGCGGCATCTACTACGGGTCCTACAAGGAACCGCGCGAACTGCTGTGGATTCTGGGTGTGATCATCCTGATCCTGATGATGGCGACGGCCTTCATGGGCTATGTCCTTCCCTGGGGCCAGATGAGCCTTTGGGGCGCCACCGTCATCACCAACCTGTTCTCGGCCTTCCCGATCATCGGTGAGCCGATCGTGACATGGTTGTGGGGCGGTTTCGCCGTCGACAACGCGACGCTGAACCGGTTCTTCGCCCTGCATTACCTGCTGCCCTTCGTGATCTTCGCGGTCGTGTTCCTGCACATCGCGGCGCTGCATATTCCGGGGTCCAACAACCCGGACGGCATCGATCCGAAAGGCCCGCAGGACACGGTGAACTTCCACCCGTATATGACCGCCAAGGACATGATCGGCATCGCCGTCTTCCTGTTGGTCTACGCGGGTTTGGTCTTCTACGCGCCGAACTTCCTGGGGCATCCGGACAACTACATTCCGGCCAACCCGCTGGTGACGCCGCCGCATATCGTGCCGGAATGGTACTTCCTGCCGTTCTACGCGATCCTGCGGTCCTTCGTCGCCGATTGGTGGTTCTTCCAGGTCTTCCTGGGCTGGTGGGGCATGACCGCGAAACTGGCCGGCGTTCTGGCCATGTTTGGGTCGCTGATCCTGCTGGCGGTCCTGCCGTGGCTGGATACAAGCCGCGTGCGGTCCTGCAAGTACCGTCCGGTCTACAAGTGGTTGGTCTTCCTGTTCGTGATCGACTTCGCCATCCTCGGTTATGTCGGCGGCAAGCCGGCGGAGGGCTGGTACGTAGTCGTCGCCCAGTGGGCCACGCTCTACTACTTCTTCCATCTCCTGATCCTGACGCCGTTCGTCGGGTGGATGGAGCGTCCGAAACCGCTGCCCGCAAGCATCAGCCAGCCGGCTGTGGCCCCGGCCGAGTAAGGGGAGGAAGAGGAATGAGCATGTCCATAAAATCCCGCATGATTGGCCGCGCCCTGTTGGGCGCCGCCATGGCCCTGATGATCGGTGGCGGTTCCGCCCAGGCGGCGGAGAGTATCGTCCCGCCGAGCCAGGATTGGAGCTTCAACGGCGTCTTCGGAACCTTCGACAAGGCCTCCGCGCAGCGCGGGCTGAAGGTCTACAAGGAAGTCTGCTCCGCCTGTCACAGCATGAACCTGATGTATTATCGGAACATCACGGCGCTGGGCTATTCGGAAGATCAAGCGAAGGCCTTCGCGGCGCAGTACGAAACGACCGACGGACCGAACGACGACGGGGACTATTTCACCCGTCCTGCGCTTCCGTCCGACCGTTTCGTGGCGCCCTTCGAAAATGAGAAGGCCGCCGCGGCGTCCAACGGCGGCAAGGCGCCGCCGGACCTCAGCCTGATGGTCAAGGCCCGCATGAACGGCGCGGACTATGTCTACGCCTTGCTCACCGGGTACAAGGAAGTGCCGCCGGAAGGTGTGACCTTGCCGCCGGGCGCTCACTACAACGAATACTTCCCGGGACATCAGATCGCGATGGCGCCGCCATTGTTCGAAGATGCCGTAGAATATGACGACGGGACGCCCGCGACGGTGGAACAGATGGCCAAGGATTTGGTGAACTTCCTGGCTTGGACTGCGGAACCGGAAATGGAAGACCGCAAGGGGATGGGTGTGAAAGTCTTCCTCTTCCTGCTCGTCTTCCTGGGACTGGCGATTGCCAACAAGAAACGCCTCTGGGCCAAGCTGCACTAAGCGGTCGGCTCATGCTTGAGACGAAAACGGCCTGCCGGGATTTCCGGCAGGCCGTTTTCTTTACGGGCTGTTGAGATTGGGTGGATACAGAAACGGGGGCCTAGGCCCCCGTCAGACCGCTGACAAACCCCTCGTCAATGGCGAGGGGTTTGTGATTCAATGAGGGATGCTACGGAAGCCTACGCCCCATCAAACCGCGCTTGAGATGGTAAGCCTCGAGAGCCTTGTTCCGCC